>Ga0224529_1001820_pt1 | contig 11704 bp, 11 predicted proteins | sample CBST50metaG_FD_179893 | JGI IMG/M metagenome (GOLD analysis project Ga0224529, IMG submission 179893) | Peat soil microbial communities from Stordalen Mire, Sweden - C.B.S.T50 | ecosystem: Environmental > Terrestrial > Soil > Wetlands > Peat | place: Sweden: Norrbotten County, Stordalen Mire... | reverse complement strand
CTGGGGAGGACACCAGGGCGGCATCGAAACCAAGCCGCAACACTTCATGTATTTTGCCGCATTCGATCTCACCTCGAAGAACCGGGATGACGTCATCAAGCTACTGAAAGCCTGGACGGCTGCCGCCGCCAGAATGTCCGAAGGCGAAACCGCGCAGCCCCTGGAAAGCGGACTGAAACTGGCAGTAACGCCGGCCGCACCCAAAGGTGGCGATGCAGACGAAACACCCGACGCAGGCCTTAGGGCTGCCGATACCGGCGAAGTGCTCGGAATGCCGCCCTCTCGCTTGACCATCACTTTCGGCTTTGGTGTGGGGCTGTTTCTTAAGGATGGGAAAGATCGCTTTGGACTTGCCGCGCGCCGACCGGAAGCACTGGTCGACATGCCCAACTTCGGCTCCATCGACCAAATGGTCAAAGAACATACTGACGGAGATCTTGTTATTCAGGCTTGCGCCGAAGATCCCCAAGTCGCGTTCCATGCTGTGCGCCAACTGGCGCGAATTGCCGAGGGCGTGGCGCAGATTCGCTGGGTACAAACCAGCTACAGGCCGATTGCGGGAGATCGCCACTTGCTTGGATTCTCGGCCGAAGAAAAGTCTCCGGGGATGAATGCTCCGCAAGCGCAGACTATATGGGTCGACAAGGAGGGGCCGGATTGGATGCGTGGCGGCAGCTACGTAGTTGTCCGCCGCATTCGCTTTGCGCTCGAACATTGGGACCAGATGCCGCAGGCCTACCAGGAGTCGGCACTTGGCGAAATGAAGCACCACGGCGTGCCTGGGGACAAAAACCCTACAAACGTGAAATCCTCCTCGGACAACGTCGTCACTGAAGACAACACCCCACCGCATCTCACGATTGTCATACCTGGCAGGGACGCAATGCTCCGCCGGTCCTATTCGTACAACGATGGAGTCAATTTCACCACGGAACGCTGGCCGCCGTGGCGGCAGGGTTTGGAATATGACGCAGGCATGTTCTTCGTTTGCTTTCAGCGGGATCCGCGAACAGGGTTCATCGCGGTATTTCATGAGCTGGCGAGTCATGATTCCAGGCTTAACCAATTCTGGACTCATGTGGGAGGCGGGTTGTTCGCGGTTCCGCCCGGAGCGAAGCAAGGTGAGTACATCGGGCAGGGTCTGTTCGAGTCGCACTGATTCAGCCGCACAGAGTATTGCTCATTGGGCGTGGCCAGCCGCGCCCTCGCATGAGAGAGATGAAGAGGGTTCTTAACATGGATGTAACTCAACAGCAGTTGCGACATAGCGACGGAACGGCGCTCCACCACGGCGGAACACGCGGACGATTCATCAATGTGAGACACGATAAGGCCGATGACCTATCCATCTTCGAGGGTTTTCCGCCACCTGCCGGAGAGATTGCCGCACAGCTTGTTTTTGGAGGGTGCGGCTTTGAGCAAGTCGCGCGCGCACATATGTCTGGAGCCCCATGGCCAGTTCTATGGGTTCAGGGCGATGTCTGTTCTGGAACTCACCTCTCTGGCACGCAGGCGTACGTCGTCGAAGACCGGCCCTTTGGTCGTGTGAAGCTTGCTGACCAAGTTGTGGGCAGCAAGTGGCAAGATGACGACGCTGACTATTGTCTTCTGGCCGGCATTCTGCCTACCGATCCCAAGCAAGCGCGCGGCACGCAAACCACCAGTTGCATGGAGCAAATCGAGACCGCCCTGCACAAGGCCGGTATGGATTTTTCGCACATTGTGCGGACATGGTTTTATCTGGACCAGTTACTCGCGTGGTACGACGAGTTCAACGCTGCCCGCACCGGGTTCTTCGAAAGCCGGAACGTATTTGATCGCTTGATTCCTGCCAGCACGGGCATCGGTGCTCGCAATCCGGCGGGCGCGGCCCTGGTAGCTGGCGCCCTTGCCATCCGGCCGCGGCATCAGCGCGTCCATGTGCAAGAGGTGCCTTCGCCGTTGCAATGTCCCGCGACTGAGTATCGCAGTTCTTTCAGCCGCGCCGTAGAGGTTGCGTTTCCCGATCGCCGCATGCTCATCATCTCTGGAACGGCAAGCATTGCGCCAGAAGGTGAGAGCATGTTCACGAACGACTGCGGCAAACAGATTCATCTAACTCTTGACGTCGTCGAAGCAATCCTGAAGTCCCGTGACATGGATTGGAGCGATACCGTCCGTGCTGTCGGCTATTTTCGCGATATGAAGGATGTGCCTCTCTTTGAGAAGTGCCGCCGCGATCGCGGCATTCCGCCATTGCCGTTGACGCCTGCACACACAATTGTCTGCCGCGACGATCTGCTGTTTGAAATTGAGCTCGATGCAGTCTCCACCGCGGCACTTGAGAAAGGTGTAACAGGTGACACAGTCTAAGGAAGTCGATAAGTTCTCCCACTGGCTTATTCATCGCGCAGGAAAGTGCCTTGTCGCCGGACCGTGCAGCGTAGAGAGCGAAGAGCAGATTCTGGGAACAGCAAAGGAACTGGTCCCATCTGACGTGACATTGTTGCGAGGTGGCATATGGAAACCACGCACACGTCCCGGCTCGTTCGAAGGGATCGGTGAGAGAGGGTTGAGTTGGCTCAAAAGAGCTGGTCGCGCTACCAACTTGCCGGTTGCGACACAGGTGGCAACACCTGCGCACGTTCAGCAATGCCTGAACGCCGAGATCGACGTTCTCTGGATAGGCGCCAGAACCACCACGAGTCCGATTGCCGTGCAGGAAATTGCGGATTCGCTTGCGGGCGTAGACATCCCCGTCATGATCAAGAATCCCATGAATCCCGATCTGGGGTTGTGGATCGGAGCGATCGAGAGGGTGCGCCGCGCAGGCATCAAGAGGGTCGTCGCGGTGCATCGCGGCTTCTCTACGCATATCAGGCACAAGTACCGCAATCGGCCTTTGTGGAACATCCCTCTGGAACTCCGGCACCGGATGCCTGAAATCCCTATTCTGTGCGATCCCAGTCATATTTCCGGTACGCAACTGTACATTGCTTCAATTGCACAGGCGGCGCTGGACGTCGGTCTCGACGGATTGATGATCGAAAGCCACTGGCACCCCGAAGCGGCCTTGAGCGATCCTGGGCAGCAATTGTCGCCTGCACAGTTTGGAGAGTTGATAGGGCAGGTTATACGCAATTCCGAATCAGCTGTGGCAAGCAATGATCGGGAGCTTGGCAATCTCTGGAGGCAGGTCGATGAGATTGATGCGGATTTGATCACGCTTCTGAGCCACCGAGTGTCGATCCTCCGGCAAGTTGAGGCATCCACATCGGAAGAGAACGGAATCTCGCGCAAAACCTGGGCCAGTATCTGCGCGACGCGCTTGATGGCGGCAACCGTAAGGCAATTGCTCGGGAACGGGGAGAGCAAACCTGGTCTATGCGTTTCCGACTGCCTTCACCGGAGAACTCTCTCCGGTGAAAGCCGTAAATTGCTGCTTCACTCTGAAACCAACTCGAACAGCGACTCGATGACGGCCGAAGGGACAGCCTAAAGCGCCTATCTACCGTAGCTTTCCGTTGTGAGCGCGACTACTACTGGAGGAGAATCGATGAAAAGCACGAATATGGTTTTGGCGGAGAATCACGGATTGGGCAGCGTCCGCATCTGTGAATGCGGCTCTCTTAATCTGAACATCGGCCCCATTACACTCCATTTGGATCCCGAAGCCTTTCTCAAAACAGCAGTACTTCTGCAACAGGCCGCCGAACTGTATCTGAAACGCAATGAGCCTCAAACCACGGCATCTGGCCTATCTGCGGCGTGCACTTCCCCGCCAAGCCGGTTGATCAACTGATTGCTCGGCAGACTCGCGGGTTCTAGATGCTGATCTTGCTCCGCTTGGCGCGGCAGGCTTCGCAAGTACCATAGATTTGGAAACTATGCTGCGTTGTTACGTAATGAAACTTCTTTCCAACCCGGCGTTCGATTTCCTCGATCTCGGGAGAAAAGAACTCGACCGAGTCGCCGCATACGGTACAGATCATGTGGTGATGGTTGCGCCGATTTAGGTGGTGCTCGAACCTGGTTATGCCGTCACGAAACTCAACTTCAGACGCTAAACCACATTGAATAAACAGCTTAAGGGCGCGATAGACGGTAGTGTAGCCAATGGATGGTTCCTGCTTCTTAACCAGGCCATGCAGTTCTTCAGTGGTCAGGTGGTCGTGCGTTGCCAGGAAAACTTGCAAAATTGTGTCACGCTGAGAACTCCGCTTGAGTTGAAGTTGGGCAAGGTGATCGTTCAGAACACGCTGTGCGGCCGCGACGTTGTCGAAAGTGCCGGACCTGACGTCTACTCGCTTTTCTGGCATATTTCCCGAACGTTTTATCATCTGTAAAGAATTATATGAGTGCAGATGCGAGTCCTCCCAAAAACTCCGCAACTACGGGCGCATGTCCGTAGTTGCGGAGTTCAGGCGCTTACGCTTGGATTCCGAATGGGATGCAATATCCGTTCACTGTCTGCTCAGGTCACCTTATTCCGCCTTATTCGAATTCCCGTCAGGAGTAGGTACCGCAGCCAAAAACCACACCGCTCCTCGCCCGTGTCCGCGAGAATTGATGAGTCCAAGCCTTTTCAAATGAAAAAGATCACCGCGCAATGTATGATCTGCTACTGCTGGATCGATCTGAGTGCGGATATTGGCAAATTAGCGTTCTCGTCCTCCAGCAACAGCTTGGAGGATCTAGCGCTGGCGGCCGTGAGGTCATGAGCGACGCGAAGCGGCGCCACATAGTGTCGACCGCGGATCGTGGTGGAGCATCTATGAAGATCCCAAACTGGATGCACTGGAACAGGAGTGTGCAACGGCCAATCAGAATATTGCGGCAGCGCTGCACGCCTATGAACAAGCGCACGATTTGGTGAGGCAGTGCGCCCTCTGGCAGGAGGTGGTGCGGACCAAAGTCAAATCAAGCCGTGTGTTCGCCGGTGATTGAATGACCAATGTCCCAAGTGCGCCATTTTGACAGAAGCAGTAGGAGTAAGCTCCCCAATATTTCGACCAGAGCTGATTCCTGCATCGTCCGACTGGCGGAACCGCGATCTGCTAAGTACGCCAGTCCAAGAGCAGCGACCGGCTGCGAACCGTAAAAAGAGGCGCTAAAAAGCCCAAAGAGCGCCCCATGCGCGGGAAATGGTGGGACGGTCTGGATGAGGCCAAGTGTAGTCACGAAGAGAACCGTGGTCGAAAGCCCAACACACCACATCGATAGGAGTTGAAGCGAGAGGGAATGAAGGCTTGCGGTGATAGCCAACGCGCAGCCCATCCAGAGGAGCGCACCGCACAGCAACAATCCCGGCCGGCGAAACCCCTGAAAAAATGGCATCACGCAAAGCGCGCTTGTGAGTGACCCGAGTCCGGCGGCTCCGAGTAGCAAACCTGTCGAACGTGCATCGCCGGTTTCCAGCGCCGGTATCAAGGCGTAGCAGGACTGGCCGAACACATTCATTAGCCCAATAATCGCGAAAACTCCAAGCAGCCGCACGTCTTGTGCAAGATGCTGTGCTGTCTTTAGCAGACTCCAGCCCTCCTGTTGCTCCACGTGTTGCTGCTGTTCCTCATGAAGAAGCATCAACGATACGATCACGGCGACAAATGACAGGCTGTTGAGGAAAAAGGCGACGCTGATCCCGAAGCTGCCAATCAAGAGACCCGCTAGCGTCGGCCCTCCAAAGCGGGCGATATTGCTGATAACGGCGCTCAGACCTACGGCAGAGCGGATGTGCGTGCCACCCGCTAGATCGCGAAGTAGACGTTGAACTGCGGGGAAATAGATGGCCTCCGCACATCCCAAAAGGAAAGCCAATAAATAGACCGAGGCAGGTGTCGCCATGCGCGCTTGAACCAGGAAGCCCAATACTGCAGCAAGAACCAACTCGACGGCTTGGGTAGCGATCACGAGGCGGCGACGAGAGATGTGGCTGGTCAAACCGCCGAGCGGAGGTCCAAGGAGGATAAGAGGGATTGCAGTGCAGCATGCTGTGATGGCGACCGGCTCCGAATGGCCCCCGGAGAGCCGGTAGACCAACAACGCCTGTGCAGTAGATTGCAGCCAGGTGCCGACAAGCGAGATAGCTTGTCCGGCAAAGAAAAGACGGAGATTTGGAATGGACAGCGGATCGAATGTTCTGCGCCACGTCGTTTTGATTGAGGAATACCTCGTAGTCGCCGTCATTTGTCCCCAGACTGAGTCGCCGCTCTGGAGCGATTCTCGACGCCGGCATGACGGCACCAGTATTCCCATGCACGGTCATAGCCTTCGTTGGGCTTCGCGTTTGCGAGGCGTTCAGATATGATCTTGATCTCGCCATCGGACAGAAATGTGATTGGGGGAAAGCGACTTGCCTGCATCTGCAATTCCGCATTCACTTCCAGGTAGACCGCCCTGTAGACCGCTTCGCGTATCGAGCGTCCGATGACGGTACAACCATGACCACGCATAAGGGCCGTATTATTCTGTCCGAGAGTTGTCGCGAAGTCCCGGCCCATTTCCATGTTGGAGATCAAAAGATTGCTATCGCCAAACATCGTGCGGGCGTCCCACACCGGAATGTGAGCGCCGATGGTCGCGCAGCTATGCACGATTGGACGAAGCTTTTCACCGGTGACGCTGTAAGGAATGACCGCCTTACTATGGTTGTGAACGACGGCTTGAACATCGGGACGGGCCTTGTAGATAGCACCGTGGATATAACGCTCCAGGTACGCTTTGCGCGTATCCCCACCGAGCACCTCACCGTCGAGCGCGACTTCCAGGATGTCGTCTGGGGTGACGAGCTCCGGTGATATGGCCCGCGCGATAACATAGCGATCAGGGTAATCGGGGTGGCGTGCGCTCACATGTCCAAATGCATCCACAACCTTTTCGGTAGCCAGGATACGATTTGCTGCGACGAGGTCCGTGATGATGTCTTCCATCTTCGTTTCGTGATCCATAGTTCTGGTTCCTCTCATAGAGATTCATGATCGACTTCAGAGTTATTTGGCCGATGATTTCAAGTGAGGCGGAAGAACGCCAGCTCCTCCGTGCTTTAGTGATCTCTATGCCCCTGTCTCCTTGAGAGCTTGGAGGATCTCTTGCGTAGTGCCTGTCTCTCCCAGTCTGGGGAAGACGTACAACACGCTGTTGTCGTGGGCCGTCGCGCTACGGTCACTCATGGCATCGGTGGCGAGGGTCACGTTGAAGCCCAGCGCGTAGGCTAGCCGTGCGGTGGACTCCACACCGATGCTGGTGGCAACTCCAGCGATGACGACCTGCGTCACTCCTTTGCCCTTGAGGAAAGCCTCAAGATCGGTATGGGTGAAGGCGTCCCAGGTTTTCTTGCACACGCGATAGTCCCCGGCTTGCGGCACGAGTTCTGGCACCAATTCAGTCCAATTGTCGGGGCGCGGCCCCTTGCTGAGAGCCTGCTCCGTCCGGCCAGGAGCAGTGCCAGCGACGGTGACGAGTACAACCGGAAACTTCTTGTTTCGAAACGAGGTGGCAAGTTCTGCTGCGTTCTGGACGACCGTGCTTACCGGATGTACCAGGGGATGAGCAAGGATCCCTTTTTGCAAATCGACAACGATCAGAGCTGGCACGGGATCGATAGTTTGGATCGACATATCTCTAGTTCCTCCTAGTGCTGGCGCAGTTGGGGTTGGAATGGGTGGGACTGCGATGGTATTCCGTTCCGGGTCGATCGCGAGCATATGGAAGGACCTAAAACAGCAACAGCAGAGGCTAGCAAGCGAGAAGACGAAGGACCTACGCGAAGCTGACCGTTCAAGAAAAAACATACCCATACCTACGGCAGTTAACATCCGTGAAGGCCGGAGTGTTCTGCCTATTTCAAGGCTAAGAGAAATGTTCACTTGCAGAAATGCCGTGTTCGACAAACTATACTTGCTTTAAATGAAACAGTTTGATGCCAACCTGTTGTTTGCCCTGGATGCACTGCTCGAAACTGGCAGTGTTACCGAAGCCGCGGAACGCCTGCGTGTGAGCGTTCCAACGATGAGCCGAACATTGACGCGCATCCGCAAGTTGATGGGTGATCCCATCATGGTGCAGGCCGGGCGGGGCTTGGTAGCCACGCCGAAAGCTCTCGAAATGAGGGCGCGTTTACACGCTTTTGTGCAGGAGGCGCATGATCTCACGCGTATCTCCTCGCCATCGCTTGCGGATGCAACCCGAACGATAAGCATCCGAGCGGACGATTCCTTGATCGCGGTCTTCGCCGCTACCATCCTGGACGTTGTCCATCGCGTGGCTCCGAAGATCGCACTCCGGTTCGTATCGCACGGAGAGGAAGCTGTCGGACCGCTGAGAGAAGGCGTTCTTGATCTCGATATCGGGGACATCAAACTGAGCGGACCTGAAGTAAAGCTTCAGAAGCTTTTCTCGTCCCGCTTCATGGGAGTGGTGCGCGCAGGCCACCCTCTGTCGAAGGGGAGGGTCACAGCGAAACGATACGTCCAATATGAACACATCAGCGCCTCACGACGAGGGCTGGCAGGAGGACCGATTGACGATGCCCTGGCGGACATGGGGCTGAAAAGGACGGTGTCTCTGAGTGTTCCAACACTCACAAGCGCGCTGGCGATTGCAGCTACTTCTGATCTCGTGGCAGCTATCCCCGAACATCTTAGTGGCATTGCGAAGACGCTCTACCGTTCCTATGTTTTTCCATTACCCGTACAGACAGCACCCGTGCGAATTTCCTTGGCGTGGCACCCGCGGTTCGAGAATGACGCTGTACACCGCTTTGTGCGAGAAAGCATCGTAAAGAGCTGCTCAGCGAGCCCGCTCGCAGCAGTCAAAGCTAAATAGCCAAGCATGCGATGGTACACCGTTAAGCGCGGCTCTACGGCAGTTAGCGAAAACGCTCGCAGCCGTAGATCGCGTCGTTTGCATCCCGATTGTCCCGTGATGTCAGCCGCGCAGTCGTAAACGTCTAAACGGGTTCTTGCAGCATTCCGCGCTATATTGGCGGCACTTTCTCCTGGCTGGAGTTTTGGAGCTCGAAGTGGACCCCGGTCAGTTTCTCGGAGACCTTTGCACAGCCGTTTCCACGCTATGGTGCGTTCACGGTCAAAACGATTCGAGGAGTTGCGCTGTCGGCCGACCACGCCTCTTCAATTCGACTTATGGGAAGCTTTCTTGTTGCTAAATGAAAGCCAACCTCGGATGAGGCCTGCATCAGCTTTGAAAGGATTCGAACGATCTCTTCTAAAGAGACACTTCCAATTCCGCTACCCATCATCTGAATGGCCGAAGATCTCAGGACGGCTCCAGGAAGTTTGATCTCGGGAGCACTCGTAGTTCCAATTTGAATGAAACGAATGGGCATCGTCCCTTTGGCAACACTTGCCGCCGCCAGTATTTGTTCGGCACTCGCTCCCCAGAGATAGTCGAGCACGGCATCAATTCGTTGCGCGAACTGTTTTCTCAATTCATTCTGCGATGCCTTGCCGTCGTGATCCTGCTGAATCCAACTTGGTTCGCACGAGTCAAATGGTCTATGTTTAATAGACGATCCGTCCCGACCAACTGACGACAACCGTGTTAAAGGTGCTTCCGATGCGAACGACCGCCGTTGAATGACACGCCATCTGACGAAGCAAAACGTATTGATCCTACAACTGTGGAACCTGTTCAGCGCGGCGATTAAAGAGCTCGACCAGGGTCTTTATGCGCTCTTTCTGGCGGCTACGCGGAAGTCGTTTGGTTCTGGTGAGCTCGGCAAGCCCATGGAGTCCGGCCCAGAACAACTCGGAGAGGACCTCTGACTTCGAGCCCTGGTTTTTAAAGATCTCCATGAGTTGCGCAAAGGCGAATTGCAATTCGGCCGGAGTTGCAGGGTCTGCGAAGGGTACGTTGAGGCTGAGGGAAAACATCACTTCATACAGTGCGGGCGACGACGACGCGAACGCCAGGTATGCGGACGCGAATCCTTCTATCGAAGCATCGCCCTTCGCACGTTTTTTTGCCTTTTCCAAAGCAACGCCCAGTTCGTGAAATCCTTCGAGAGCAATCGCGGAGAGGATCCCCTCGCGGCTCCCAAAGTGTGCGTACAAAACGGGTTGGCTATACGAGATCTCGTCGGACAGTCGCCGAACGGTCACGCTGTGCCATCCCTCAGATTCCGCAATTCGGCGCGCGGCGCTGATGATCTGTGCCCGTCGCGCCTGCCGGTCGCGCAGTTTTCTTTCCGCAATCCGGCTTGGAGCTACCGTCGTTTCCATAAGCAAATAATAGCACCGCTAGAAAATATTGTGGATTATTGAATCCTTTTCGCTATGCCCGGCGTCTTGTATATCGTTGCTAGATTTTCTAAAGGAGATACATCATGCACACCACCATCCCGCTTTCCGTGGCCGCTCTCCTCGCGGTCGGCATCATCATCATTGGCAGTCTCTACATCGCATCCCCCGAAAAGATGACCGGATCTTTCGGCCTCAAGCTGCCCTCACCTGATCCTGACACGCGGGCCTGGCTACGCCTCAAAGGCATCCGGGACATCGTATCCGGCTTGGTTGTCCTGACCCTGATGCTTACGACGAATCCGCGGACGGTGGGGATAGCGCTTCTCGTTGAATCCCTTACCGCGTTCGGCGATATGTCGAACGTACTGGGTTCGGGCGGTTCGAAGCAGGCAGCCTTTTCGATCCATGGTGTGACCTTCGCGGTCATGGTGGTCGCCGGACTGTTCCTCATCAACATCTTCTGAGCCAATGCCTCCGTCGTCATCCAGCTCACAATCAGTAATTCCCAACCAAGTCTTTGAACGAGGAGCCGTCCATGAGAACGTTTGAACTTCGCCAGTACACGTTGCGCAGTAAAGAGGCGCTCGACATCTACATGACCCGGATATATCCCCGCCATCTCGATAGCTTTCCGTTATTTGGGATTGAGCCACACGGGATCTGGACGGTAAAGGACAGTGTCGAGCCACAGGCGTTCGTGCTGGTTTCCTATCTCGAGGGCGAAGATCCAGGCGAAGTCGTTCGGCGGTACATGGCGAGTCCAGAGTTTGCCGAAGAGACCAAGGACTGGGATCGATCCAACATCCTTGCTGTTCAATCTACGCTTCTTACGCCTTCGGCGGCTTCTCCTCTGAAGTGAGGGGGGAGATTGGTTCTGCCGCACAAGTATGTGCAGGTTGTCGCCGCATACCGATAGGGCACTAGCGTTCTGCTTCGCCGTCTGACTTACTCCGGTCAACGCGATCCCCTTCACAGACATGGAGTGGAGAAGTGCAGAAGCGGGAGCGTCTTCTGCCGCGCAGCCGTCGAGCAAGGACTGTAGACGGCGGGAGTGCATCATTGACAACTAATTATCGACATGACAATATCTGTCAATGATGCACAGTGCTCGCGCATGAGCGGTGAGCGGAGCGGGTGAGTACATTGGTACATTTTTGCCGCCCCTATGTGACGCCTCACCCTGATGCGCCCCTTCGTCGAAGTCGTAATTCGTCAACCGAGACTTCACGGAAACAGTCGAACATGCGCTTCGAAAAAAAGATCGCAATCATTACCGGAGCCAGTGAGGGCATTGGTGCTGCTGTCGCTGCCGAGCAGCTTTGTCGCAACCGTGTCCCAAGAAGGAAATAATATGAATGTTTTGGTCATTGGCGCGGCTGGCAAGACTGGCTCGCTCGTCGTAGAGAGGGCCGTGGCGGCCGGGCATGTTGTGACCGCGTTCGTTCGTAATACGGCGACGTATCTCC
>Ga0224529_1001818_pt1 | contig 11711 bp, 7 predicted proteins | sample CBST50metaG_FD_179893 | JGI IMG/M metagenome (GOLD analysis project Ga0224529, IMG submission 179893) | Peat soil microbial communities from Stordalen Mire, Sweden - C.B.S.T50 | ecosystem: Environmental > Terrestrial > Soil > Wetlands > Peat | place: Sweden: Norrbotten County, Stordalen Mire... | reverse complement strand
CACTTCGGCTACCTCGACGGCCAATCCAAGCACGACGTTACGCCGCAGTCTATCGAGGCCAACGCCAAGATCATCGAGAAGACCGGCGAAGAAGCGGCCGTGCTGCTGAAGAACGAAGGCGGCGCGTTGCCTCTCAAGGCCGCCGACCTCGACTCGGTGGTGCTCATCGGCCCCACAGCCCTGCAGGTGGACTCGATCGGCATCAACGGCGAGCGCTCCGTCGGCCTGCCCCAGCGTCAGGTCGGCCCCCTTGAGGCTTTGAAGAAGATCACCGGCAACCCTAACATCCGCTTTGCCGTAGACGACGACATGACCGGCGCCCCCATCCCCGCCGCAGTCCTCAGCCACGACGGCAAGCCCGGCCTTGAGCGCTCCGGCGCAGGGGCGAGCCAAATCGACGCTCAACTCAACTTCACCGGCACCAGCGCGCTGGCTCCGAACTCCACCGTGACTTGGAAGGGCACGCTGACACCTCCGCACAGCGGCGTCTATTGGCTCTATCTCCAGGCCATCGGAACCAACGCCAGCATCTACCTCGACGGCAAGCGCCTGGTTGGCACCGGAGCCTTCCAGGGCGGCGTGCACGGCGACATCCTGCAAGCCAACCAGGACAACGTTGTCCCCACGACGGATCACCTCGATAACGTGCGCCGCGCCGTTCAGTTCACCGCCGGTCCGCACCAGATCGAGGTCCGAACCAGCCCCGACAGTTCCAACTCGCCGGTTCAGGTGCGCCTCAACTGGTACACCCCCGAGCAGCGCAAGGCCGACCACGAAGCCGCAATCGCCGCCGCCAAGAGCGCCAAGGTCGCCGTGGTCTTCGCGTGGACGCGGCTCACGCCCATCTTTGGTCTCCCCGGCGAGCAGAACAAACTCATCGAAGAAGTGGCCGCGGTCAACCCCAACACCATCGTGGTGCTCAACACCAGCCAGCCCGTCGCTCTGCCCTGGATCGACAAGGTGAAGTCGGTGCTTGAAATGTGGTGGCCCGGCGACGAGGGCGGCTGGTCCACGGCCAACCTGCTTGCCGGCAAAACCAGCCCCGCCGGCCGACTGCCTGTCACCTGGGGCAAGCGTCTGGAAGACTACGCTGCCACCGATCCCAAGCACCCGGAACGGTCCTTGAAAGGTGTCGACAACAAAACCACCTACAGCGAAGGCGTCAACGTCGGCTATCGCTGGTTCGACAAGGAGAACATTGCTCCCCTCTTCGCCTTCGGGCACGGCCTCAGCTACACAAAGTTCGAATACTCCGCTCTGAAAGTTGAAAAGGCCGCCGATGGCGGGCTCGCCGTCAAGGTGAACATCAAGAACACTGGCAGCGTGGATTCGGATGAAGTGCCGCAGGTTTATCTTGGCGCATCGAGCGAGGTTCCCGCCGGAGTCCAGTTCCCAGTGCGTGCGCTGGCCGCGTTTGATCGCATTCACCTTGCCGCAGGCGAAGCCAGGACGATCACCCTCAACGTCGAACCGCGCCAGCTGCAGTACTGGTCAACCAAGGAAGGAAAGTGGGTCACCGCAACCGGCAAACGCACGGTCAGCGTCGGCGCATCGTCCCGCGACCTCCGCTTAAACGAAACCATCGACTAAGCGAGCCACCCAAACAGAAATGCCGGAGCTTAGACTCCGGCATTTCTGTTCTCAAGGCCAATTCCTTCAACTATCGAAGCCGTTTGCCGCCCACTCAGCGCCGTTCTGACCCCTGATCCCTGTCTTTACGACGCCATTCCCAACCCCACCAGGTTCGCGGCCGCAATGATGATCAGCATCCCGGCCCACAGCAGCCGCACCGGCCTGGTTCCCACGCCGGCCCACTCGCCTAGCGCCAGCCCCACCAGTCCGCCGCACAGCACGTAGCCGCTCATGTGCAGCATCCAGTTCACGTACGACAACTGTTGTGGAATGTTGGCCGCGCCCCAGGCGTAAAAGAAGAACTGCAAATACCACATGATTCCGCCCGTCGCTGCCAGGCTGCCGTTCTTCACCAGCGTTCCGCGCGTCTGACTCAAATCGGCCCGGAGCGACAGCGCCTTCTTGAAGGCCAGCCGCCCGAAGCAGTAGGTGAGGTTCACCAAGGCACCGCCGCCCATGATGATCACGTAACTCGGCAGCGCCGCGTAGAGCGGATTCACGCCCAGATGCAGGGCCGCGGTCTCCATCGGCTTGGCCGCATTGATTGCGAACGACATGCCGGAAGAAAACACGCCGCACATGCCCGCCAGCAGAATGCCGAGCTTCAGATTGAACTCCCGCACTTCGCCGCGCAGTTGCACTTCCTTCTGGTGGCCGGCATACGAGACCACGGCCACGCCAATCAACGCAACCAGCACCCCGGCCATCGTCATGAGGCCGCTTCGGGTGGCGAACAGCACCGCCGCCTGCCCGTTCAGCAGCGGTGGCATCAGCGTTCCCACAACCAGCGTGACGCCGATGGCCACACCAATGCCCAGCGACATGCCCAGGTGGCGCATCGCCAAACCGTAGTTCACGTTGCCCACGCCCCACATGGCCCCGAACAGCGCAACCCGCCACAATACATGCGTGTCAACCGACGCATAGAATCCGAGAAACTCCGGCAGCAGGAAGAGGCTCACCGTGATCGGCAGCAGGATCCAGGAGAAGATGCCGGCCACCGCCCACGTCGTCTCCCACGACCATTTCTTCACCTTGCCAATGGGCGCATAGAACGACGCTGCCGATGCAGCGCCCACCATGTGCCATCCGATCCCCGCCAGAATTGCCGGCATTCTTTCTTCCCTCTCGCACTCGGCCGGTCCGCCCCGGCATCACCCCGCCCAATCGAGTTGCTAGACGCCCTTGGTCAGCGGGGGTTCAAACGACGTAGATTTTCTCAAATGAAATAATTTCCCAGCAGAAGAACACTAAACAAGCCAACATTCCATTGTCAAAGGTCTGACTTCGGAAGCGCCATCGATTGGCGACGGCACATCACGCATAGCCCTTATGCACTGACCATCGCGCGACTTTGCCGACGCGCAGAATCTCCGCACTTGCGCCCAGCCGCATTACACTCTCCCCATGGCCCTTTGCCTTTATGCCGCCACATCCAACCAGGGAAAGCTGCGCGACTTTCGCACTGCGGCCCAAGCCCTTTCACTCTCCATCGATCCCCTGCCCGCCCTCAAGACCATCCCCGCCCCGGAAGAGACCGGCGCCACTTTCGCTGCCAACGCCACGCTCAAGGCGATCTACTACTCGCAGTTTGCCCCCGGCGCGCTAGTCGTGGCGGACGATTCCGGCCTTGAGGTCGATGCCCTCAACGGCGCTCCCGGCGTTCGCTCCGCTCGCTTTGCCGCTGACGCCGGCATGGTCGACTCCCCCGACGCCAACGACAACACCGACGTCTGGAACAACATCGTTTTGCTGCAACACCTCACCGGCGTGCCAACTGACAAGCGAACGGCGCGTTACCGGTGCGTACTGGTGGCGGCGCGCGACGGCGTGGCTCTCTCCACAGCCGAGGGCGCGGTCGAAGGCTTGATCCTCGAAGCTCCCCGCGGGACGGGAGGATTTGGTTATGACCCGCTCTTCTATCTGCCCGAACTCGATCGGACCATGGCAGAGCTGGATCTTGAAACCAAGCACACCCTTAGCCATCGAGGACGCGCCATCGCCGCCCTGCTGCCCCTGCTTCAAGTCTGACGTCGCATCTCTTTTGTCCAGAAGGTCAAAAGTGCAGAGCACCACCTTGACGAGGGGTACGCGGGCCACCAATAATGCATGGGTAACAACCCGATTGTCTCTCTCCGTTCACTCGAGGCCGCCCACCCCACGGACCTCGAATCCCCGCAGTCCTCAGGAGCCGACACCGTCATGGCAACCGCTCAAAACTCCGCCGCGCCCACCCTTCGTCGCGGTGTACCGCCGCTGCGCGCCGACCAGGGCACAACTTTCCTCTGGCGCAAGCTGCATTCGCTGCTCGGCATCATCCCCATTGGCGCCTTCCTGCTCGAGCACCTGCTCTCGAACTTCGAAGCGCTCAAAGGCCCCATTGCCTACGGCGAGCAAGTCCGCTTCCTGAACAGCCTTCCGCTCGTTCGTGTGCTGGAGTGGGTCTTTATCTTCCTGCCCATCCTCTATCACGGTCTCTACGGCGTCTATATCTGGCTGCAAGGCAAGTCCAACATCGTCTACTACCCTTGGGCTGGGAACTGGATGTACACTGCCCAGCGCTACACCGGCCTGATCGCCATTCTCTACATTGGCCAGCATGTGATCCGTCAGCGTTTCATGCGCGTCAGCCTTCCCGAGCATCCCATGGCGGCTTTCGCCAAGGTACAGCAGGAGTTGCAGAATCCCTGGATGCTAGCCGTCTACATCATCGCCATGATCGCCATCTGCTGGCATTTCGCATACGGCATCTGGCTTTTCGCCGCAAAGTGGGGCATCACCCCCGGCACCGTAGCCCGCCGGCGCTTCGGCTACGTGTGCGCCGTGCTGGGCGTTGTGCTGGCAGGGATGGGTTTGGCCAGCATCTGGGCGTTCGTGGGCGGCAAATACCCCAATGTGCCCGAAAATCCGCCAAGCTCTCCGGTTGCGTTGAATACAACTCCCATGTCGCCGGCAAAGCAAATCGCCAAAAAAACAACGATGGAAGTTGGCGCTGGCGAATCGCTATCTCTTCCTGCTCCGCAAGGCGATGCGGTCCTCATCGCTGCAAATGGACATTTGGATATAGCCGACGGTGGAGTTCGCCAGACGATCTTGGAATTTCCAAGGACACTCGGACTGGGCTGGGCGCCGGATGGGCAACACTTCTTCGTCAACAACGAAGAGGGTAGCAATATAACCGAACTCTCGGTGTTTGACCGTGTGGGAAGGTCACAGAAAGATCTAGACGAAGAAGTCCTCCACGCCGACGCGCATCTGTGGGGATTAGCTCGTCGTGCATCTCATATTTATGTCAGCGCAAACAAGTGGATCGACGCCAAGACGCTGGAGGTTGAAGTTTCTGGTCATAGCGACGAAGCTCCATTTGAGGAGTTCGACACGCGGTTCCGGATAACGCTGGCGGGAGTGGTTGCGCGTATATAAGCTCTGTTGCATTTGAGTCGTTTTTTCATCCAGCGGAAAGGAAGTTCGTTCATGGCATCACCCAGAATCATCGTGGTTGGCGGAGGATTGGCCGGACTGGCCGCGGTCATCAAGATCGCCGAGGCGGGCGGCACCGTTGACCTGTTCTCCATCGTCCCGGTCAAGCGTTCTCACTCGGTCTGCGCGCAGGGCGGCATCAACGCGGCGAAGAATTTGAAGGGCGAAGGCGACACCACCGACAAGCACTTCGATGACACCATCTATGGCGGCGACTTCCTGGCCAACCAGACCCCCGTCAAGGCCATGTGCGAAGCCGCGCCCGCCATCATCGATCTGCTCGACCGCATGGGCGTTCCTTTCAACCGCACCCCTGAAGGCCTTTTGGACTTCCGTCGCTTCGGCGGCACGCTCTACAACCGCACCGCCTTTGCCGGCGCCACCACCGGGCAGCAGCTTCTCTATGCCCTCGACGAACAGGTCCGCCGCCATGAGTCCGACGGTAAGGTAAAAAAATACGAGGGCTGGGAATTCCTCTCCGCCGTGCTCGACTCCAAAGGCCAGGCCCGCGGCATCACCGCCCTTAATCTGCGCACCATGGAGCTTCGTTCCTTCCCTGCCGACGCGCTTATCCTGGCCACCGGCGGCATCGGAGCCATCTTCGGCAAGAGCACCAACTCCGTCGTCTGCACGGGTTCGGCCCAGTCGGCCATCTTTCAGCAGGGTGCGTATTACGCCAACGGCGAGTTCGTCCAGGTGCATCCCACCGCCATTCCCGGCGAAGACAAGCTGCGCCTCATGTCGGAGTCGGCGCGTGGCGAGGGCGGTCGCGTCTGGGTTCCGCGCAAGCCCGGCGACCCGCGCCCCATCAAGCAGATTCCCGAGTCCGAGCGCTTCTACTTCCTTGAGGAGTGGTACCCCAAGTACGGCAACCTGGTTCCCCGCGACGTGGCCACACGCGCCATTCACAAGGTGGTCTACGAGGAGGGCCTAGGCATCGACGGCCAGTCCATGGTCTACCTCGACCTCACCCACATTGATCGCGCCACGCTGAACAGAAAGCTGGAAGGCATTCTCGACATCTACGAGAAGTTCGTTGGCGACGACCCGCGCGACGTGCCCATGAAGATCTTCCCCGGCATGCACTACACCATGGGCGGCCTGTGGGTGGACTTCAACCAGATGACCAATATTCCCGGCATCTTTGCGGCCGGCGAATGCGAATACCAGTACCACGGCGCCAACCGTCTGGGCGCCAATTCGCTGGTCAGTTGCATCTTCGGCGGCTTCCGTTCCGGCCCCAATGCGCTGCAATACGCCCACAACCTGCCCGCCGCGGAAGGCGATGGTGGGCACGCGGCGGAGTTGACTCGCCAGGCTGAGATCAACCTCCGGCTGCTGAACAATGCGGGCACTGAAAATCCGTTCAAGCTGTGGCGTGAGTTGGGCGAAACCATGACCAAGCACGCCACCGTCACCCGCTACAACAAGGGCCTCAAGCAGGCCGACGAAAAGATTGTCGAGTTGCTCGACCGCTACAAGAGCGTGAACCTGAGCGACAAGAGCCAGTGGGCCAACACCAGCTTCGCCTTTGCCCGACAATTGAAAAACATGCTCGAACTCTCGCGCACGGTCGCTCTCGGCGCACTGCTCCGCGACGAATCCCGCGGCGCTCATTACAAGCCCGACTTCCCCGACCGCAACGACGAGCGGTTCCTCAAGACCACCAAGGCCAGCTTCACCGGCTTGGCCGAGGGGCCGCACTTCGAGTATGAAGAGGTCGATACGCAGTACATCAAGCCCCGTCCGCGTCGCTACGACGCAACCAAATAAGCAAAGGGAGACTGACGATGGCAACGAAAACAGTGCGATTCGAAATCAAGCGCCAGGCCAGCCCCGATGCGCCCGCCGTATGGGAGAACTTCGAGCTCGAATGGCGCCCCGGCATGAACGTCATCTCCGCCATGATGGAGATCGCCGCCAACCCGGTCACCGCCGACGGCCGCCCCACCACACCCATCACCTACGATTCCAACTGCCTGGAGGAAATTTGCGGCTCCTGCGCCATGCGCATCAACGGCAAGGCCCGCATGGCCTGCTCCGCACTGGTCGACAATCTCGAACAGCCCATCAAGGTTGAGCCGCTCTCCAAGTTTCCGCTGGTCCGCGATCTTCAGGTCGACCGATCGGTTCTCTTCGACAACCTGAAGGCAGTCAAAGCGTGGGTCCCGGTCGACGGCACGTATGACCTCGGCTCTGGCCCGCGCGTCTTCCCGCAGCAACAGGAGGCCAGTTACCCGCTTTCCAATTGCATCTCCTGCTGCTGCTGCATGGAAGTCTGCCCGCAATTCAACGACGCGACAGGCTTTGTTGGCGCAGCCACCATCGCCCAGGTCAAGCTCTTCAACGACCACCCTACCGGCAAGGTCTTCAAGGAGGAGCGTCTCCGCGCACTGGCCGGCGACGGAGGCATTCAGGAGTGCGGCTTCGCGCAGAACTGCGTCGAGGTCTGCCCCAAGAACATTCCCCTTACCAACGCCATCTCCGACATAAGCCGCGACGTCCTCATCCAGAAAGCCAAGGACTTTCTGCGCAAGTAGCGTCCTGTCCGAGAAATTCACAACAAGAACTAACTGCTGTCATCCTGAGCGAACGGGGCCCCAGGCGCTTTTCAGCCTGGGGGTGGTGAGTCGAAGGATCTGCGTTTTCTTTGCTTGGGCTACAGGGACAACACACAGCAGCGGTTCATCCTGTAAGGTGGAAGGGATCGGTTTCGCTCGCAGCGATCTAGGCTGCGAGCGAGGCCGGCCGCTCATCCCACCCAAGGTGGTTCGAATCCATGCGCCCGTGTCGCATCGCTTCATTGGTCCTGCTTCTATCCTTCACCGTCGTCCGCGCAATCGTTGCCCAGCCCTCTGCCGCCCTCGATCCCTCCGTCCCGCCCATGCGCGCCCTCATCGAGCGCTATTCCGCCGACCAGGCCACACTGGCCAGCGTCTACACCGACCCCCTGGCCCCGGCCACCCGCGAACGCATGGCAGCCTTTCTCCGTGACAACCGCGCGCTTCTCGCCAAGGTCGATTTCTCCGCTCTCGACCGCGAGGGGCAGGCCGACTACGTGCTCTTCGCCAACCTGCTCACCCAGCAAGAGCACCAGGCAAAACTCGACGAACGTCAATGGCGCGACGTAGCGCCGCTGCTGCCCTTCGCTTCCACCATCTTCTCCTTTGAAGACGCCCGGCGCCGCATGGAGCGCGCCGACCCGCAACAAGCGGCCCGGCAGTTAAGCGAGCTGACCAAAGCCATTGCAACAAGCCGCAAGGAACTCGAAGGCAAGGTCAAGGACGCCTCCCCCGCCGAGCGTGTTGCAGCGTATCGCGCCGCCGCCGATCTCGAACAGTTGACCGGCCAGCTTCAGCACTGGTTCGACTTCTGGAACGGCTACGACCCGACCTTTACTTGGTGGGCCGCACAGCCCTACAAGCAGGCGTCCGCCGCGCTCAAGGAGCAATCGACCTTTCTTCGCGAGAAGCTTGCCGGCATCGCCCCCGACGACAAGGCCACTGTCGTCGGCACGCCGGTCGGTCGCGACGCGCTGCTCAAGCAACTCGACGACGCCATGATTCCTTATGCGCCCGAGGAACTGATTGCCATGGCCAAGACGCAACTAGCCTGGTGCCAGCGGGAGATGGTCAAGGCCAGCCGCGAGATGGGTTACGGCGACGACTGGCACAAGGCGATGGAGGCGGTAAAAAACTCCTACGTCGAGCCGGGCAAGCAGCCCGAACTGATCCGCGCGCTCGCCCTCGAAGGCGAGAAATTCGCGGAAGACCGCAACCTGGTCACCGTTTCGCCGCTGGCCAAAGAGACCTGGCGCATGGAGATGATGTCCCCAGACCGCCAGCTCGTGAATCCCTTCTTTCTGGGCGGCGATACCATCATCGTCAGCTACCCCACCGACACCATGACTTACGATCAGCGCATGATGAGCATGCGCGGCAACAACCCCGGCTTCTCCCACGCCACCGCGTTCCACGAGCTCATTCCCGGACACTGGCTGCAGCAGTTCATGACCACCCGCTACCGGCCCTATCGCCAGCCCTTCGGCTCCGGCTTCTGGGTCGAGGGCAACGCCTTCTATTGGGAAATGCTCTACTGGGATTTGGGATTCGATGCGACCCCCGAGCAGCGGATCGGCGCACTCTTCTGGCGCATGCACCGCTGCGCCCGCATCATCTTCTCGCTCAGCTTCCACCTGGGCACCATGACAACGCAGCAGGCCATCGACTTTCTGGTCGCCGAAGTAGGCCACGAGCGCGACAACGCCACGGCCGAGGTGCGCCGCTCCGTCAATGGCGACTACGACCCGCTTTACCAGTGCGCCTACATGCTCGGCGCGTTGCAGTTTCGCGCGCTGCGCCATGAACTCGTCGACTCGGGAAAGATGACCGATCGCCAGTACAACGACGCCATACTTCAAGAGAACATGATGCCTGTTCCGGTGCTCCGCGCCCTGCTCACAGGCGAAAAACTGACGCCCAGGTGGAAGCCCAACTGGCGATTTCTGGATGAAGTTCAGATGGGAGCAAGCAAGTAGTACAGGAACGCACACGGAAGTTAGCACTGCGACCCACTCATGCCTCATTCTTGGTATCGCGGCGTGAGTGGGGGTGCACAACATTCAGCAGTAATCGGTTGGCGCCGAACCTGCACTCCTCACCGGGGCCCAAAAAATGTAGCGCTGGTCTCCAGACCGGCTGTCCTGAGGGCGTCCCAGCCCTCAGCGGCCTAGCGAGACTGCAAAATCCTGTATGTCTGCGCTCTCTTTGAGAAACTCAGGCTCAATCCTGCTACACAATCGGTGACAAGCTCTCGATCCAACCTTGCAGCAGCGCCGGAAAGCAGCCCAGCACCACGACCGCCGCGGCAATCAGCACCAGCACCGCCATCGTAACCGGATGCGCCTTGATGGGCGACTCGCTCACGGCGGGCATCACATAGGCCCGCTTAAGCACCTGCAAATAGTAGTAGAGCGAAACCGCGCTGAACGCGACGGCCAGCGCCACCAACGCAAACGGGACGACTCCTGCCTGGACCCTGAGCACCGCGGCAAACAAGTTGAACTTGGCCCAGAACCCCACCAGCGGCGGAATTCCAGCCAAGGACAAAAACAGCACCAGCAAGACTGCCGCCAGCACCGGATTGCGCTTGTGCAGCCCCAGGAACGCGTCGAAGCGGTCGCTCCCCGTCGCCCGCTCCACGACAGACACGACGCCGAATGCGCCAATCGTCGTTAGCCCGTAGGTGAGGATGTAGTAAAGCACGGCATTCCCGCTCGAACTGCTATGCGAAAAGAAGGCAAGAGCCGTCAGCATATAACCAGCGTGAGCAATGGCCGAGTAGGCAAGCAGCCTGCGAACACTGACCTGCGCCAGCGCCGCCAGGTTCCCCACCACCATGGAGGCCGCCGCGAACACTGCCAACAGAATCGACCAAGGCACCTGCGCGCCCAGAAACCTGGGAACCGGTCCCGAAGAAATCATGACAAATCGCACGGTCCGGGCGTCGCCGAAGATATGCGCGATTGCCGAAGCGATGGAAATCAACAGTGCGAAACTGGCAACCTTCGACACTGATGCGATAAACGCCGCTGCAGGGGCCGGCGCACCTTCGTATGTATCCGGCGCCCATAAGTGAAAAGGGACCGCTGCGACCTTGAAAGCCAGCCCTGCCCCAATCATGACCAGCGCCACATAGAGCAATGGAGCGGCGCCGGACGCACTTGAGAAAAAGGAGGCAAGCATGATCTGGTGCAGGTTTGTCGAGCCGGTGATCCCATAGAGATAACTGAAGCCAAACAGCAGAAACGCCGCCGACATGCCGCCGAACAAGTAATACTTCAGCGCCGCTTCGGCGCTCTTGCCGGAACTCTTGGCAAACGCCGTCAGGATATAAAGCCCAAGACTCAGCAACTCCAAACCGACAAAAATCACCAGCAAATCCTGCGCGCTGGCAATGACCAATCCACCTGCGGCCGCCATCAACACCACGGCCACGTACTCGCCCACATGCTTGGTGAAAACCGAGTCAATCAGCAGCAGCAGCGTCAGCGCCGTCAGCACCAGAATTCCGGATTGCGCCACCTGAACGAAGCCGCCTGTTGCCAGCAGCAAGTCCTTGCTTGCCTCAAGCCCCAGCCCTGCCGACCCTTGAAACTGCAAAGTCCACAGCGCCGCCCCGCATCCGGCCACGCCCACCAGCGCCGCCACAGCCACACGCACCTTGAGCGCAGCCTTGCGCAAGAATCCCAGATCAATTACCAGCACCAGCAGTGCCGCAATTTCCAGCGCCGTCTCCGGCAGCGTGACGCGGAAAAGGTCTGCGTAGTTCATTGTCCCCCTCCCGCAAGCAGCGCCTTCACGGCCGGCTCAATCGTATCCAGCAGAATGCGCGGATACAGTCCGACAAATAAACTCACCCCCGCCAACAAGCCCACGCCGGTATATTCAGGCCAGGTGATCGCGGCAAACGCATGTCCCTGCTCCGCCTCAGGCACATGGCCTCGGGGTGACAGATCGCTGAAGAATGCCTTCTGCAGTGCCCTCCAGGTATAGGCCACGCCGACCACAATCCCCACGCCCGCGGCCATGGTCCACCAG
>Ga0224529_1001816_pt1 | contig 11722 bp, 12 predicted proteins | sample CBST50metaG_FD_179893 | JGI IMG/M metagenome (GOLD analysis project Ga0224529, IMG submission 179893) | Peat soil microbial communities from Stordalen Mire, Sweden - C.B.S.T50 | ecosystem: Environmental > Terrestrial > Soil > Wetlands > Peat | place: Sweden: Norrbotten County, Stordalen Mire... | reverse complement strand
CGCGTTTTGGTGGCAATCACCATACTGCAATCGGCGCACAGCCCCAACGAATCCGCGAAAGCCCTGCGCGAAGCCGCCGAGTTCTACAAGGTGGACGTGGCCGCGATCACGAGCAAGGTCAAGCAGGAGTTCGCGGCCAAGGATAAAAACAAGACGGAAAAGAAAGCCACCCCCAAGCCGCCGACGAAAGCGCCAAGCAAGGCAATCAAGAAGGCAGCGGCGTAATCACCCAAATCGAAACCCCTCGCGGAGCTTGAGCAATCAGGCTCCGCTTATTTTTGGCCCGCTCTTCCCACCCTCGCTCGCGCTCCCGCTGTTTGCGGGAGGTAACTTTCTTCCCACCCAGCGGGCCAGAGCGCCAACGTGGTTGTCGCTCTATAGAGAACTACGATTGTCCGCGCATATTCACTGCAATATCGGATTGGATAGAGAAATATAGGGCTTCCCCCCATATTGCATACCCCCAATTGCTGAGTCGCGCGTCCAATACGATACCGCTGGCCGCTGTAGCGGACACTCTACCGAAACGAGGAGAAATATGGCAAGCAACACGGATCGACCCCGGCGCGAATTGTCGCACTTTCATGCCTGTGTTCACTGTGGCAACGTCTCTCGTCGAGATGAATTCGATGGCACGGCTGTCGCCACCGGCATTTATCCCTGCGCTAAGTGCGGCCTTGATGGGCCGCTCAATATTGTCATTCAGGACGTTGATGCTGCCGCGACCGGCACAATCGCCCCCGCTCCCGGCAGTTCAGCAGGCTAATGCTGTGCTTTGCTGCTGTGGATGTTGCACCTTAATCAGCTTGCGCCCAACGGCGTGAACAAACTCGTTCGTCAACCGTTTTTTGTCGTTGGACCGCATTGCCAGTCTGGTTACGAGTTTCAGACGTTCTTCCACCAGCGGACGGATCGCGATTTCATCGCTGGAGATTCGCCATGCAGATTCGCGCGTCAAGAACGCCGCGCCCTTGTGCGCCAAGACGAGTGCCGATGCCTCTTCGGCTGTTGTGAAGGTGTGCGAGTCGGGCGCGACGATATTTTTTGCGGAGGCTTCCGCCTGAATCATCTCGGTGATGTACGGGTTGATGTGCGGCGCGGGCAGAATCCAATCGTGCGTTCGCAAATCATTGAGGCTGAGTTCGGCGTTCCCGGCTACGGCATCGTTTTTCGGCAGCGCAATATAGCCAAGCGACTCAGTAACCGATAAAAAACTGAGTGGAGGCGAATCCGGAATGGCCATCACCAGCGCCATGTCCAGATTTCCGGCAGCAACCATACGCGCGAGTTCTTGCGAGAAATTGCTCCACAATTTGACCTTCAGGCCGGGAAAGAGAGAAAGCTGAATCGACTGGATTGTTGTGACCAGATAGGGATCGGCATAGGCGGACCTGCCGATATGAATTACTTCGTCCGCTCCATGCAGCGCGGACCTTGCGTCGGCGACTGCACGCTCTGCGTACAAGACGGCGCTGCGCGCATATTCCACGAAATGCCGTCCGGCTTCGGTGAGTGCCACCACTTGGTGGTCACGCTCGAAAAGGCGCAAGTCGATCTGAGATTCAAGCTCGACAATTCGCTTGCTCAGCGTCGATTGCTCGATGCGCAGCCGCGCGGCTGCACGAGAAAAGTTCAGTTCCTCTGCAAGCACAATTGCCGCTTGCAGGAGGCGAATCTCCGGTAGCACCATACCCATCCTCCTAGCCAAAGACCAAGGGCAAGTAATGGTTTTGCACCGAGCAGCAGATTGACAATCGTTGCTGCGTGTATCGGATGCATTCCTGAACTGCGCGCGTAGCGATCGGGAAGCAATAACGCTTTGCGCCGATTTCTTCTTTGGACGTTCAGGCGAAACGAACGTAACAAAGAATGTAACCAAAGTTAGCACAAAAGTATTTTATGCGCTCCGAGAGCACCGCAACTGGAGAAATTTTTCTGGGGAGTGAGTAGTTCCGAAGTCCCATTGTGTCAGCCTTCTTTCATGAGCGTTATTCCTGATTGGAATAACGCTCTCCGTGGAATTCATTAGACAGATCGCCAATGCTCAACCAACCTATGAACTGAGCCGGGCACTACTGGGTTCTCTGGATCGAGAGCGTGAAGGAGGAGCAACTGCATGAACTCAATACCTGCAATTCAATCCTTGGGAGCAGGAGATCCACTTCTGACAGCGGAGGAAGTCGCGGCGAAGCTGAAGGTCAGCACGGACTGGGTCTGGGATCATTCATCGCGGAGGATGCCGTATTTACCGGTGATTCGCATGAGCGATGGTGCCTTGCGCTACCGCGCCGGCGGCATCGAAGAATTTCTACGAGAGCGGGAAAATGCCTCCAATTTACGGCGCAAACGCCGGTAAAATAGAGGTGGCCCGCTTATTCCCCACACAGAAACCGAGGAATAAATGGGAATCTCACATCAGAAAGGCTGGGTCCGTCTTCGCGGGAAAAAGTGGTATGGATACTTCCGCAGAACGGAGCTGGACCCTGCAAGCAACCAATCGAAACTCAACGTCGCGCAGGTCATCCTTGGGACGAAACCGGAGATGTCAAAGTATGAGGCCAGGGAGAAACTTGAGCGCGAGATTATCAGACTTGGCGGCCAATCCACAGGTGACCAATCCGTAGTCAACGGCTCGGTCACTTTTGAGTGGTTCGTCAACAACCGCTACCTGCCAGTGAAAGAGGCGGATTGGAGAGAGGAGACGGCCAAGGTGAAAAAACACCTGATTCAAGCCGATCTCGTCGATACTTTCGGGGACGCGCGCCTTGAAAACATCGACAAATTCTCTCTACAGACCCATCTCAATCGGTTGGCCCAAACCCGTTCGCGTGATCGCGTGTTGCAGGTCCGGGCATATATGCAAGCCATCTTTGCCGAGGCTGTCGATCAGGACTTCATCGGAAAAGATCCTGCACGCACGATTAAAGTTCCGGCGCATCTGAAAGAGACCGACAAGACTGTACTGAGCTGGGATCAGTTGCGGGCTATCTTGTCCAATCTCGGACGCTGCGACCGGATTTTGCTTGAACTCGAAATGACCAATGCGCTTCGGCCCAGTGAATTGTTTGGGCTGAAGTGGAAGTGCTTCGACCCGGAAACTTCTTCGATCAAGATCGAGGAGACCACATACAAGGGGAAAATTCGCCCCTGGGGCAAGACCAAGGGAAGTCTCGCGACGATCCCGATTGCCTCCGATTTGGCGGAAGAACTCCAGGCATGGCGGATACAGTGCCAGGAAGAGCAGCGGCAAAAGAAGCATTGGCATGGACCTACCGCAGATGACCCCGAGGGGTTCATCTTTCCGGCACGTGACGGCGGGTTCATCGATTCGGGCAATTACCGTAAGCGCGTGCTGCACAGGTTTGCCAAAGAACTGGAATTGCCGAAGCTGACATTCCAGGTGATTCGGCGCACAGTTGCCACACTGGCGCGGAAGAAAGGCGACATAAAGGATGTGCAGGGAGTGTTGCGCCACTCGCGAACGGCCACAACGACGGATGTCTATATGCAGGAACTTCCAGAGGGTGTACGGGCGACGGTGAACTCTATTCATCAGGAACTGACGCAAAAAGGCGGCGGGAATGGCGGTAGGGGACCGGAAACTTCAAAACCATCTGTGAAGAAGGCCAAAGTTCTGAGCTTCGGAACGAGGAAGCCAGTTCGACAGATTGCTCAAGAAAGGGGAGGGAGCGAAGCGTTTTTTGCAAGCCGTTGAAAATTTGCTGCCAAAATGCTGCCAAGCCGGTAGGGGAAGTCTAATCTAAGTTGTTGATTTAATTGGTGGACCTGGTCGGGATCGAACCGACGACCTCTTCCATGCCATGGAAGCGCGCTCCCAAACTGCGCCACAGGCCCACAAACATATGAATGCGACTTTTCTATTGTCGCCGCTTGGGAGAAATTCGTCAAACTCGACGGTTCTTGGCCAGCAATTCTAAGTGGAACGCTCAATGGGCAATATTCGCACATTGAGCGGGTTTCAACGGCTGAACAACGGGAGCCCATTTCCATGATTTCTGAAATTCATGGCTGTTTTGGGTAAAAGCTAAGGGGGCGGCGGTGAATTTTGCTCACAAAGCCACCGCATCCGAGGCAGATTGCTTTCACTTAAAATTGCTGGTTCTTGGCCAAGCCGCTTCGAGCCGCATTTTCCTCCCCAGGCTGAAGCCGGCGGATGTTGCTCACCAAAATAACTTTCGTGACCGGGAACACTTGCGGGGCCTTCCGGTGTCTAAGATAATGGATCGCAAGGGGCGCATTGGTTAAGAACCAGTGCTCGTCTCCCGCGCACTCCAGGGCAGTATCAGGACTACCAGCGGCCAAATTATTTGAGCCGTTGGGGCGAGTGGCCGCAGGAAGCCAGTTTCATACGTGTTGCCGAATGGGCGCGCGCAAACGGGCTTCGGACGCGGTAAGGTGGGAGGACTCTGGGATGCAGGTGGACCTCACCATGGGCAATCTTGCCAGCACGCTGACGTTTCAATCCGAAGAGGCGGCTTTGATCGAGGATCTTCAAGCCGGCTCAGAGGAAGCCTTTGCGTGGCTGATAGCACGCTACCACCAGCCGATCTATTCACTGCTGGCGCGCTCCGTGCAGGACAGTATGGAGGCCGCCGACCTTACCCAGGAAGTCTTCGTGAAGGTCTTCCGCGGGGTGGGCAGCTTCCACGGCGAGTCGTCATTGCGGACATGGATCTATCGCATCGCGCTGCGCGAGGCCTCCAACCAGCGGCGCTGGTGGATGCGGCATAAGCAAGCGGAAATTCCCATCGAACAGGAAATCTCAGGGAGCGAATCCGGAGAGCCGATGCGGCTGAAAGAGACGCTGGTGGATCCGGGCGAGTCGCCATACGAGAGCGCAGAGCGCGAAGAAGGTCGGGCGCGGGTTGAACGGGCTTTGAGCCAGGTGCCGGAACCTTTCCGCACCACTTTGATCCTGCGCGACATTGAGGGATTTGTTTACGAGGAAGTGGCGGAGATACAGGGAATCAATATCGGGACGGTCAAATCCAGGCTGGTGCGTGGACGCGTTGCGTTGAAGGCGATTCTGACGGCTTCGGCAAAGAAAGCCTGTTCTTCGGCGCGTGCGGGATTTGAAATGTCACTGGGAGAGGAGGCGCGATGAACGATTGCAGGGCAATGCAAGCAAAGTTTACGGAGTATCTGGACGGTCGTTTGAGCGGACGCGAGATGCAGGCTGTCGCCGCCCACCTGGAATCTTGCGGACAGTGCGCCGGTGAGTGGAAGTCCCTCGAACAGACGCAGGCGTCGCTGGTCGGTCTCGGTCCGGCGCCTGAACCGGCGGACCTGCCCTTGCGCATTCGCGTGGCCATCAGCCAGGAACGGATGCGCCGCAGCCAGGGGCCATTCCATGCATTTGATTTGGCTTGGAGAAACACCGTCGGCCCCTTTTTGTTGCACGCCGCTGCCGGTTTTGCCTCCGCGGTGCTGCTGCTGGGCTCGGTCATTGTGATGGTCAGTATGTTCACCCAGCCGGAAAGCGCGCAGGCTTCAGCGGATGAACCGCTGGGAATGGCCACCGCGCCGCGCTTCCTGTATCTGTCCAGCGTAGCGGGCGAAAACCAGATAAGCGTGGTCTCCAGCCCGGTGGTCATCGAGGCCTATGTCAACGGCTCAGGCCAGGTTTACGACTATCGCATCGTCTCTGGTCCGACCGACGACGCCACCCGCCAGCAAGTGGAGAACCTGCTCTTGTGGAGCCGCTTCGAGCCGGCGCGCCGCTTTGGCCAGCCGGTCCCAGGGCTGGCGGTTCTCTCCTTCTCCGGAGTCTCCGTTCGCGGGTAAGGTCTATTTGGCCTGTCTGCCGAGGTGGAGAGTCTCAGATTCTGGAACGCCGTGCCGAAACCCAGCATAGGTCGAGGACGCGCAGAGCCTGCATTATCCACGGCTGAAATTGCTGATTCTGCTCTCATCAACAGTTCCCATCCGGGAATTCCTATCCATGCATGGATGTAGTATTTCCCTTTTTTCTTGTTTTCCTGATAATTACCTGATTTTCCACTTACACTAAAGTAATGAATGGGACTAGGCTCTTGTTGCGCACTTTTGCGCTCAACAAGGAGAGTTTCCATGAAAAAGTCCCTGCGTATCGCCCTCGTCGCCACGCTGTTTGCATCCATCGCTTCGGTCGTTCTGGCCTTCCCGATCACACCAGCCCCACGGCCTCTTCAGTCACAATTGGCCTCTGCCCCGTTCACGCCAGCTCCGCGTCCTACACTGCCATCCATGGCCTCTGCCCCGTTCACGCCAGCTCCGCGTCCATAAGCGAGCCTGCGCACTTATACTTTGTTCCTGATCCCTGAAAACGGAGAGAGAATAGAACCCAAGGAGTGGAATGAAGCTATCAACGCTAGATTTTGCATTGTGGATGGCCAGTTCTCTCGGAAATGCCGCTCTATTCTCTATTCTTCTGGTCCGGCACAGGGAAAGGGATTTTCCTGCCTTTACCGTATTTATAGGCTTTGAGACGGTACTGAACCCACTTCTGTATGCGGTCTACCTGTATGGTTCGCAGGGTTGGTACGCGCAGTATTACTATGCAGCCATTCTGATTGAGTTTGTACTGGAACTCGTGGTGGTCTGGGAGATCGCGCGTATTGTACTTCGGCCCACCGGAAGCTGGGTCCGGGACGCCAGAAGGCAGTTCATCCTCTGGGGCGCGGCGGGCATTTTGTTCGCCGCTGCGCTTCCATTTCTGGTCACGCCTCCGGCCGCAACTCTGTTGGATCGCCTGGCGGTGCGGGCGAACCTGTTTGCCAGCTTGGTGGTCTGTGAGTTGATCGCGGTGGTTACGCGGACATCGAAGAGCCTGGGCCTGGGCTGGCGCAACCACGTGATGGCCCTGGGCAACGGCTGGACGGTCTGGGCCTTGATAGCGATCCTGGTGGACGGACTGCATGGTTACTTTGGTGCTCAGCTCTACTATTCAGCTCTGGAACACGTAAGAACATTTGCGTCCTTGGGTATTTTCGTCTACTGGATGGTTCAATTCTGGCTGGAGGAGCCTGCCCGGAAGCCGCTTTCTCCGGAACTGCGAGCATATATCGAAAGTTTGCACCGGCGTGTGCAAAATAACCTTGACTCACTGGAAGCTCAAAGGTAACATCTTACTGGTGATACAGGATGACCACTGAGCAATCCATTTTCGTGTTCGGCGTCTTGCTCTGCGGTTTTGCGGGAACCGTGATTGTCAACTGGCGCTCCTCCCGCAAGCAATCGCGGCGGGATTGGCGCGATCTTGTCGCTGGACTTCAAAAGATGGATTTTGCAGGCGTTTCCACTGTTGCGGTCGATTACCTGAGCCCACACCGTGGGCAGCTTGAGTTGGAGCCTGACAGGATCTGGAAGTTACTGGGTGGTTACGAAGGTCTGAGAAAGATGCGCGAAAACGCGGAGATCATGCTGGTGCTGGCCGCTTATGCGCAGCAGTGGAACTTCGAGGAGGCCACGATTGTGACCGAGCGCATGAGACACGATGCGGTCACCTTGCGCCGCGCCGTCCGTTCGGCGGAACTGAGCCTGATTCCCGCCGCGCTGTTTGGGCGCTGCTGGTTTACCCTCCCCTTTTACGCGCAAGAGGCCTCCTGCGCCTATTACCTGATGCGCCAGCGATTGCTCTCCCTCTACGAAGTGAGCCATGAGGGCCGGTATCCCATCCTCGCGACTGCGCTATAAAGCGCGGCGAGCCGGGGTTCAGTCCTGCCGCGTTCCTACCGTTTGACCCTGCCGTTGCGTCTAACTAGACTTACTGACAGGGGCCTGATGACACTTAGAGCATTTTCGTACTCCGCGGTTCTTTCGCTGGCAGCCTTTTGCTATTTGGCGGCTCTTCCGCCTGTTTTGGCGCGCGCTCAATCGCCTAGCAGCAGCTCGGCCAAGCAGCAGAGTTCCTCTTCCGCGCAGGCCTTCGCGCAGGAAAAGGCGCCTTCGCTGATCGATCCAGCCGGTCCCACCATCTCGCTAATCAGCTCCGAGCCTGTTTTCTTGATGGCCGCTGCGCTGAATGCCTGTGGGTACGATGAGGGCCTCGCCGAGAGCGCTCCGGTCCGCAAACGGGTCCGCGACGAGTTGAATCTGGCGCTTTCCAAGAGCGAAGACGCCCGCGCCAAACGCGACAAGCTCTGCCTCTACATTGCCCAGCACCGCCTGTCGGGCGGAGAGCGCGATATTGCGCAATACATCTCGCTGGCGCTTTATCTGACCCCGCCGCCGGAGCTGGAAACCTCGGACGAGCTGACCGAGATGCCCCCCGACTCGACCCAGGTGGTCGAAATTGTTCCTCTGTTGCGCGAGTTTGTGGCCGCCGTGGACTTGCATGGCATTTGGCTGGCGGTGCATCGCACCTACGACCAGGAGGCCGGCCGGCTTCACGATCCGCTCTCCAGCATGATCGTCTCCACCAACCTCTACCTCAAAATGCCCGCTTCGACGTACGACGGGCGGCGATTTGTGGTGGTGATCGAGCCCATGTTCTCGCCGCGCATGGTTAACGCCCGCATCTACGGCACGGACTACGTGGCGGTGGTGTCGCCTGCCAATGGCACGATCCCCATGAGCGCCGTACGCCATACTTACCTGCACTACGTGATCGAGCCGCTGCTCTATGCCCGCGCCAATGCCCTGGACCGCACGCAGCCGGTTCTAAAGGAAGTGCGCGAGGCTCCGATGGAGTTCCGCTTCCGCTCGGACTCGGTGGCTCTGACCATTGAATGCCTCATCAAAGCGATTGAGGCGCGCACTATGGAGACCGGCATTCCCGTCTACCGGATTCCCGCCAACGTGGACCGCTCGGAGATGCCGCACTATGAGCACGAGCGCCAGGTTTATCAGCAGAAAGTAGAAGCCGTCCGCGTGGCCGCCATGCGCCATGCGATGACCCAGGGATTCGTGCTTACCCAGTATTTTTACAGCCAACTGATCCAGTTCGAGAAAGACCCGGCCAGTCTGCGCGACACCATCGGCGAAATGGTCTACAGCATGGATGTGGATGCGGAGACGCATCAGGCCCAGCACATCGAATTCGACAAGGAGGCCGACGACGATGTGCTGGCGCGCAGCACGCCGCGGAAGCTGAAGGGGTTGGACCTGGCCGAGGCGCGGCTGGCGGCTGGCGACGTGGCCACGGCCAGCGCGCTGGCGCGCCAGGCGCTGACCGTGAACTCCGGCGCCCCCGATTCGCCGGATGCGGTAACCGCCAGAGCCCACGCCGAGTTCATCCTTGCCCGGGCGGCGGTTCTCACTGGGCGTCCGGAGCAGGCCATCGATGGATTCCAGAAGACGCTGGCCACCAGCCAGGATACGCGCCTGCTCTCCTGGTCGCACATCTACCTGGGCCGTATGCTGGACCTGGATTGCAAGCGCGATGAGGCGGTCGCCGAATACGAGTTGGCCCTGAAGACGCGCGACGGGCAGCAGGATACGCGGCTGGCCGCCGAGCGCGGCGTCAAAACGGCCTACGCGGTCAAGGGCCACAGTTGCGAGGATGATGCCGAGTCGAGTTCGCCTGCGCCATTGACTCCAGGTTCTCAAATAGACAAGCCCGCAGCTTCAGAGCAGAATGGGACGGAAAAACCGCGGTAAGCTCGCCCTGAATGACTGCCTGGGGATGGTTTGGCGTCTAATGAAGAGTGAGCAGTCTCCAGCAGAGCAGGGAATTCCGTCTTTGGGAGCAGCCCCGGTGGGTTGTGCTGGAGAATTCAGATAGAGGCGTATGTGGAAGCGGATCTGGCCAAATTGGAAGCCGCGCTGGGGCATGATTTTGCGCGCCCCGAGCTTTTGGTGCGTGCGTTGACGCATCGCTCGCTGGCCAATGAGCAGGCGGCGCATGGGCCAGTTGCAGAGAGCGGCAGCGAAGCCTCTGCGGGAACAGGCGACAATGAGCGCCTGGAGTTTCTAGGCGATGCGGTTCTGGGGCTGGTGGTGGGCGAAGCCCTGTTCCTGCTTCACCCGGAGTGGCAGGAGGGCGAACTGACCCGCGTCCGCGCCCAGTTGGTCAGCCGCCAACACATGGCGGAGGCCGCCGAGGCCATCAGCCTGGGCGACTATCTGCGCCTTAGCCACGGCGAGGACAAGAGTGGCTTGCGGCGTAAGATGACCGTGCTCTCGAATGCCATGGAGGCCGTGCTGGGAGCGCTCTTCCTGGATGGTGGCCTGGAGCCGATGAGAGCGTTTATTCGTTGCAGCGTGATGGGCGAGGCGGCCGAGGAATTGGCTCGAGAACTGCGCTCGGGAGACGCGCTGGGAAACTACAAATCCGCGTTGCAGGAGCAGTTGCAGGCCACGCACGCCGGAACGCCTGTCTACCGGGTCAAGAGCGAAAGCGGCCCCGATCACCGCAAGCGATTCCTGGTCGAAGTCCGGCTCAAGCCAGCCGAAGGCGAGCCGGGCAAGCCACTGGCGCGCGGCATGGGAAGCACCAAGAAGAATGCCGAGCAGGATGCCGCGCGGCGAGCGCTGGCGCGGCTAACGCCAGCCAAAAATCAGGCTGGAGCGCTCGGTACGGACGATGAATCGGCCTTTCCAGCGGAGGAACCCGTCGCGTGATGAGTACTGCCGCTGAACAAAATCCGCGGGTCGAAGCGCCGCGGCGTCATCTGCCTGCCGTCGCCGAGGCCCTGGCCTCGCTGTTGCGGACGGTGGTGGTGGCGCTGTTTCTGCTCACTTTTGTGCTTCAGCCTTATCTCATCCCCTCGGAAAGCATGGAGCGTACCCTGCTGGTAGGCGATTTTCTGCTCGTCAACAAGCAGGTTTATGCGCCTTCTGGTCGGTTTGCCCAGACGCTGATGCCCTACCGCGAGGTCAGCCGCGGCGACATCGTGATCTTTCATCCGCCGGATCAGCCGGGGCGCTTCTACGTGAAGCGGGTGGTGGGCCTTCCCGGCGACCAGTTGCGCATGACCGATGGCCGCGTCACCCTGAACGGAGCGGTTCTCAACGAGCCTTACGCCGCCTTTGAGCCGGCCGTCCGCAATTCCTTCCGCGATGACTTTCCGGCCAGCGTCTACACCGACCCCAACGTGGAGCCTGCCTGGTGGAAACAGATGCAGAGCCTGGTGCGCGACGGCGCGCTGGTGGTGCCGCAGGGCAAATACTTCGTGCTCGGCGACAACCGCAATTACAGCAAGGATTCCCGTTTCTGGGGCTTTGTCTCACGGCAGCAGATTGTGGCCCGGCCGCTGGTCATCTACTTCTCGCTTGTCCGGCCCTCTACGACCGATCTTCAACCGGCCGCGCCGCCAGCCGCGGATGATAGACTCGGACACGACAGGGAGCTGACTGCCAGGCTCTCCAGCTTTGCCCGCTGGAAGCGCATCTTTCATGTGGTGAATTAAGGCAGAGATTAGAGATTAGGGGGCAGAGATCAGCAGCGAGGCATCGGGAGTTTTTTACTGATCGCTGACCTCTGCCTCCTGATCTCTGCCAAAGAGCGACTGAATGACGAAGAAAAAAACGCCCATTTCCAAGACGCCGGCCGAGACTCAGCCCGCTGACGAGTCTGCCGAAAAGCCGGTGGAAGAGACGCCCTTCGAGGCTGTGGCCAGCATCTGTTCCATCCTGGTCGTTGGCCTCTTCATTCTCTACTTTCTTGCGCAGAACTTTGTCATTCCCTCTGGCTCGATGAAAGACACGCTGCTGGTTGGCGACCACCTGGTGGTGGACCGCATCACGCTCGCGCCTCCCACCAAATGGATGCCGCTGGTTC
>Ga0224529_1001812_pt1 | contig 11768 bp, 11 predicted proteins | sample CBST50metaG_FD_179893 | JGI IMG/M metagenome (GOLD analysis project Ga0224529, IMG submission 179893) | Peat soil microbial communities from Stordalen Mire, Sweden - C.B.S.T50 | ecosystem: Environmental > Terrestrial > Soil > Wetlands > Peat | place: Sweden: Norrbotten County, Stordalen Mire... | reverse complement strand
CCCCTGCGCCTCACCTTCCTGCTTCGCCTCCGCCCCGAGCAGCGCTTCGCGGACGTCGAAACCCTGCGCGCCCAGATCGCCCGCGACATCACCCGCGGCCGCCGCTTCTTCTCCCTCTGCCACTCGCTCAACTAGAGCAGCGCCTCAAGCCGCCTTGTACGGCCTGATCTGGTCTAATCCCTCAGCACGTGCAGTCCGCAGATCGTACTCGTTCTGCAGGTTCATCCAGAACTGCGCAGGCAGTCCAAAGTAAGCTCCAAACCGCAGCGCCGTATCGGCCGAGATCGACCGTTTCCCCTTCACAATGTCGTAGACCCGCGGAAACGGAACACCCAGCTCCTTCGCCAGCCGGTACGCTGTCAGTCCCATCGGCTCCAGGAACTCGGTCAGTAGAATCTCTCCGGGATGTATCGCAAACGTCTTAGTCATCTCGTTTCCTCTCCCTAGTGGTAGTCCACAATCTCCACGTCGCAGGCATTTCCGTCCAGCCAACGGAAGCAGACCCGGTACTGGTCGTTGACCCGGATGCTGTGCTGACCTTTGCGGTCCTTCGTAAGCGCTTCCAGACGATTGCCGGGTGGAACCCTGAGGTTGGCAATCTCAACCGCAGCATTCAGAATCGCCAGTTTCTTCCATGCCGTGCGCCGGATCTCTGCCGGAATGCGTCGGCTCTTCCCCGTATCCCACAGCAACTCCGTGTCGGAATCCCGAAAGCTGACAATCACGGATCAATAGTATTGATACGCGTTACTAACGTCAAGTGTTAATAAATTGACGAACCACGTTCTACTGCGTAGAAGTACCTCCACCCGCCCCCGGCGCACCCTTCGGCACCGCATTCTCGTCCGGCTCGATCGCGTCCGGGTCCATCTCCACCGGAGTCTTTGGAATCGCCTTCACCACCGGCGGTCCCGCCGCCGGCGTCAGCGGCACCTCAAGCTCCTTCTTCGGAGCGTTCCCCGTCGGGAACGCCTCATCCGGCTTGCCCGCAATCGCCGCCTTCATAAAATCCATCCACATTGGCAGCGCCGCCCGCGCGCCCGTCTCCTTCTCCCCTAGCGTCTGCCGGTCGTCGAACCCGATCCATGTCCCGCACGTCACCGAGGGAGAAAACCCGATGAACCACGCGTCCGTATAGTCGTTGGTCGTCCCTGTCTTGCCGCCCAGCGGATGCTTCAGCGCCGCCGCCGCCGCGCCCGTGCCATGCTGTGTCACCGCTTGCAGGAATATCATCATCGTCCGCGCCGTCTCCACCGAGATCACCTCGGTCACCGTCGGCGGAGGCTCATCCACCGGCAGCCCGTCCGCCCGCACCACCCTGCGTATGGTGTGCGGCTCGATCCGTATCCCGTCGTTGGGAAACACGCTGTACGCCCCAACCTGCTCCGCCAGAGAGATGTCCGCCGCCCCGATCGCCACCGGCAGGAACGCCGGAATGTTGCTGGTCACTCCAAAGCGGTGCGCCGTCGCAATCACCGTCCGTATCCCCGCCTTGTCGGCCAGCTTCAGCGCCGGAATATTCCTCGACTCGGCAAACGCATTCAGCAGCGTCATCGTCCCCTTGTAGTCGCCCTCGTAGTTGTGCGGAGTGTACGGCCCGTTGGGAGTCGAAAAGCTCACCGGCCCATCCACAATCAAGTCATCCGGCTTCGCTCCCGCCTCAACAGCAGTCGTATAAACGTATGGCTTGAACGACGATCCCACCTCGCGCTGCGACTGCGTCGCCCGGTTGAACTGCGACAGTGCGAAGTCCCGTCCGCCCACCATCGCCAGGACCTCGCCGTTGGAGTTATCCACCGCCATCAGCGAAGCCTGCGCCCCCGAGTCCTGCTCCAGTTCGGCATGCTGCACCCCGTCCGCCGAGCTATCGCCCAGCCGCACGTACACCACGTCCCCCACTCTCAGAAAGCTGTCCCCACCCTTCATCTGCGTCCACGCCCAGTCCGCCTGCGTCATCACCGCGCGCGTCGACCCGATCTTCACCATCACCCGCTCCGGCTCCGCCTCCGTCACCAGCGCGTGATAGTACCCCCCCCGCTCGATATTGCCCGCCCAGTCCGGATGTCTATACGTCTCCATGTCCGTCCCCGCCGACGCTACATTCTGCAGGTTCCCCTTCCACCCGTGCCTCCGCTCGTATGCCGCCGTCCCGTCCAGCACCGCCTTGTTGGCCACCAGTTGCAGGTCCAGGTCGAGCGTCGTATACACCTTCAACCCCGCGCCCTGCACCTCTTCCGCCCCATACTCCTTCTCCAACTGCTGACGCACCTCCTCCACGAAGTAAGGCGCAACCGAGTTGGGCGGCGGCTCAATCTTCAACCCCAGCGGCATCGCCTCGGCCGCCTCCTCCTGCTCGCGCGTAATCTTCCTGTCCGCCAGCATCTCGCTCAGCACCAGGTTGCGCCGCTTCAGAGCACGCTCCGGGTGGTTGATCGGCGAGTAGGACTCCGCGCCCTTGGGCAGCGCCGCCAGCAGCGCCGCCTCCGGCAGCGTCAACTCACCCACATGCTTGCTGAAGTAATACTCCGACGCCGCCTCGAACCCATACGTCCCATGCCCCAGATAGATCTGGTTGGCATACATCGCAAAGATCTGGTCCTTGGTGAACACCCGCTCGATCTGCACTGAGAGCAGGATCTCTTGTAGCTTCCGCCCATATGTCTTCTCGTTGGACAGAAACAAATTCCGCGCCAGTTGCATGGTCAGCGTCGACGAGCCCTGCGCCCGGCTGCGCGAGTGCAGGTCCCGCCACGCCGCGCCCACCGCCCGCACCAGGTTTACTCCCCAGTTTCGCTCGAACGTCTTGTCTTCGATCGACAGCAGAGCGTCCCGCAGCACCGGCGGGAACGCCGTATACGGAACCACCACCCGCCGCTCCAGCGCGAACGACCCGATCTCCCGCCCATGAATGTCCAGCAGCTCGGTCGTCGTGTCCGGTCGATATCGCACCAGATCGTCCATCTGCGGCAGGTCGATCGAGTACACCAGCATCAGCCCGCACATCACCCCAAACACCGCGGACAGCCCCAGCAGCACCGTAAACGTCGCCCGCGACGCAAGGTGCCGCGTGCGGTACGCCGGCCCATGCAGCACGTTTCCACCGGAGAAGCGCCCCAAAATCCGGTGCCGCCACCCCCGCTTCTCCGGCTCCGCGAACTCCTGCTCGTCTCTGTATAAACTGGGCACCGCACCCTCACCATAGCACGGTCACACGCCCCATTCCCCCCGCAAATCCAGCAACGCCCGCGCGCCTGTTAGTCAGCTAGATTCGCGCTTGCCGCGCCGCGAATCCCCCGCGCGTCGTCATTCTGGCGCAGCCAGAATCTCCGTATTGCGCCGTTGTCTGTTCTTGCTGTCATCCTGAGCGCGTCTTTCGAGCGCGAAGGACCCCGACGAAGCCCGCCTGACCTCAACCGCCCGCCCCTTTCTCCCTCGAAACTCGCGCTCATAGCCCACATCTCACAGCTCACCGCGCGTACAGAAAAAATCGCCGTCGCACCCCGCAAAACCCCCAGCAAATCCGCATGTCAAGCCCTTCAACCCCGAAACATCTCCCTAACCCACACCCCATCAATCACTTCCCTCCGAAAAATACTTGGCATAGTAGTTATGCTCCGCTTGGTAGAATAGAGGTATGGATCGAATTCGAAGCCGTCATTCTGGCGCAGCCCACGGAAGCCGTCATTCTGACGCAGCCAGAATCTCCGTAGATGATTATCCAGTCTGCTCAGGCAGGACCGCAAAAGCGCCAACGGCGCGCCCTATACCAGCATGGGGCGCAGCCCCATGAAGGCTCGGGAGGAGAAAATCGAGGGCTGAAAGCCCGACCGATAGGGCCACGCCCACGCACCCGCTCGATTTTGGACCTTGCGCCGTGAGCGCCACAGCTAACTGCATAATCATCTCTCCGTATTTTCTCTTGCACCACTTACTCGCCGCATCACCTCAACAAACTGATTCCAGAGACTTTACAAAATAACAACTCTGAAATCAATATTTTGAAGGGAGTGCCCGGACCAAGTCCAGACTTAACAGACCTGTTTTGAAGACTTTATGCTTTTTTCTTTTTTCTCCGTGCGCATCCCGCAGAACCAGCCGCCTAATTGACGACTGGATTAGTCCTATATATAATCCACTCAGTAGCCCAGTGCCTCACCCGTGCTGGAAGGTTCCCGACCCATGAGTCCGCAGACGATTCCGCTCTCCAATCTCGCCGTTGGCACACACGCCCTCATCTCCAAGATGGGAGACGATCCGCATCTCTGTTATCTGCGCTGCATGGGCTTCTGTCCCGGAGCGCACGTGGAGCTGGTCCGGCGCGTCTCCGGCGGCGCGCTCTCGGTCTACCGTGTGGACGACGCCGATGTCGCCCTGCGTCAGGCAACGGCGGCCCTCATCTCCGTCAGGATGGAAGGCTGATTGCCAGCATTCCGTACAGTTGCGATTATTGGCCCTCCCAATGTAGGCAAGTCCACCGTCTTCAACCGGCTCACCGGCCTGCGCCAGAAGGTCGGCAACTACTCCGGCGTCACCGTCGAGCAGCACGAGGGCCAGATCAAGGGCACGCGCACCAAACTCCTAGACCTGCCCGGCGTATGGAGTCTGGAAGGCGACGAGAGTGACCTCACCTCGGAGGACCAGTGCATCGCCGTGCGCGCCCTGCGTGGCGAGATTGAAGGCCAGCCGAAGCCCGAGGCCGTCCTTCTGGTCCTCGATGCCACCCAGCTTCACCGCCAGATGACCTTGGCCCGCCAGGTGATCGCGCACCATCTGCCCACCCTGGTGGTGGTCAACATGACCGATGTCCTGGCCGCCCGCGAGGGCTATCTCGACCCTCTCTCGCTGGCCCAGACCCTGAACTCCCCGGTCGCAATGGTCAGCGCCGGCACGGGGAGCGGCATGGATGCCATCCGCCGCTTCGTCGGCGTCAAGATCGCCTCCGCCAAGTCCCCGCTGCTGCCCGTCATGCAGCCACGCGTCGAGCAGCGCCAGATCGGCTGTCCGCGCAGCATGTCCGAGATTGAGAACCAGGGCCTCTACCGCCGTCCTCTGCCCTCCGAGTGGTCGCGCCGCATAGACCGCGTCGCCCTCCATCCCGTCTTTGGCCCGGCCCTGTTCTTCATTGTTACGCTGGCCGTCTTCCAGACCATCTTCCGCGTCGCCGCTCCGGCCAGCAATCTCTTCCAGAAGCTGCTGACCGCGCTCGGCGTCTGGTTCGGCGCATTCATTCCCCCAGGCGTCATGCATTCGCTCGTGATCGACGGCCTCTGGACGGGCGTCGTCTCGGTGCTCACCTTCCTGCCCCAGATCCTGCTTCTCTTCCTGGTCATCGCGTTGCTGGAAGACTCCGGCTACATGGCGCGCGCCGCCGTCATCGCCGACCGCACCATGTCGCGCTTCGGCCTCAGCGGCCGCTCGTTCCTGCCGCTGCTGTCGGCCTACGCCTGCGCCGTGCCCGCCATCATGGCCACGCGCACCATCGCCAGCCGCCGCGACCGCCTCACCACCATCCTGGTCGCCCCCTTCATGACCTGCTCCGCGCGGCTTCCGCTCTATACCATGGTCATCGCCGCGTTCATCCCCGACCGTCCCGTCGTCGGACAGTTCCTCGGCCTGCGCGCCTGCGCCATGATGGGCCTCTACGGCATCGGAATGGTCGCCGCGCTCATCACCTCCTGGCTGCTGCATCTCTCGCTGCTGCGCAAGGACGACTCCGCCTTCGCCATCGAGCTGCCGGAGTTTCGCCTTCCCCTCGTGCATTCGCTGGCAATCAACCTGCTCGACCGCGCGCGGATCTTCGTCTCGCGTGTTGGCTCCATCATCCTTGTCACCAGCCTTGTGGTCTGGATGCTGGCCAACTTCCCCGTGCATCATGGCCAGCTCAGCCCCATCGACCAGAGCTACCTCGGCTCCATCGGCAACGCAATGGAGCCCGCGCTCCGCCCCCTCGGCCTCGACCGCAGCGTCGGCGTCGCCCTGCTCACGGCCTTCGCCGCGCGAGAGACCGTCGTCAGCACGCTGGGCACGCTCTACCACACGCCCCAGGTCGGTCTCGCGCTGCGCGGCTCCATCGGTCTGGCGGGCGCGCTCTCCCTGCTTGTCTTCTTTGCCCTGGCCATGCAATGCACCTCCACGCTGGCCACCGTCAAGCGCGAGACAAACAGTTGGCGATGGCCCCTCTTCCAGCTCGCCTACATGAGCGCGGTCGCCTACTCCATGGCCTGGATCACCTTCAACCTCAGCCTCTGGTTTTTGCAGGGATAGAGCATTTTCACTATTGCTGTAGATGGAAATGAATTGTCATTCTGAGCGAAGCGAAGAATCCCCGTATTTGTTCGCAGCGCGATAATCTACACCATTGGTGAAAACGCGATAGAAATCTTCGCGACGCAAACCCCCATTGCGTGGCACACTGTTACGCATGGATACCAGGGATAAGGAACATCTCGTCGTGGCGCTCACCAGCAACTGGCAGACGGAGATGCGCGGCTATCACACCTACAACGCGCTCTCGTTGCAGGCCATCGATCCGCAGCAGTGCCGTTCGCTGCACTCGCTTGCCCTGGCAGAGCAGCACCACGCCGATCTCTGGGCTGGCCGGCTGAAGGAGCTGGACGCGCCCGTCCCCGAGTACACCGGCAGCGAAGGCGGCGACGCCGATTCGCTCTCCAACCGCATCGGCGGCCTCGACCTTGCCCTGCGCCGCCTGGAACTCGACGAGAGCCGAGACATCGCCCACTACGGCAAGCAGATCCAGGACCTCGGCGACGAACCCACCATCGCCATCCTCAAAACCGTGCTGGAGGATGAGCGTGGGCACTACATTACCTTGGGCAACCTCATTCGCCGCGTCCTGCCGCCCGTCAAGCTGGAACCGGCGCAGGCCAAGCGCGCGCTCGACGATCTGACGGCTGCCCGCGACAAGGGCAAGGCCCGGTCCGCAAGCTGGATCGGAGACGCCATCTACGGCGTCAACGACGGCCTCGGCGCCATCTTCGGCATCGTCTCCGGCGTCGCCGGGGCCACCGAAGCGAGCCCCAGCGGAGCGCACTACGTCCTCATCGCCGGACTCGCTGGAATGATCGCAAGCGCGCTGTCGATGGGCTCTGGTGCGTATCTCGCCGCCAAGAGCGAGCGCGAGATCTACGAGGCCGAGTACGAGCGCGAGCGCGAGGCCGTCGAGTACAACGAGTCCGAGGCCCGCGAGCTCCTCTCCCTCACCTACCAGGTCCGCGGCCTCACCGCCGAGGACGCAGACCACTTCGTCGGACACATCGCCGAGAAGAAGGACCAGCTCGTCGAAGTGCTCGCCCGCGAGCGCCTGCACATCAGCGCGGAGGGACTCAGCAAGCCCTGGGTCTCGGCCACCTCCGGTGCGCTCTCCACCGCCGTCGGGGCGTTCATCCCGGTGCTTCCGTTCTTCTTCATGTCCGGGATTCCGGCCATCGTCGTCGCCGCCATCGTCTCGCTCATCGCCCACTTCGCCGTCGGCGCGTCCAAGTCCCTCATCACCATCCGTTCCTGGTGGTCGAGCGGCCTGGAGATGACCGCCGTCGGCGCCCTCGAAGGCGTCGTCACCTACGTCATCGGCATCGGCATAGGCCACCTCGCCGGATCGTAGTTACGGTGAAACCGCTCTCGCAATAGAGTTCCATCGAATCGGACCCAAAGGTGAGATTCCCGTCGAAAACTTCTCGGGATTTATGATAGTGGCTATACTGAATGAAGAGGCGGAGATACTCGCTTCCGCGATCTTGAAATGTACGGGAGGAATCGGATATGAAGGGAAATGCCAAGGTGATTGCCGCGCTGAACAAGGCGCTGCACGAAGAATTGACAGCGCTCAGCCAGTACTTCATTCACGCCGAAATGCGTGAGAACTGGAAGTACGAGAAGCTGGCCAAATTCACCAAGAAGCTGTCGATCGTGGAGATGAAGCATGCCGAAAAGCTGATCGAGCGCATTCTCTTCCTGGAGGGAATTCCGAGTCTGGTTTGGCCTTCGCAATCGAAGGTTGGCAAGACGGTGAAGGAACAGTTGGAGTTCGATCTGGAAGCCGAGCTCGGCGCGATAAAGTCTTACAACGAAGCAGCCGCGCTGTCGCGGGCCGAGGGCGACAATGGAAGCGCCGCCGTGTTTGCCGCCAACCTGAAGGACGAAGAAGAACACGCCGACTGGCTGGAAGGCCAATTGGGCCTGATCAAGGACATTGGCTACGAGAGCTATTTGACCGCGCAGTTGGAAGCGGAGTAACAACTCTCCAGCCAACGGAAATGCAATCGCGGATTCAAGCCTGCAAAGCCGCGCGCCACCGTCCGCTCCTGGTGGCCCAGCGGCTTGGAGATGACCGCCGTCGGTGCCCTGGAAGTACGTCATCGGCGTCGGCCACCTCGCCGGATCGTAACCCAGCTTTCGCAGCCACGCTGAAGTCGTCATTCTGATGAGGTCCCCTGAAGTCGTCATTCTGGCGAAGCCAGAATCTCCGTATTGGTCGTTGCCTGTTCTCTGTTTGTCATTCTGAGCGCAGCGAAGAATCCCCGCATTTTGCTCGCAGCGCGATACATTACACCATCGTTGAAACTGCTCTGATTCGCAGCATAACCCAAGGGGCAATGCCATAAACCAAGCGCCAAAGGCGCGCACTATATCAGCCTGGGGCGCAGCCCCAGGGTACATTTCGGCAAACAACCAAGCGCCAAGGGCGCACACTATATCAGCCTGGGGCGCAGCCCCAGGGTACATTGCAAACAACCAAGCGCCAAGGGCGCGTACTATATCAGCCTGGGGCGCAGCCCCAGGGTACATTGCAAACAACCAAGCGCCAAAGGCGCGCACTATACCAGCCTGGGGCGCAGCCCCCCAGGGTACATTTCGGCAAACAGCTAAGCGCCAAAGGCGCGCACTATACCAGCCTGGGGCGTAGCCCCAGGATACATTTCGGCAAACAGCCGAGGGCTGAAAGCCCGATCTATACTTCAACGTACGTCCGGCTCAGGACACCAGGGAGAATGCCATGACGGCGAAGCGTAAGTTCAAGAGCGGCGCATTTGAGGCGATCCACTCCTCGGCCTCGGCGATGCTCAAGGTGGGCGCGCTCGACAAGGCGACGATGCGGCACTTCGACGCATCCTGTCTCGCCGTCCCGCAGAGCTTTAAAAAATCTCTGCACAAGTTCACGTTTTGAAAGGGCGGGACTGGTAGCCCAAGGCTTTAGCCTTGGGTCTCCCCGCCGCAAACCGCTCTGCACAAGTACAGGTTTTGAAAGGGCGGGACTTTAGTCCCGCCGCAAACCGCCTGTTTTAAACGTGGCTTTAGCCACCGAGGGAATCTTGAGGACTTGTTGAGGCCTTCCTTGCGCCGGAGCAGATCAAGCGGATTCGCGTCAGCCAGCCCATCTTTGCCCGCTACTGCAACACCAGCGAGTCCACGGTGGAGAAGTGGGAGAGCGGCGTAAAAAAGCCCAGCGGCATGGCCGTCAAGCTCCTCACCATCGTCCAGAAGCACGGCCTGCAAATGCTCGCCTGAGTCCGGCGCGGGAAGAATGGTGCAGCAACAATCCCAGTTCTCAGAATCGAGACCTGGGCCACCCGGCGAAGCTCGAGTGATAGTTAGGAAACGAAATAGTCAAACTAAAGTAACCGACCAAGTACATGGTCTTGGAGGAGCCGGCTTGTTGCTTTCTGAGCGGTGGAATCAGTCGTGAAAATGGAGCATTTTGAAGAGACACGACGAAGAGTACTCATGGTGTTGCCTTTTTTCAATTCGACTATCCACTCGTTTTTATTGATCTTCTTACGTACGATCTCAAAACAGCGGTTCTCATGGCTGGAAGTCCATCTGACTCCGTCTGACAAAACCGTCTCATTCCAGTTCATACAGGCCTTAAGACCTTCCAAGGCGTGTCTCAGTTTGTCAGCAGTTTGAAATCGTGACTGCGGTTCTATACTCATGGACTTATTGATGAGTGAACGCCAAGGTTTTGGAACAAATTCGCGGTAGTGGTTCCGATTAGGGAATTTACCCGCAGCTACAAGATCAGAAATATCCAGAGCTGAAGGTACTGTAAAAAATGAGTCGCCATTGACAAGCCTGTACATTGTGACACCACAAGCATAGATGTCAGAAAGTACGGAATGAGGATTACCCCCTGAAACTTCAGGTGCAAGATGAAGAATATATTTATAGTCCTTGATCCCAAGTTTTGATGGATTGATGTTGGCTGGAAGTGCGAGACCAAAGTCTGACAGCTTGCCCTCCCCTGTATTGCCGACAAGGATGTTGGCTGGCTTGATGTCTCGGTGAAGAATACCAACGTGGTGAGCTTGTTCGAGACCGCGGAGCATGTCACTCATAATTTTCTTAACTCGTGTGAGCGCCACATGCGAGCCTTTAGCCTCGTCCTCGATACTTCCATGCTTTAAATATTCCATCGCGACATAAATACCACCGTCGGCTAATCCCGTTTCTTCAACTCGTACAACATTCGGGTGTTCAGCAAGTTTAAGTGTTTGAGCTTCCTGGAAGAAGTTGTTGGGGTTGATCAACCTATCTTGTGGTATCAACTTAAGAGCACGAAGAACATCAAGGCCTGTGTCCCTTGCGAGCCAGACTTCTCCGAAATGTCCGCTGCCAAGACGTTCCAATCGTTGAAAGCTAGGGGCCATCAGGGAAGCTCCGTCCAGGCGGCAAGAATTGCTTCTCTGGTTTTCTCGGAAAATGAATCGAAATCTGTGATCGCACTAGTATCGAACTCCAATAGATATTTGGCCTTACCTTTCATGCCGAGATCCTTCGCAATAGTGCTCTTGACCTTCTTGAACGCAGCTTTCAGGCCAGACTGGGCACACGCTATCAAAACTGCAGCTTCGAATTCGGTTCTTTCAGTCAGAGGGCCTGAGGGTCTGGCGAGTGGTTCCGAGGCCTTGATAACGACTCGATCAATTGTGCATTTTTGTAGCCGATCTCGGGTCTCTTCTAACATCCATTTCAGAGCAAACGGCTTTTTTAGACCTTTAGGGTAGTTGAAAGAGCCACTTTGCTTCAATACAGGAGAGGACTTTGTTCCGGTGAGTAGAACGAAATGGTAGTCAGTATTGCTACATCTCAAGCCCATAACCATGGCCATTAGGCTATACCCCTATGCAATATCATGACATCGTTTGGCGTCTACCGCCAGACGGACCAGCCGCGGCGGTTGAGGCTGTAGAAGAGCACGGCGAGGCAGCTTCCGCTGAGCGCCAGCAATCCGCAGCCGGGAGCGATGCGCCCGAAGAGCAGGTCGCCGGGTGCCCCATTCATGCGCAGTCTCATCGCGCATGGGTGGGGTTGATGCCGCCGTCGCTGGGCACAAAATAAATTCTGCAAAAACCTCAGCAAATTCGCATGTCAAGCCCCTCGACCCTCCAAAATCGCCTCAACCACCACAAAACAAAAGAGAAAAAACCTCCCCGCAAGTGGCATAGTAGTTATACTCGAAGGCATATAATTAAAACAGTAGAAAACAAACAGACCCGGCCAAAGTGCCGGGTCTTCGCTTTTAGCCCTCAACCGCAAACCGTTGCGAATCAACGCATTATCAGGAAGCTAAATAGAATGAATACGTTACAAGCTAAACCGCCAAACCTCAATTTTCACCCCTAACCCAAATGTTTCCAACACTCTAGCAGTAACTTGTCAGGAATGACTACTTTGGCGACCATCACCCAACGCAATCGCATGATTCCATTCAACTTACACCCAGAATACCCCGGGGAGGGGGAGGGGGAGGG
>Ga0224529_1001808_pt1 | contig 11783 bp, 10 predicted proteins | sample CBST50metaG_FD_179893 | JGI IMG/M metagenome (GOLD analysis project Ga0224529, IMG submission 179893) | Peat soil microbial communities from Stordalen Mire, Sweden - C.B.S.T50 | ecosystem: Environmental > Terrestrial > Soil > Wetlands > Peat | place: Sweden: Norrbotten County, Stordalen Mire... | reverse complement strand
GAGCGCGTCATGGGAGAGATGCAAGGCGGGCAAAAGGTGCGCGTCCTGCTAGCCCAGGCTCTCTTTGGCAAGCCCGAAGCGCTGCTTCTCGACGAGCCCACCAACTATCTCGATCTCGAATCCATTCACTGGTTGCAAGACTTTTTGAACAACTACAATGGCACTCTGATCGCCATCAGCCACGATCGCCACTTTTTGAATAGCGTCACCACCCACACCGCCGACATCGATTACGAAACCATCATTACCTACACCGGTGGCTACGACGAGATGGTGATGGCCAAAACCCAAATCCGTTCCACGCTCGAGGCGCAGAACGCCCAGCGCGAAAAGAAGATCGATCAGCTCAACGACTTCATCGCCCGCTTTGCCGCAGGCACCCGCTCCTCGCAGGTCACCAGCCGCCGCAAGGAAGTCGAACGGCTGCAAACCAACGACCTGGCCCGCTCCAACATCGCTCGCCCTTTCATCCGCTTCGACCAGACCCGGCCCAGCGGCAAGCATGTGCTCGAATTCAAGGGAATCACCAAAATTTATGGCGATTTAACCGTCATCGACTCCTTCACCGCGAACGTGCTGCGCGGTGAACACATCTGCCTGACGGGCCGCAACGGCGCCGGAAAAACCACTCTATTGAAGAGTCTTCTGGCCAACTATCCCGGCCTCGCCGACCCTGAATTTTCCCTCGATAACGGCGCCGTCTTCTGGGGCCACGAGGCTCAGATCGGCTACTTTCCCCAGGATATGAGCGCTTTGATTGAGCATGGGCTGACCGTCTCCGAGTGGCTGCATCGCTGGAACCCGGCCGCCCACGTCGAGGAAATTCGTGGCATTCTTGGCCAGATGCTCTTTTCCGGCGAGGAGGGCGACAAGCAGACCAAGGCACTCTCCGGTGGAGAACAGGCCCGTCTGGTCTTCTGCAAGCTGATTCTCACCAAGCCCAACATTCTCATCTTCGACGAGCCCACCAACCACCTCGACCTCGAAGCCATCAATGCCCTCAACATCGCCCTGCAGCGCTACGAGGGAACGGTTCTGCTGGTCACTCACGATCACGATCTGATTGATGAGGTCGCAACCCGCATTTGGAACTTTACCGAAGACGGCATCGTGGACTTCCAAGGCCCCTACGCCGAGTGGAAAGGCATGCACAGCTAGTTTTATGTAAAATTACGAGAAAATGCCTGCGGAAAGAGCTTCTTTCCGCGGGCATTTTTTAGATTCAAGCCACACTCTAGAAAATCTTGTAGCCGATGCCGGCGCTCACCCCATAGGGCGATAACGTGGTATTGCCCCAGCTCGGCCAATACTGGTATTCAGCATCGAAGGCGCGCAGGCTGATCCGCTTGGTCAGCTTCACATCCATCCCCCCGCCAAAGGCCGCAGTCGTGAAGTGCCCATGCTCACTGGGATACGAACTGAACCTCATCTCCGAAAACCCGCCCAGCGCCTTGCCATAAAGGGTCGACTTCCAGAAGCGAAAAACCGGAATGCGCGGCCCGACCAGGTAGTTGTCCTGCGTGATTCCCTGGTACTTATTGAAGCGTTGCCAGCGTCCCTCTGCCTCCAGTTGCACCCAGCGCGTCAGTTTCACATCCACAAAAGCGCCGATGCCTATCAGCCCGTTGCTGCTGGCTTCAGCCGCAGGTACGCAGGAGATAGAAGTCGACAGACAAGGGGTTACAGGATTTGTTTCAGCGTTCCAGTTGCCTTCATAGTCAGGCTGAAAAACAGAAACCGTTCCGCCTGCACTCAGGGAAAACTGACGGTGAATGGCCGATGGAACCACCTGCGCAAAAGCGCAAGCCGTTCCGCCTACAAGGAGAAAAATGAGTACGAAAATTAATCGTTTCATGGGTGCAATAAACGTCCTGTCCATGTGAAATTATGCTCTTTTGGGCGAAGCGCGCAAGAGCCGTGCTGGAGTTCCTGAAACCGAGATCCCATCCCGGTCCAGAAACTCCATATTGAAATTATCTCTGCGGTGGCGGGTTTGATGTTCCGGTCTGTTGCTGTGCATCGCCGCCTGTCGGCTGATCTTGAGCAGGAGGTGGAGGAGGCAGCGGTGCGCCTGAATCCGTAGCCGGAGCGGCAACAGGTGGGGCAACGGGAGCGACTACGGCAGGCGCAGTTGGAGCCACCAGCCGCGACGCATCGTAGCGCTGCAGCTTGTAGTAGACCGGGGTAACTTCCAGCGGCATCTTGTCGCGAGCGTTCATCGGAGCATAACGCTTGGCATTCAGCATGTGCACCTTGTCGTCCCACGGATCGGTCTTCAGCCAGCTTCCCAGCGGAAGCGCGGGAATCTGAGTCAGATCGTCCCAGTTGATCTTGGGCGCCTGATGGGCCAGATCGGCCATCCAGGGAGTACCGTCGGCGCGCAGCAGCGAATCGCCCAGTGTCGGCGTGTTCAGCGCCTTCAGCGCCTTAGCGCGATCAGCCAACTGCTCCCAATACAGCCCGGCAGTGGCTAATTTGTCCTTGTACATCGAGGCAACCAGATACTCCTGCGCCCGCTTCGATGCTTCAATGTTGTCATGCTCGGAGTGGTACATGTCGATCTTGTGGAAGGTAGCCTCATCCGGGAAAAGCAGACGATCGTTGAAGGCGTAACGAGTGTCGATATGGTGACCCATGGCGATATGCGCCAGTTCCAGCGACACAACCGAAGCGATCGCTTCCTCGTTGGGCAATGAATCAATCAACCCCTTGCTGATCAGAATGGTGTTGCCAACCGTCGTTGCTTCCACCGTGGTCGAGAGCAGCACGCGGCAATGCACGTTGTCGCTGAATACCAAATTGTTAGGCACTTCAAGGTTGACGACGATCTGATCCAGCACCGACGTCTCATAGCCGCTCGCGTTCAGTGGCGCCACCAAACCGGCCTCAACCAAGCGGTCGATCACGTTGTTTTCAGCCTGTGTGACCCAGGCGCGCGAGGCTTGCAGCGGACCCACGTCCTGCGCATCTTCGCTCTTGTCTACCGCATCGTCCACCTTGACGCTGACGTTCTCGGTTTCGCGAGTAGGCAGCTTCAGAGAGTAGCCCCAAAAGTGAGTCTGTGCCCGCAGGCCAACCGACTTGTTGCCCTCGACCCGCTCTGTCTCTTCCACATAAACGGCTACCGGCAGCCATATATCCGGCTGCACGTTCATCCGCCAACTGTCGAAGTGAAAATACATGTGCGAATCGTCTTCGTACCTCGACTGGGTATAAGTGCCATTGAAGCGAACGATATTGCCGTCAACATCTTCAATCCAGATGCGGCCATAAAAGCGGCCCATGTCCTTGACGTCACTCTTCGGGTGTACATCGTAAACCCAGGTACGCACCGAGCCGAGGAACTCCTTGCGCACAAAGCTGAAGACGTAGTGCTGATTGTCAAAGCTATGCGGATCAAGAAACATCATCTCGGTAAAACCGAGAGGGTTGTTGACCACCTTCGAATCCAACTTGAGCGCCTTGCTCAAACCGGCGATCGAAGCCACTGAATTCTTGAAGAAACCATGCTTGGAGGTCGCACGAGGCTGATAGGCCTTGTCGAAAAATCCCTTGCCGAAGTCCACCCGGCTCAGCATATATTCGTCGGAGATTGGAACCTGATAGAGCTTGAGGTCCGGCTTGGTGTTCTGGATGTAAGTCTCCACCAGGGGGGTACGCTGCTGAATGCTCTTGATCAGAACCTTTTCGCGACCAATGGCCTTTTCCACCAGAGCAGCCTGTTCAGGGGTAAGCGGGTGCGCTTGCTCGTACTTGGGTTGTTTCTTTGCGTACGCGCAGGTAACACTCAGAGTGAGGAACAGGAAGGTGAGGGATATCTTCCGTAACGTCATGTCAAGCTCCTAAGCTGGGTTCTTCCAGGTCTTCCTCTGGCCGCTTTGGCGGCAGAGCACAGCCCCTTGATTTTGAATGTTTGTTGATGCTACGCCAATTGGAACGTGATGGTGATGTTGGTCGTCATGTCCACCGCCTGACCGTTGCGGGTCGCGGGGCGGAATCGGATTTGCTGGGCCACGCGACGGGCTTCTTCATCCAGCCCGTGGCCCAAACCATGGACTACGCCCTGCACCACCACCTGGCCAGAGGCCCGGAAAGTGACGCGGAGAATTACATCGCCCTGCACCTTGAGCTGTTTGGCCTCGTTGGTGTATTGAATGGACGGTTTGGAAAGAACTTCAAGGTTAGTGGAAACCGAAGCTACCGCGGATTTAGGCGCCGCTGTAGCTGCCGTCATCGCTGGAATTCCAGCAGAAGCAACCCGGCCAACCGAGGCTCTGGAGTTCGCTGTGCCACTGGCTCCGGGGATGCCAGCCGAGGCCACCTTCCCCACCACCCCGGCATTGGAACCGGATTTCAGTCCGTTCCCGATCCCCGTCGAACCAACCACGCCATGAGGAGCCACCGCGGGCCCCCTCATGCCGCCATAAGGATTGCCAATCGCCGCAACCGTCGCCGGCCGCGTGGCGTTCGGATTCGGCGTCACCCCAAAGGTCTGGCCTAGATGCACCGGAGCCGTCGAAGCCTTCACGTGGCTGTCCTGCGCTGGCATCGCCGCGGTCAGCGCAGCCTTGGGCTGAGGCGCCAAGATAATCGACGGCTTACCCGCCTTCACTACCGGAAGGTTCACCTTGGCTTCCATCTGGATCGGTTTATCCGGCTTTGGCTCTGGCTTCGGAACCACAATGCGCGGGGTATCGTTCTTCAATTCCGGTGGTGGAAGAGGATTCTCCGCAACCTTCGGCGGAGGTGGCATCTTCACCTTCGGCGGAGGCGGCGGTTCCTGACTGGGCATCACCAATAGAGTTTGCTCATACTTATGATCATCGATCACCCGCTTGGCATTGGCGCCAATAAAAAAGAGCAAAGCCAGAACCAGTCCGTTGACAACCATACTGGTGATAAACGATCCAGACTTGCCTTCTGGTTCAGGAAGCAAACCGAAGGTGGCCTGTTTAGGGGGAGTCTTCACCGGCATATTCTCAATCCTCGTTTGCGGTCGTTGAGGCGTCGAGTCTTGCATCTTCAGCGCCGTAGTCTGTGAAGGGAAGGAGTCCCGTTTGCGGTGACGCTGCCACTGAACTCGGAATAAAAAGAAGAAATTTCCTGGAAATGCCGACCCAAGGCAAAGCTGAACGCACGGCTACCTCACGTCTATCGGCTTTACCCAGCAACCAACCAGCCGCGACATATGCCTGGTCAGTTTGAAATTTCTCATAAATTTCGTTGGTGAAGAAAGGATATTCTCTGCTTTTCAATGATACAGCCCGCCCAACCAAACCGACCGACTCACGGTCCAAGGCCTTGGGAAGCTTCGCAACATACGAATTGTCAGCCACATAAGCCCCGGACATGCAAACACTCCACTTCAGTCCGAGGCATACAAAGTACAGCAATTCGTCGCCCGACCAGATCTGATCGACGACGAAAAAAATACCATTGCGATGGCAATACCATACACTATGGAATCTCAAACACAACCAGTGCCGCCTGTCCGACGGTCTCGGGTGGGGGACTAAGGCGATCCGCCCTTTCAACCCTGTCTTCTATAATAGACTTTCGGTAAACCAAAGTGCTCGGGAAGGATACCTTTTTTATGAAGATCTTGGTAACAGGCGGAGCAGGATATATCGGCGGCACCGTGGCCGGGTTGCTGGCGTCACAAGGCCATCAGGCGGTTGTCTACGACAATCTGAGCCACGGACGGCGGGATTTATTGCCATCAGGAGTGGAATTTGTCCAAGGAGAAGTCGCTGATCGGCCTTCTCTTGAAAACCTTTTCACAGCCGCCACCAACCAAGGAAAGCCCTTCGATGGCGTCCTCCACTTCGCTGCACTCATCGAGGCTGGCGAGTCGATGCTCTACCCGGAGAAATTCTTCCGCAACAACACCGCCTCCACCTTAGCCTTGCTCGAAGCCATGTTGGCTTGCGGACCGCGTCGTTTAGTCTTCTCCTCCACCGCTGCGGTCTATGGTGAGCCCGAAGTCGTGCCCATCCGCGAAGACGCCCGTCTGCAACCCACCAATCCCTACGGCGAGTCCAAGCTGCTGGTCGAGCAGATGCTCAACTGGATGCACCGCATTCACGGCCTGCGCTCGGCAGCCCTCCGCTACTTCAATGTGGCTGGCGCCCCTGAAACTCCCCAAGGCGTGACCCGCGGCGAGGCGCACGATCCCGAATCGCACCTCATTCCGCTGATTCTCGATGTCGCCCTAGGCCGGCGTAAGTCGATTCGTATCTATGGAGACGACTACCCCACCCCGGACGGCACCTGCATCCGCGACTACATCCATGTCTCCGATCTCGCCGATGCCCATCTCCTCGCTCTGCAAGCGCTCGAAACCGATGCCGCCGCCAAACAACGCCTTATCTTCAACCTGGGCAACGGAACTGGCTTCAGCGTCCGCGAAGTCATCGAATCGGCCCGCCGTGTCACCGGCCACCCGATTCCCGCCGAAAATCACCCTCGCCGCCCCGGTGACCCCGCCGTCCTGGTCGCCAGCAGCGAAAAAGCCATCCGCGAAGTTGGCTGGAAACCCAAATACACCCAGCTCGACGACATTCTCCGCACCGCCTGGCTCTGGCACCAAAAGCGCTACGCCAAGTAAGTTTTCAGCCGTCAATTGATTGAAAAGAATTCCCAGGTCCATTTTTGGATCTGGGAATTCTTTTGGAATACAATGAATACACGTATTCAAACGGGAGGCAGTGATGGCAACTTCGATCAGACTTGCGCCCGAACTTTCACGGCGGCTGGATCAATTGGCGCTGAAAACAGGACGGACAAAGGCTTTCTATCTGCGAGAGATAATTGAAGGCGGTATCGGCGAGGCCGAAGAGTATTATCTGGCTGCCGAAACGTTGTCGCGAGTACGCACAGGGCAAGAGAAGGTGCACTCCTCGGCTGCGGTAAGGAAAGACCTTGGCCTGGACGATTGAGTACGCCGATACCGCGAAGAAGCAGCTGCGCAAACTCGAAAAGCCCACAGCACGACGCATTGTCGACTTCATGGATGAGCGCGTGGCCTAGAATATGGTAAATTCACATAAGACGTGTTGATCTGCGCCATCGTTTACCGCCCTTCCGGGGGCTTAGGCGCGGAAATGTTGACGACGTTCCACTTGGCAGGGCAATGGCAGGCCACCCACCCACCGTCATGGGTGAGAGTGAACTTTTGAACAGTCGTTCAACCGCAGCTGCGCTGATAGCGGCGCCAAGGAGGTTCAACATGTCAATTTCAATTCTGCATTTCACAACAAAAGAAGATGAGGTCCTATGCAAGGCAGCAGAAGAGAAGGCCAGACAGGTAGCGAAGTATGCTGGTTTGGACTTCGATAGTCTTTCACAGAAGGAAAAGAACGAGCGAGCGGTAACGCAATTTAACAGGATGATGAAGAGTAAGAAGTAGGTAGCTGAAAACGATCCTCGAGCGGATGGTCTGCCGAGGCTTTTGAAAACTCCATCCAGAAAAAACTACGGGTGCCCATTCTTTCCACGGTTGCATCGTGAAAAGAATGGGCACCCGCATTAGTTAGCTGTCCGGTGCCACATGTCCAGGGCCGCTCAGATTTCCATAATCACAGGCATAATCATCGGCCTTCTACCGGTGGTCTTCTGAATTAGCCGCTTCAGTTCGGAGCGCACCTTTTCCTTGACCATGCCGTAGTCGGCTTTCTGCTCACTGCTCAATCCATCCAGAGTGTTGATGACCACTTCACGAGCTTGCTCCGTAATGTCCGCGCCGCCAAAGCCGCGCATCACCACTTCGGGAGCCTGCTGCACTTTGCCGGTGCGCTTGTTGATGGCCAAAACCGCCAGCACCACGCCATCTTCCGACAGAATGCGCCGATCGCGCAGCACCAATTCCTCAACCACATCGGTCGTAGAGCCGGAGTCAATCAGCACTCGCCCAGTTGAGACTTTTTCCTTCTTGCTCACACTAGTCTGGTCGAGTTCGAGCACGTCGCCGTCTTCCATCACCACCGAGTGCTCAACGGCGCCGGTCTCCATAGCGATTTCCGCATGACGGCGCAGGTTGCCATAGTTGCCGTGAACCGGGATGAAGAACTTCGGCCGCACCAAGTTGATCAGCAGGCGCATTTCTTCCTGCGAACCGTGGCCGCTGACGTGAATCAGGCCATTTGAGCCGTTGTCGTAGATCACATTGGCGTCGCGGCGATAAAGGTGATCAATCACCCGGAAGATACTCTTCTCGTTGCCAGGAATGACGCGCGAGCTGAGCACCACAGTATCGCCGGCGTCAATATGCGCATGCTTGTGGTTATCGACTGCGGCCCGGCTCAGAGCACTCATCGGCTCGCCCTGGGTACCGCTGATCATCACCATTACCTGCTCAGGCGCGTAATCGCGCACTTGGCTAGGATTGATGATGAGCCCCTGCGGAACCTCAATGTAGCCCAGATCCTGGGCAATCTCGGTCGATTCCATCATCGAACGGCCTACGATGGCCACCTTGCGGCCATGCTTCTGAGCCAATTCGAGGGCAATCCTCATGCGATAAATCGACGACGAGAAGCAACTGAAGAAGAGCTTCTTCTTCGTTCGCGAAAAAATCTCGTCCAGGCGGGGAATGACCGCAGACTCAGACGGCGTGTAGCCGGGGCGCTCCACATTGGTCGAGTCTTGCAGCAGAGCCAAAACTCCGCGCTTGCCATACTCGGCAAAAGTGTGCAGATCGAAGAGCTTGCCGTCAAGCGGGGCCAGATCGATCTTGAAGTCGCCCGTGTGAATCACGACGCCCACCGGGGTCTCGATCGCCAGCGCCACGGCGTCCACCACGGAGTGGGTCACGTGGATCGGTTCAATAGTGAACGGGCCAATCGTGAACTTCTCTTTGGGGACGATCTCGACCAGTTCGGTCTCATCCAGCAACTGGTTCTCTTCGAGGTTGCCCTCGACGTAGGCCAGGGTGAACTCCGTGGCGTAGACGGGAACCTTGATCTCGCTCAGAATCCAGGGCAGGCCGCCGATATGGTCCATGTGCCCGTGGGTAAGGATGATGGCGCGAACATGCGCCTTGTTTTCAACCAGGTAGGAGATATCGGGGACAACAATATCCACTCCCAGCAACTCCGACTCCGGGAACATCAGCCCGGCGTCGATCACGATAATGTCGTCTTCCCAACGCAGAGCCATGCAGTTCATGCCGAACTCGCCGAGCCCGCCCAGGGGAATGATTTTTAGCTTTTTGGTATGCATCTGTCAGATTTGATGCTAACACCAGCGGGATGGGCGCACAGGTCAATCTGCGCGCTAGACTCAATTTCGTTTTCCTAGACAGCTGTCAATCAACTCGTGGCGCGTTGCCCAAGCGAATACAGAACCACCGAAGCCAAAGCCAGTACAATGGCCGCAACTTGGTACCCGTTGACCGGCTCGCGCAGCCAAAACAGCCCCACAAAGACGGTTGTGGTCAAAATCGAAAGCACGGCGTAAAGAACGTATTGCGAAACGCCAAAACGGGTATACAACAGGTTGAAGCCAAGATAGGTGAGGAAAAGCCCGCCGCCAGCCAGTAAGATATTGCGGCTGTTGTTGCGCAGCAGTTGTGACAAATCCACCGCGCCCATCAAGGGCGAAACCAACCAGGCCAGCGCTGCCGCCACAATCGCGGCCGCACCCACAAAAGCCAACCCGTTGTGAATCCCGGCCGAACGCCTCTGCCCCAAGGCAAACAACCCGTTGCCAACGGCTGCAATCAGAGCAAAAAAGAGTGGAAGCAGAATTTTCATTTTTGTATTCCAGGCATTATTGTAGTGACGATGCCCCCAAAACCGCACACAGGAACGCAAATTACCCATCATGACCGCAGTAAGAACCGAAATGGCGGGTAGAATCGTCTATAGAGTAGGCAGAGTTACACCCACCGGCTGCCTGTGCTGTCTTTTGGCCTACGACCGGAGAATTTCTGAACACCGCCCCGGCCAAAAAGATACGGAATCCTCAGGATGATGAGAAAAATACTTCGTTCGTTGCCCCTCTGGTTCGTGATTTTTGCCGCGCTTGCCTTGGTGCCCGCGGCCACGAATGCTTGCGCCCAAGCCAAGACCAACGACGCCCCGGCCGGTCCCGCCAAAACCCCAGCCGCTACCCCGATTCAAGTGGCTCCGGCAGTCGAATCCCCGCTGCCTCCGCCTGATCGCGCCCAGGCTTACTACCATATGGCGTTGGCCCAAATTGACGAGGAACTCGCCGGTGCCCAAGGGCGACCGGAGTTTGCCACGCGAGCGGCTGAGGAGTTCAAGCTGGCGCTCAATGCCGATCCGGATTCCCCCCAGTTGAACAACAGCTTGGCCGATCTCTACTTTCGCCTCGGGCGATTGCATGAGGCAGAAAGCACCGCCCGCGCGCTGCTGAAGAGCGCCCCCGACAACGTCGAGGCTCACAAACTCCTCGGGCGCATCTACCTGCGTGCACTCAGCGAAGGACAGAACACCTCCTCGACCGCCGCACCCTCCGGCGACGCTCTCGAACAGGCACTCAAGGAGTACGGGAAACTGGTTGTTCTCGAACCCAGGAGCGTCGAAGATCGCATGGTTCTGGGGCAGCTTTACACCGTCAAGCACGACTCCAAAAAGGCCGAGGAACAGTTCAAGATTGCCCAGGCCATGGAGCCTGAGTCGGAAGAAGTCGTGCTCAATCTGGCTCGCCTCTATGCCGAAAGCGGTGACATCGACCGCGAAGTCAAAATCCTCGAAGCAGTTTCCGTCAACGGTCGCACCGCCAAGATGGAAGCCGTGTTGGGTGCGGCCTATCAGCAGTTGAAGCGCAACAAGGATGCCATTGCTGCCTTCCAGCGCGCCGCTGACATGGAGCCGGGCGAGTTGCGCACCGTCGATGCACTAGCCCAGGCTCTGCTTGATGACAACCAGCTCGACGAGGCGCTCAAGCAATACAAGATTCTCGCCGAGGCTGACCCCGAAAACGCCGACACCTTGATTCACATCGGCGAAATTCTCCGCCGCCAGGGAAAGTATCAGGCCGCGTTGGCCTCCATCCGCAAGGCGCGCAAAATTGCTCCCAGCAACCTCGAAGCTGGCTACAATGAGGGGTTGTTACTCGACGTGTTGGGCCGCTATGACGAAGCTGCTCAGGTCTTCGAGAAGATGGTCGACGTCACCTCCCACGCCAACGGCGCTTACACCGCCGAAGAAAAGGCCAATCGGAGCATTTTTCTGGAGCGGCTGGGCGGCATTTATCACGAACAGAACAAAGTAGAACAGTCCGTAGCCACCTACCAAAAAATGATCGACATGGGCGGCGAATCCTCCGTGCATGGCTATCAGGGTCAGGTGGATGCCTATCGCGACGCCAAGCAGTTCGACAAGGCTGTCGAAATTGCGCGCAAAGCCGTCACCGCCAACCCCAAGGATCGCGAGCTCAAGTTGATGCTCGCCGACGAACTTGCCGATCTGGGCAAAAGCGACGAGGGACTGGCTCTCGCCAAGGCCATGCTGACCGGCGCCAAAGAGGATCGCGTCATCTGGCTCGCGCTCGGACAGATGAATGTGCGTGTGCGTCGCTGGAAAGATGCCGAAGAAGCCTTCGCCAAAGCCGAGACCTTCACCACCAAGAAGGAAGACCGCACCTATCTGCTCTTCCTTAAAGGCGAGCTGGCCGAGCGGCAGAAGCATTATGAGCCGGCCGAGCAGTTCTTCCGCCAGGCCCTCGAATTGGATCCCGCCAACTCCATGACCCTCAACTATTTGGGCTACATGCTGGCCGACAAAGGAACCCGCATCACCGAGGCCCTCAGCCTGATC
>Ga0224529_1001805_pt1 | contig 11797 bp, 10 predicted proteins | sample CBST50metaG_FD_179893 | JGI IMG/M metagenome (GOLD analysis project Ga0224529, IMG submission 179893) | Peat soil microbial communities from Stordalen Mire, Sweden - C.B.S.T50 | ecosystem: Environmental > Terrestrial > Soil > Wetlands > Peat | place: Sweden: Norrbotten County, Stordalen Mire... | reverse complement strand
CTTAAACGACGCTGTGTGGTTCCGACGCGGACGTCTGCTCATCTGCTCTCCTCATCTCAGCCATTTTAGGCTGCGGAAGAACAGAACCTCCACTTAACACCCTGTCCGAATTTGCGAGACCGGCTCTTACCAGCATACGAGCGCGGAACGAATTGTTTGTGTAGTCGCTGCTTGCAATGCTTTATCCAAAGTGCAATGACCAGAAAAGAGAAAAAATGAGACACACACTTTTTGTAGGAACGTTATCCATTGCCGCCAGCCTTCTCATTGCGTCGGTTCCAGCGACGCCTCAATCCCCAAAGCCTACTCCCTTCACCGTACCCCTTGATTGCGCCAGCGGCGACTGTTCGTTACTAAAGGGAGTTCCACAAACCGCCGGGATGCGCAGCGGTTTTGTCAGCCTTAAACCGAGCGAGACTGTCGGATGGCACACGACCGGTCAGCACGAAGAGTCGCTCATCATCCTTCGCGGCCAGGGAGAAGCTCTGGTAGATGGCCAAGAGAAGAGAGCATTCGTCGCTCCAGCTTTTGTGTATATTCCGCCGACAACTCGGCATAACGTGCTGAATACGGGGAAGGGGCCGCTTGAATATGTGTATGTGGTCGCCCCTATCCAGCGGCCGTAGACGCCGAGTGGCGGTTCTGAACGATGCAAGTTTTGCGCCGGGTTGGAGCGATGCACTGCGTGCCAGATTCTATCCCTGGCCGTCCGCATTTGGCGGCTTCTCTCGACGTGTTGTCCGGAAACTCAGTGCCCAGAGAATATTTTGTTATATCAGCGATGGGATGCTTCCTTTGGACGTCGCCAGTCCCATCGCTATCGATTTCTGGAGCCTCGCCGAATCGGTGGTGTGAGTCGACACGACTGACTGAGTAGATTGAATTGCTGCGGAGAACCTCATGAGCCGAATCGTGATCTCGATATCGTACGGAACCCTCGATGGCGCTGGAGATGTGCCCTTTCCAGCATTCCTGAACACAGTCAGTACAGGGCTTTCAGAAGCCTCGGAAAGGGAAACCCTGGTTGCACCGGCTTCGGGCAGGCGCGTCGCGGAGGAGAATCGGCTCAAATGTCGGGTGACCGAATCGGTAATTCCGCTGCATTGAGTGATGAAGAAGGAGTCAGGGGAAGCGCTCGCTTCCTCTGCTGGCTCCAAGAAAGGCATTTCCTGAGTCCGTGTTGTCGACCACACCGTTGTTCTCGCTTGAGTGCGACAATTTGCCGCACTCAAGCAGCCACTTCTCTTTGACATGATGTTGAGTAGTGTAGCTGCGCTCATCTTCGCGCTGGCGGCTTCCTCGAACGGTGAGAGGTTCGCCATCGATTGCGAAGTGGTTTCAGTCCCCGTAGTAACCGTGGCGCACTGCGTTCTCCTGGCACTCAGCTCGACTGACATAGTCGGCCTTTGTGCGAGTAAACAAAGAGGGAAATAAATGCGAAGCAGAGTCTGGACGGCTATTGTGGCGACCGTCTGCGTGATTGCGACTGCACAAGTCGTTACTGCGCAGCAGGTGGCTGTGTTGAAATCAACTTCTTCGGGAAGTGTCGCCGGCGTACTCAAGGATCCGTCAGGTGCAGTGATTTCCGGCGCGCGTGTGGAATTGCATTCCACAACCGCGAGTTTTCACGAAGCCCGAATCTCGGATTATCGAGGTCATTTTTCCTTCATCTCCGTTCCAGTTGGCGACTACCAGCTCACCGTCACCGCCGCAGGCTTTGCCGGCCAGATTCTCCGCCCGCTCGTCGTGGTAGCTGGCACGGAATCTCCCGCTGACCTATCGCTCAAGATCGCCGCTGTGACAGCGAATGTGCAAGTCGATGGGCAGGACGCAAGTTCGCTTGCCGCTTCGGCGCTCGATGCGCAAACCTCAAACTCCGCGCAGAGTCATAACAGCTCCGATATGCTGGCCGATGTCCCTGGCGTGAGCCTGCATGGCAACGGCGAACTGGCCACCATCCCCTTCCTGCATGGTTTGGGCGACGAGCGCGCCAAAATCATGGTCGATGGCATGACCATCTCCAATGCCTGCCCCAATCATATGAATCCAACGCTCAGCTATGTCGCTCCGGCTCAGGCTGCACAAGTCACGGTGCTGGCGGGAATCACACCGGTCAGCCTTGGTGGAGACAGCCTGGGCGGCACCATCTCGGTTGAGTCTCCTCTCCCCGCCTTTGCCGAGAACGGAAACACGCTGCACGAGACCGGCATCTTCACCGGATTCTACCGGTCCAACGGAAATAATTGGGGCGGATCGCTCATGGAAGGCATCGCCAGCAAGCACTTCAGCATCGGTTATGTCGGCTCCTTCACCACCACCGAGGACTACTCCGACGGGGCAGGGCACAAGGTCACCTCAACCTACGCAAAGAGCACCGACCATCAGCTCACATTGGCCGCACAGAACGGACCCAATCTCTTTGTGGTGTCCGGCAGCTTCCACCACGTTCCATTTGAGGGCTTCGTCAACGCCTACATGGACCTGACTCACAACAATGCGGCCTCGCTCAATGCGCGTTACCGCCGCACCCTCGCAGCCGGCTCGCTCGACCTCCGCTTCTACTGGCAGAACACTCTCCACGAGATGAACTTTTTGGGAGACAAGCTTGTTGTGGACGGAGCGGGATCTTCCATGCCGATGAACACCCACGGCCGCGACCTGGGCTACTCGGTGCGCTATGAGTCAGCGTTCACCGCACGGCACACATTCCGTGCTGGCAACGAGTTGCACCGCTATCGCCTGGACGACTGGTGGCCTCCGGTAGCCGGAATGGAACCGATGATGGGCCCTAATACCTTTATCAATATCAAGAATGGCCGCCGTACACGACTTGGAACCTACGCCGAATTGTTCAGCCACTGGAGTCCGCGCTGGTCCACACTCTTTGGTCTGCGCAATGATACGGTGTGGTCTGACGCAGGAAACGTACAGGGATATTCCAGCATGTATGCTGCCGACGCCACGGCCTTCAATGCAGAGAAACACTCCCGCACCGACGTCAACTTCGACTTGACCGCACTGGCCCGCTACGACGCCAATGCGCACGCTGCCTTTGAGTTCGGCTACGCACGCAAGAACCGTTCGCCGAATCTCTATGAGCGATACACGTGGTCAACCGGCATGATGGCGGCCAGTATGATCGGCTGGTTTGGCGACGGCAACATGTATTACGGCGACGTCGCCCTGAAGCCGGAGACCGGGAACGTTGTCAGCGGGACCCTACTGCTGCACGGACAAGCGTCAAAGCCCTGGCAGGTGAAGCTGACTCCCCACCTGAACTACATCCAGGATTACATTGACGTGGATGTGGCCTCAACGTCGATGATGGGACTGCCGCTACTGCGTTTTGCCAACCATGACGCCCGCATCGGCGGCGGCGATCTCTCGGGTTTCGCCACGCTGTGGAGCAACGGCACTGCCGGAACCGGGAAACTGAGCGCCAGCGGAGCATGGCTGCGTGGAACCCGCACCGACAGTGATACTCCGCTTTACCAGATGATGCCGCTTAGCTTGCGTCTTGCCTTCGACGAGGAGGTCAAGGGACTTAGCGCGGGATTTGGCTCAGAGATGGTGGACAGCAAGTCGCGCCTCGATCCCAATCGGTTGGAACTGCGCACCCCAGGATATGTGCTCTTCAATTTGCATGCGGTCTATAAGAGCAAGTATGTGCAGGGTGGATTCCGCGTCGACAATCTGCTCAACCGTTTCTACGAGCTTCCGCTTGGCGGCAACAATATTGACATTTATAGTGCGACAGGCAACATGACTCCGGTCGCCGGACGCGGGCGCTCCGCATCCCTCAGTCTGACAGCCACGTTTTGATTTACCTTGGGTTGTCCTCCTTCAGGCTGGCGACCCGGCCTGAAGGAGGATATGTTCGGCGCTTGGCACAGAGTCTCCGACTGTATTCTGCTGGAAGTGTGTGAAGTATCGGGCCGGTGTCACCGGCCTAACGCGCCTTCGATTGCGCAAAGGCCGTCTCGATCTATCGGTTCACTGTTGATCGGAGGTTATTCCCCACAATGAAGAACAGAAGAGAGTTCCTCATGGCTGCCGGCTCGTCTCTGGTACTAGGTGGTGCGGCAACCTATGCAGCACCCGTTGCGGTTGCTGCCGACGAAGTCGAAGGTGATGAAGCGTGGTTTATCCGGTGGTATGACGTGGACCGGCGCATCAGCAATCTCGAGAACGCTTATTGGAACGTCATGGCAAAGCCGATTGCGGAGAACTACTTTCAAAAACTGACCTATGTCAATCGTCGCAATGTCCCTTTTGTTCGCGGTGTGATCGCAGACGAGTCGCTTCCGGTTGAACTGGAGAAGGTACGACTCGCGGTGGCGAAGCTCATCAATGCAGAAATCGAAGAGATCGCGCTCACGCGCTGCGGCACGGAATCGCTGCAGGATTTGATCGCCGGCTATAACCGTCTCAAACCGGGCGACGCTATCATCTTCTGCGATCTCGACTACGACTCCATGCAGAACAATATGCTCTTTCTCAAAGAGCGTCGGGGCGTCGAGATCGTAACCTTCGCCATGCCGGAGCCTGCAACGACGGACAACATTCTCGCGACCTATCAAGACATTCTCAAGAAGACACCGCATGCAAAGCTGATGCTCGTGACGCACCTGTGCCATCGCACGGGACTCGTGAATCCAGTCAAAGAGATTATCGCCCTCGCGCGAGCACACGGAGTCTCGTGCATTCTGGACACGGCGCAAGCTGTCGGCCAGATGCCGGTCGACATCAAGGAGATTGATGCAGACTTCGCGGGCTTCAGTCTTCACAAATGGGTTGGCGCTCCGCTCGGTACCGGTGCGATCTACATCCGCAAGGGCAAACTCGAAGAAGTCGATCTCTGCCTGGGCAATCGCGAAGATCCGGCCGATGATATTCGTTCGCGGATCTACTCGGGTACATGCAACTTCGCGGCCTTTCTAACGATCCCTACAGCCATCGGCTTTCATCATCAGCTCACCGTCGAGCGAAAGAGGGCTCGCCTCCAGTATTTGAGGAACTATTGGGTATCGCGTGTTCGTGAGATAGATGGAGTCGAGATTCTGACTCCGGAAGACCCGGCCCGTTATGGCGCAACCACGTCCTTCCGTCTGAAGGGTATGAAGAGTCTTGAGCAAGCGAAGAAGGTGCAGGATCTGCTACTGGCCAAGTACAACGTGCTGACGGTAGCTCGCAAAGGCATCTCGCGCGGCGCCGCTGTGCGGGTGACGCCCGCGCTCTACAACACGACGGCAGAGCTCGACAAATTCGTCTCGGCAATCAGGCAGGAGCGCGATGTTCTGGTTTAGCTATTCGGCCGCTACTCCCGGCACTGCTTCAGATCTCTTCCTGCAACTCCCTGCGAATCCGCTCAAGTATCTTGGGGGACGCCGATTGCACGTGCGCTGGATGAAACGTACGCACGTGCTCAGCTCGCTTACGCATAGATTGTGCGATCCAGACAGTTAGTGCAAGTGCCAGCAGGCTGACGCCGATGGGAACCCCGAATGCGACGAGCCCCGCTCTCCCCGCGGGGACAACCAGAATCGTCTCTCCGTATTTAGCCCGATAGAGCCGCAGTATCTCGTTATCGCTCTTGCCTGCGAGCACCATGTTCGAGACTTCGTCGCGCATCTGCTCGGCTTCCATACTCATATGCACGTCGATCGTCTGCGAGTAGCAGCAGGGCGCCATCAGCGAACCTTCGAGCTTCCTGATCCTAAGGTTCTGGTCGGGAGTCCGAGACAGAACAGCGATGAGCAGCAGAGATGCCAGGATGAGCTTCATGGATTGGATTCCTTTGCAGACGTTGCGTGGAGTGGCTCGTTGAGTCCAACTCCGTCAATGGCGAGGCGGAGGTATGCTTTCCAGCGTTAGACGCTCACAGGCGCGGCGGATACTTTGACAGCTTGCGCTGCAGCGAGCGGCGATGGATGCCGAGTTGTTTGGCCGCGAGTGAGATGTTCCCGCCAGAGTCGGTCAGCACGCGTTGAATGTGTTCCCATTCCACGCGTGCCAGGCTCGGTACTGCCGGTACTTCCGATTTGGCGGCACCGGCTGGCGGCGACTTGCACACCGCAATGATCTGTTCTGCATCGACCGGCTTGCTAAGGTAATGGTCGGCGCCACCACGCATAGCATCGAGCGCGGTGGCGATGCTGCCCCACCCGGTAAGCATGAGGATAAACATTGTCGGATCGAGTGGCCGCAGAGCGCGCACGATATCCAGTCCGCTCTCTCCCTCCAAACGCAAATCGACGACCGCCAGTCCGGGAGCGTTCTCCTGGGCGAGAGAAACAGCCTGCGTGCAGTTGGCGGCGAGAAAGACCTCCCAACCGCGCTCTTCGAAAGCACGGCCCAGCCGCGTTCGAAACAGCTCGTCGTCGTCCACGATCAAAATGGACAACTCCTCATTTTCCTGTCTAGTTGGCAAGCGGAAGCTCCAGTATTGCCGTGGTGCCCTGATTCACGATGGATTCGAACACGAGCGTACCGCCCATCTCTTCTGCATAAGTTCGCGCCAGAAACGTCCCCAACCCCATGCCTTGCCCTGAGCCCTTTGTTGTGTAAAACGGCTCTGCGATCTGTTGAAGAACCTCAGGTTGCATGCCAGTGCCAAAGTCTTTCACAATGAGACGAAGAACGCCTTCATCGACGTTTCCGCTCAACTGCGCCGGTTTGCCCACGGGGCTGGCCTCAATCGCATTTTTGACCAGTGCTGCCATGACCTGACGCGTGGTTTCAACCGGAAGGCGCACCATTTGAACGGGAGCGGTTTCGATCTCGATGGCGCTCTGCTGCGATTCCGGGAAGCTGTTGCGCAATTGCTCAAGCAACGTGCCGACATTGATCGCGGATGGAGTCTCCCCGACCAACTCTGCCCCTTGTGCGCTCATCTCACGGAGGATTCGACCACAGCGCTCCACCTCGCTGCGAATCAGCAAGGCCTCTGACGCAAGATGGGGATCGGAGCTCTTCTCGGTAGCGTATCTTTCCAACTCCTTGGCGACGATTGCAATCGTTGCCAGCGGCGTGCCCATCGCGTGCGCTGCCCCTGCAGCAAGCGTCGCTAGCGAGGCAATCTTCTCCTGCCTGCCGAGCAGCTTCTGCAAACGGAGCAGTTCCAACTCGTGATTGCGCAGCACGTCCGACACCTTCCCGACGAGAACTGTGATGAGCAACGCGGCCGCGATAAATGCAATCCACATTCCCATCAGATGAACGGAAAAGCTGCCGCCGGCGTGGTGTCCTTCAAGCGCAGGCACGGGAGCATGAAAGAAGAACAGAAGCCCGAAGCTCACAATCGAAAGGCCTCCCAGCGACCATGTCCAGGGCTTACTGAGTACGACTGCCGAAAGAGTGATCTGCACCAGATAGAGGAGAGTGAACGGATTCGCAGGCCCGCCGGAGAGCGCAAGCCCGGCGGTGAGAGCCACTACATCGGCTACCAGAATTCCGCCGACAGCCCGTCTTGCTCCAAGCACCCGGCTCAATCGGACAAACATCAGGTTCGAGATGAGGGCCGCAGCGAGCAAGGAAGAAAGTGGTAGAAGCAGCAGTTCTATATGCGCTGCGAGCGCCGCGACTGCGAGTACGAGCGCTTCGCCGCCGAGCAAAAGATAGCGCAGCCGGATGAGCCACGGAAGAGCAAGCATCGGTGCTAGCTCCCTAGTGGAACGCAGATCCTGCTCCGATACCTGCTGACGGTCTGTGACGGAAACTCTCATCGAATACCTGGTTTGATATCGAAATCGTAGACACTGCCAGAAACGCCTCGTGTCACCGGTGTTACAGATCCGCCGGTTAGCGCGTCTCCATGAACGATTGTCGCACTATCGGAGAACCCTTTGGTCACTCCGGGGCCTGCGGCAAAATGCCACAGGTGCAACCCACCGGACTGGCAGTGTGGGCGCAAAGGATCACCGGAGCGGTGTTCGTCGCCTTGAGATCTATTTTTGTTGGACCAATCTCATCGTCTGAGAGACTGGGGAAGCAATGAGGAGAGTGCAGGGTTCTGATGACCTCCGCAAGAGGCATCCAACGCAATCACCGCATGATCGTGGCAAGCAGGCTCTACCGCCGGCCATTTTTGAACGGAGTCTTGCTTGGCTGTGACATCGTATCGCCGTAGTTCATTGCGGCGGATTCCTTATCACGCCACCCAGGTTGACACAATCCGCAGGCCTGGTAAGAAAGTGAGCGGTCGCGGAAGGTGCAGATCATGGCATTCCAACCATGCCAGGAGACGGTACGCGTACCCGCTCCGGGTCAAGGCGGTAAAAACGAGAGTTCAGATCGACGTTCGCCTTGAGGCGAAGCGGGTACGCGGACAAACTGATTCGCAGGTTGGAATGCCAGAGGATTCTTCCTGCCAGCTTTATATATGAACCATCGGTTCGGCCGATGCTGCCAGATCAGAGGATCGCTTCTGCGCGATCCTCTGATGAACCCGGTTCAATCTTGCATTCGCTTCGGTGTAATACTTCTCATCCATTTCCATTCCAATGTATCTGCGAAGCGTTAGCGCCGCCGCTGCGCAAGAGCTTCCGCTACCAGCAAACGGATCGAGCAAAACGTCGCCCGGCAACGAGAAACTGCGGATCAGAGGAACGAGCGCCGAGAGAGGCTTCTGAGTCGGATGCAGCTTGTTGCCGCTGTAATCGACATCGATCACGTCTGCGATTGGATTCTTCGGTAGCGGAGGCTTTCCCTTCGCCAGCAGGTACGCCTGTTCATGTTGATAGCGAACCAGCCTGCTCCTCGACGCGTAGTCCTTGCGAAAGACGATATGTCCGACCGGATAGAATCCTGCTTCGCGCCATGCTGCAAAAAACTTATCGACAGCGCTCCATCCATAGAACATCACAGCGACCCGATCCTGCTTGAGAACTCTGTAGGCTTCTCTCATTGCTGGTATCAGCCAATCGCTATTCGAGTCATTCTGAATAGAGCGGCCTGTGCGATCCTTGTAGTTCACCAGGTACGGCGGATCGGTGAGTATGAAATCGACGCTGCTTGCCGGCATCTGACGCATGACTTGAATGCAATCTCCATGCGCAATGGTGTTGATGAACCGGTTCTGAATTGTAACTTGTGTCTGCATGGCTTTGATCTCCTTCGTGGTCCCGGAGTGATCTCTCAGGACACACACCCGGAGGGCGCGAGAGATGGCTGCTCCCAAGGCGGACGGGATGCTTTTTCGGGGGGACCTTCAGGGGGAGCCGAAACCCGCAGGGCGTCTGCCGTGCAGTATCGCCTCTGTCAGGGTGCCGGATTGGCACGGCAGACGAAGCAGAATCCCGGCCGCCGCTGGGCGCAGCCAGCTTTCCTCTCGCGGTGCCTAAGAGTCCGTAGGGCTCAGGAGGAGATTAGCGTGCAGCGGCATAGTGTTCAGGCAGGTGCGGGCAATCCGTCATGAAGCATGCAAAGTAATGACATAATGCCGCTATGTGCTAAGCGCAACAGCAGCCCTGAGTCTCTGAAGGCCGTCTCTGCATCTATACACGCAAGCAACCCGACGAGAGTGACTCAATCCGCTATGCCGTTCTGCGGAGTCATCTCGCCATCATGAAGATCAAAACGAAGCAGTTGATATGTACGTGTATTTTCCCTCATTGCCAAGGTTCAGTTGTCATGTTGAGACCCGTTGAGGAGGATACCCGGCAGTGTACAAACCTGTTCCCCGCAGCGAAATCACTGGCGCCCTGATGCACATACGCGATGTGCTTCGAAGAATCAGGCCATCCTACGAACATGCCCTTCGAATGCACGAACGCCGCGAAACGACGATAAAGGATCTGCTGTCTAATCTTCCGAGAACGAACCAGCACCCAACTCTGAAGATGGTTATGGAGATCGCAGAAACCTGCTGTTTGACGCTCGAAGGAGCGCATCGGCTGTTTGGCTATAGTCTCGGAAAGATACGTGAATACGATCTTCGACTGAATGGTGGACGGACCCACATCATTGAGTCTTATTCATTCGAGCGCGATCTCTTGATCGATCTACCTCTGCGTATCGCACAGCGCGACGTGTTTTCTAACGACGCTTTCTTACGAAATCTTGTGCCGGAGTGGCAAACAAAGATTCCGATCAAGGCGTTGGAGGATGATAGCTGGAGCCGGCCGGGCACATTCTACATTCATGTGGGAACGGAGGATAGTCTCGGGTCCAGTATTCCTCCAGGGGCCATGGCTCTTGTAGAGCCAATCGACCACGAAGAAGCACTGCATCCGAATCCGCGGAAGATCTACCTGCTGCAGTTTGGCAACGGATATCGCTGCAGTCACTGCGTGGCAACGGGGAACAAACTGCGGCTGTTCAGCTCGGGCAAGACCTATCTGGGACGCGAGGAGTTTCTCTACCCAGGTTCCGTGAGAATTGCGGGCCGCATCCGGATGTTCGCGATGGATCTGCCTGCGCCAGAGTACCCATCACTGCGCCCGCTTCCCAATTGCCAGCAAGGCGCCGACCTGATTTTGCCATGGGAACACCTCTCCAGAGATAGATTACTTGCGACCGGGTACAAACGCTTCAGAAGGTCGAAGGAGCAAGAGCAGTTCATCCATGATGCCCTGAAGGCGGAACTCCACGCGAAATTAAGCGGGCGTTCCGAGAGACGCTATCGCCGCCCGACGTCATCGGAGCCACATGTCAACGCGCTCATCCATCTCACCGTGGCCCATGCAGCGCGCTACACCGATGTCCTCCGGGCTGGTGGACTATTGCGTTCAGACAAGGGACGGTTCTCCCTTGAATCGGTTCTCAGCGCGAGGCGAATTGAGGATTTATTAGATCGACCAAGCAGTGCCCGATCGCCAACCCCAGGCGACGTTTGGGAAGGACTGCGCAGGGAGTGGGTTGAGTGGCCGCCACTCTTGTCGATGAAGTTTCCGCATTTGCGGCAATGGGACGAAAGAATCATGCGGCTCGCGGAGGGCTGCAACATCAGCGGTCTTGATCCCTCGATTCGGCCCGGCTCGTGTGTGTTGCTTGAAAAGGCTCTTGCTATTCCCGGCAGGCGCAGCGAGGTCACAAAGACCGGATGGTCACGGCCGCTCTACATGCTTCGCAAGGGGATGAAGCATTTCTGCGGTTACATCGAGAGAGAGGGCAATCAGTATGTCCTTCTTTCGGATGCTGACGGCGAAGCGAAGATTGCGTTCCGTGCGGACGAACTCTCGTCTCTGAGTCGTGTCGTTGGCGTTGCCGTGCCGGTGTAGCGGACTCGCGAGACCGGGATCGAAGAACCGCTGCAATTTCGATCAGAGTGCCCGTGCCCTCTTCCTCCAGATTCCGCGCGAAACCTGCCTAAGTTCAATCAGCACAACAGCCAGAAGTAAATTTGGCCAAAATTACGAATCAGTCTTGTGATTGTCTGATTCTCGGCTAAGCTCGTGTTCATCGTCGGAGGTTGCGCGATGGAAATTCCGAGAGATGCCGTGATGGGTAAAGGGAATTCGCGTCTTCGGTCCGTGGCCAATGCGGATGGCGCCGCCATTCTGGATACGGAGGCCGGTCAGATAACAACGCTCAACTCTACAGGGGCACTGGTGTGGAAGGCGCTCGAACGGGGGCAAGACGTAGAGACCATCGTGGCAAACCTGGCCTGCGAGACCGGTGAGCAGATAGAGGCGGTGAAGAAAGACGTACAGGATTTCATCGATGCGTTGAGAAGGCTCAATCTGTTGTCTCGCTGATGTGGGAGTGCTATGGGTACGCTGGGACCGGATCTTGGAACGCAAGAATATCGAGTGGTAATTGTTCAGCCGGAGTCGCACGGCGTACTTGCACTTGCTTC
>Ga0224529_1001801_pt1 | contig 11829 bp, 8 predicted proteins | sample CBST50metaG_FD_179893 | JGI IMG/M metagenome (GOLD analysis project Ga0224529, IMG submission 179893) | Peat soil microbial communities from Stordalen Mire, Sweden - C.B.S.T50 | ecosystem: Environmental > Terrestrial > Soil > Wetlands > Peat | place: Sweden: Norrbotten County, Stordalen Mire... | reverse complement strand
CCGCGAACAGGTGGCGGCAATGTTGAAGCCGATTTTCTTCAGCAGCGAGCCGGCGATTCTACGCCTTGCCACGGAAGCCTACGCAGACTGCGTCCTGGGCAAGATCCGTCCGCCCGATCCGCCGCTCGAGCATAACTGGATTGTGCCCGGGGGCGGCTATTACGCGCAATGGCTTTGGGACACGATGTTTGTGGTTGATTTGCTCTCCATCCTTCCTGGCCAGCAGAAAATCGTGCGCGGCGTATTTCAGAATTATTGGGATTTTCAGCAGCGCTGGAATCGAGTGAAGCCGCCGTTCATGCGCGGGATGATTGCCAATTTCATGGCGCCCTATGATGCTCCCAAGGAGCGGCCGGGCAGAGAATGGGAGACATTTCCGGCGTACTCGCAGGCACCGCTTCTGGCCTGGGGGATGGAGCGCGTTTATCGCCGCAATCGCGACATTGCACTGCTACGCGCTGGAGCGCGGCCGCTGGAAGACTTCCACGAGTGGTATTGGCGAGAGCGCGATGTTACAGACTGCGGCTTGATCGGAGTCGGTTCCTATAGCGGCGATCCGCAACACGCACGCTATGAAACCTACGATCGCGAAGTCGACCTCGACGACTTGAAAATGACGCCCCATCCCCATCCGGCAGGCGGGACGGGGCAGTTGAACGGCGCGTGGTATGGTGACATTCTCATCCCCGCGAACACGGCCTATCTTCTGCTTTCGGAGCTCTCGTTGGCGCGTATTGCCACAATCCTCGGCGATCGTCAGATGGCCGCACGTCGCAGATCGCGCTATGCCAAAGGAGCCGCCGCCATGCGCACCCACATGTGGTCGCAGGAGCAAGGTTGTTTTCTCGCCGTCAGCCGGGACACGCTCCGGCAAATTCAGGTTCCGACAGTGGGCGGCTTCATGCCGTTGATGGCACGTGTGCCGACCGCAGCGCAGGCCGCCACCATGGCCTCAACACTGGCGCTGCGCGCATGGTCCACACCGCTGCCCATTCCGACGGTCGCGAGCACCGCTCCCAGCTATGTGAGTTCAGAGTTTTGGCGCGGAGACGTGTGGCCCGCGCCTAACTATCAAGTCGCCAGTGGGCTCGCCGCGTACGGCCATCGTGCCGAGGCCGCCCGGATCGCCGATTGCACGGTCGACAATGCGCTGAAGGCAGGCATCTCCGAGCGCTACGACTCCGCAAGCGGCGCAGCTTTGGGGGTAAAGGGTTTAGGCATGTCCGCTTCAATTGTGACCATGATGCTCGACGGCCTCACTAGCCGACGTCAACTGCTATTGCGCCCGAGTCTCCCGTTCGAGGGACTCGCCAAGATTGGTTGTGCAGGTGAGGGAGTAGCGATCGGCTCTGGGGATAGAGCTGCTACTGAATTATGTCGATCGTGATTCTTCGGCAGGAAGCCGGAACTTTGCGAGCAAGGGCCTGTGTAGCTAAATCCATGGCGAAATTGGATTTAGTCCTTGGAATGGTGGGCAGTGAGGGACTCGAACCCCCGACATCCTGCTTGTAAGGCAGGTTGTCGCACAAAAACCGGCAGGATGCCGCTGCTCTCCGCTTTCGGAACCGACTGTACTGTTTTGGAACTTTCCTCAAACCTACTCTCAATAAATCAACGGTATGTGACAGCCATCACAGATAGTTACTTTACCAGAAAAAGGGTGTTACTTGACGGCAGGATGTCAGTTACGTTTCGGCAGGCCGTCACGCCTCGAAAGAACCGGATCATCCAGCAGCCCCTCCTGCTCCGCAATGCGCGAGACGCAATAACGAATGGTGTTGGTCGTATCCAGGCCCAACTTCCGATTTAGCCTGTCCAGAATTCTCAACTGCGCAGGCGTCAGCCCGATATGTATCCGCTTTACAGCCATAAGGTGAGCATAAACTCTCACCCATCAACACGTTATACCCGGGCATGGCCATGGTAGTCACACGGAATGGGCGCATATTGGGACACTTGGCCCACGTGTGTGATGGCTGCCACACAGAACGCAAGGGAGAGGAGGCCACCATGAAGCAGACTTTTCCAGAGATTTTACGCGGATTAACCCAGGACTTTGATGCGCTCGTCGAAGTGCCTCAGTGCGCACCACAGGATCCCATGGCAGGAATCAAATTAGTAACCAGCCCATACCCCTCCTGGGTATTACTGGAGCACACGCTTGACCACCAAAACTGCCCCGCGTGCATGGCTGCAGACCAAAGCCTGCAGGGCGTCGATGTCGAATGGGCCACCATGCTTTACCCCGCGGCCTCCAAACGCTGGATGAAACTGCGCCGCCAGGACACGAAGTTGAAGCCCCGCGCCCACGATGCAACCCAAGGCTGCCTGGACGCGATGGAGAAATTCTTCTTCAATCAAACGCTTGACGCCATCACCCCTGGCAAGATTGCCGGTTACCAACTGGCCCGCATGCACAACATCATGCGAGCCAATGGTCAGGAGCTCCACCCCTGGCGTTACCCGGCCGGGAACTCGCTGATCAACCATGAACTCTCGGCCCTGCGGCAGATGATGGAGCACGCCAATCTGTGGCACCTGATTGCGCCTTTCTATTTCCCGCTCCACGTCGTTGGCTGGAGCCCGCGTAAGATCCTCACCGAGAAAGAGGAGGAGGAGCTGTTCGCTGAAGCCGCCAAGCACCCAGAAGCCGGCCTCGCCTACTGGGTGGCGCTGATCACCAATCACACCTCGGCTTCAGGTATCGAGCTGCGCGGCCTGCGACTGGGAAATCTTTTTCTGCCCGCCAAAGGATTCGGGGAAATCTGGATTCCGGAAGATGCGGTCAAGAACACATCGCGTCCCCGCAAGCTTCCGCTGAACAACACCGCGCGATGGGCGATCGAACAATGCTTCAAGCGGGCGCTCCAATTGGGCTGCTGCGAGCCGGAGCATTACCTGTTTCCGATGCGCATCCAGAACAAGTTCGATCCCACCCGCCAAGCCTCACGCTCCTGGCTGCGCCACAGCTGGGAAAATTTGCGCGAGGCAACCGGGTTCCATAATCTCAAGCCCCACGATCTGCGCCACCACTGCATCACAAAGCTGCTTGAAAACGACGTCAATCCCGAGACCGTGATCGCGATCGCCGGCCATGTCGGCCGCAAGATGCTCGAGTACTACGCTCATCAGCGGAGTGGAGTGAAGTACGAGGCCTTGCTCAAGCTCGACCCCAAGAAGAAACCTGCCGCCAAAGCTCCGGTGCGCGAAAGACAGGGCGATCCACAACCACCGGCGGCGTTAGAAAAGGCTACCCGTCTCCGAGCTCGCAATGTTTCTTAGCCTGGTCAGGGTGTGTTTGTCGCCGACTAGGTCCTCGGTGAGGACGAACTTGTGCGGTCCGTCCGGTGACCAGACCAGCGATCCCGGCGAGCCCTCCCGCATGGCGCCGCGCTCCGGATCCCGCTCGATCAGGTTGCGGAGATAGATCAACTGCTCCCGCGTGACGTGGCGCAAGTTGTTTGACTGCCCGCGCCATGGCGGCCGGGAGAAGATCGATTCGATCAGACCTGAAGCTGTCATCGTCCCTTCCAAAATTGAATCAAACAAGAAAAGGGAGCCGAGTTGGCCCCCTTTTTGCTGCGTACCCACAGGCACCGCAGTGCATTCAACTTGAGTTCCTACTGGATCACACGCACCGAATAGGGCGTTGCGGTCGGGGTTCCCGCCACAATCGCGCAAACATAGACGTTGACGACGTTTGTGTTCGTTGTGGCGTAGATAGAGAACGCGCCATTTAGCCAGGCTTGCGGCTGCGCTGCTGCTACCTCGCCATAGGCCACTCCGGTCACGGTCGCACTCCCACTAACACATTGCCCTGCCGCGAGCGCCGACCCCCCGATACTTCCTGTGTTGCCCGTGAGCAGCTTCGTCTGCAGCCCTGTGAAGTTTATAGCGATGCCCTGGCAGGTCTGCTGGCCAGCGGTGATCTGGTTGAAGCAGTAGGCATTGTTCGTTCCGGTGAAATCGTTGAAATCCCCAAGGGAGCCGGAACCAACCAGGTCGTTGCCGAATACCTGTGCAGCCGTCTCGACTAGCAGCTGGATGCCGTACTGCGGGAGATTGCTGTTAGTGCCCACGCGGACTATGTTGTTATTCACTCGTGTGCTCAGCGAACCCTGCACGGTGATATTGCTTTTCCCGTCGAAATTAGGGTCGGTCGAGACAGTATTATTTCCGATCACGCTATTGTGATCTATCTCGATTCCGTCGCCAGTTTGAAGCGTGTTGATGCCCGGTCCCGCATTGTTTTGCGTGAGCGTATCGTGAATCCGAACGCGAGAAACGCCGATATTATAAAGGTTGAAACCAGCATCGCCATTGCCCGTAGCCGATCCTCCAGCGATGCTGATGTTATTTGCGGGGTCGGTCACAAGACCCGCATTTGCGATGAGTCCGTTCCCGGCGTTCGATGTGAAATCTACATTTTGAAAAGAGATATTCGTGTCGGACTCAACCCCACAGCACGGCTCAATATCGACTCCCGCTCCTGGCGCGGTAAGCTTGATCGATCCGGTGCCTGCGAAGGTTGAATTGCTCGTCTTGATCCCGTTTACGTTGACGAGGCTCATCCCCTGGCGACGGTTGTTCAGGCTCCTTACGTTGTCGAGGATGATGTTCGCGGGGATCGGATAAAAGTTGCCTTCGACGGGGTTTCCATTCAGTAGGATACCGTCGCCCCACATATTTGAAATGGTGTCGTCGCGCAGCGTGATCCCGCTGGCTCCCCAGATCGCTACGCCGAATCCCCACTCTCCGGTTGTCCCGGTGTGGGTGGTCACATCCCCTACCAGATTGCAGCCTTGGATCGTGACGTTGTTCGAGACGGTCGCCGCGGGGAAGGTTGCCGAGTAGCCCGCCAGTCGAAAGATTACATAATCCGTCGAGCTATTCGTCTGGACTTGCAAAATGGCGTTTCTGCTACAGGTGATTGTCGTGTTGCTTCGCGGAGCTAGTCCTCCGATGTCTCCGTTACGGTTGCTGACTGCATTGACCAGGTAAGTTCCGTCGGGGATATAGACATTGTGGCTCGCGTTCAGTGCCGCTTGAAGCTGCGTGTTTGTGACCGTTGCGCCGGTATTATCGGCTCCCGAACTAAGCACCACGTTCCACGGAGCCGCGCCAAAAGGGTCCGCCCCCAAAGCTGTTAGGGCCGCTGCTGCGGTACTGGCTCCGGTCCCCCCGTTAGCAAGTGCGATGGGAGTTGTAGGTACCACACTGCCCGCCGCGACGGTGCTTGCCGACAATTGCTTTTGGACGGTCACATTGCCGGTGCCGTCGCCGCTCAAACCTGCGATCGCTGGCGCCGCCGCGCTTGCCTGCACGCTGCCGTCAGGAAAAGTCACGCCGGCCGATCCAATCTGTGTTCCTCCAGCGCCGGCACTTCCCGGAAAGATCGGGTTCATCATCGGCGTCAGCACTTCCGATGCGGCCATATTTACCTGCGCGGTTCCGCTCGTCCACGCCGTTGCCCGCACGCGCAGATAGGTCGCGCCACTGGTCGCCGGCGACCAGGTCCCATTTGCCGTTTCCGTTGCCAGCGCCGTCCAGGCAACCGTGTCCAAATTCGAATAGTTCGCGTTAGGCGCACTGGTCGTAGCCGTCTCCAGAACGCCCGTCCACGTGCCTGAAACGGTCACTAAAACCCAGGGTGTTCCCTGCGGCAGTTGGTAATACACACAGTTCGCGGCCCCGCAGGGCACGCCCAGCGCCGTGATATTTCCAAAGGTCGTCGTGTTTTGACCGCAAAGAGAGCCCGCCATCGCGCACAGCAGCGCGACGGTTACAAACAACCGCTTGATCATGGTTTTTCCTTTGTTATTGGTTCAAATGCTTGATTTGCCGGTACATCTACCTACGGGGTGGTATCATTTTGGCGAGTAATCCACACACCCGGAGAGCCCTCAGTTGCGGCCGTGGGCTTCTCTGTGAGGTTGAAAATGATGAAAGTTGCGCTTGTCGCTGTTTGCATATTGAGTTGCTCTGCGTGCGCTCAGACCTCGGCACCGGTGACCTTGATCCCGCCTCCGCAGCAGCAGCCGTCTGCGGTCGCGCCGGCTCAATCAGAGCCACCCAATTACGCGAATTTCTCGATCATGCTGGTTAATCCGGCCGGAGGCGCTGTCGTGCTCATGCACAACCCCAAAAATGGGCTGGAATACGTCGACGTCGCCAAAACCAAGGAGGCTTTCGCTGCCGGATATGTGCCATTCCGAACTGCTGAGATCAGCGAGCTGATTACCGGCCTCAACGAGGAGATCTTTCGCCTCAGGTATTTAAATGAAAGGTTGAGACTGTCTCAGCCTGCACAGGCGGCTGTTCCGTCGCTTTCCGCAATGCGCTCTCAGGCCGAATTTGAGACCCAGCAACGTGCGCAGGCAGAGGAGCAGCGGCGAGCACAAGCGACAGCCGAGAAAGCCGCGCGCAGGCAACAATTGCTCCAGGCGTGGATGACGCTGCAAACTGCTAGGCCAGCATTCCAACCGATGCCCCTGCCGGCACCTATGCAGATCGCTCCCTACCGCGCCAATCCGAACATAAACTGCACAACGCAACATATCGGAGACACCTCGTACACGAACTGCAACTAAGGTGGACCATGCACGACTACTGGTTTCAATCCATCGTTATCGGCCTGCTCACGGTCATCGCTGCGCGTCCCATTCTCGAAGACCGGGAGAAGCGGTGGGCCGAAAAGATACGGCAGCAGCGCGAGGATGAAAAAGCAGCGCGCGACCTCGATGGCGAACTGCTCCGTGACCGCGCGCTTCAGGACAAGCTGAACTCCGCCGCTAAGGGTTGACCCGGGTGGCATCGAACGCCGCCTTTGAGCGCAGATACTCATCTGAATAGTAGTTAGGCTGTCCGAGCGGCCCGGTCCTGCTGCCCATCGCCGCTCCCGCGGCCGCCGCCGGACCTGTCGGGTTCACCGCCGGTGTGTGCGCACCCGCTGCCACGCCCTGATCCCGCATCAGCCAATCAACAAAAATAGGGCTGTTCATAAACTTGCCCAGGGCATACTGCGTGGCATGGTAGGCCGCAGTGGCGCCTAAGGCTAACGGGTGGCCCGTCACCGCCGCTGGTATTGCCGCGCCAGCCTCGCCCATCTCCCCATATTTCAGCCCCATCTTTGCCGATCCGCTTGGGTTCAGGTCCTCGTGGAGCACCGTCCCAGCATTCCCGATGTCCTCAAACTGCTGGACCTGCTCCGGCGTAAACAGCGCGTTTCGGTACGCTTCGGGCAGCTTGTTCCACCGCCCTTGAAATGTCTTGAAGTTGTATCCGCCCTCTTTCGTCGTGGCGAGCAGATTTTCCGCCACGCCGCGCTGGATCGGTCCAATCCCATCCGGCCCCAGCGCTGCCTGAAGCGCCTTCGCCATTTCGGGAGTCTGCCGGATACCCTTGACCAGCGTGGAGGCGTCGGGCGTGCGCACGGCGTTATAAAACGGATGCTGCGGGTTATCGTAGGTGGCCTTCATGTACTTCCAGGCGTCGTTTGCATTGCGGAAGGTCTCGACCTGGTCCGGCGTCAAAGCACTTTCTCCGGAAGTGATCGCGTTGTCTGCTGCGCCAGCAAGCTGAGAAATCCATCCGTTCGCCTGGTTCTTCACCAAATCGGGGTTCGTGTTGTTGAAGTCAAGCAAATCGGACCGGAGCCGATGAAGTTCGCTATAGGTTGGCACGCGAGGGGGCACAGCCTCCGGGGCAGCGGATGCTGGTCCAAAGCCGGAAACCACTGCGGGAGCCGCTTTACCATTCCCTTTCGCGTCCGCCAGGTCGCGCACGATCGCCATCGCCTTCGTCGGCTCGAGCTCGGGATGCAGTTTGTAATACGGAGCGTTCTCATCGAGAATCGCCTGCGCCTGCTGCCGCAAACCAGCCGCTCCCGGCAGTGGCTGGTTTCCCACCTGGCTATCGAGATCCTTGAAAGCCTCAGTTGCGGCCGCCTTCAAGTCAGCATGGCTCGCCAGCAGCCCCTGCTGCACCGCCGCGCCGCCTTCTTCCGAACCTACCGGAGACATAGTGTCCAGGAGGCGATCCGTGAAGCGGTTAAGCGCCGCGAGGTTCGAGGCATGCGCCCTCGTGTAGTTCGCCTGAGACGTGAGGCTATTCTCATTGAGCCACTTGGCCGCGTTCAAAGGTGTCGAGTTTGTTGCCTCTGCCGCATCCGGTTGCACGCCCACACTCTTCATCGACGCGTATCGCGCCGCTGGCGTCAGATCTGTGGTTCCCGGGATCGGCGCATTCACGTCCCCGGTCAGCACCGACTTCGGGTGCCACCGGTTATTCACAAAATCCCACGCTGAGGGAAGCGTGCCATTGCGGACCGCCTCGGGGATCAGCCGGTTCACGCCGCCCACCGTGTTGACTGGACCCTCTGCGCCAGCCACGGGCGCTTCTCCAGCAGGCCCCAGTGCGGCCGAGGGCTTGATCCCCGACACCGCCGCGCCCATCACCCGGCCGCCCTCGATGTTCCCAAGCAACTGGCCGCCCAGGTTCTCAGCTGCGAGCGCGTTGCCGCCCTGCTGCTTATCCTGCATATATTGCTGAACAGCCGGATCCACCAAGTCTGTCCCGATAGCCGCAGCAGGGCCATTAATCACCGCATCCGATGCGACCTTCGCCGCCCCTTTCAGCGTGTCGATCGGGTGCAGAAAAGGCTGCGCCATCGCCTTGACGGCTTGGCCGCCCACCTGCAGCGCGCCGCCCAGCAGCCCTTGGTCGCGACCGCCCGAGCCCACCGGGTTGGTGAGCGCATCCCAATAGCTCGCCTTGGCGGCGTCAGGCACGTCCATCGGTACCATCGTGAAGCCCTTGGCGGCAGCGGCCTGCACATTCTCCGCTGGAATGTATCCGTTCAGCCCGTCCGGCGAGCGCATCGTCACCGCAACCTTGAACCCGGCCGCTTTTGCCGCGTCCACATTTTTAAACGGGATGTCCCCGGACCTTCCGTCAGGAGAAAGCATCGGCACAGTATCAGAAGCAGGCCCAACATCTGAAACTTCACCGCCATTCGGAGGAGTAGATACCCCCTCAAGCGCCGGATCGATAGAGGGGCGAGCGCTCGCCGAGGTCCCTGTATGTACCCATGAAGAGGTTGCCATTAGTGAGCCTTTCCCCCAAACTGTGCGAACGGGTCATTACTGTTCTGTTGTTGCCCGGGCTGCTGCCCACCGCTCTGCCCATACATCCTCTGCAGCACCCGATTGCTTCCGATGCGTGAGTTCATCTGAGAGGAAACGGCTCCCCGAATGCCCTCGATGCTCCCGGCGCGCTGCTCCGGGCTCTGTTTTGCGGCGGCCAGAACCTGCGCCTGCAGGCGCGATGCGTCGCTTCCTTGTCCACCGCCCATTACCTTGGAATAATCATCGGCAACGCCGAGAGTAAGCGCGGCGTACTTCGCAATTGGACCGCTGCCTGTCTGCGCTTTTTGCCAGTCCGCCACGCTGTTCAGCACCTGCAGTTGGTGAGCGGGGATGCCTTGCGCAGCTTGCGCCAGTTGATCCAGCGTTCCGCCCTTATCGGTGAGCGACTTGGCCGAGCCGAAGAACTGGACGTTTGCCGGCGACTTGGCCACGCTGAACTGCGCGTCTGCCGACTGAGCGTTGTATTGCCCACCACTCAACCTATGGGCGGCCGTCAAGGATTTCTCAATAAAATCAGGCGTGGCGCCGCGAGATTTCAGCTCGGATAGAGTCGCGTCACCGTTCACCAACAGCTGAGCCGCCGCATTTGGATCACCCTGCGAGAGCGCCTGCCTTTGGGCTGCCAGGGCCATTTCTCCCGGCATTCGCGCGGACTCCTCTGCCCCAGCCTTGCGCGCCGCCTGCTTTACCTCTCCTGCGTTAATCTGCGCAGCCCCCGGAGCTGTCCCCATGGCCACGGCCGCCGGCGACGGCGCATAGAAGGGGCTTTGCGGATCCATCGATCCCGCCTCTTTTTGATTAGCGAGCTGCTTTTGCTGGTTCTCGAGTTCTTTTGAGAACGCACCCAGACTCAGGTTTTGAATATTCAGTTGTTGACGCGCCTGCTTCGGGTCGGTGTAAGCGAGCTGCGCAAGCTGTTGCGCCTGCTGCAGGTGTTGCGGATCGAAGAGGCCCTTCCCATATAGCTCCTGCGCAGCTCTGAGAATGCCGACCTGCAGCTGATCGTCCGGCAGACTCATCACTCCGGTCATGGCATCGGAGATCATGCCATTCTTGGTTCTCATGGCGTCAGCGTTGGCTGTTCCCGCCTGAGCATCATCCTTCGCTATCGTGGAGGCCTTTGCTTTCATGTCCAGAATATGAGCCTGAAGGCCCTGGACAGCCGTGAAAGATGCGCCGTTCTTGATCGCCAGCGGAACCAGGTCATCATAGCTTGGCATGGGGTTCGCGGACGTCCCCTGCCGTACGCCAGCGGCCGCCGGACCATTGACGGTTGCAGCCGAGCCGCCCAGCGCCTCGCCGGTTTGCGGATCGGGAATAGATCCGGTCTTTGCAGCGACGGACGGCGCTGCGCTTGGAGCCTTGCCCCATTGCTGCATCACCGCGCTCATAGCCTTCTGGTCATTGGCGGCGCGCTGCTTCGCCTCTATATCCATCTGGCCGCTCTGCACTGTCTGTTGAGCCTGCTGCTGCTGCAGCGGAGCCATCGCCTGCTGCTGCTGCATCTGCTGCGCGCGCGCCTGCTGCTCCTGCTGCGCATTCTTGATGCCCATCAACTGCCCGTACATCTCCAGCGGGCTTGTCGGTTGCGCGATAGGTGCGGTATGAAGTGCGGGAAGCGGAATCGTCGCCATTTTGTCTCTTTCCTTAGCCTTAGAACAAACCTGCTGTGTTGTTGTTATTGCTAATCATCGAGTTCAGCTGATTCGTATTCGAGGTGTTCCATGGGTTGCTGGAACCGGCGTTCATAAGCTGACTCAGCATCATCATCTGCGAGAGGCTGTTGGTCGCCCCCGTAATGCCGCTTCCCAGCGCGTCTGCACTGCCAACGTACCCGGAGGCCGTCGCGGCCCCAGCATTCTGGTAGTCCTGTCCCACCTGCGCCCCCGTGTTGTTCAGCGTGCTCGCCACCTGCCCCGCCGACTGCACACCTTGGGATCCGAGTGTCTGCGCGCTAGTCTGGCCCATATTGGCCATCGCCGCCAGCCGGTTGAACTGATTGGTCTGGTTATTGCTCCAAGTGTTGTAGTTCGTGCCGTAAGTTTGCAGCGCGCGGTTATACACGTTGTTGTAGTTAGTGCTGGCCACACCCTGTCCATACTGCTGTTCAGCGTTCAGAGTGCCGCCGGTCAGCAGCGACCCATTCGCCGAGGCTCCAGCCTGCACCGCGGCCTCGCCCTGGTTCAGCGCAAACTGCTCGCCTGGCGAGGCCGCGGCCTCAGCAGCCGTCGGCGCCGTGAATGCACCGCCCGGGTAGGCTTCCATCAGCGAGCCCATTGCGCCCAGATTGGTGTTGGCTGTGCCAGTCAGCGGCGTCACGCCAGGCGTCGTCACTGAGCCGGTGACGCCAGGGATACTCATCGTCTGCCCCGGTGTCGAGGTGCCACCCCCGATGGTGCCGCTCGGCGTAACGCCCAGCAGGTACCCGAGGGACGCCAGGCTATTCGCGCCCGTCTGTAGGAAAGGCTCCTCGTTCGCCTGATTCTGCTCCTGCGTCTGCACTTCGTTGGCTAGCGACTCCTGCCCCAGATCGCCCTGCAGCGTAGCAGCGCGATCGGCCGCATTCGCCTGCGTCTCCGCGGCCTTCTTTGCCGCGCTGGACTCCATGATGCCAGTTCCCACCGCTCCGGCAGCACTGACCCCGGCCCCGATCATGAGCGCCGCCCCCGTTCCTATTCCCGAC
>Ga0224529_1001798_pt1 | contig 11837 bp, 3 predicted proteins | sample CBST50metaG_FD_179893 | JGI IMG/M metagenome (GOLD analysis project Ga0224529, IMG submission 179893) | Peat soil microbial communities from Stordalen Mire, Sweden - C.B.S.T50 | ecosystem: Environmental > Terrestrial > Soil > Wetlands > Peat | place: Sweden: Norrbotten County, Stordalen Mire... | reverse complement strand
ACGACCCTGTCGTCGACCAACGTCCGTTCTCTGACAGCGGGTTCTCTGTTCCGCTAAACTGGCTGCTCACCACGCCGTTCGACGCGGCCACCGAGAAAGTAATCGCATAGTCGTCGGAGTTGATGTTTCCCGCGCTGTCCTGGCAGCGCACGTAGTAACTGTAGGAACCCCCGTCGCCTACCCCCGACACCGTCGTCGATTGACTCGTTCCCCCGGTGTTGGTGAATGTGTTCGACATTGACCCGTACGCCACTCCCGCACTGGTGGCATAGCGGCATGTTGCCGCTTGATCTGTTTTCAGGCTTAGCGTCGCGGTATCTGACCCAGAGGGAAGAATGCCTGCAGGCATCCCCCCCGTGCGTGGAGGAGGAATATTGCCGCTCCGGGGCGCGGTCAGAGTGGCGTTGGCGTTGAGATCGGTAATTGCTCCGTCTAACCACCCGCTGTCCCAACTGTGAACGCGTTGGCCCCCAGCAACCCATGTGTGCGGAATGGATGCTGTCGTCAACTGGCCATTCAACTCATCCATATCAGCGGTCCAGGCAGCTTGGTCGCCGCTTATCCAAAGGCGATTGTGCTGTAAGAACGGATCAGCATTGCTCAATACAAGAGAGGGAATGTTATAGAGGTTGAAATTCGCTTGGATTCCGAAATTCATGGGCAACGCATCGGGCGCCGAAATACCAGACGTGTTGATATCGCTCAGTTGCGCCGGAGAATCCCAAGCCGCAGCCGCATTGAAGACGCCTGGATGCCTGAGAATCAGGAACAGAGCGCCGTTTCCCGACTTGCTGAAGCCGACAAGATATCGCAATGGAACACTGCCGCGCGGGAGAAAGGTATCGCCGAATGGAATGAGGTCGTCAATGAGGAAGCTCTCCATCCGGAAATCCGCATCCGCAACGTTGTCTCCATACCACGGCTCGTAATTGAACGACGGAGCTATCAGAGTCATGTTAAAGCGATTGGGAATATTCAGGAGCCTCAGCTCCTCCAGTCCATCACTGTACGTAGAAGATAGGGTATCTACTCCCGTATCGACGGGCAGAACATACAAGACGCTGGGCGTCGTGCCCGCCGCAGGGCTCGTCGGCGCCAAAACTCGGATAGTCTGCGTTTGGCCGCCTTGATAGACCGAAGTCACCGGATAGTATTGAACCCCGTTTTGATCCACGGTCGGTGTCCCCACCGTCATTGAGGGGCTGACCTGCGCCTGTCCAGGACGCGCAGTAATCACCAAGAGTATCAATACAAACGCACCGGCAAGGTGGCTTGCGCGCCTCATCATGTATCCGCAGGAGCAGAGTTGGAAAAGAACCTCTGACACCGCCTGGTCTTGCCAGGTGCTTTGTCCGTTTGCGCCGTCGACTGGGGCCAAGGCATTGAACATTCGAACCTCCCATCGGATACTCGGGGATAAGAAACAAGGGAATTACACTAATGGATGGAGTGAAGAGCGTCTCGAATTGTAATGGAGACCGTTATGAAATAGCGTGACTTTGTGCGCCATCATGCGCCAGGATGGCTGCACAGTCGCGTTCTTAAACCGCCAGACTCTACTTTCGCGATTGGAGGGGACGGTGCTGGTTGCCGCAGGGTCTTGACCCGATTTGGGCTGAGCAAGGAGGGCCTGCATCGGTTACACATGTGAGTACATACACACCTCTAGTCGCAAGGTTCACTGAATCGACCCGGAGAAGGAAGATGTACTTTACGGAGTTCTTCGTCCGAAAGACTCAGATCATCCGTTGCGAGCATTACTCGAGAGCGGCGTGTGTATTACGATAGTACAGACGGGTAATCGTGTTAACGCCCCCAGAATAAGTGGTCCTCTCAGCTTCTGTGTGCGTATTAGTTGACCGTCAAAAAATATTCTTTTGCTGCAATTCGTTTTTTATCAATGCGACAAATAGAAGTCCTCCAGCCTGAAAGGTGAGACATGCCGGCCTGTTGATAAGGCAAGAGGTTAGCTCTCAAGTAATCGTTCTTGAGGCTACCAAAGAGGAATCTGTGAAATCCAGACGGCATCTCCTGGCCGCTCTTTCTTCCGCGCAAGAAAGAACCGCAAAAGATCGCCGTTTGTGTTGCGCTTCAAAGGCGACAGATAAAGGACTTCTGAGCAAGAAGCCTGTCTGCCATGAGTGAGCCACTGCTTCGGCAGCGCCACCCAGCGCTTTGCAAAAAGAAGAGAGCATTGGGACGGGAGAAGATGTATTGTCAATAGGTTGCATCCCATTGGTAAGGGCCGTAGTCCTCTTGGGCGACCTCTACGGGATCCCTGAAGCATGCCTCACAACCTCCGCAGCCTGTTCAGCCGTTGCCCTCCCGCCAGCTCTATGCAGATCGCGAACCCCTACATATATAGGTAGATCAGCCTCCAAGAAGGAGCGTCCCACTGTTCCAACTGACAAATAACCGGTGAAGTTGGTACGATGCATCTATCGCATCTTGCATAAGTTATGCCGATCTGAGACGCAGGCAGACAGCCTGGTGGGTTGAGCCGCGTACCAAGGAGTGTGTCCAGCGTTGCGCTCTGCCCTAGTGGACTCAATTGTCCACGACAACCGGTTACCCTTCGTGACGACGTGTACCTCAGGGCGCTCCTTCGAGACGACCGATCCTGTCGTCTGAATGGTCGTGCTTTCAACATACGGGAAGCAGTGTTCGGTCATCAGATGTGAGTAAGTACTAACTTGCATGTGCGGCACTTCGTGCCATATTGCCATATATCGACAACCTACCATTCGCTCACTTCTGTACGAGCTGTCCCTGGTGGTCATTGTGTGCGGTCAGTGAATGGTTGGTCCTGAACTCTGGCGAGCTCTTGAATGCGGCGAGTTGTTGCCCTGCTGCAAGCAGGTCCAGTGGGTAACCACCGAGTCCGTCAGGCGTAGTGTGGGGGCGATCCTGCTAGTGAAGACCCATCCTGCTTTTGCAAGTGTGAGCCTAATTACGAGTGGTGTGTGGAGATAGTTACTGCAGAATATCGCTCGCACTCCCACGTACCGTTTGAATCTGCAAAACTAAATTGTAAGTAGCACGTACTTCCTGTATATTGATCTCGCGTTCTACACCTCAACAGCGGGTCAGCCATGGAATATTCGTCGGCCATGACTCCAGCATTTAGGCCCGAATTTCTTTCCCCAGAAAGGTTGGGTGCTCCATGTCCCAGTTGCGCTTGGATTCCTGGAAGTCAATCGCAGAATACCTCAAGCGAAGCACACGCACAGTTCAGCGTTGGCACACTCATTATCAGATGCCGATTCACCAGGTCGGGGGAGTCAAGGGATCTGTCTTTGCGTATTCTGAAGAACTCGATTCCTGGCTTACCAGGCTTGGTGAGGCCTTGGTTGAAGGACCGTTCGAGAACGATGACGCCGTTGAACTGCAGAAGAAGAGATCATTCAAATCGACGGAAGCAGCCTCTCAAATGTGGCAGGCTCGCTCTGAAGACAATCTGGATTTGATCGCAGTGCTCTACCGCAAAGCGATCAACCAGTATCCGGGCAATAGTGCGGCTCTCGCCGGGTTGGCCAATTGCATGATCTACGGAGGCTTGCTCCACATCCTGGACGGCTCTGTCTCCTACCCTCGCGCCAAAGCGGCCTTGAGCCAAGCATCTGAACTTGATTCCGAACAGGCTGATGTCAAATGCGGTATGGCTTGGCTCAATATGATTTACGAGCGTAAGTGGAGTCGGGCCGAAGAGGGGTTTGCAGACGTCTTGAGCAAGCTGCCGCGGCAAGAGTTTGCGCTTCTTGGTCTGGCCCTGCTGCGTGTTTCCGAAGGGAACCTCTCGGAGGCGGTCCGCACCGCCAGGGATGCGTGGAAGGCAAATCCGCTGATTCCGTGTCAGGGCGGCTTTCTTTGCGCTTGCCTTTACCTGACCGGGGACTATGCGGAGGCACTCGATTTACTCGCCGAAATTCGTCTCACCGGCGAAAAGAGCTCCATGCTTGCTGCTGTCGAGGCGCTGGTTCTGCTCCAAATGGGCAATTCCTCCTCAAGCCTGAGAAGGATAGAGATATTGAGGAGCGAGTACCCTGGGTGCCGTGTCGTGCAAGGCATCCTGGGCTACGGCTACGCGATCGCGAATCAGGTTGACAAAGCCGAGCTATTGCTTGAGGACCTGGAACAAAACAGGGCCGGCAAGATCAGAAAGCCAGCCTATGCGATTGCCATTATTCTGCTCGGCCTGGGAAGAATCCAGGAATCGCTTGAGATGTTGGAAGAAGCCTACGAGCAGGGGTCGTTGTGGTGCCTCGCATGCCATTCGGACCCCATTTTCAAGCCGCTTCGCGGTGACAGGCGTTTCCAACTTCTCGTGCAGAGGTTTGGGAATCCTGCCGCCCCCGTTCACCACGGCACGACTCACCATGGAACCCATTCCTATGTTGCAACGCCGAGCTTTGTTCAGACGTTCTAATGGAGTGCGCCACGCAGATCGCCGTTCCCTGAAAACGGCCTGACCGCGGGTGCTTTGACACACTTGGAACTTTTCGTTCGTGCTTGTGCCTGACATCGTTCTCGCAGAGAAGGTGCGTTTTCTTGATCTTGGGAACCGTCTGATCGAGGAGCCGCAGAAACTCCGTCCCCTTTTGATGCCGGCGCCATTCACGGTCCCTGCCCATTGCGCCGGCAGTAGCTGGTATTCATCTGTATGCGGCTTATCTCCAAATGAAGCTGGGCCGCGGTGCCATCCGGTGCCCAGCTCTGATTCCCTTTATGGGCGTGGAAAACCAGCGCATCTTCAAGCAGGTTCACATCCAGGCCGGCGTGTATCCATCGGCCGTCCTGCTCTTTCCCTCTTGCCCGCCAGAATCTCCCTCCTCATCCTCCCCACTTTTGTTCTTGACAACCTTATCAGGCATAAGTAACTTATGCCTATGAACGATAGGCCTAAGCCTGGAATGCCTTCGGGGGCGTTGCCCATGCTGATTCTGCGCGTGCTTCAGACCCGCTCGTTGCACGGCTATGCGATTGCACAGAGAATTCACCTGCTGTCGAGCGAAGTGCTGGCTGTGGAAGAGGGCTTGCTGTATCCGACGCTGCAAAAGATGCTGGTGAAGGGGTGGGTGACTGCCGAGTGGGGTATTTCGGAGACCAACCGCAAGGTGCGTTTTTACAGTCTCACGCCCGAGGGCCGCAATTGCCTGAAGACCGAGCTTTCCGACTACGGCCGGGTCACGCAGGCCATCCAGGACATTCTTCGCACCGCGTAGCAAGCCTCGTAAACAAGACTCGTAAACAGGGCTCGTACAGGAGATCGACGATGGGCGAAATTTTCCGCCGGATCCGCTATCTGCTTCACCGCCGCCGCTTCGACAAGGAACTGGAGAGCGACATGGAATTTCATCGTGAGATGGCCGCGCGCGAGGGCCGCAACAACTTCGGCAACACGCTGCGCATGAGGGAACAGGCGCGCGAGGCGTGGGGCTGGACGTGGCTCGACCGACTGGTCCAGGACCTGCGCTATGCGGCGCGGACGCTGGGCCGCTCGCCGGGCTTCACGCTGACCGCCGTCCTGGTGCTGGCCATCGGGATTGGCGTGAACGTGGCGGGCTTCAGCCTCTTCAATATGGTGGCGCTCAAGCCCCTCCCGGTGCCCGATCCTGGCTCCCTTGTGCGCCTGGAACGGCGTTCGCCGCAGAGCTATACCAGCGAGATGCCGTATGCTTCGGCGCTCTTTTACCGCGACCATGCGAAGTCGCTCTCGGCGATGATGGCGGTGCTGGGCGTGCCTCCGATGGAGATCGATGGCGATTTGCAGCCGACCAGCGCATCCTTTGCCACGGCGAATTATTTTGCCGAACTTGGAACGCGAGCCGCCTATGGCCGCATGTTCGAGCCGGCGCGCGAGGACGATGCGAGTGCGGCTCCGGTGGCGGTCCTGAGTTATAGCCTGTGGCAGCGGCGCTTCGGCGCAGATCCGTCCGTGGTGGGACGGACGATTCATTTGAACGGGAAGCCAGCTACGGTGATCGGTGTTACGCCGTATGACTTTGCCACTCTCGGCGGCCAGCACCCTGATATCTGGCTGCCCATCGCCCAGCAGCCGTATTTTGTTGAAGGCAGCAAGGTGCTTACCAATCCCTCGGCCGGCAGTGTGAGAATGTGGGGCCGTCTGGCTCCGGGCGTGAGCCCAAAGATGGCCGCGCAGGAGTTGCTGGCGCTGACCAATGAGCTGCGCCGCCAGCATCCCAAGGATATCTGGAACAACGAATACATCGACATCAAGCCGGGCGCGCATCTGCAAGTGATGCAGCCGGAGATGTATCGCGTGGCCGCCATGGTGGCGGTGCTGACGCTGCTGATTCTGGCGGTGGCCTGCGCCAATCTGGGTGGGCTGCTGCTGGCCCGCGCCGTCACGCGCGAGCACGAGATGGGGATTCGTATCGCCATTGGCGCGAGTAGAGGCCGCATCTTCAGGCAACTGTGCACGGAGAGCCTGCTGCTGGCCTTTTTGGGAGCGGCAGCGGGCCTTGGGTTGAGTTACGTTGTCTTGCGGGTCGCACTGAGCCGGTTGGATACGCCCAAGTGGGTGACGGCGGTTCCGGATTGGCGCGTTCTGCTGTTTACCATTGGCATTTCCGTGGTGGCGGCGCTCTTCTTTGGCCTTACGCCGGCCTTGCAGATTGCGCGGCAGCGGCAGCGGAAGACCATTGCGCGCCAGGTTCTGATCGGCGCGCAGGTGGCGGCCAGTTGTGTGCTGCTCATTGTGGCCGGCCTGTTGGTGCGGGCCTCGCTCCATGCGCTCTATACCGACCCTGGCTTTGGGTATGAGCAGTTGCTTTCAGTCGATCCGCAACTCGGCCAGCACGGCTACACGCCGGCCGATGCGCAGGCTTTTCTGGCCCAGATGCAGAGCCGGCTGCTCGCAGTGCCTGGGGTCAAGTCGGTCTCTCTGGTCGAAATGCCGCCGTTGGGACACATCGTCGATAGGATGACCACGGAGATCGACGGCCATTCCGTGGCCATCTATCCCAATTGGGTCGACTCGGGATTCTTTCGGACCATGGGCATTCCTCTGGTGTTGGGGCGCAGCTTTTATGCCGGCGAAAAGAATGCCGTGATCGTGAGCCAGTCTCTGGCGCGCAAACAGTGGCCGGGACAGAACCCGATTGGGCAGAAGTTCAAGAACGGCGACGACAGCTTCTTGGTGGTGGGTGTGGCCGGAAACGCGCGGGTGAACGCCATTAACGACGACGATGCGGTGGAACTCTACTGGCCGGCGCAGACAGCGGACATGGCCGACATGGTGGTGATGGTGAAGGCGGCCGACGAGCCTGGAACTCTGCCGCCCATCGTGAAGTCCATCAGCGCAAGCCTCGATCCCAAGCTGTTTCCCGAGACTCGCCAGATCAAGTTGCTTTATCACGATAATGTCTTGGGCGTTGAGCGGGTGGCGATGGCGGTGAGCCTGATCGGCTTTGTCGCGGTGATGGTGGCGGGAGTCGGCATCATCGGCCTGGTCTCTTTCTCGGTGTCGCAGCGGTTGAAGGAAATTGCCATCCGCCTGGCGCTGGGCGCGAAGAAGATTCAGGTGCTGGCTGCGGTGCTGCGCCAATTCGCGTGGCCCATTGTGATTGGCATGGTGGTGGGAACGGGGATTGCCGCTGCCGCTTCGAAGGTGCTTCGCAAGGCTCTCTACGGAGTCGACAATCTTGACCCGCTCAGCTATGCCGCGGCGATTCTGGTGTTGCTGGCGATCGTAGGCCTAGCGGCGCTGTTGCCCACACGGCGCGCCTTGCGTCTGGACCTGGCGAAAACCTTGCATTATGAGTAATTTTCTTTCATCGTGTGGCTCAGAGGCGCATCCTTGCATGCGCCCCTGACCAGGCTGCGGAAACGTTCTATAGCGGTTCGATAGTTGCTGTATCCCTGAACCACCTTGGCTGAATGGAGTTTCCTTCACAGAAGTATCCTTCGCAAGAAACTGGCAAGGGGATCTGAATTGTGGCTCGAGTGGAAGGTCTTAAGTTCGTTGAAGGGACAGGTCGGCGGAAATGCAGGATCCCGTCGGCTTCGCACTGGGTAAGAGTTTAGGAAAATGGCTAGAAAAGGTGGACCAAAATCGAGTTTTTTGACGCCTCTTGGCCCGCTGTTTAGCGGTACAGCAATCGTGGAACCGCTCTAACTGAAAAGTCGCTGCGCGGCCGATGAGTGCAAGAAATGCTGAGACAGGCGCGGAACTGACACGGGAGTCTCGAAGGATGTCAAAGTCAGATTGAACGGGAACCACTTGCGCTGAGTAAAAGGGCGACTGGCCCCAGTTGAGACGCGTTGGTTTCCCGCTTCAGCAGAGTTGTGAGCGTGTTTGCGACTGTCTGCACTTGTGGCTCCAGGAGCAAGTTCATTTGGTCGGCGTGGACATCAAGAATCTCCAACTCTCCTTTTGCAAGGCTCCCCCAACCCAGGATCGGATCCTTGTACCTGCTGAGGAAGTCCATACGCGGGTCAGTGGCCCGGATGAGCGTGATCTTTCCGGGATAGGGCTTGAAGCTGTAGCGCTTCAAGGCGCGGAGATGCAATTCTTCCATCAGGACATAGCGAAGTTTAACGGGAAGGCGCCTGCCTGCCGACTTGTAGCAGGAGCAAGCAAAGAGTCGCACCAGACGAAGGTACTTCCTTTCCCAGTATTCGCGTTTCAAGGCTGCTCTTTGCATCAAATAACTCCCGCCATCGTGGCGGAGTCTTTGCCGGAATTGGGAAAATTGAAGCGAGGCCTCAAGCGGTGTATCGCTTTCCGGGACAGAAGCGTCGAGCAATAGGACGAGACCGGGTTCAATCCCTTGTGCATGGAGTTGTTGTGCCATCTCATAGGCAAGAAGTCCACCAAACGACAAACCGCCCAACAGATAGGGACCTTGCGGGAAGAAGCTGCGCATTTCCTCAATGTAAGCAGAGGCCATCTCCTCGATGGTTGGTTCGCGCATGTTTTCCTGTGAGGCGAGCGTCGACCGGAAGGCATAAAAGGGCTGGGAGGGGCCCAGCGCTCTAGCCAGCTTCTCGTAGAAAATCACGTCTCCTCCGGCGGCGTGAATGAAGAACAGGGGAGTACGCGAACCATTGGCCTGAAGGGGGACGAGGCAGGACCAGTTCCTCTGCTCGGAGATGACCGGTTGCGCAACTTTGCGAATCAAGGCCGAGAGTTGGCGCACGGTGCGGGCCTCAAAGATGGCGGCAAGTTCGAGGTCTACCTGGTAGGTTTTCTTGATCTTTGCGAAGAGGCGAACGCCAATGAGGGAGTGACCACCCAAAGCGAAGAAGTCGTCATCCAGTCCTACTTTGTCAACGCCGAGAAGTTCTTGCCACCAACTGACAAGGGTGCCTTCGACGCCCTGATTCTGCACCTTGACGCTGATTGCCGGCGGCACTGGGGCTGCGACCGGACTGGGTAAGTTCAGGCCTTCGAGAGGCTGGGCGACGGCGATCACGGCAGCAGGGGAAGCGACGAGCAGAATGCGCGTCAAGGCTCGCGCTCCATGAAGCGGAGAGATCCCCGGGCGCTCGGCAATTTGGATTGGCTGGTTTTTGCCGGAGTGACTGGTGTCTATGTGCCGCACACCCTCATGCGACACCTTTGCGGGATCGGCGATGCGCCGCATGGTGAATCCTTCGATCTCGGCAAGAATCTGGTCTTGCTCGTCGAAGAGAGTGACGTCAAAGCGTGCGAAATCGTTGCCAGGAAGACTCTGCTGCCGGGAGCGTATGTGACTGAACAACCTGGCAGTAAGGGGGCGGTAGAGGCGGACTCTCTTGTAGGAAAACGGAAGGTAGAGGTGGTCGGAGTCCTGGTAGTTCTCCGTCACGTAGAGAGAGCAGCCCGTAGCCATATCGAGAAACGCGGGGTGCATGCGGAAAGTGGAGAGATCCGTGGCCAGGTTCTCATCCAACTCCAGTTCAGCGAGTCCCTCTCCCTCACCGATATGGATGCTCTTGAGGGAACGCCAGCGGGGGCCGAAGTCGAAGTAGTGCTCCTGCCGGGTGCGATGCGTTTCGTCGAAGACGATCTCGCGTTTACGGCAGCGGGCGGCGATGGCCTGGCGATCAACCTTGGCGTCATGGCGGTCTACGCAAGGCGCGATGCGGCCAGAGGAGTGTTCAACCCACTCGCCTGTATCCTCAGATCCGTTCCTGCCAAAAACGGAGAAACGAAAGGCGTCTTTGTCCGCAGCGGCGTCTGGTTCGCGGATCAACTGGACGCGCACCTCTTTTGAGGCGGAACTGCCGAGCATCATGGGAGCAAGAAAGAAGACATCCTGAAACTCGACCGCACCGCGGAAATGCCCGCGCGCGAAGGCTGCGGAGGCCATTTCAAGATAACCGGTCCCCGGCATGACCGCATTGCCGGTCTTCAACCTGTGCTCGGCAAGCACCCACTGCTTTTCAATCGACAAGTGGCTCGAGAATACGGTCTCACGAGGCGTTTCAAGCAGGAGCTTTCCGAGGAGCGGATGGGAAGAGCTGGAGCGAACAGCCATTCCAACATCGCGCCAGGCTCCCCAGTTGACTACGGTCACCGGGCCTTTGCGACTCAACGCAAACGCATCAAGAAAAGCATTGGCGGCGGCATAATCCACCTGGCCCGCAGGCGGAAGGATGGAACTGATGGAGGAGAAGAGGACGAAGCAGGTCAAAGGCGCATCGCGGAGAACCTCTTCGAGGACCAGAGTTCCACGCACCTTTGGATCGAGAACCCGGGCGGTGGCGGGTGCGGTCTTGAGCAGCAGAGGGCCGTCGTCGAGAATGCCCGCGGCGTGAAAGACGCCATCGATTTTACCGAATTGCTTGCGCGCCAGGGCGACAACGTCGCGCATCTGGCTGTGAGAGGTAACGTCCGCCTGAGCGACCAGGAGGCCACCGGCAAGGGAGCGAATTTCCAAGAGCTTCCGAATCTTTTGCTTAGCGGCCGACGATTGCCGGCTGTCCTTGAGAGCGGCCTCCCACTCAGACTCAGGAGGCAACGCGGAGAGGCCTACGAGAACAAGACGGGCCTTGAATTCACGCGCCAAATGCTCGGCGACAATTAGCCCAACACCGCCTAGTCCTCCGGTGATCAGGTAGACGCCTCCGCGGTCCAAGCGACGGCGCGCGGGAGCGGTGGAAAGGCTAAGAGGATCGAGTGTTTCGACAAACCGCTGGCCGCCGCGATAAGCAACGGTCTTCTGCTCGTGGATGGAGGTCATTTCAGCAATGAGCTGAGAGGCACTTTCCCTGGTTTGGCCGTTCTTGATGTCGATATCGATGGCGCAGCAGACGATGCCGGGGAGTTCCTTGGGAATGACGCGCGCCGGACCGAGCAGTACGGCCCGGGCTGGGGTACCAACCGGTTCATCGGAAACCTGTTGCAGGTGGTTGGAGACCAGAGCGATGTCGATAGCCGCGGAATCCTGCGCGGCCAGCGCCTGGGCGAGATAGAGAGGACTCAAAAAGCTCCGCTCCAGCGTCTCCTCAAGCGGAGGCTCTTTACCCTCCGGGGTCACGGACCAGAGGTGCAGGATTTTGCGAGGAGATCTTCCGCTCTTGAGAATGTTGGCAACGAGGGCGTCGTAGTCTTCGCGAACGCCGGGCCTGAGGGTATATCTGTCTTCCTTCAGTTGCTTATAGCTGGATCCGGCGACGACCAAGATCACCTTGTGCTTGCCGGCAAGCAGTTGGGTGGCGATTTGATCGCTGAGGCCGAGAGAATCAGAGAAGACGATCCAGCAAACGGGTTCCGACATGGAAGCGGGAGAGATTGGAGCGGGTTTCCAGACGCGGCGATAGTAGGTGAGGTCCGCGGCGTCCTCGATGAGAGGGGCAGCCGGGACGAGCGGCGCAGTTGGCTGGACGGG
>Ga0224529_1001796_pt1 | contig 11849 bp, 8 predicted proteins | sample CBST50metaG_FD_179893 | JGI IMG/M metagenome (GOLD analysis project Ga0224529, IMG submission 179893) | Peat soil microbial communities from Stordalen Mire, Sweden - C.B.S.T50 | ecosystem: Environmental > Terrestrial > Soil > Wetlands > Peat | place: Sweden: Norrbotten County, Stordalen Mire... | reverse complement strand
GTGGTAGCCTGAATAGTTATGAAAAAAGCATCGCAAGTTGATTTTCTGGTGATGGGCGCGGGCGTAGCAGGGTTACGCGCGGCGGTTGAGTTGGCGCAGCATGGCGACGTTCTTGTAGTCACCAAGGAGTTGCTCAGCGAGTCGAATACGCACTATGCGCAGGGCGGCATCGCAGTGGCCATGGAGGGCGACGAGGATGTGGCCCTGCACCTGGAAGACACCGTCAACGCTGGCGACGGGCTGGTGTGGAGAGACGCGGCCAAGGTTCTGGTGACCGAAGGTCCGTTGCGCGTGGCCGAGTTGATCAAGTGGGGCGCGAACTTTGACAAAAAGAACGGCCAGTTGCTGCGTACGCGCGAGGGCGCGCACTCGCTGCCGCGCATTTTGCACGCCAACGGCGACGCCACGGGAGCAGAGATCAGCCGCTCGCTGGTAGCTTATGCACGGGCGCACAAGCGGATCCGCTTTGCCGAGTGGAGCGTCGTCACTGGACTGATTGTGGCCGATGGCCGGGTGATCGGCGCCGATCTGCTGCACCGCGATAATGAGTTTGAACGGGTGAGCGCGGGGGCGGTGCTGATTGCCGCCGGGGGCGCGGGGCAGGTCTACTCCGACACCACCAACCCGGGCGTGGCCACGGGCGACGGCATCGCGCTGGCCTCTGAGGCGGGCGCAGAATTGGCCGACATGGAGTTTTATCAGTTTCACCCGACGGCTTTTTCCTGGCCGGGAGTGCCGCGCTTTCTGCTTTCTGAAGCGCTGCGCGGCGAGGGCGCGTACCTGCGCAATGATCGCGGCGAACGCTTCATGGAGCGCTATCATCCGCTGCTGGAATTGGCTCCGCGCGACGTGGTGGCGCGCGCCATTACCCGCGAGGGAATGGGCGAACGGCCGGGCGAATCGCGAATTGTCCATCTTGACCTGCGCCACATCAAAAATCTCGATCTGCGCCAACGCTTTCCCGGCATCAGCGCCTTTCTGGACAAGCAGGGGCTCGAACTGAGCCGCGACCTGATCCCGGTGCGGCCTGCGGCGCATTACCTGATGGGTGGCATCAAGACCGACCTGAATGGACGCACTAGCCTGCGCGGGCTTTACGCGGCTGGCGAGGCGGCTTGCACCGGAGTTCACGGCGCCAACCGTCTGGCTTCAAATTCGCTGCTCGAAGGACTGGTTTTTGGCGCGCGGGCGGCGCACTCGATGTTGGCGGGCGGATTGGTATTGGAGTCGGCGGCGGCTTCGCAGTCTAACCTTGCGCCGCTGACTGCGGAAGAGGAAGCCAGCGTGGAAGAAACCATAGTCAAGCTACAGGCGGCGATGTGGGCCTATGCCGGGCTGCTGCGCGAGGAATCAACCCTGCTCCAGGGCTTTGCCGCTCAACGTGCCTGCGCGGAGGCTCTGGCGCAGTTCACGAAGCAAGGGAAAGAAAGCCGCCGGTTGGCCGAGGCGCTGGCCTTGAGCCACGTAGCCAACGCCATACTGACCTCAGCCTTGGCCCGCACGGAGAGCCGAGGCGCACACTTTCGCAACGACTACCCGAAACGCGACAACGAGAATTTCCAGAAGCACTCGGTACTGGGCCACGACGGGAAAGTACGTTTCGAAAAGTGGTAGGAGGGCAGGCGGCCTTCGGTTTGCCAAACCAAGCATCAAAGTCGGCAGAAACGGCATTTTGTGGCGACGCTTAAATCGCTTTAGTGAGCGTAAAAAGCGCCCAAAAGCACCGCTTTTACCCCCAAAAACTTACATTTTTGTGTCGTTATATGTACACACTCTTGGCCGATTCGAAAGCACTCGAATCGGCCAAGTTATCGGTTTTTCTGCTTCCTGTTCACTAGCTGAACAAGTCTTTCATCTTGTCGATCAGCCCTTGCGCAGTGGGCTTGTTTTCGACCGACAGGGACTCAGCCAACTTGCTGACCAGCTCGCGCTGGGCGCGGTTGAGCTTGCGCGGAATCTCCACAACCACCTTTACAATCAGGTCGCCGGTTCCCTTTTCGTTGAGGAAAGGGAAGCCGCGCCCGCGCACGCGGATCTCGCGGCCGCTCTGCGTACCCTCGGGAACCTTCAAGTTGACAGGGCCGTCAATGCCGGGAAGTTCGATCTCCGCGCCCAGGGCAGCCTGGGGAAAGCTGATGGGAACGACGCAGTGCAGGTTGTAGCCTTCGCGCTCAAAAAAGTCGTGCGCCCGAATGGAAAGAACAACATACAGGTCTCCTTTGGGTCCGCCCGCGCGCCCCGCGTCGCCCTCGCCGGAGTAGCGGATGCGGGTTCCCTCCTCGACCCCCGGCGGCACCTTGACGTTGAGCTTGAGCTCCTTGGTGACGCGCGCCTCGCCATGGCAAACGGGGCAAGGGTCGCCGATCACCTGACCGGTACCTCCACAAGCGCCGCAGGTGCGCGCTACCGAGAAAAATCCTTGCTGATAGCGAATTTGCCCGCGGCCCTGGCATTGCGAGCAGGTGGTTGGACCGCGCCCACTGGTAGTGCCCCGGCCATTGCAAGTCGCGCAGCTCTCCAGACGGCGAATTTTGACCTCGGTTTCGGAACCGAAAAAGGCCTCGTCGAAGTCGATGGTCAAATCAAAGCGCAGATCGTCGCCGCGTTGCTGGCGGCTGCCGCGCTGCTGCCCGCCGCCGTTGGTGAACATCTCGCCGAACATCTCGCCAAAGATGTCGCTTATATCCACGCCACCGGCAAACGGCGAACCGCCAAAACCCTGGCTGGCCGCACCCACCCCGGCGTGGCCGTAGCGGTCATAGGCGGCGCGCTTGTCGGCATCGCTGAGCACCTGATAGGCCTCGCTGGCCTCCTTAAACTTCTCTTCGGCCGCGTGGTTGCCGGGGTTGCGATCAGGATGGTTCTTGAGAGCCTGCTTGCGATAAGCGCTCTTCAACTCCTGCTCGCTGGCATCGCGGGAAACGCCTAAAACTTCGTAATAGTCTGCTTTGCTCACTCTGGTCTTCAATCCTGCCTGAAAGTTGGTTATTCGTTGATCTGCTTGGGGTTATGAGCCACGCGCACCAGCGCCGGACGCAACAGCCGCTCGTGCAGCCGATAGCCACGGCGAACCTCCTCGGCCACCTGCTGGTCGGGCAGGTCAGCGCGCTCTACCGAACCCAGCGCCTCGTGTTGGCGGGGGTCAAACTCCTCGCCCAGCGCGGGCACCGCAACCACATTGAGCTGACGCAGCACGTCTTCCATCTGCTTGACGATCAGCTCCACGCCGGTACGCAACTGCTCGACGGTTCCTGTGGCCTTAAGAGCCATCTCAAAGTGATCCAGCATCGGCAGGAACTGCTCGACGACCGAACCCACCGCATAGTCGCGAAAATCGATGCGTTCGCGCTCGGCGCGCTTGCGGGCGTTCTCAAACTCCGCTTGCAGACGAGCGAGCCGGTCAAGCAACTGATCGCGCTCGGCCTTCAGTTGGTCAAACTCAGCGCGGGCCACAGGAGCGTCCGGGTTTGCCTCGGCGGCGGCCTGGCGAGCCTGCTCTTCACGTTCGGCTTCTTCGGCGGCAGCAATGGCGGCGGAAGCTTCTTCCGACAAGGTCAATTCCGTTTCTTGTTCTGACATGCGTCTACGCATTCTCCAAAAAAGATTTCGTATGTACTTCCATGATAATTTCCGCAACCAACCTCTGCCTGTCTTGTGTTGATCGACAGCGGGGGACTCATCATTGAGAGCTGGCGACGGGCTAGTCAGCGGGAACTTCCAGCAGCCGCTCGGAGAGGCGGGCAATGTAGCGCACCGCCTGGATCATCTCCTGATATTGAATGCGGGTCGGCGCAATCACCGCGACGGTGCCCACATTGGCGCCGCCCAGCCGGGCCGGAGCGCCGATCAAAACCAGATCTTGCATGGCATGAGTAGCCTCGACTTGACCGACAAGATCCGGCCCGACCACCACTCGCACCTCCTGCTGACGGCCATCCACATAGGCGGTGAGCAGCTCAACCAGCCGCTGCTTGGCCTCCAGCGCCATGAGCATATGGCGGAGCCGCTCGCGATCCGCCTCGGCGGAGATGAGATTGGCCATGCCATCGACAAAAATCGCCGGCGCCGCTTCGCCGCCCGTCAAAGCGCCCTTACTGCAAAGCTCCTCAATGGAGGCCAGCATCAGGCGATAGGCTTCCTGCTCCTGCTCGACGCGCTTCGCCACTTCGGCGCGAATGCTCTCAACCGGCCAGCCACGAAAATTCTCGTTCAGGTAACGCCCCGCCGTCTCCAACTCCAGATGGGTCAACTCGTGGTCGAGGAGCAACACACGATCTTGCACAGCTCCGGCCTGGGTAACCAGCACGGCCAGCACCCGGCCTTGCGAAAGCCGAGAAAAATGAATATGTTCCAGCACTTGCGCGGCAGTAGAGCTGGCCAGTGCCACGCCCAGGCCGCTGGATAAAAGCGCCAGCACGTGCGAAGTGCGTTCCAGGTAATCGTTGCTACTGGCAACGCCCGAAAAACTCTCTTCAATCTGCCCGCGACGGGCTTGGCTGAGGGGAGATGACCCCAGCGACCCAGCATCCATTGCCGAGGCTCCTGGAGGCATGGCACCAAGGCTGCCCCACTGGACATCGGAGCGGGTAATCTGCTCGACGTGGTAGCGGAAGGCCGCGGCAGTTGGAATGCGACCGGCCGAGGTGTGCGGCTGCTCCAGCAGACCCGCCTCGCTCAAGGCCACCATTACATTGCGGATGGTGGCCGAGCTGAACCCCTCTTTATTGGCAAAGAATCGCGCCACCGCTTGCGAGGCCACAGGCTCGCCAGTCGTGATGTACAACTCGATAATGGCCGTGAGCACCAGCCGCTCTCGCGGGCTGACATGCGCCTCAGACATCTTCCCTGCTCTCTGCGGCGGGACTGAACGATCTCGCCCGGCCTGGATGAATCCGGCAAATGCTTTATTTTCAAGTTCTTGCCAAAGAGAAAGTGCAAAATCCCCCATTTCAATTCTAGGGAGAATCGTGGGAGCCTGTCAACAGAGCCGGAAGCCAACGAAGGGCTTGTATCTGGCTGGAATTGTATTTTGTCTTCAGCAGACTGACGGCCTATTTTGCAATGGGCACCGGAGGAATGGAGATTTCAGGAATATGGGCCGCAGTATTGCGAAAACCGCTTGCTGCAAAGGAAACGCCGCGAAAAGCGTACGGCGCGGTAGTTGATTGGAATTCAGGGAGAAGTACGAAAGAAATGGTGGAGCTGAGCGGGATCGAACCGCTGACCTCCTCGTTGCGAACGAGGCGCTCTCCCAGCTGAGCTACAGCCCCACGACTTTTCTATCTTACCAGTGGACGCGCAATTGTGGAAGATGTACCGCGCACTTACTGGCGGTCGGATTCCACAATTGCGCGCTTCAATCCTTCTCTGTCCCTATCTGGAGTGCCGTTCCGCGTGGCCCGTTACTCTTCGCGCAGCAGGATGAGCGGATCGACGCGGAGCGCGCGCCGAGCGGGAATTGAGGCCGCCAGCAGGCCCAGCGCGAGCATGGTGATGGTGACACCCGCGAGGACAAACGGGTCCTGGGGCGAAGCCTGGTAGACGATGTAGGAGAGCAGGCGCGTCGCCAGCAGGCCGAGCACGAGGCCGGCCACCGAGCCGATGAGCAGCAGGCGCAGCGCGCGGCCGAGAGCGGTGCGCAGAATCTCGCGCCGCCCTGCGCCGAGCGCCACGCGGATACCCAGTTCGCGCATCCGCTTGCTGACGATGGAGGAGGCCATGCCGAAGACGCCGGTGACGGCCAGCATTGCGCCCAGCAGGCCCAGAACGCCCAGCGCCACCGAGGCTACGCGCGCCGGGAACAGGGCCGCATCCATGGCCTGCGTCCAGGGGCGGATTTGGAGCGGCAGTGAGCTGTCCAGCCCGTGCAGGGTGCGATCGAGCGCCGCGGCCATCTCTGCCGGGTCGCACCGGGTGCGCACGACCAGCCAAGTGTTGGTGTTTTGGTACTGCAAGTAGGAAAAGAAGAGGGCGGGTTTCTGCTCTTCGGTCAGGGAGCGGTATTTGCCGTCCTGGACCACGCCGACGACCTCGGCGCGCTCGCCGCCCCAGTATTTGATGTGCCCGCCGATGGCCTTTTGGACTGAGCCAAAGACCGTGACGGCAAACTGCTGGTTGACCAAAATCACCTTCGGCGCGTCTTTGCCGTCAGCCGTGGTCAGATTTCTACCCGCCACCAGCCGGGTGTCGGCGGCTTCGAGGTAGCCCGGCGAGACTCTGTAGGTCATCGAATCGGCGATGGCGTTGGTGGGGCGGAAATCGGTCACATTGTCTGGGAAAACGTCGGAGTCGCTGCCGCCGAGACTCAGTGGAATATTGTCCGTATAGCCGACGGCGGAGACGCCGGGAATCGCGGAGACGGCGTCCAACATGCGATGCTGCATTTCGCCCTGTTTGCCTTTGCTATAGCCGGACATCTGCAGGTCGGTCTCGACCAGTGTGGCATTTTCCGGCTGAAAGCCAAAGTTGCTGTGCAGGGAGCGCGCCAGGCCGCGCACGGCGACCAGCGACGAGGTGACCAGGACGGCGCAGATGGCGATCTGCACGACCAGCAGCAAGTCGCGCAGGGTGAAGCGGCGCATCTCGAGCGTACTGCTCATCCCGGAACGGATCGTCTGCCAGGGATCGGTGCGCAGAACCTGACGGATGGGAACGATGCCAAAGAGCAGGCCGCTGACGATTGCCAGCCCGAGCGCCACGGCGTAGGTGCGCAGGTCGGGATTGACCGGAATGGTGATGGGGACCGTCGAGATCGGCTGCCAGAGACTGAGGCCGTGCAGGATGAAGACGCTGCCGGCCAGGCCGATGGCGCCGCCGGCCAGCGAGATCAGCAACGCCTCGGTGAGCAACTGGCGCAGAATCCGGCCACGGCGGGAGCCGAGCGCCAAACGCAAGGCTACCTCCCGGGCGCGGTCGGCGGCGCGGGCGGCAAAGAGGCTGCCCAGATTGGCGCAGGCCGCCAGTAGAATGAGGCCGGCGAGCAGCATGAGTCCACCCAGAAAGGCGCGCGCCGGCCCGCCGATCATATCGCCCAGCAAGCCCGGGTGAGCCAAGGAAAACTCTATGCCCTCATCGTCTCTGGGGTAGGTCTTCGACAACCACGCGGCCAGAGATTGCAAGTCAGCGGAGGCTTGCGCCGGGGTCACACCCGGCTTGAGCCGCCCCAAGGTAAACGGTGAGTGATTGCCGCGATATTGCAGATCGTTGAAGCCATTCACCATCGGCTCATCGACGAGCGGCATCCAAAAGGCCGGGGCAAAGAAGAGCTCTGTGCCGCGAAAGCTCTCTGGCGCAACGCCGATGATGGTGAAGGGATGCTTGTTGATTTGGACCATCCGCCCGACCACGCCGCGGTCGCCCTCAAAGTGGCTGCGCCAATAGGCATAGCTCAGCACCACATAAGGAGCGCTGTCGTAGCCCTTTTCGTCGGCGGGGTGAATGAAGCGGCCCAGATAGGGCTGAATGCCCAGCCCGTCGAAATAGTTGCCGCTCACCAGCTCCGGCCAGGCTGTCGAGGGGTTTCCGCCGGAATCGATGCCCACCGCGCCCACGATCTGAACCATCATCAGGCTCTGAAAGCTGCGATTGCGGTCGCGCAGATCCAGATAATCCAGATAGGAGGTGGAGGGGTTCTGGCCCCGCTGCACCATGTAAAGGTTTTGCCCCTGAGGCACGTTGACTGGCTTGATAATCAGCGCGTTCAACACGCTGAAGACCACGGCGTTGGCGCCGATGCCCAAGGCCAGGGTGATAATCGCCGTCAGCGTGAAGCCGGGCGACTTGCGCAACTGCCGCAGGGCGAGTTTCAGATCCGTGAGCATCTCCATTGCCTCTCTGTACGCGAAATGGACTCATCCTGTTCCAGCACGGGAGGGACCAAAAGCACACAAAGAAAACAAAGGAGTTATTGCGCGAGATAGCGGGACAGGGTGTCCGCAAACAGCGAAAGCTGTCCGGAATCGGACGGGGCGTAAAACCGAAACACGAATGCCCGTGGTCGCCAAATAGCAAGAGGCCGTCCAGAAGGACGGCCTCTTGGCGTGTACGACTCAAGCAAACAGACGCTTACAGCTGGTTCATGTTGGCCAGGAACTCGGCGTTGTTGCGGGTCTTCTCAAGGCGGCTGATCAGCAGCTCCATGGCTTCGACCGGCGACAACGGGTTGAGCACCTTGCGCAAAATCCAGATGCGCTGCAAATCTTCTTTAGGAATGAGCAGCTCTTCCTTGCGGGTGCCGGAACGCTGGATGTCGATGGCCGGGAAGACGCGCTTGTCTACCAGCTTGCGATCCAGGATGATTTCCATGTTGCCGGTGCCCTTGAACTCCTCGAAGATAACCTCATCCATGCGGGAGCCGGTATCGACCAGCGCGGTGGCGATGATGGTCAGCGAACCACCCTCTTCGATATTGCGGGCCGCGCCAAAGAAGCGCTTGGGCCGCTGCAGGGCATTGGAATCGACGCCGCCCGACAGCACCTTGCCCGAAGGCGGAACGATGGTGTTGTAGGCGCGGGCGAGACGGGTGATCGAATCAAGGAGAATGACTACGTCGCGCTTGTGCTCGACCAGCCGCTTGGCCTTTTCGATGACCATTTCAGCCACTTGGACGTGGCGCGCGGCGGGTTCGTCAAAGGTCGAGGAAATCACTTCGCCCTTGACCGAGCGCTGCATGTCAGTAACTTCTTCGGGGCGCTCGTCGATCAGCAGGACGATGAGCACGACCTCGGGGTGGTTGGTGGAGATGGAGTTGGCCAACCCTTGCAGCAGCATGGTTTTGCCGGTGCGCGGCGGCGCAACGATGAGGCCACGCTGGCCTTTGCCCACGGGCGTCAGCAGGTCCATGACGCGGCCACTGGTGGCTTCGCGAACGGTCTCAAGCTTTATGCGTTCCTGGGGATAAAGCGGGGTGAGATTGTCGAAGAGGATTTTATTGCGGGTCTCCTCGGGAGACTCAAAATTGATAGCTTCGATCTTGACCAGGGCAAAATATTTTTCGCCTTCGTGAGGCGGGCGGACATTGCCGCTGATTGAGTCGCCGGTCTTCAGGTCGAACTTGCGAATCTGCGAGGGAGAGACGTAAATATCGTCAGGACCGGGCAGGTAATTGTAATCGGGAGAGCGAAGAAATCCGTAGCCATCGGGCAGAATTTCGAGGACGCCCTCGGCAAAGATATGTCCTTCTTTTTCACTTTGCGCCTGAAGAATCTTGAAGATCAGGTCCTGTTTGCGAAGGCCGCTGGTTCCTGGAATTTCCAGAGAACGGGCAATGCGGCTCAATTCGGTGATGTTCTTCTCTTTTAGTTCTGCGATGGTCATGTTCACCTGCAATATGGAGGGATGGAAGTGGGAGGATCCGAGAAGGGAAAGTGCTCCGAGGAAAAAACAGGCGGGAGTTCAAAAGAGCAGTCGGCATACACCGGGCCTGCGGCCTCTCCCGAAATCGAAAGGAATGAGAGACCCGGGAAGAGCAGCCAGGAGGCAGGCCGCTCACAACCGTAGTCTTCTTTTACTATACCGCTTTAGAAAGCGGCATCAGGCGGCGCGGCGAGTTTCGACCGACTCTTCGGTGCTTGCAGGGGCTGGCAGTGCAGAAGCGGGATCGACGATGCGAAAACGAGCAAGAACCTCATTGGCGGTGTCTTGCAGCCGGGTATTCGGCTTGTGCAACTTGCGGGTAGCCTTGCTAGCCAGTTGACAGAGCTGGTAGCGGTTGGAGACATGAGAGAGTGCCCCAAAAACCAAATCGGAACGCATTAAGAAAATCTCCTTCGTAGTTTTCTGCCCGACCGGAACTATCTGACGCCGTCGGTGCAGTCAGGCAGCCAACTGCATCGACGGCTGCCCACAAATTTCCATACCCAAGGTTATAGACGCACAGAAGAAGCATCCAGTTCAAAATATTGACGCGACTTTGCACATAGTGAAACAGGTGTCGTATTTGATACGGAGAACCCGATTACCGCCTTGGGATGCCAACTCTCCGCGCTTCCCGTTCCGGCACCAAAAACGCACCGGCACATCAACCGACGAGCGTAAGCCCAAAACTGATGCGGGAAACAACAGACAGACACAATAGACCGCACTTTGCGATCCGTCTAATAGATGGCACTATCCAATTTAAACCAAGATAGCTAATAGGTCAATAGTTTTTATGCGTTTTAGGGCTATCCGGCGAGCTTAGGTCAACAAAAAACAAGAAATGCGCCGCACTCTGAACTTTTTCCCGAGAACATTGTCAAATTGTGGCCTGGCCCAAGAGCTACCTACGCGACCGCGGCTCAACCCAGGGGCGACCATCGGGATCGCAGAGAATCTGACGGCCATCCTCATCGGTGCCGCAGACGGCTCGCCGATACTTCCTGCCACCGACCTGTTTGGAAGAGGCAAAGATCTCATCCAAGCGCAAAAAGCAAATCAGCAACATGATCAAAAATGGAATTCCGATCAAAAGGGCGTCGCGACCGGAAGAAAGGATGATTTCGTGCATAATTGACCTCCGCAAAATCGTTGAGCCACATGAGTGCTTCTTCATGCTTAGATGCAACTATCGGCTCAAGATTGGGAAGTCCTTAGAAACTAAAGTAATGGTGAGCAGCATTAGTTTTCTGCCGCAGCGAGCAGAACCAGGAAGAAACAATCGTGGACCGGGATGTCCACGATTCAGCCGGCCGGAAGGCCAGCGCTACCATTTCGCGCGCAACTGGTTAGGGGCACCGGTGGACAACGGATTACTGGATTCCTGTTTTTTCTACGCCCAGTAGCTGCGGTCGAGGGTACGGTACTGGATGGCTTCGGCGAGGTGGGAGACGGCCAGTTGCTCCACACCTTCAAGATCTGCAATCGTCCGAGCAACTTTTAAAATTCGGTCGTGGGCGCGGGCGGTGAGTCCCTGCTGCTGCATGGCGCGCTCAAGCAGACGCTCGGAATCGGGGCCGAGTTCGCAGTGAATGCGAATCTGGCGGGTGCTCATCTGAGCGTTGGAATAAATCTTGTCGCCAAATTTTTGGAAGCGGGCGCGCTGGCGTTCGCGGGCGGCGAGTACACGCTCACGAATCTCGGCCGACCCCTCGGCTGCGACGCCGCCACGCAGTTCCTTATATTGCACGGCCGGAACCTCGATGTGAATATCGATGCGGTCGAGCAGAGGGCCGCTGATTTTGGCAATGTAGCGCTGAATCATTGGCGGGGTACACATGCACTCGCGCGACTTGTCATTGAAGTAGCCGCAAGGGCAGGGATTCATCGCTGCCGCGAGCATGAAGCGCGCCGGAAAGCTGAGCGACATGGAGGCGCGAGCGATGGTCACGGTGTGATCTTCGAGGGGCTGACGCATCACTTCGAGCACGTTGCGGGGAAACTCCGGTAGCTCGTCAAGAAACAGCAAACCATTGTGGGCGAGAGAAACCTCTCCGGGTCGGGGAACAGCGCCGCCACCGATGAGACCCGCGTCGCTGATGGTGTGATGAGGCGAGCGGAAGGGACGCTGTGTAACCAGACCGGCAGCGGCATCGAGTACGCCAGCGACGGAGTGAATCTTGGTGGTTTCGAGAGCTTCTTCGAATGTGAGTGGGGCCAGAATCGAAGGCAGACGCTTGGCCAGCATGGTTTTGCCCGAGCCCGGCGGGCCGATCATGAGAATGTTGTGACTACCGGCGGCGGCGACTTCGAGAGCGCGCTTGGCGGTTTGCTGGCCGCGCACATCCTTGAAGTCCTCGGTAAAGTGTTGCAGTTCACCAAGCAACTCTACGGTGTCGACGCGATAGGGCTCGCGCTGGATAACGCCGACGACTGCGGAGTTGAGCAGTTCGATCACGTCGAGCAGCGAACTGGCAGGGTAGACGTTGACGCCC
>Ga0224529_1001791_pt1 | contig 11879 bp, 9 predicted proteins | sample CBST50metaG_FD_179893 | JGI IMG/M metagenome (GOLD analysis project Ga0224529, IMG submission 179893) | Peat soil microbial communities from Stordalen Mire, Sweden - C.B.S.T50 | ecosystem: Environmental > Terrestrial > Soil > Wetlands > Peat | place: Sweden: Norrbotten County, Stordalen Mire... | reverse complement strand
CCCCCACGCCACGGCCCTCTGGCTCTGCGCTCATGTAAAGGACTTTCGCAACGCCCTCGTCCTCACCTTCGACCGCACCGGCCCCGATGGAGAAGACTCCCGCGGCGCACTGGTCGTCGAGCGCCTCGACCAGCTCACCGCCAGCATCGGCCGCTGGATGGCCGCCAACGAGCCCTACCTCGTCCAGGTCAATCCCATCGAGCGCGCCCTCGCCGACCCCTCCGACCCGCCCATTCAGGCCATGCTCTGCGGCACCCTCGAACGCATGGCCCGCGCCGAGGCCCGCCTGCTGGAGTACCCCGGAGTCACCGCCTCCACCCACATCCACGGACAGCCGAGCCGCAAGGTCGTTCGCCAGTCGTCCAATTCAGACGAGGCCGATCACCAACTCAGCCTGCACCGCACTGAGTATCCCGCGCGCGACCTCTCCATCATCGACATCCTCCCCGCCAACTGCTCCAAGGGTGCCGCTCTACTCTCGCTCGCCCGCGCGCGCGACATCGACCCTGCGGCGATCCTCGCCATCGGCGACAACTGGAACGACGTCACAATGTTCCAGGCCGCGGGCCGTGCCGTCCTCATGGACAACGCGCCGGAGAACCTCAAAGCCCTCGCCCGCGCGCGCAAATGGAGCATCGTACCCTCCAACCGCGACGACGGTGTCGCCCACGCCATCGAATCCACCCTCGCCGCCGCCTGTTGACGTAGAGTTCCAATGGATGAGTCGTCATTCTGGCGAAGCAACCCAAATGTCGTCATTCTGGCGAAGCCAGAATCTCTGTATTTGTCTTTCCTATCGCTATAGAACTCTGGGTAAGCTGCTCTTAGTTCAGCCTCGCAATCGCCTTCGGCAGCTTCTCGTAGATTCCGCCGAACCCGCCGTTCGACAGGATTGCCACCACGTCGCCCGCGCGCAGCTCTGGCGCAATCGCCGCAACAATCGCGTCCGCGTCCGCATACACCGCCGACTCCAGCCCGCGCGCGCGCAACGCCGCAACTACGTTCTCCGGATGCAGCCGCTCGCCCGCCGGAATCGCCTCCGACTTGAAAATCTCCGCCAGCACGCTGCGGTCCGCCAGCGCAAGGCTCTCCACCAGCTCGTGCTCAAAAACATTCCGCCGCAGCGTATTCGACCGCGGCTCCAGCACCGCCCACAATCTGCGCCCCGGATAAGCCCCGCGCAGCGCGCGCAGTGTCTCGCGGACCGCCGTCGGATGGTGCGCGAAGTCCTCGATGATCGTCACGCCATTCACCTCGGCGCGCACCTCCAGCCGCCGCTTCACCGAGCGGAACGTTGCCAGCGCCTCCACAATCGCCGCCGCCGGCACACCCTGTCCCGCCGCCAGCGCCGCCGCCGCCGTCGCATTCAGCGCATTGTGCTCGCCCGCCATCGGCAGCCGCAGCTCGGCAAATGGTTCGCCCGCACGCAGGAGCGTCCAGCGCGACTCCGTGCCCTCATGCCGCAAATCCGTCAGTCGCCACTGCGACTCTGCGTGAAATCCGTACCGCTCCACCGCGCAGAACGCCCGCGCCACGCACTCGCTCACGTTCTCGCTGCCATCGAATGCCACCAGCCGCCCGCGCCGTGGGATCAAATTCACCAGCCGCTTGAACGCCGTCTTCACCGCCGCCAGGTCCACGTAGATGTCCGCGTGGTCGAACTCCACATGGGTCAGAATCGCCGCGTCGGGAAAGTAGTGCAGGAACTTCGGCCCTTTGTCGAAGAAGGCCGTATCGTACTCATCGCCCTCCAGCAGAAACGGCTGCCTCACTCCCACGCTCTCGGGCCGCACCATGAAGCTGGTGCCAAAGTTCTCCGCCACGCCGCCGATCAAAAACGACGGCGCCAGCTCCGGCCGCGTCCTTGAGGCTACCTCATAGATCCACGCCAACATGCTGGTCGTCGTTGTCTTGCCATGCGTGCCGGCCACCACCAGCGACTCGCGGCCCGCCAAAAACTCGTCGTGCAGCACCGCAGCCATCGACGTAAACGGAATCCGCGCGTCCAGCACAAACTCCAGCTCCACGTTGCCGCGCGAGATTGCATTGCCCACAATCACGAGGTCCGGTCGCGGTACGAGGTTTGCCTCGGCATAAGGCTGCTTCAGCGGAATCCCCAACCCAGCCAGCACATCGCTCATCGGCGGATACGCCGCCGCGTCCGAGCCCGTAATCCGGTGTCCCCGCGCCTGCAGCATCCCCGCCAGCGACGCCATCGCCGTCCCGCAGATCCCAATCAGATGTATATGCTTCGTCAAACCTAACTCCAACGTTTCTTACTGACCACTTACTACTGACCACTTATCACTGACCACTTATCACTGTTTCTTCACCGCCGCTTCCAGAAACTCTATCCGCGGATTCTCCGCCACGCTCAACTCCAGCCGCGCGCGCACGCCTAGCGGCACCGTAACATTCGGTGTATCCACATGCCCCGAGCGCAGCCCGATCGCCACCGGCCCCGCGAAATCCGCGAGCGCATGAAGGATCGAAGCCTCCAGCCATATCTCTTCCTCCGGCTCGACGCACTGCCGCATGTCGCCGAAAACGATTCCGCTCACATGCTCCAGCACCCCCGCGTAGCGCAGATGCAGCAGCATCCGGTCCCACTGGTACGGCTTGGTCCCAATGTCCTCTAAATATAAAATGCGCGGCTCCTCCGCGCTCGCCGGCAGCATCGCGTACGGCGTGCCCAAGGCCTCAGCGAGGATCGAAAGGCATCCGCCCACCAGCGTCCCTTCAGCAGTTCCCGCTCGCAGTACGCGCAGCCCATCGCTCGCGGTAAGCGACCAACCCGCGTCGCCGCCCATCGCATGGCCCCAGCTCGCGCGATCGAACCCCTCCGTCCGTGCAAAGTCCGCCGCCGCCATCGGCCCATAGAACGTCACCAGCCCCGCCTCGCGCGCCAGCCACACGTGCAGCGAGGTGTGGTCGCTGTATCCCACAAAGACCTTCGGGTTGGCGCGGACCAGCTCCGCATCCAGATGCGGCAGCAGCTCGGCCGAGCCCCATCCTCCCCGCGTACACACAACCCCATCGATCGCCGCGTCCGCGAATGCCGCATGAAGGTCCGCAACCCGCTGCTCCACCGTCCCCGCATAATAGAGTGGCCCGCGGTCGAGAGCATGAGGCAGCAACACGGTCTTATATCCAAGCCCATGCAGGCAATCCAGCCCCGCCTGCACCAGCTCCGGCTTCGGCGTGCTGGCCGGCGACAGCACGGCCAACGTAGCCCCGGCCCGCAGCGCGGCAGGTTTTATCAGCGCACTCAAAGTCCCGCCTCCGCAGCCGCCGCATCGACCTGAAATGCCTCGCCCTGGCACACAATCTCCGCCGGCCCGGTCAGCCGCATCGCCGCGTCGTTCGCGGGCCAAACCGTGCGCTGCGACCCGCCCTCGGCCAGCGCGGTCAACTCGCGTGCCGTCCCGTGCAGCGCCATCGAGGCCGCAGAGGCCGCGCACGTCCCCGTGCCCGAAGACATCGTCGGCCCGCACCCGCGCTCGTAAATCCGAAACGCAATCTCGCCTGCCGCGCGCACCTGCACAAACTCCACGTTCGTCCCCTGCGCAAACAGCGGACTGGTGCTGATCTTCGCGCCCAGCTCCTGCCACGTCATCCCATGCGCTCCAAAGTCCTCTCGCTCCACAAACAGAACGAAGTGGGGATTCCCCACGTTCACCATGGCCCCTGCCACCGCGCCCACGCCAGGAATCTCAATCGTTCGCGCCGCAACCCGCGGCACGCCCATCCCGGTCTCAATCCGGTAGACGGGATCGTTTGCCTCGATCACGCGGCACGCCCGCACTCCGCCCTGCGTTCCTATCGCAACCTCGCGCAGCCCTTCGCTGCGCGCCAGCCACGCCGCCACGCAGCGCGTCCCATTGCCCGATAGCTCTGCCTCGCTGCCATCCGCATTGAACAGCCGCAGGAAAAATTCGCCGTTCACCCGCCGGGCAGGTTCGCGATCCAGAAACTCAATCCCATCCGCGCCAATGCTGCTGTTCCGCGAGCACAGCCTCCGCGCCAGCGCCGCATGAGCGCCTGCCGCGACCGCCTCCTCCAGAATCAGAAAGTCGTTGCCGCACGCATGTGCCTTCACGAACGGGATCGTTGCCTGCCCACTCTGTTTGATCTCAGTCCTCCTCGTCGTCGCTGAACGCAACCACATTGTCCGCCGCGTCGCCCGCCGCCAGCTCGGCCAGCAGTTGTTTATGTTTCAACTTGCTCGCTGAAATAGTAAACGTCACCCGCTCCAACTCGCCCAGCCTGTCCCTCTTCGTGACGTTCAGCCGCAGATGCTCGCGGTCCAGCACCGCCAGGATCTCCGCGAACATTGTCTTCTCGTCGTTTCCGCGCACCTCGTACAGCATCGGGAACCGCTTCCATCCCGACCGCGTCTCCAGAACACCAACAAGCCGCAGCGCAACCAGCACCATCGCTGTGGCGATCGCCGCCTCCACATACAGCCCCGCCCCGCACGCCATCCCGATCGACGCCACCACAAACACCGTAGCCGCGCTGGTCAGCCCCAGCACCCGGTTCCTCGTATGCAGAATCAGCCCCGCGCCCAGGAACCCGATCCCCTGCACGATGTTCGACGCCACCCGGCTCTTGTCCGTGGTCCCCGGCCCTGCCAGTACGCCCGAAAGCACCGTGAACAGCGCGCATCCCATGCACAGCAGCAGGTTCGTGCGCAGCCCCGAAGCCTTGTGCCGCCACTCGCGCTCCACCCCGATCAGGCCGCCCATCGCGCACGCCATCAACAGACGCGTGGTGGCCCCTTGTGAGAACGCCATCTGTTCTATCGTGCTGAAGTGAATCGGTAATGTTGCAATCATGAGCATTTTTTTGACTTCGCTGCGATAGTAGCACCACTTATTAGAGCAGTTTCATTATTGCTGTAGAGAGAAATGAATTGTCATTCTGAGCGTAGCGAAGAATCCCCGCATTTCGCTCGAAGTGCGACAGAAAATACGATCAGCAGGAATGCATTACCTCCCGGTTGTCCCGCCCGCCGCCGCAAATCGCTCCGACTGATAAACCCGCGCGCAAGGCTGCCCCGTCCCGCACAGGATCGTCAGCTCCTGCAAGCCCTCGGGATGCTCCTCCACGGCCTTCGCAACCGCGTCCCCCTCCAGCGCAACCACATACGCGGCGTGCTCTGCCGGTGCCTCTAACGCCGCGTGCCAACTGTCGTAGTCGCTCTCGTTGATCGTCTGCCGCAGAGGAATCCCCGCGTCCTCGAGCGCCCCAATGTGGTCCGACTCCTGCATCAGGATCGCCGCGCCCGGCGGAAGGTCCTCCAGCACCAGCGCCAGGTTCTGCTCGAACGGCACCCGCGTCGTCGAGTTCACCAGAGCCTCCTTCAGCACCAGCGGAGGCGCGTAGTTCGCCAGTAAATTGCTCGGATGACGCTCGATCGACTTCGCGCATTGCTGCACCAGTTCCGTCCCATAAACCATTGCCAGCGAATTCACCAGCACCAGCGCCAACGCCACCAGAAATAGCGGCCGTACTGAAATCCCCGCGCTGGCATTGGCCGCGGCCTCATCTCCCGATCGAACGCGGTGCTTCGCAAACCGCCGCTCCCACGCCGCCGCGGCCACCGGCGCAAACAGCGCCAGCGCCGGCAGCATCTCCATCCCATACCGCGCGTTGTAGTACGAGTGCGGATAAAGCTGCGGAATAAAGATCGGCACCGACCCATACGCCACCGAATAAACATAGAAAGCCAGCGGGACCCACAGCAGCAGCGACGCGCGCGCGGTCCCTCGCCGCAGCGCAATCCAAAGCCCCGCTACGGCCGCAGCCATCGCCGCAAAGCCGGTCTCCCACGCCGCCGCCACCACCTGCGCCGTGCGCGTATAAAACAGCAGCGCCCACCCCACGTTGTGCCATCCGCGATAGTGCTTCGATCCCGGCGGCGAGGTCCTCTTCTCAATCGCCGGGGCCGAGTAAGGCCCGCGCAGAAAGTCCAGCGGATCGTGGTAGAAGTGCTGGTTGTACCAAAGCCACAGCACCGGCCCCGCCACCGCAAGCAGCGTAAACACCGCGAACGCCGCGCCCACGCGCCGCCGCAGTCCGCCCGCGCGCCGCAACTGCCACGTCACCACGCACCACACCGCCGCACCCAGCACCCATCCGTCGTAGCGCGTAAACACCGCCGCAAAGATCAGCAGCCCAAGCCAGATCATCCGCCGTGCCACGCGCGATTGCTGCTCCGCGCGTATCGCGTCCACGCACTCCACCGTCAGCAGCACCATCCAGATCAGCAGAGCCAGAAACAGCGGCTCCGTCATCGCCGTTGTCGAAAGATACAGCAGGTTCGGATTCAGCCCGTAGAACGCGGTCGCCACCAGCGCCCAGCGCGGCGCCAGCATCCTCCGGCTCAGCCGGAAGAACCCCGCCACGCCCAGCACATAACAGATCAGCGAAGGCCACGCCCCAGCCAGCCCGCTTCGCCACCACTCCATCTTCTGCACAAACGGCAGCATCAGCAGGTGCGGCAGAGGCAGCCATACCCCGCCCAGTTGCACCAGTCCCGGATTGCGCGTGTCCAGAATCCGCCGCGCAATCCCCAGATGCGCCACTGCATCGCCATACAGCAATGCGTACCCGCGCGTGAAACACACAATCAGCGCCATAAAGCCGAGCAATACAGCGCCCATCGCAATGGCGTACATCTCTTCACCCGTCGCCGGCTGCACCTCGTCCGAATAGAAATCCGTGGCAACCGCCTTGCCTGCGCCGGCCCTCCCAAGCCGCAAGGCCAGCGGTCCGCGCGGCGCCGTCATCGTGCGTCCCGAGGGTGCCCGTCCCGATTTAGACCGCTGCGTCAAGATGCGAAATCTCCCGGAACACTTCAAACCGCTCCTCAATCTCCGCGCGCGTCACCGTCTGCAACCGCTCCGTGCCGAAGCGCTCGCACGCAAACGACCCCATCACGCCGCCATAGAACATCGCCCGCCGGAAGACCGCCGGCGTCAGCTCTGGCTGCGACGCAATGTATCCGTAGAACCCACCGGCAAACGAATCGCCCGCGCCGGTTGGATCGACGACTTCTGCCAGCGGCAGCGCCGGCGCGCGGAACGGCCTCGGCACTGCGCCACCCGCAAACGATCGCGCCCCAAAAAATCCCGTTGCGCCGTACTCCCCATGCTTCATCACCAGCGACCGCGGCCCCATCGCCAACACCCGCTCCGCCGCGCGCACCGAGTTCTGTTCGCCCGAAAGCATCCGCGCCTCGCCATCATTAATCAGCAGCACATCCAGATCGCGCAACACCAGCGCCAGGTTCTCCGCGTGGGCGCTGATCCAATAGTTCATCGTGTCGCCGCACACCATGCGCACCTTCGGCATCTGGCTGCGCACCCGCGCCTGCAACACCGGGTCGATGTTCGCCAGAAATAAATATTCGCTGTCGGTATAAACCTCGGGAATCTTCGGCTCGAACTTCTCGAAGACATTCAGGTCCGTGCCCAGCGTCTCGGCCTCGTTCATTGCCCCCGCGTACGCGCCGGTCCAATGAAAACTCAGTCCCTTCGACCGCTCGATGCCTCGTATATCGATGCCGCGCGCCTTGAACACCGCCTCGTGGCTGGGCAGAAAGTCCTCGCCAACCACCGCGATCACACGTACGTCGGTAAAGTAGCTGGCCGCCAGCGAAAAATACGTCGCCGCGCCGCCCAAACAATGGTCCACCTTGCCATGCGGCGTCTGAATGCTGTCGAACGCCACCGATCCAACCACCAGAATCGCCATGTTCCCGCTTTCCAAAACGAATATGTAACTAATGCTGAAATAATTATGTGGATATGTAACTCATTAAGAAGCAATTGATCCAATCAAAGCCATACACGTAACAAATAAAGCTACAAATACTTTCCCAGCAGCAATCCAAGCCGCTCCCGGGCCGCCTGCGGAATCGCCGCCTTGTCCGTCATCACCGCATACTTCAGCGCGCTGGCGCACGCGCAGCCCCGGTCCTTCGGCATCCGTGCCACCGCCGTCCTCACCACCTTTGCCGCATTGTCCGAGTTCTGGTGCATCACCGCCACCACCTGCTCGACGGTCACATCGTCATGGCCTACGCGCCAACAGTCGTAGTCCGTCACCATCGCCATCGTGGCGTAGCAGATCTCCGCCTCGCGCGCCAGCTTCGCCTCCTGCAGGTTGGTCATCCCAATCACGTCCGCGCCCCAGCTCCGGTACAGGTTCGATTCGGCGCGCGTGGAGAACTGCGGCCCCTCCATGCACACGTACGTCCCGCCGCGCTTGCCCACCACGCCAACCTCCTCGCAGGCCTCCGCAATCGCCGTACACACGGTCGCGCACACCGGATCGCCAAACCCCACATGCGCTACGATCCCCTCGCCAAAGAACGTCCCCATGCGCGCGAACGTCCGGTCGATGAACTGGTCCGGAATCACAAAATCCGTAGGCTTATGCTCTTCCTTCAGCGATCCCACGGCCGACACGGACAGAATCCGCTCCACGCCCAGCGCCTTCATCGCGTAAATGTTCGCGCGGAAGTTCAACTCGCTCGGCAGGATCCTGTGTCCGCGCCCGTGACGCGCCAGAAACGCCACCTTGCGCCCCTCCAGATCGCCCAGGATGAATGCGTCCGACGGGTCGCCGAACGGCGTCTCCACGCGCTGTTCGCGCACTCCCGTCAGTCCAGGCATGGAGTACAGTCCGCTGCCGCCGATGATGCCAATCTCCGCTGTCTGCAAGTCTTTCGCTCCTCTTCCGTCCGCTCCGCGCGCACCGTTTCCATCCACAACTTCACTCCTGCCGATTCAAAGTATATCGTCCCGGCGCGCTACTCTCCGCGGCCAATCGCTGCCTTCATCGCTCCCGCCGATGACATCAGTCGCACCAGCGATAGTCCCGGGTCCGACAGCCCGGAGCCAGACACTCCAGTCTCGGAATGGCCAGTCCGCTTCTGCGTCTTCAGCCCCGCCAACTTCAGAGGCCCATCCGACTGCACGCTCACAATGCTGTCGCGCAGCTTGCGCGCAAGCTCCAGCGGAAACCCTTCGCTGACGAAGACTCCCGTCCCATCGATCGTCAGCAGCACATCGCCCTCGTTGGTCGAGTAGACCTGCTCGCTCCCGTCCGCCTCGTCCTTGGTCCGCCGCACCAGCCCAGAGTACTTGCGCGGCAGCTCGCCGGCGTACACGCGCAGGAACGACCGCGCCGAGTCCTCATTCCTCCACTTCGACTCATACAGCAGCCCAATCGATGCCGTCGATGCCTTCGCCTCCGCCGTCACCGCAGACCGCTTCTGCGCCGCATAGTAGATGCCGCCCCTCCACTCCGGTGTCAGCGCCGCCGCAATCGCATCCCCGCCAAACAGCTCCGTCAATATCTGCACGTCGAACTCGCCCATCACGCCCACGTCGTACGGCGTGTACTCGGCGTCGATTAGCGGATGGATGTCTGGCAGCCGCAGTACGGGAACCGGCGTGTGCGCCATATACGCCTCCGGGTGCAGAATCTCGAACGTCGAACCCGGCGGGTTCGCCAGCACCGCCCCGAACGCGGCCTCCTTTCCGCCCTTCACCAGGACCGCGTCCTCGAAGCTCATCCCTTCGCTATAGGGAAACAGCAGCGACCGCTGCAGCAGCAGCGGCGCGCGCGCCATCATTGGCGATCCGCTGGTGTCCGACAGCTTGTCCTTCAGTTGGTCCATCAACTCCGGCGAACTCGCCAGCGTCTTGCCCGTCGGCCGCAGCGAGTAGTCCAGGAAGACCACCATCGCCTGTCCTTCGGTCACCGCGTCGCGCGCCGTGTCCGCCTCGTCCGTCTGGATGTGTTGGTTGTCCTGCTGCACGTTCTTCGCAATCTCCTCGGACCCCACCTCCGCCCACTTCGTCAGTCCCACCCGCTGGTCCTGTAGCGCATGGGTCAACTCGTGCGCCAGCACCGGCTTCTGCTCCTCCGGCTCGATCCAGTCCAGCAGGTTCACCGTCTTTGTCTTGTCGTCGTAGAATCCAGCCACCTGCTCGGTCAGTAGCCCGATCATGAACGGCTGCAGGTGGAAGTCGCGGTCCAACAGCCCAAACTTCTTCAGCACAATCTCCGCACGCGCCAGGCGCTTGGCTCCCGCGTCCTCGTCGAATTTCTCGCGCAGATATTTGTTCACCTCGTCGCGCGTAATCAACTTGCGCTTCACGCTATGCACAATCGGCAGGCCCGTGTCCGTGCTGGCAAACGACAGGATCTCGTCCACCGAGCGAAACAGCTCGCTGGCCTGTGCCTTGGTCAGCGGAGCGTGCGTCGCATCGCTCTGCGTACTCGTCGCCGCGCCCTGGGCAGCCGTCGCCGCGCTCGCTCCCGTTGCCGGTTCCGAGGCGCTCTGCGCGCGCCCCGCACACGCGCACAGCATCACCACGACCACCGTCAGCAGCCCGCGCAAACGCAGCCCGCCGCGCCACTCCGCCAACCCGGCCTTCCGCCGCAGCAAACCCACGCCTGTCCTCCGCGCAACCTCGTACACGGTCGCTATAATCAACAGTGTACGCAGTTCCGCGCACCCTCCGAAATGACCACCCCGCTCCAATCCGCTGACGCGCCCCTCGCCGCCCTGCTCCGCGCCGCCGCCATCGCGCCGCTCGACGACATCGGATGGCTCCGCGTCACCGGCTCCGACCGCCTCCGCTGGCTCAACGGCATGGTCACCAACTACATCGCGCAGCTCACCCCCGGCACCGGATGCTACAACTTCGCGCTCAACGCCCAGGGCCAGATCCAGGCCGACCTCGCCGCCTTCCTGCTCGAAGACTCCATCCTGCTTGAAACCAGCCGCAATCAAATCGCAAAGCTCCTCGCCCACCTCGATCGCTTCATCGTCATGGACGACGTCGAGCTGGCCGACATCGCCGCCGAGCGCCGCGGTCTCCTCCTGGCAGGCCCAAACGCAAGCCGCCTTCTCGCCGCCATCGGGCTCTCTGCCGGAGCCACAGGGCCTCTCCAACTGACTCCCCTCACTTGGCGCTCCGCCACCGTCGATCTCATCCACGCGCATAGTCCGCTTGTCCCGAAGTACGAGATATGGGCCGACGCCGCAACAATAGCCGCGCTCACCGCAGACCTTATCGCCGCCGGAGCCACCGCGATCTCCCCCGTTGCCCTCGAAGACCTCCGCATCCTCGAAGGCACGCCCCGCTACGGCACAGACATCACGGACCGCAACCTGCCGCAGGAGACTGGCCAGTCCCGCGCCCTGCACTTCACCAAGGGCTGCTACCTCGGCCAGGAGATCGTCGAGCGCATCCACTCGCGCGGCGGTGTCCACCGCGCTTTTTCCGGCTTCGTCCTCGCCGGCCCGCTGCCCACACCCGGCACCGTAATCGAAGCAGAATCCACGCCCGTCGGCGAGCTCACCAGCGTCGCCGCAATCTCGCTCCCGGACCAACCCGCGCCCATTCAGCTTGCCCTCGGCATCGTCCGCAGCGAGGCCCTGGCCAACGCGCAGGCCCGCAACCTCACCCTCACCTATCCCGGAGGCGCCGCAACCCCCATTGCCTTACCCTACGCAGTTCCCTGAATGCTTCAGAAGAAATGATTGTCATTCTGAAAAAATGATTGTCATTCTGAGCGCAGCGAAGAACCCCCGCATTTCGTCGTTGTCTGTTTTCCCAAACGATTGTCAGAATCCAAACACCACGCAGACTGCACCATCCGAATCCGAACCACCCGAAAGAGTGTTGACCATGTCCGATCAAAACAAGCCCTTCGTCGTTACCGACCGCCGCAAGTTCACCTCCGACGGGACACCGCGCCCCGATGCCGATCCCTCCCCGGAGCGCGAACCCCGGGAATCGAGTGAAATTCACGCCGCCCCGCCCGCGCACGAGCCGCCGATCGAGTTCAAG
>Ga0224529_1001779_pt1 | contig 11967 bp, 11 predicted proteins | sample CBST50metaG_FD_179893 | JGI IMG/M metagenome (GOLD analysis project Ga0224529, IMG submission 179893) | Peat soil microbial communities from Stordalen Mire, Sweden - C.B.S.T50 | ecosystem: Environmental > Terrestrial > Soil > Wetlands > Peat | place: Sweden: Norrbotten County, Stordalen Mire... | reverse complement strand
CGTGTATCTTGACCCAGGGCGGCAAATCGGAGTCACTGAAATCGGCTTGTGTGATCAGGCCTAGGTGCAACTCGTACTTGTGGCGGGACAAACCGCGGGCCAGCAAAGCGGTGACCTGCTCCGCGCCGCCGCCGCCAAGATGAGGAATCAGCAGAAGTATCCTGAGTCGTTGCGTCATGGATGCTCTTCGGGAGAATACGTAAAGTATATGTCTGACTCTTGTCTTACCGTCATCATGTGCGTCCGGCGCTATAAACAGGCGGATATCGTTTGTTAAGCTTCGGAATAGGTCTCATGCGGTTGAGTGTTTTTCCCATGCCAGTGTCAGAATCTCGACATTCCGATCGTACTACGCAGTCCGATCTTGCCGGTCAGCTCTCGATTGTGGTCGGAGTGACACATTCTCAGACCTGTCTAGTTCTAGAAGGACGGCTGCGTGCTCTGCGGGAGGCGGGATTTCGGGTGACAGTGGTTGCAAGCCCCGGTCATTTGCTGGATAGAATAGCGCGTAGCGAAGGAGTGCAGAGCGTCGCGATTCCGATTCAACGTGGGATTGCGCCTTGCAGAGACCTGATTTCTCTGGTGCGCCTGTGGCGTCTGCTGTACAGGTTGAAGCCGGACATGGTCGAATTCAGCACGCCGAAGGCGGGACTGCTGGGCACGTTGGCAGCCAAATTGTGTGGCGTGCCGCGGCGGGTGTACATGCTGCGCGGACTGAAGCTGGAGACGGCAACCGGATTCAAACGCCGGGTTTTGCTGGCGGCGGAACGGTTGGCCTCAGCTTGCGCTCATGTAGTTCTGTGCAACAGCGACAGCTTGCGCGCCGAGGCGCTGGCGCTGGGCGTTGTGCCCATGGCCAAGTTGCGCCTGCTCGGAGGCGGCAGCAGCAACGGCGTGGACACGGAGCGATTTTCACCAGGCCTGAGCAAGATGCGTGAGCAACTGGGACTGCGGCGGGAAGACCTTGTCGTAGGGTTTGTAGGGCGCCTGACCCGCGACAAGGGGGTGCCGGAGTTGATTGAGGCTTTCGACACAATCCTTGAAGCGGAGCCGCGCGCTTGCCTATTGCTGGTGGGGTGGTTCGATGTGTCCGAGGATGAGTTATGCGAGGATGTGCGCGCACGAATCGTGAACAATCCGCGGATACATCTGACCGGGTTTGTGGCGTCGACTGCGCCCTATTACCGCGCCATGGATCTAATGGTTCTTCCGACTTGGAGAGAGGGATTTCCCAATGCAGTGCTGGAGGCAGCAGCGACCGGGATTCCTGTCATTACGACGCTGTCGACCGGGGCGCGGGACTCTGTGGTGCCGGAGGTGACGGGGCTGTTGATTCCGCCTGGCTATTCCACGGCCATTGCAGAGGCGGTGCTTAAGCTCTTGCGGGATCCGAAGCGGCGGCTACAGATGGGGAAGGCTGCGCGGGACTGGGTACGGGAACGCTATGCGAATGAGCGGGTGCTGGGACTTACTACGGCTTTTTATCGGAGCCTGATGGCGCCACCTGCTTGAGCTACAGCGGAACCAGAGTTGATGTATCCCGAAACCGCAGTGTTCAAGTCGATGCGACCGCTCAGGGAGCGGTGATGCGGCACAAGGCTCAAAAGGACAGGAACGTTGTAGCTCTAGACGGCGCCTGGTTCGCCGGGGAACAGATCTGGCTGCTCGGCTAACCGGGCTTGCGTGGTGGTGTGCTTGCGACCCGGAGCGCCGATAAGGCCAAGCACTTCAAGCGATAGGATAGCCTGTCGGGGAACGTAGATACGTTGCGTGTTGGAGCGGGCGTCTGGTGGGGTGAGCAACAGGCCTGCGCCCTCGACCAGCGAGAGGTCGTTGGCCGCTAGACCTTCCAGTTCTTCGCCGTCGGAGAGTGTCATTCTCAGCCAAAGGCCCGCGGCGCGAGGGCGTACGGAGAAGCAGCGGCGCAGGAGCCGCTCCGGATTGGCTTGGTCGGAGGAAGTAGAAGGGAAGTCGCGTACGTAGCAGACCCATTTCACCTGTTCCCAGCCGATGCGCAGTACCTTCCCGCTCAGGTCGAGGATCTCGAGCTCGTGAGTATCTTGTCCGAATCCGGCTTCCGCGTAACCGGCGACCCAGTCTCGGGAGAACTTGCGTACGATCACGGGCTTGCGGACAGAGGCCATCGCTCTGGATTTTCGCACGAGCGGGCGCATGTAGCGAACAGAAATGGTGCAACTAAGGTGCAAGAAGCCCTAGCCAAGCGGTTGCAGTTGTGTTAATGTACTGCTTTGCAATCTCTGCCAGTTTGTGCTGTAAGCGTAACAACATCAAATACTTGGCACAAGCCAGAGAAGGCGGAAGCAGGAACCGGAATGCCCGATTATATCTATCTTTTGGAAAATCGGCTGTCAGCCGATCAGAGGAATGCGTTACTCCAGATGCGTGAGGCAGCTCGTGAAGCTGGAATGCTGCTGTTTTTGACTGGCGACGCTGTTCGTGACCTGACGAGTGGTCATTCGGTACGCGATCTTGAGATTTCTGTGCATGGAAATGCGCTTAAGCTTAAGAAAACAATAGAAAACATGGGCGGAAAAGTGTGGGGAGAACACGAGGCTACGCAGAGTCTTTATCTGTGTTTTCCGGGAACCGTCCGTGTTGACGTGATCAGTACACACAGCGCCAAGTATCCTCAGCCGGGCAAACCGGTTTACCATCCGGCTTCGATTCTGGAAGATCTGCGGCGGCGTGATTTTACGGTAAACGCGATGGCTATCTCGCTGAATGAGGGGTCTTTCGGGCTGCTGATGGACCCGCTCAACGGAGCGGCGGATATCGAGTCTCGTACGTTGCGGCTTGTATCGAATTACGGATTCCTTGAGGATCCGTCTCTTCTGATTCGGGCCACGCGATACAGAATCCGGTTGGGATGGGAGTTTGATCCGAGGTCGCAGAGCCGCTACATGGCTGCCAAGGATGAGGGGATGATAGCGTTGCTTTCCTCGCACGCGCGCAGCCAGGAACTGGAGCAGATTGGCCACGAGGAAGACGGCTTGCAGGTGCTGAAGGCGCTCGAGGCTGAAGGTTGGATGAAGGTGCTGTTACCGGCTTGGACCGCCGCCGCGGCGGATGAAGAGAGGCTGAAGGCTCTTCATGAATTGGCGGTGGAACTATTGTTGCAGGGAGTGCACGCCGATATGTCGGCGGCTCAAATGCAACTGTTGTCTGCCAAGTTGGCTCCAAAAGACCTGTCGGTCCTGAAGAAATCGATGTTGCGGTCAGGGTTCGTTGAGGAGTGGAACAGTCTTGATGCGTTGGCGGCCGGGTTTGCGAAGGTCTTGCTGGCCAAGGACAATGCGGCTCCATCAGCTGGCTACAGGTTGTTTACGAGCTATGATCCTGAAGCGGTTCTTTGGCTCGGTTTTACCAGCAAAAATGCAACCATTCTGGAACGTTTCAACATGTTCCTGAAGGTTTGGCCCGGGCTCAGGCAGCAGATTCCGTACGCGTTGATGCAAGAAATGCGTATTACACCGGAATTGGCTGGATATGACGATATTGTGCATAAGGTGTTTCTGGAACTGATTGATGGCCGACTGGGGACGCCGGAAGAGATGCGCACTTACTTGGAGCCATATTCTCCTCCTGCTCCGCTACTAGTGACGGTCAAGAGGCCACGGGTCAAGCGTAATGCTGAAGCCAAATTGAAGGAGCATTCATTTGACGAAGACGAAGAGTCGGAAGATGACTTGGATGTAGACGTGGATCTGGATGACATCGGCGGCGAGGATGATGATGTCGATTTGAGCCTGAGTGTTCCGAAGATCGCGCTGGGCGACGAGATCGGAAGCGACGAGTCTGCTGATGAGAAACTGGATTCGGAGGATTCCGAACCGATTCTCGCTGCGGTGAAACCCCATGCCAAGAAGGTCCAGAAGCCGGTGTCTGCCCCGGTGAAGACGCAGAAGCCAGTAGATAAACTCGTTGCGAACAAGCCGGTAAAGACTGGGAAGCCTCAGCCCAAGCCAGTGTCTAAGCAGCCAGTTCCGTCAGGCAAGGCAAAGACTATGCCAGTCAAGCCCAAGACTGCGTCTAAAGGGAAAAGTGTTGCGCCTGCAGCAGTTGCTGCCAAAGCGAGTAAGGCGGCAGCGCCTCCGGCCAAAGCTCTCTCAAAGAGCGTGGCCAAGAGCCACGTCAAGGCTCCGGTAAAGACTCCTGCAAAGCAGAAACCTTTACCAGCATCAGCTTCAAAAGCGGGCAAGGGATTGCAGGGCGCAAAGGCGGCCAAACCAGCTAATAACAAACCCGCTTCCAAGACGGCAAAGAAGCGTTAGAGCTGTTCTCCTGCTGCTATTGAGTCGGCCATGATTGCCGAGAGACTTTTTCATTCCCGTTATTCCCATGGATTCGGGGATGAAGATCAGTCTCGAGTCCATGCGGCAGAAGTGAAATTTTCCTTGCTCGCTTTTCAGTGGCTCTACGAAAACTACAGCGGAACCAGAGTTGATGTATCCAGAAACCGCAATGTTCAAGTCGACGCGACCCTCAGGGAGCGACGACCCTGTACAAAATTCAAACGGGATATAGTTACTCTGGTTTCGCGTTAGAGCGGTTCTCCTATTGCTGTAGAGCAGCTTTGAAAGGAGTGGCTTTAGACACGCCATAAAGCACCAGCAATCTCGTGGGCTTTAGCCCCGAGCTGAAGAATTATTTTCTTGCTGGTAACACCATCCCATGGTGGGCGATCTCGCTTTCCATTGTAGCGGCGGAGACGAGCACGCTAACCGTTATCAGCGTGCCGGGAATGGCCTACGACAAAAACTTCTGCTTTTTACAGCTGGTGATGGGCTACCTGATTGGGCGTGTAGTCGTAAGTTTCGTGCTTATTCCCCAGTACTTTCGTGGCGATTTGGTTACCGCATACCAACTGATGGAGCGCCGCTTTGGTCAAAGGCTGCGGACTCTGACTGCCGGAATATTTCTGGTGACGCGTGCGGCTGCCGAGGGTGTACGCGTTTTTGCCGTGGCGATTGTGGTGCGGGTTGCACTCGGCACCATGCTTACTGGGCTGAACGATTTTCAACGCGACTTTTGCGCTATCGCCATCGTGACTCTGCTTACTCTGATCTATACATTTCAGGGCAGCATGACGGCGGCGATTTGGACCGATGTCGTCTAACAGACGATCTATGTCGTTGGAACTCTGGTGGCTTTTTTTCACCATCCTGCACCTGGTGCCTGGCGGATGGGAAACCGTGTGCACCGTTGCTGGGCAGGCCGGCAAGTTCCGCGTGTTAGATCTTTCCTTCAACTTCACTACGACGTACACTTTCTGGTCGGGCGTAATTGGCGGTACTTTCCTTGTCACTGCCAGCCATGGAACCGATCAACTTTATTGTGCAGAGATTGCTTACGGCGCGCAGTGAACGTCAATCGAAGATCGCTCTCCTCTCCAGCGGAGTCGCAATCCTCTTTCAGTTCTCGTTGTTCCTGATGATTGGCGCAATGTTATTCGTGTTTTACCGCCTTTTTCCACCGGCCATCGCCTTCACTCGCACAGACACGATCTTCCCGACGTTTGTTGTCACCCATATGACGCATGTCATCAGCGGCCTGCTGATTTCGGCGATACTCGCGGCAGCCGTGTCCAACTTGAGTGCCGCGCTGAACTCGTTTTCCACTACTACCATCGTTGATCTTTATATGCGTCTTCGCCCTGACTCGACCGAGAAGCGCCGCATGCAGCTTTCCCGGTTTGCGATGGTCGCATGGGCTCTGGTGCTGTTTGGCTTGGCGCTGATTGCTCGGCATGGTGGTAAGGTACTCGAAGTGGGGCTGTCGATTGCGTCGGTATCCTACGGAGCCTTGCTGGGCGTTTTTCTCCTTGGCGTTCTTACGCGCACGGCGACGGAGCGCTGCGCGATGGTCGGCATGGTCTGCGGATTTACCCTCGATCTCTATTTGTGGCTATGTACCAGCGTAGCGTTTACCTGGTACGTGGTTTTAGGTTGTAGTATGACGTTCATTGTCGGATACTGCGCAAGTTGGATTCTGACTCGAACTTGTCTGAACCCATCTTGCTGAGGAAAATGGAATGCAATTAACGAAACTGAAGACAGAGCGTCGCAATCGAGCAACAGAAAATCTTGACGCCATGACGACGCTTGAAGTGGTGTCGGCGATGAACCACGAAGATGCGACTGTACCGCGCACCATCAAGCGCGCCTTGCCGGATATAGCCCGTGCGGTCGATGTGATTGCCGATTGTTTCGCCAGAGGCGGACGGCTGATTTATGTTGGGACAGGAACCAGCGGACGTATCGGCGCACTGGATGCGTCGGAGTGTCCTCCGACCTTTGGCATTAGTCCGGAGATGGTGCAGTTTCTCATTGCAGGTGGCGAAGGCGCCCTGGCGAATGCTACGGAGTCCAGCGAAGACTCTGCAGCATTGGGATGCAGCGATATGGCCGCAATGAAGCCCGGCAAGCGGGACGCAGTAGTGGGAATCGCCGCAAGCGGTCGTACCCCATACACGATTGCTGCGTTGGAGTACGCGGGCCGCAAGGGTGCCGCCACGATTGCCATCGCTTGCAATCGAGGCTCCGCGCTCGGGAAAGCAGCCAGTATCCGAATTGAAGTTGAGGTCGGGCCGGAAGTTTTGACGGGTTCGTCAAGGCTTAAGGCTGGTTCTGCACAGAAGCAGATTTGCAATATGTTGACGACTGGCGCCATGGTCAAGATGGGCTATGTCTACAGCAACCTGATGGTCAACATGCAACTGAGGAATGAGAAACTGGTGGAGCGCGGTATCGCGATCCTGGAGTCTCTGGCGCACGTCAGCCGCGAAACCGCGCTTGATGTGCTGAATAAAGCGGGCATGAGCCTGCCGGTTGCGCTGGTGATGCTACAGGCGGATGTGAGCAAGAGCGAGGCTGCGAAGCGGCTGCGCAAGACCAAGGGTAATGTTCGCAAAGCGATTGAGGCTTAATATGAAATGCTGCTTGAAGAATGCTTGGCTGGGCCGGAAGTTTCTGTACATTTTGCCGATCATGTTCGCTGTCTCAGGTTGGGGCAGGCTTCCTGCGCAAACACGAGATTCGTTGCCTGTCCAAGCCGTTTCCAGGCAGCCGGGCTTTGCTGCCATTGACGCGCTCATGCAAGAGGCCGTTGCTAAAGGGAATATCCCTGGCGGCGTTGTGTTGGTCGGACACAACGGCAAGGTTGTCTACCGCAAGGCGTTCGGATCGCGCTCACTTGAACCGTCGCGAGAGGCCATGACGGTGGACACCATCTTTGACATGGCATCTGTTACTAAATGCGTCGCGACTGCGACGTCGGTCATGCAACTGATTTCAGAAGGCCGCGTGAGGCTCAATGATCCGGTTGCCGTCTATCTGCCCGAATTTGCGCAGAACGGCAAAGGGGATATCACAGTACGAGAACTGCTGACCCACTTCTCCGGTCTGGCTCCCGATCTGGATTTGAAGTCGCCCTGGCATGGCCGCGACGTTGCCTATGCAATGGTCATGCAGGCAAAGCCGATCTACTCGCCGGGTTCGCATTTTCTGTACAGCGACATCAATTTTGAGACCCTGGGCTTCATTGTCGAAAAGGTTTCAGGCATGTCGCTTGACGAATATGCAAGCGCGAATATTTATGCGCCGTTGGGCATGAAGACTACGCGCTTTCTGCCTCCATCTGATTGGTCGTCACGCATTGCGCCTACCGAATACGAACAGGGCAAGATGCTGCGTGGCGTCGTCCACGATCCGACGGCGCGGCGGATGGGCGGCGTGGCTGGACATGCCGGTCTCTTCTCCACCGCCGACGATATGGCAATCTACGCGCAGGCGTTGCTGACTGGCGACAAAATTCTCAGCCGCACTGCTATCGAAAAGATGAGTACGCCGCAACAGCCCGCATCGGCCGCCAGTCTGCGTGGGTTGGGCTGGGATATCGATTCTCCTTTTGCCAGCAATCGCGGGGAGTTATTGCCGGTGGGTTCTTTCGGGCATACCGGCTTCACGGGAACCTCGCTCTGGATCGATCCGGTAACCAACACCTACGTCATTATTTTGACGAATGCGGTGCATCCGCGTGGGCAAGGGTCAGTGGTGTCGCTACGCGCTCACATAGCCACTGCTGTTGTTGCGGCGCTTGATCTGACTGTCAGCGAAAGCGATAAGCTGCGGCTTGCCCGCATTACTGGATACAACGAGTCGATGATGGCTGAGCGGCGCATGCGTGTGCGCAATGGTGAAGTGAAGGCGGGGATTGATCTGCTCGAAGCACACGCATTTCGCGAGCTTCACCCGAATCCGGGCAGACCTGTCCGAGTTGGCCTGGTGACCAACCAGACCGCTGTCGATGCGCACGGTCAGCGCACTGCTGACGTGCTGGCACATGTTCCTGGGGTACAGTTGGCTGCACTTTTCAGCCCTGAGCATGGTGTTGCCGGGGTTCTTGACACGACCGCCATCGGCAACTCGCTGGACGCTGCCACAGGCGTTCCCGTCTACAGCGTCTACGGCGATACGGACGCAAAGCGTCGTCCTTCGGCAGCGCAGCTTTCCGGTGTGGACGTGCTCGTCTATGACATCCATGATATGGGCGTGCGCTTCTACACTTACGAAAGCACGCTAGGGTATTTTCTGGAAGCAGCGGCGAAGTCGGGTAAGCAAATTGTCGTGCTCGATCGTCCGAATCCGATTGGCGGCGTCTACGTGCAAGGGCCCATCGCCGATCCGGGGCGCGAGTCATTTGTCAGCTATTGGAAGACCCCTGTGCGTCATGGCATGACCATTGGAGAGCTTGCCGGGATGTTCAACAGCGAGCGTGCCATCGGTGCAAAGCTGACTGTTGTGAAAATGGAAGGCTGGATGCGCGGCGACTGGTACGACTCGACCGGCATTCCATGGATCAATCCCTCGCCGAATTTGCGCAGCCTTACCGAGGCGACGCTCTATCCGGGCGTCGGCATGATCGAAGAGAGCAATATTTCTGTCGGTCGCGGTACCGACACGCCCTTTGAGGTGCTGGGTGCGCCATGGATTATTCCTACGGCTCTGGCTCAATATCTCAACGCGAGAGAGATCGGCGGAGTGCGCTTCGTACCCATCAGCTTTACCCCCAGCGCATCCAACTATGCGGGTCAGAAATGTGGTGGTGTCAATATTGTTCTTACCGACCGCGATGCTCTCGATGCGCCGGAACTTGGACTGGAGATTGCTGCGGCGTTGCATCGCCTTTATCCAGGCGAGTACAAAGTTGCTGAGTTGGATGAGTTGATGCGCAATAAGGCATCGCTTGACGCGGTAGTCGCGGGACAGGACCCACGCCGCATCGCGGAAGATTGGCGGGATGCTCTTGTCGGTTTCCAGGCTCTGCGTTCGAAGTATCTTCTCTACTGATCCGTTCAGCGAATCGGGTATTGATGCAGGGAAGAAGCGGATTCAAGCGTCTATACTCTGAGCGTATCATCCATTACAGCGAAACCAGAGTTGATGTATCTCGAAGCCGCAGTGTTCAAGTCGACGTGACCCCCAGGGAGCGGCGACCTCGCACAAAACTCAACAGGATGTAACTACTCTGGTTTCGCTCTATTATGAGGACGAATATGGCGAGTTCTTTGAATTGCGCTTCTCGTTTCCATGGCCTTGCGCTGCCCAAGAGCCACAAGCCAATATCCGGCCTGATTGCACGTCGTTTTCTGTGTTCCGGCTTGTGGCTCATGGCGCTGTTGATGCTGACGAGCCAGGCTGGGGCGCAGGTGTCTGTTCCCGATGCGGACTTTGTGGTGACAAAGCCTGTCGTCAATATGCTTGCCAAGCCGACAGCGGAAAGCGATGTCACTTCGCAGGTCATCTATGGGACTGGCGTGCTTTTGCTGGAGAAACAGACGGATTGGTACAACATCCGTACTGCGGACGGCTATACGGGCTGGGTCTCCGCATCAGATTTGAAGGCTCTTTCTGCCAAGCCGTATGCTCCCGACGGATTTTCGGTCCGCGTTGCAGGGCTCAGCGCCAACATATATCGAGAGCCGGACGTGACAAAGCATGCTCCTCTACTGCAACTTCCGCGGGAGGCGCGTCTGGAATTGGCCTCTGGAAAAATCGATGACAACGCTTGCTGGCTCCAGGTTCGGCTCATCGATGGACAGACGGCTTGGGTGCAGAATGGCGATGTTGACAAGGGCTCTATCCCGCTGACCATCGAAGAATCACTTCGGCTGGCGCGAAAATTCCTTGGTATTACCTACACTTGGGGCGGTGTTTCCAGCTTTGGTTTTGACTGTTCCGGCTTTACCCAAATGGTGATTAGGCAGCGCGGAATTGTAATGCCCCGCGATGCGGATGTGCAGGCTGCCTGGAATGGTGTAACCGCCGTCAAGCGTAAAGATCTCCAGCCCGGAGACCTGCTGTTTTTCGGCGCCAGCGCTGCCAGGATTACTCACACCGGAATGTATCTTGGCAACGGTGAGTTCATCCATGACACAACGCACGACCATCCCGGCGTTCAAATTGGCAAGCTTGACGAGATGCCATGGACCAAGCTTCTGGTTGCAGTCAGGAGAGTGAAATGATGAACCGGCGAGATATGTTGAAATTTGCAGGTGCGGTAAGTGCGGGGAGCGTTTTTCCATTACCGTCCTTGGCCGGCCAGTCACTGACTTCGCAGGAGAAAAGCGAAGTTCAATGTGGTTTGAAGCGTCTCATACTGCGGCACACATGGACGACAACGATGTCTTCGAGCAGTTATCGGGATACCGTCCAGGTCCAGTACAAGCGGGACGGCATTACCGGCTACGGTGAGGGCGCGCCAATCGTTCGCTACCAGGAGTATCCGGAACAGGCCAAGAAGGCTATTGAGGCAATCAAGGAGCAAATTGCTTCGGGCGATCCCTGGAAGTATCATAAATTTCTTGCTCAGGTGCGTCGTTCGCTCGGCAATGAGCAACATGCCGCCATGGCCGCCGTCGATATCGCGGTCTTTGACTGGCTTGGCAAGAAATTAGGCGTTCCCCTTTACCAGCTTCTGGGGTTGGACCCTGCAGATGCGCCTCTCACTGACTTTTCCATCGGCGTCGACACACCGGAGATCACACGCCAGAAAACACGCGAGGCCGCGGATTTCCCGGTGTTGAAAGTAAAGATGGGCCTGAAGACCGACGAGGCTACCATCGCGGCCATACGCAGTGTGACAAACAAACCGATTCGCGTCGATGTCAATGAAGGATGGACCGACAAGGAAGAGGCCATTCGTAAGATCAATTGGCTGGAAACCCAGGGCGTCGAGTATGTGGAACAGCCCATGCCCGCGCACATGCTGGAAGAAACAAAATACGTGCGCAGCAAGGTTCACTTGCCTCTCATCGCTGATGAGGCCTGCACGGATATCACCATGATTCCGCGCTTGAAAGAAGCCTACGATGGTATCAATGTGAAGCTCGACAAGGCGGGCGGAATCCTGGAATCCTACCGCTGGATACAAGTGGCTCGTGCAATGAAAATGAAGGTCATGATCGGCTGCATGGTCTCCAGTTCCTGCACCGTCACGGCTGCTGCGCACCTGTGCCCATTAGTCGATCACGTGGACCTCGATGGCAACCTTCTGGTGGCGAATGATCCATGGAGCGGCGTCTGCGTTGAAAAGGGAAGGCTCATACTGCCCAAGGGGCCTGGGCTGGGCCTCACTGCTGTGTAACTGGAAGTCTGTGATGGAAGTTCATCCTTCGATTGCACAAATTCTGGCGGATGCTGGTCATGATGCTGGCTAAACATGGGATGATCCCGGCTCTGCCGAGCGGGTAGCAGGAGTCTGCTATTTCTATCCACTCGGCAGCTTGATTTTGTACCACCATTGGGTGCCCCAGGTCTCGATTTTGGGCTCTTGACGAGAAAGTGTAAAAGTCATCATTTTACGCGGCTTTCTGAAAAGCGACGAGTTGGGTTTTTGTGGCGGCCAGACGTTGCGCTTTCAGCAGCAGGTAGTTGAGATTGCGGTAGC
>Ga0224529_1001777_pt1 | contig 11973 bp, 6 predicted proteins | sample CBST50metaG_FD_179893 | JGI IMG/M metagenome (GOLD analysis project Ga0224529, IMG submission 179893) | Peat soil microbial communities from Stordalen Mire, Sweden - C.B.S.T50 | ecosystem: Environmental > Terrestrial > Soil > Wetlands > Peat | place: Sweden: Norrbotten County, Stordalen Mire... | reverse complement strand
ATTCCGGGATGGTTCGAGCCCTGGAAGGTTTGGCCAACTTCGAAATCGGACAAAAGTCTTGAGTCGTTGAGTTCTCGCAACTTAAGTGTGCCCACTCAATGTCGTGCGCTCGCGATTGACGAGATTCCTTCGGAAGGCTTGTCGGTGCTGTAATCACCGCAGGTTGTTACTGCCTAATATCACTAATTCTCATTCCGCCCTCGTTGACGAGGCCATTCGATAGGAGAGATCAACATGAATATTCCAATGAACAAATTCAAGCGTGCTATTCAATCAGGGGAGTTACAGCTTGGCCTATGGGCCCAATTGGCTTCGACCAACGCGGTGGAAGTAATTGCCGGCTCGGGCTATGACTGGATAGTAATTGATGCTGAGCACGGTCCGAATGAATTGACTACAGTCAATAGTCAGCTCCAGGCTACTCTCGGGGGAACTGCACATCCGGTTGTCCGCGTGCCATGGAACGATATAGTGGCGATTAAACGCTACTTGGACATTGGTGCACAGTCGCTGCTGATTCCTTACATCGAGACGGCAGAGCAGGCTCGCGCCGCCGTCTCCTATACTCGTTACCCGCCGAAGGGACTGCGTGGTTATTCTGCCGCGCCTCGGGCTTCGCTCTACGGGCGCGTCAAGGATTACCCGCATGTCTATGAAGCAGAATTGTGTGTGCTGTTGCAAATAGAGACACAACTTGGCCTTGAAAATATAGAGAAAATTGCAGCCGTTGAGGGCGTCACTGGCTTATTTATCGGACCGGGTGATCTTTCCGCAGCGCTAGGACACGTGGGCAATGCCAAGCATCCCGACGTGGTTGCTACGATTGAAAACGCTATTGGGCGGATTAGAGCTTGTGGTAAGCCGGCCGGAATCTTGACTGCCGATGAAGGCATGGCTCATCACTTCATTGAGCGTGGTGCGGTTTTCACGGCCATCGGTTCTGATCTTGGCATCCTCGCTCGCGGTTCCGAACAATTGGTGGCAAGGTTCAAGAGTTCTGGCATTAGTTCGGTAAAAAAAGTATCAAAAGCCACTGTCGCGGCTTCCTAATGCTCGTTATTTAGCAGCGCTGGCAGGGCATTCGGCTCTGCCCGGGATAATTACTTGCTTTGTCTCCGGCTTTGGCAAGTATCGCTTGTTGAAGTCGGTTGATCAAATATAGACAAGCTGTTTTCGGCTTTTCTGCTGTCTACTTTGCGTGCGCGTTCGAAGCGGCCCCCCATAGGCGCGCCATCTGTTCCGCAGCGCCACTGAGGAACAGATCTGCCTGCGAGAGAGCAGTCGGCAGATCGATCGGTCCTGGCGTGAGAGAAAAGCAGCCCTCGAAATGCTGATTTAGTGCGGGCAGCGCTTCGGCATCCACTGCGCCGGACAACAGGGAGGTTGGAATCCCAAGACGATGAGCCCGCTGGCAGATAACATAGGGAGCTTTTCCATGTAAAGTCTGTTCATCGCTGCGGCCTTCCCCGGTGATGACCCAGTCGGCGCCCGCCAGAGCGGCATCCAGCCCTATTGCGTCGGCAATGGCCTCTGCGCCCGAGCGAACGTTGGCTCCAAGAATATTCAACGCGAAGCCCAGGCCACCTGCCGCACCGGAACCGGGCAGGTCTCGCGCTGAGCGTCCGATCGCATGTTCAAGATGGTCTGCATAGTGTGCCAGATTCGCGTCCAGCGTTGCAACCTGCGAGAGCGCAACGCCTTTCTGTGGTCCGAATACGGCAGTGGCTCCCTGTGCGCCGAGCAATGGGTTGTTGACATCGGACATGACCAGCAAATCAAGCTCTCGAAGTCGGCTGTCCAGGCTGGAAAGGTCTACTCTCGCTACTTTCCCCAACTCCCCAGGGAACGGGGTGAGAGGATTCTCCTTGTCATCGAACAGCCTCATTCCGAGCGCGACCAGCAATCCGGCACCGGCGTCATTTGTACTGCTTCCGCCCAGAGCAATCGCAACTTTTCTTGCCCCTTTGTCGAGCAGCGCTCGTAACGCATCGCCAACGCCCAAGGTTGTTCGCTCACTCACGGGGATCGACATACCTTCAGTGTCTGTAATGCCTACGATTTCGGCTACCTCAATTACCCCGGTGCCATTACTTAGTAAGCCCGTAGCCACAGACTTCGCGTTACCTGCGGCATTCCTTGCGGAAACTATTAGACGAGTGCCGCCCAGCGCGTTTCTTGTTCCCTCGCCCCCGTCCGCCATCGGATAGGAGCGGACACTGGAGGACGGCAAGGCTCGCAGAATGCCTCTTCCAATGGAGTCGGCAGCTCGCTGGGCTGAGAGAGAACCTTTGAAGGAATCTGGGGCGATAACAACGACAAGTGATTGATGCCGCGCGAACATGGGCCATTCTCCACTGTAGATTCGTGTTTAAAGATAGCCTTGGTGGCAAAGACTGTCGAGATGCTAACTATGTTGAATCCTGCGTGGGTGATACCTTATTAGTATCAATGTTTGATCTGAAACAACTCGAATGTTTTGTTGCTGTGGGTGAGGAATTACACTTTGGTCGTGCTGCCAAGCGGCTGTTCATGACACAGCCCCCGCTGAGCCGTCAGATCAAACTGCTTGAGTACGAACTGCAGGCTCAGCTCTTCATTAGAAATAGCCGCTCCGTCAAGTTGACGCCTGCGGGAACCGTCTTTCTCCAGGAGGCACGACGACTGCTGAGCCTCGCCAGGCATGCCGCGCAGACGGCCCAGAGAGTTTCGCGTGGGGAATTGGGACTCCTGCATCTTGGGTTCACCGCCGGCGCTGGTTACAGCTTCCTTCCAGAGATGCTGAATAGGACGAACGCCACGCTGAAAGATATCGACATCGTTCTTCATGAGATGGTGACCAAAAAGCAGGTGGAGGCGCTACACGCCCACGAAATCGATGTAAGCCTGCTGCGTGCTACCGGTGACTTGAGAAACGTTGAGGTTGCCCTGGTAACGCGTGAGCCGCTGATGCTGGCGGTCCCTCGGGGGCACCGTCTTGCTACGGGGCGTATGCCCACTCTGAAGGATCTGGCAGACGAGCCGTTCATTGCGTTCAATCCAGTCGATGGAAAATATTTCTATGACATGATCGATGGGCAGTTTCGAAGCGCTGGCGTCCAGCCCCAATATGTGCAGAAAATCAGCCAGGTTCATACCATGCTCGCACTGGTGAGTGCGAAGCAGGGACTGGCGATAGTTCCGCAAAGTGCGCGCGCACTGCACTTTGACGGGGCGATGTTAAGAAAGCTGAAAACGAAGCCTATTTTTGCCGAACTCTATATTGCATGGAGGAAAGACAATCCTAACCCGGCGTTGCCGAACTTTCGGCGATTTATTCTCAAGTACTTTGCTCTATCCGCTGTAAAGCAGGGTTGACGATCCCGAGGGGTGCAGACTCGATATCCTGCGAATAATTAGGCTATCAATTGATACTTTCTCTGACATGGCAAACCCCACATCGATTCACTATAGTTCTCCCTGCATGGAGTATTGTTGGACTCCGGTCGAGGACGTCGAGTGAGCAGGGTGTGTTCTAACGAAAAAGCGTATTGGGCGCGCGATACGCAGCCATTGAAGCCCAACTCTGTCTGTAGGTCGCTGTGATTACGCAAGCGATAGTTAAACCGAGCCGGGTACGGCTTGGCATTCTTGCGATGCTGTTTATTGTCAGCGCTACCAGTTATGGCGACAGGGTCGCGCTGTCGATTGCAGGCGTCTCCTTTGCAAACGATCTACATCTGGACGCACTCCATGTGGGCTATTTATTTTCCGGTTTTAGTTGGGTTTACGCTGCATCGCAACTGCCTGCCGGCGGCTTGCTGGATCGTTATGGATGTAGGCTAATTTACGGTGTAGCCATTGTGGCTTGGTCTATTTGTGCGCTTCTGACCGGACTGGCTGGATTTCTTGTTCCCATTGCAGCCTTTATCGTAATTCTTGTGCTCAGGCTCATCTCTGGCCTAGCCCAGTCCCCGGTTTTTCCCGGCAATGGCCGGATCGTCGCTGCATGGTTCCCAGCCGTGGAACGCGGGCGGGCTTCCGCAATCTTCAATTCCTCTCAATACTTTTCCGTAGTACTTTTTGCTCCCATCATGGGCTGGATCGCTCATGGTGGTAATTGGAAGGGCTGTTTCTGGTTTATTGGATTCTTGGGCATAGGTCTCGCTTTTATCTGGTTCCGGACCGTGTATGACGTGCGGCAGCACCCTCAAATCAATTCTGGAGAGATCAAACACATCGAGCACGGAGGAGGCTTGGGCAGTATTGGTGGTGTGTCGAGTCTGGGGCCAGGTAGGATTGGACTCACTTGGCGTTTGCTTGGCAAATTGCTTACAAATCGTCTGTTAATTGGCGTCTATATCGGCCAATATTGCGTAAACACACTTACGTGGTTCTTCCTTACATGGTTTCCCCTCTACCTGAGCCAGTCTAGACATATGTCTATTATCAACGTAGGTATTGTCGCAGCATTGCCTGCACTTTGCGGATTCAGCGGAGGGATCTTGGGAGGCGTTTTTTCTGACCGTCTGCTGCGTGTAGGCTGCTCGCTTAATTTCGCTCGCAAGGCACCAATTGTCCTTGGGATGACGCTCGCCATGACCATCATGCTTTGCAATTATGTGAGCGAGCAGTGGACAATAATTCTTCTTATGTCTCTTGCCTTCTTCGGTAAGGGTTTCGGAGCGCTCGGTTGGACGGTAGTTTCCGACACTTCGCCCGTCGGCATGACTGGACTGAACGGCGGCGTATTCAACCTGATCGGAAATGTTGCTGGAATTACTACGCCCATCATCATCGGATATATTATCAAGCGAACAGGATCCTTTCATGATGTATTGATCTATGTGGGCGTCACCGCGCTGCTCGCTATTTTGAGCTATGCTCCGCTAGCAGGAACAATTCGTCGACTGAAAGTTGAAGATTTTATGGATGGGAGCGTTGCATCTTGAAGTGTTCAGAACGCTTTGGCAATTGTGTGTTTTGTTTCATGCTCTGCTACCAGGGTCTTCGACCGCAGCTTTTCTGGGCCTAGCAGTCAGCATTAGGCGATGTAATTGAAGTTTGAGTCAATAAGGAGTACCGGCAATGAATAGGACGGAACATATGCGACCTCTTTATATTCAGGTCAACCCACTGGACAATGTTGCCATCATCGTAAATGAAGGTGGCTTGCCTGCTGGCACGTCGTTTGATACTGGCCTCGTTCTCGTTGAAGCTGTTCCAGAGGCACACAAGGTTTCCCTGGTTGATTTAGGCACCGGCGAAGCAATCATGAGATATGGAGTCGTGATCGGTTATGCTGAGATCCCCATTGCGAAAGGTTCGTGGGTGCACGAAGGCATCCTGCGATTGCCCAAAGCACCGGATCTTAACAGTGTCCCTATTTCGACCGCTGTGCCTGAACCATTGCCGCCTCTTGATGGCTACACCTTCGAGGGATTCGTCAACTCAGATGGGTCTGTTGGCACGAAGAATATTCTCGGTATCACGACAACGGTCCAGTGCGTTGCTCCAACGGTCAACTATGCCGTAACACGTATTAAGCGCGAGTTGCTGCCGAACTATCCCAACGTGGATGACGTGATTGCAATTACACATTCCTACGGTTGCGGAGTCGCGATCGACGCTCCTGGAGCTGAGATTCCGATCCGGACGATTCGGAATCTTAGCCTCAATCCTAACCTGGGAGGAGCACCGCTTGTGGTGAGCCTCGGCTGCGAAAAATTACAGCCGGAAAGACTCTTGCCCGATGGCACTTTCCCGATCTTTCAGTCAGAGCCCCACGTCGTCCGTCTACAGGACGAGCAGTATCGCAGCTTTGAATCCATGGTGGAGGCGATCATGCAAATGGCTGAGCAACGCCTCGCTGCTCTCAACCAGCGAAAGCGTGTAACGCGGCCTGCAGCAGATCTCGTGGTCGGTTTACAGTGTGGGGGCAGCGATGCATTCTCCGGAGTAACAGCGAATCCTGCCCTTGGTTATGCCGCCGATCTTCTTGTGAGGGCAGGGGCGACCGTGATGTTCTCTGAGGTATCGGAGGTGCGCGATGCCATCGATCTGCTGACCGCACGTGCCGCCAACGCGAGTGTTGCGCACGAGTTGGTTCGCCAAATGGCATGGTACGACAATTACCTGACCCAAGGTGGTGTGGATCGGAGTGCCAATCCAACGCCGGGAAACAAGAAGGGCGGGCTTGCCAATATTGTCGAGAAATCGCTTGGTTCCGTAGCTAAGGCAGGCACAAGCGCTATCGCTGGAGTGTTTGGGCCTGGCGAACGAGTTACAAAGAAGGGACTCATTTTCGCCGCCACACCGGCAGGCGATTTCGTATGCGGGACCTTGCAACTTGCAGCTTCCATGAACATGCACGTATTCACAACTGGGCGTGGAACGCCGTACGGATTAGCGATGGCTCCGGTCATTAAAGTGGCGTCTCGCAGCACGTTGGCCAGGCAGTGGCCTGATCTGATTGACGTCGATGCAGGAACGATCGCAACCGGAGACGCCACAATTCGCGAGGTAGGCGAGAAGATTTTCAAACTGATTCTCGAAGTTGCGAGCGGTCGCAAAAAAACCTGGGCAGACCATTGGGGCCTGCATAATGATTTTGTTCTTTTCAATCCGGCGCCTATCACCTAGGTATTTAGTCCCGGCTTTGACGGTGCATACTTTTCTGAGCTTGAGCAGGGGCACTATGGGACAAGTTCTACATCGGAGCTCCACAACGACAGCGGCGGCTCGTCGAGCGATATCGCATAGTCAAGAGAGTATGAGGGCGTTGGCCCGCTGTCATGGCATCAGCCGTCTCCCTTACTTGGTTACACTCATCGAGGAAAATTCTAAGCTTACAGTCGTGATTGACGGTATGGCAGATCGTTCACTCGAAAGGTTGACTAACAGAAACTGTTGCTTGACATCGCGCAACATCACCATGTATTCGTGAAAATCTCCGACAAGTCATCGCTCTCTAGGGAGCCGCATTCTTATCCAAATGCGCAGGATCAGATGAAGCGTATTTATTAGCGGTTTGGGGCATAGTACTTGATGTGGGAAACCAATCGACCCCTCTTCTGCGTCAGCTCCCTTATGCGAAAATGGCCGGGCTTTATTGCCATCCTTTCGGCTTTTTATCTGAAAGATCGCGAAGATATCCTCGCCAAAACGGTCCAGAGAATATGGCCATGGCTTGCACATGGCCTGACAACCAATTTTAGAATAAAGCGGAAGCTGCTACAGCGGAACTCAGTGAGCATCAAATGTAGCACCATCCCCTCCATTCCATGCAGCCTTCCTTCCTGACGGCATATGGCGCTGCCTTCTACGTATGAATCCATGCGTTACTGGCGACCGTCATATCTGTGCACGCGTATCAAAAATCTACCGCATTTAGGCAAATCGGCAGAAAGGAGGGAAACAGATGATCGCATTCAGCAATATAAAATAGGTATCAATAACTAGCTCATATAACACGGCGAAGACCTAATAACAATTGACGGCTCCCTTTTCCATTTACTACTGTTCCAGCAGTGAATTTAGCATTCAATTTCCGTCGTGAAACTGCCACTGTCAATCAATGTTTGCTAAAAGGATTTCTTATGACAGACGCAATGAATCATTCGGATGGATCCAACATTGTTGGTGCGGCAATAACTTCGGGGGCGTTCCTGGCAAGAGGGACGCTGCTATTCCGAACACTTCTGTTGTAGCGACACATCTTGCCACCCAGATTCGCCATAAGATGGCCGTTGAAGGCTGTTCTGTTAGGGAGGTTTTACCGTGGTTGGAATGAGTTTTATTATGCAAGGCGTCGGTCCAAAAACAGGCGCCAATCGCTTTCATAGAAATATTTTGTTTATGAGTTTTTTTCTATTTAGCCTGGTATTCGCCTGCGGGGGAACACGGACGGCTAAAGCCCAGGAGTTCCGTGCCACAATCCGCGGGACGGTGGTTGATGTAAATCATCATCCGGTTAAGGGCGCAAAGATCACAGCAACAGAACTCGCGACCACCGCAAAAACGCAGACCATATCTGCATCAGATGGAATTTTTGTAATCCCGGATCTGACACCTAGCGGATATGAACTGTTGGTGGAGGCGCATGGTTTTAAAACATATCTGCGGAAAGGTATCCTCTTAACGGCCGGAGTCCATGGAGTCGTAAATGTAAGCATGGAACGAGGTAGGGCAGCTGAGACGGTGGTAGTCGTCGCGGATGTAGCGACCACCGATACTACGAGTTCATCCACAGGACAGGGTGTATCTGGCCATCAGTTAGCAGACATTCCAAACGACGGCGGAACACCTGCTATGCAGGCGCAAATTTCGGTTGGAGTCTCATCCACCGGCGCACCTGGTCTCCAGCAGCCGTACAATGCGGCGGGCGCCTCGCAAGTTTCTCTGGCAGGTACCCCCTCAGGAACAAGTGAAGCTCAGATTGACGGCGCTTCAGACAACGAGTGGGAAATGCGGATACCGTACAATCCACCATTTACGGCCTTGCAGGAAGTTCACACTTATATCTTCCAGCCTGACGCGGCGTATGGGCATTCGGGTGGCGGCATCATTAACCAAGTCACCAAGGGTGGTGGCAACGGCTTTCATGGAACGGTATACGAATTCAACCAAGTATCCGCACTAAGAGGAAATATATATTTCAACAAACGTAATAATATTGCAAGACCGGTAACCCGGTATAACCAGTACGGCCTTTCTGCTGGCGGTCCCATTTTCATTCCTCATGTATTTGATGGACGGAAGAAACTTTTCTGGAATTTTAGCTGGGAGGGAGTTCGAGATTCGCAACCCATTGCTGGATATACAACAGTGCCGACATTGGCAGAGCGAGGTCAGACAACTTCCGCTTCCGCTCCTGGCAGCTCTGATGCCGATTTTTCTTCACTTCTGTCCGTTGGATCGAACTATAAAATCTATGATCCAAACACGGCCGTACAGAATTCGTCCGGGGTGATCACGCGCTCAGCTTTTGCAAACAATGTAATTCCGGCTGCTCGTCTGAGTTCGGTTGCAAAGGCATATCTGAATTACTATCCATTGCCCAACGCAACCAGTCAACGAGCTGACGGTTATAACAATTACTACGACAGCGAGGAGGATCCTGACCTCTACGATAATCAGCTTGGCCGCATAGACTACATCGCTAACCAAAAAGACAAAGTCATTTTCACCATGCATCATACTAACTACGTGCAACCCAATGCGAAGAATGTCTTGCATTCATTAGGAACAGGTCAAACACTCTTCCGCAATAACTGGGGAGCGATGCTCGATAACGTTTATTCACTCAATCATACTACGATCATTGATACTCGCGTTAGTTGGTTACACTTCCGTGAGGCCGAACCTCCCGCGAGCCAAGTAGGCTTTGACGCTAGCACATTGGGGTTTCCATCCTATATGAGCACAGGTTCCTGGTACAAGGATATGCCTTTGCTTAAGTTCGGCACTGGGGCATGCAGTACTATGAGTGGGTCGACGTTTACTTCTGGTTCCAACTTTCAGTGTATTGGTTCTGGGACAAATGCAACTCCATTTGATTCCACGTTTGATAACTATCAGATCTTTGCTGATGTCTCCAAACAAATTAGCAAGCATACTCTCAAAGTGGGTGTTGATGTCCGACAGGCCCGTCGGTTCCAAACTACGTTCGCGGACTCCAACGGTACATTTACCTTTGGCCCAAATTTCACGGAATCTGCAAGCAATGGAGCGGCTGCTCCTCTAGGTCAGGAATTTGCATCTTTCTTGCTTGGTCTGCCTACCGCGGGCAATTTTCAACTCAATTCCTTTAGTGCGGTGAGGAACACCTATATGGCCTTGTTTATCCAGGATGATTGGCACATCGTTAGTAGTCTGACGGTGAACCTAGGAGTTCGTTACGAGCACGGCTATCCGATGAGCGAACGTCACAATCGTACTATAAATGGCTTCGATACTACAGCTAGTAATCCAATTGCTGCCAGTGCCATTGCAGCCTACAACTCTAACCCTATCTCACAGATTGCTGCAGGCGATTTTGCTGTACCAGGTGGACTTACCTTTGCGAGCAGTGCACATCCACAGATGTTTGATACACCTAGTCAGATGTTCAGCCCACGCATCGGCTTTGCTTGGACCCCCCCAGTGTTTGATAGGAAGACTGTAGTTCGCGGCGGCTTTGGGTTGTTTGTCTTTCCGCTCGCGCTTTCACAGAACATGAACCAGGAAGGTTTCACCCAAAGTACTACCTACATTGCGACAAATGACAATTATCTGACGGCTGCTTCGACATTGGATGATCCGTTTTCAAGCGGCATTACTCAGCCAACTGGATCATCATTGGGACTTGCAACCTATAATGGTAAGAATATTAACTTCTTCAGTCCCTCTATGAAAAATGGATATTCCGAGCGCTGGCAGTTGCAATTTCAGCGTCCTATTGGCAAAGACTCCGTGGCTGAAGTCTCTTATATAGGAAACCATGCTGTCCGCATTACCGTTTCGGATAATCAATTGAATGACGTCAAAGCGGCATATCAAAGTAAACTTGCGACAAGAGACAGTACTACGATTTCCGCTCTGACTTCTTCTGTCGCCAATCCCTTTGCCGGGCTTCTTCCGGGTACGTCTTTGAACGGATCCACTGTAAGCGCCTATCAACTGTTGGTTTCATTTCCGGAATATCCGCAGTCGAGCACATCTGTAACCTCAAACTCAAACTCCACCACAAGCACATTGGGCGGTGGGATCGACGAGCAGGACATGAATAACGGAACATCCTATTTTGAGAGCTTGAATCTTCGTTTTGATCATAGGCTCTCCCATAGTTTTTTCCTCACAGCGAACTACACATGGTCGAAGCTGATTGAAGAGGACACGAAGCTGAATAACGTAGATACCCATTACGAAAAGCGCATAGCCTCTTATGATCATCCCCACCGTATTTCCGTTGCGGGTACTTATGCGCTTCCGTTTGGCCGGGGAAAGCTGATTTCTTCGTCGAATGGCGTCGTGAACCGTGTCATAGAGGCGTGGGGTCTCAATGGGTCGTATTCCTTCCAATCGGGTGCTCCTGTTATTTGGGGAAACTTAATATACAACGGTGGATCATTGCACTGGAATGCACGCAACACGACTGGTAAAGCTTTTGACACGACGCAATTCAATACAAACTCAGCGCAACAGCTCCAGTACAACATCAGAACGTTTCCCTCCACCTTTGGTAAGTATCGCCAGGATGCGAACAACTCTTTCAATGCCTCAATCTCCAAAGCAATTTTGTTGCCTGGACATGCGAATTTTCAGTTGAGGTGTGAAGCATACAACTTGCTCAACCATGCGACATTCAATTCGCCCAATGTAACTGCAACCAGCTCTGCATTTGGCACAATTACGAACCAGTACAACTCGCCACGTGCTCTTCAGATATCCGGGAGGATCATTTGGTAACAAGAAAAGCTACATGGAGGTTGATGATGCTTCACTGCAATGACAAAATTAGTGCTGCACGAATTGTGCCAGCTGCTATTTTACTGTTCACCGCTCTATGCAGCACATATGGTCAAGAGAGTCGGCATATAACTCATGCCGGCTTTCTCGCTGTGACTTGTGACGTCCGCGATTACGGCGCGAAGCCCGATGGGGTTACCAATAATACGGTAGCAATTCAAAAGGCAATCGACAGTTGCGCAGCAAAGGGCTCCGGAGTGGTTACGCTAAGCGGTGGGACATTTGTTACTGGACCCATCTCGCTAAAGTCCGGCATTACGCTGAATATAACATCTGGAGCGACGCTGCTTGGTTCTCCCAACCGCGAGGACTATCCAAAGGTAACTTTTGCGCACCAGCCAACGGTGCAGCCCTTGGTGGAAGCAGTAGATGCTGAGAACATTACCATTACTGGAGGTGGAACGATTGATGGCAATGGTCATGTATGGTGGGAATACGTGAAGGGGGTGAAAGATGCTGGGGTATTGGGCAATGACCATCCTCGCCCCA
>Ga0224529_1001776_pt1 | contig 11976 bp, 9 predicted proteins | sample CBST50metaG_FD_179893 | JGI IMG/M metagenome (GOLD analysis project Ga0224529, IMG submission 179893) | Peat soil microbial communities from Stordalen Mire, Sweden - C.B.S.T50 | ecosystem: Environmental > Terrestrial > Soil > Wetlands > Peat | place: Sweden: Norrbotten County, Stordalen Mire... | reverse complement strand
CCTGCAATTATTGTCGTTTCCATGCAGACATATTAAGCCGCTTCAGGCTGCGCAGTCGCCTGTCTCTGAGTCAAAATAATGAAAAGTATTCTGGCTCCAGGTTCCCGCCGCCCAAGCCCCAAAAACTCTCTAATTCCACTGCACACTCAGCGCTTTCCGTGGCGGAATCAGACGATACTTATACGTTCCTTTCCCCAGCATCAGCCCGCCGCAAACCGCAAACCCTTCAGGAACCCCCAACGCCTCGCGCAGTGGCGCATAGAGTTCGGCCACGCGGGTCAGGTACCCGGCCCAACAGACGCCCAAACCTCGTGCCTCCGCCGCCAATTCCATATAACTCAGCGCAATCGCGCAGTCCTGTTTTCCCCAACCGTATTCGGTCGGCGCGCAAGCCACCACCAGCGCCGGAGCCCCACGCAACACAAAGTCGTAGCCCCCATCCCACTGCGCCTGCATCTCTGCGCCAATTCCAAAACTGCGCAGCCCGTTCATCGTTTCCACCGCCAGCGCATGAACCTTGGCCGCGCCCTCCACCCCAATCCAATGCAGCTTCTGAGAGTTCGACGCCGTCGGCGCACGCCGCGCCACCTCCAACAGAGACTCCAGCGTCTCCCGGCTCACCGGCCGCTGTTTGAACTCCCGCACCGACCGCCGGTTCATCAAAAATCCGTCCATCACCGCCGCGCTTGGAATCTCTTTCGACGCAGGCAGAAACTCCTCCCGTGGCAGGTCCACGTGCTCCATCGCATCGTGAGGGCATACCGCCACGCAGTGCCCACACAGAATGCACCGCCCCCCGGCAACCTCGGCCGGAAATCCATCCCCATCAACTGCCAAAAATCGCGCCGGGCAAACCGCGATACAAGCGCCGTCCTTCTTGCATAAATCCCGATTCACCCTAATCTGATTCACGCTTCCCATCCCCCGTTCACCCCTGCCCAGGCTCGTTCCGTTCGCGCATCGCTTCTTTGCTTGCCGCAATTCGCCTCGACTTGCGGTACACATTCGCCACCGCCAGCGTCCAGCAGGGAACCATATCCACTCCCGGCACCAATTTGGCCAAAAACGACGGCATAAACTCCCACTGCCAGCCCAGCAGATAGGTCAGCACCGCCCCTATCCCCAAGTCCAGCACGTCGTCAATCGGCGACACCGCCCCTTCGACAAAAAGCGGAAAAATTGCGATCTGCAACACATCCGCCGCCAGCGCCAGCGCAATCGCCGCCTTCATCCGCGGCCCCGCCGAAATTGTCAGCGTATCTCGTGCCATATCAACCTGGTTGCTGCAACGAAAGAACGACGCACTCAACCAACTTCCGCCATACAGCTGATGGCGACAACCTCGATGGAGGGCCGTGAAGTCGTCGCCATGAAGTTACACCCCCACCGGGAACGGCCGCGGACTTGCCTCTTCCGGGTTGGAGCCCGATGCCGACCGGAAGCGCTCAAAGCGTCCTTGTAGAAGGCTGGTCAGCCCCGTATACCAATACCCAATCACAAACAGAATCAAAAACGGGGCGGTAAAGTAGTTGTTATTCGAAAAAGTGTACAGAATTGCGACAAAAAAGTAGAAGCCAATTGCCAACTCGATCCATGGCGCCAGCACCAGCCGCTTGCGATACTTCGCCGCCTGCGATACTTCGCCTTTCTTGGCCACGCGATACTTCGGCGTCCGCACAAACGCGCTCTTGATCCCCAGCAGCGCTTCCATCACCGCCTTGGTGTTGGTTACCGTCAAACCAATGCCTAGCGACATCAAAAACGGCAGATAGAGAAACGTCTTCCACCACGTCTTGGGAAACAGTTCCCGCTCCGCCATCAAATAAAACACGGCAATCGACAAAGTCGAAGCGGCAAACAGCGGCACGTCGAATAGCAGCATCTGAAACCAGCCTTGATAGAACCGCACAATCATCGCCGGCATCAAAAACGCCGTCATAATCACCATCAGCGGATAGCTCAGGTTGGCCGTCAGGTGATAAACAGCTTCAACCTTGATGCGGCGCGGCACATCCGCCTTGAACATCAGCGGCAGCACCTTGATGCTGGTCTGAATCAGTCCCTTAGCCCAGCGGGCTTGTTGAGTTTTAAACGCCGTCATCTCAATCGGCAGCTCCGACGGACACTCGACTTCAGGAAGATATTTGAACTTCCAACCCGCCATCTGCGACCGATAGCTCAGGTCCGTGTCTTCGGTCAGCGTGTCGTGCTGCCATCCGCCGCCGTCACTGATCGCCTTAATCCGCCACATCCCCGCCGTGCCGTTGAAGTTGAAAAAGTCTCCCGTGCGCACCCTGGCTCCGTGCTCGATAATGAAGTGCCCATCCAGCAGAATCGCCTCAATCTTGGTCAACATGCTGTAGTTGCGATTCATGTGCGTCCACCGCGTCTGCACCATGCCGATGGTCGGCTCGGCAAAGTGGTGAATCACCTTCATCAGCCAATCGGTCGGAGGCACAAAATCGGCGTCAAAAATCGCCACAAACTCGCCCTTGGCGGTCTTCAAACCCGCGTCCAATGCCCCGGCCTTGAAGCCGTAGCGGTTGGTCCGGTGAATATAGGTGATCGGGTGCCCCAGCGCCGCGTAGCGATCCACAATCCCCGCCGCCACCTGCTGTGTCTCATCGGTCGAGTCGTCCAGTACCTGAATCTCCAGTTTTTCCGGCGGGTACTCCATCGCACAAACGGCCTCGATCAGCCGGTCAATCACAAACTGCTCGTTGTAGATGGGCAACTGCACCGTCACCCGCGGCAGTTCGTCAAAGTGCTCTGGTGGATTCGGATTGTAGTTCTGCTTGTATTTAAAGTACAGATAACACATCGTATAGCGGTGAACGCCATAGAACGCCAGCACGATCATGACCGCAAAATACGGCACCAGCATCGCCATATCGAACCAGTTCCATTGGTGGGTCACCGTCGAAAACGGATCATAGAAAAATATCTTCACCTGGTGGCGCAGTGCGTGCTGCGAGGCAAAGGTCATCACGGCACTCAGCCGCGTTGGCAACTCATGCACCAGTCCAGCGGCGATATTCATAGAGCTTACAAATGGGTCGAACAGAGCAGTGCCTCCACGATACCAATACCGGCAATTGTAGTCGAAATACGCGCTTGCTGTCGGTTTCCTCCACCACTCCTCCGCTAGGCGCATCTGGTCCATGGTCTGGTTCATGTGCTGCAGGCTAAGCCAACACGTCGGGCATCAGATATTTCTTTTTAAACGGAAAAAGTCAAGATACGGTGCGTCGCAGCAGAGGCGGTGGAAGAAGTTGAAATCCCGTCCTTCTTTGGGAATTTCAACGAAGCGACATCTTCCACTGATCTCTTCACCCCACAAATAGTGCTGTAGAACTGTATTTTGAGAGCGGGGAAAAACACACTTGCTACAATCAATATAGACAAAGTGTTCGCCTCACCTTGTGTCTACTGGCTGTTCGTGACGCAACAGAATGGGCGACACGAGGTTTCAGCCTATAGTATGAAGGGCAGAGACGCTGTCAAATCCTAACTCCGGCAGGAATGCATGCCTTCAGATGTTTCGCCGTCCGAACGTCAAGAACACGTCGATACTTCAGGAATTCCGCCCGCTGTCGCGCCAGTTACGGGAGAGGCCGAGATCTCTCTGCTAGATCTGTTGATCGTTCTCGCCGAGCGAAAGCGAATTATTCTCGGGATTACGGCGGTCTTTGCAGTTGGCGCGATCCTTGTCTCGCTGCTCCTTCCCCCACGCTACACCGCGACAGTAACTCTTCTGCCCCCACAGCAGGCTTCCTCGATGGGGGCTGCCCTTGCCTCCCAACTTGGGAATCTTGGTGGCATGGCCGCGATGGCCGGAAGCAGTCTGGGCCTCAAGAACCCCAACGACATGTTCGTCGCCATGTTCAAAAGCCGCACCGTGGAAGATGCGATGGTGCAGCATTTCGGCTTGATGCAGGAGTACCACGCAAAGTTTTCTTCCGATGCGCGCAAAGCTTTCGAGGATTCAGCAACCGTAGACGGGAGCGCAAAAGACGGCATGATCCATATTTCAGTCCAGGATCGAGATCCCCATCGCGCCGCGGATCTTGCCAATGGCTATGTTGATCAGTTTCGCCTCCAGTCTCAGCGCCTAGCCATCACGGAAGCTTCGCAGCGCAGGCTCTTCTTTGAGCAGCAACTGGAGCAGGCCAAGGACAACTTGGCCAATGCCGAAGAGGCCATGAAGCAGACCGAACAAAAGACGGGCGTGATTCAGCTCGACAGTCAGGCGAGGGCCCTCATTGAATCGGCTGCGTCTCTGCGCGCACAGGTCGCAGAAAAAGAAGTACAGATTCAGGGAATGCGGACGTACGCAACCGGCGAGAATTCCCAGGTAGCGCAGGCTCAGCAAGAACTGGATAGCATGCGCGCCCAGTTGGCTAAATTGGGTGGATCTGAAGACAGCGCCAGCGGCGGACTCATTGTTCCCAAAGGTCAAGTTCCCGAAGCGGGCCTCGAATACGTTCGCAAGCTCCGTGACGTGAAATACAATGAGACAATTTTCGATATTTTGGCGCGGCAGTTTGAGGTCGCCAAGCTCGATGAGGCCAAGCAGGGCGCGCTCATCCAGGTCGTTGACCCCGCTGTTCCGCCCGACAAGAGATCTTTTCCGAAGCGTGGCCTTATCGTGATCGGTGCTACTGCAGTTGGGTTCTTCATCGGACTTTTCGTTGCATTATTCCAAGCCGGCTTCGGGCGACTGAAGGACGATCAGGAAGCGAGCAGCAAACTGGCTTTTCTAAGGAAGGAACTATCCTTCAGATGATTGGCATGAGAAATCGTTCTTTCCACCCCGAAGTTGTTCTGAAGGTCATGAAACCAACGCCAAGGAACCCCATGAGCTGGCTTCAAATGCAAGTGATGCCTCATCTGGACCATTGAATAAAGTAAGTAGTGAATCTTTACGGGAGAGGAACTTATGAAGGCCATAATCCTTGCAGGTGGGCTTGGGAGTCGCTTGAGCGAGGAGACATCCCTCAAGCCGAAGCCGATGGTCGAGATAGGTGGAAAGCCTATTCTTTGGCATATCATGAAGAGCTATTCCGCCTATGGCATCAACGACTTTATCGTCTGCCTTGGATACAAGGGACATATCATCAAGGAATTTTTTGCAAATTACTTTCTTTACTCCTCTGATGTGACAATTGACCTTGCGACTAACCATTTGGAGTTTCACAACAATCACTGCGAGCCATGGCGCATAACGCTCGTGGATACCGGCGCAAGCACCATGACCGGAGGTCGCCTGAAGCGAGTTTTGCCGTACGTTGCCGGAGAAGAAGCGTTTTGTTTTACCTACGGCGACGGAGTAGCGGATGTGAATATTTCGAAGTTGATCGAGTTTCACAGCCTGCAGGGAGCACTAGTTACGCTCACCGCAACGCAGCCGAGAGGAAAATTCGGCGCCCTCGAAATTGATTCCAACTCGCACGTGAGCACCTTCATGGAAAAACCTCGTGGAGACGGCCAGTGGGTTAACGGCGGTTTCTTTATCCTGTCTCCAAAGGTAGGCAAGTACATCGAGGGCGACGCTACCATATGGGAGCGCGAGCCCCTTGAGCAGCTTGCGCGCGATGGCCAGGTTTCCGCGTTTCATCACACAGGATTCTGGCAGCCCATGGATACGATTCATGATAAGCAAGTGCTTGAGGATCTTTGGGCTACAGGAAAGGCCCCGTGGAAGGTGTGGCAATGAGCTTTTGGCATGGACGTCGCGTCTTTCTCACAGGGCATACGGGATTTAAGGGCAGTTGGCTCTCTATCTGGCTTGAGCAACTCGGTGCAGAGATCTGTGGCCTTGCCTTGGATCCTCCGACCGATCCCAGCTTGTTCAAAGATGCCAGTGTGGCGCAGGGTATGCGCTCTGAGATTGCAGATATTCGTAATCTGGAACGCGTTAAGGCGATACTTCAGGAACATCGGCCCGAAATTGTGTTCCACATGGCAGCTCAGCCATTGGTACGCAAGTCCTACGAGGATCCTATCGATACCTATACAACAAACGTAATGGGCACGGCAAACGTGCTTGAGTCTGTCCGGGGATGCGACTCGGTGCGCGCAGTGGTGGTTATCACTACAGACAAGTGCTACGAGAACAAAGAGTGGATTTGGCCCTATCGTGAGACGGACCGGCTCGGCGGATACGACCCATACAGCAACAGCAAAGCTTGTGCGGAACTCGTGGTGTCTGCCTATCGAAATTCATTTTTTAATCCCGCAGACTACAGTCGACATGGAGTTGGCGTTGCGTCGGTTCGTGCGGGAAACGTGATAGGTGGAGGAGACTGGGCCGAAGATCGGCTTGTTCCGGACATCATACGAGCCTTTATGGAAGAGCGTCCGGTGCGGATTCGCAGCCCTCATGCCGTTCGCCCCTGGCAGCATGTGCTTGAGCCACTGCGGGGTTATCTTGCCGTAGCAGAGTCGCTTTGCGAGCAGGGAGTTGCGTTCGGCGAAGCTTGGAACTTTGGCCCAGATCAATCCGATGCGCAGCCGGTTGAATGGATCGTACGTGAACTCGCAGAGACCTGGGGAGCTGGCGCAAAGTGGGATCTTGAGGAGGGCGTGCAGCCACATGAGGCGCAAAACCTCAGGCTGGATTGCTCCAAGGCCGCTTCCCGTTTAGGGTGGCGGCCGCAACTGTCTTTGAAGCAGGCACTTGCAATGACTTCTTCCTGGTATCAAGCAAGACTGCAAGGGCAGGATATGCAAGCCTTTACGAAGAGTCAAATCAGAAGCTATGATGAATGCCTGCAAGTGAGCACCTCAATCCGAACAGAGAAGAGTGGAGTACACGCGTGAGCATCAGTCGAAAAGATGAAATACGAGCAGAGATGAAGCTGCTCACAGCCGAGTATTACAAGGAAGCTTACTCTGCAAAATCGTTTACGCCTGGAGAGTCGCCTGTTCCTGTCTCGGGGAGAGTGTTTGACGACAGCGATATGTTCTCGATTGTTGATTCCGGGCTAGATTTCTGGCTGACAGCAGGTAGATTTGCCGACCTGTTTGAATTCAAGTTTGCGAAGTTTGTCGGAGTGCGCGACGCGCGGCTGGTGAATTCCGGTTCTTCTGCAAACTTGGTGGCGGTTTCGGCGCTGACGTCTCCGACGCTTGGGGAAAGACAACTCAAACCGGGGGATGAAGTCATTACGGTTGCAGCTGGATTTCCTACGACAGTGAATCCAATTGTGCAAAATCAACTGGTGCCTGTCTTCGTGGATGTCGAGTTGGGAACCTACAATGTGGATGCTTCCCAGTTAGAAAAAGCACTGAGTCCACTAACTAAGGCCATGGTCTTCGCGCACACACTCGGAAATCCTTTCAATGTTGCGGCGATTTCCGAGTTTGCGCGTAAGCACAATCTTTGGTTGATCGAAGATTGCTGCGATGCCCTTGGCTCCACCTTCAATGGAAGGCGAGTTGGCACCTTTGGTGACATGGCAACTTTCAGCTTCTATCCTGCACACCATATCACCATGGGTGAGGGGGGGTGCGTTGCAACCAGTAGGCCGCAGCTCACCAAGCTGATTGAATCGTTTCGCGACTGGGGCCGTGACTGCTGGTGTGCTCCGGGCAAAGATAATACTTGCGGCAAGCGCTTTGACTGGCAGCTGGGCACTCTGCCTTACGGATACGACCACAAGTACACCTATTCGCACATTGGTTATAACCTCAAAGTGAGTGATATGCAGGCCGCAGTTGGTGTGGCGCAGCTAGAGAAGCTTGAAAGCTTTATAGCGTCTCGCAGAAGCAATTTCGACTACCTGAATACGCAGTTGCAACCATTGTCGAAGGTGCTTGTGCTGCCCCAGGCAACTACCGGATCTGTGCCGAGCTGGTTCGGGTTTCCGATTGCAGTACGCCCAGAGTCAGGCCTGAGAAGAGACGACGTGATCCGGCATCTGAACTCGCGGAAGATAGGGACTAGGCTGTTGTTCGGGGGCAATCTTCTGCGGCAACCGGCTTATCGGGACATCGAGAAGCGGGTCATTGGAGATCTTGCGTGCTCCGATTTCATCACGGAGAATGTGTTCTGGATTGGGGTGTATCCGGGACTGACGAAACCAATGCTCGACTATATGGTGGAGAGCCTCAGCGAGGTGTCAAGCCAATGCGCTGCCTCGTAACTGGAGCTTCGGGATTCCTTGGTTCATGGTTGGTTCGTCAGTTGCTGCAAGATGGACACTCCGTGATGGCAGTAGTACGGCGCGGGGGCAAACATCCGCGCTTGACCGCGATAGCATCGCAGTTGGAATTCGCGTATGCCGATTTGTCAACCATCCCCAGTATTGCAGCCGAGGTTCAACATTTTGGGCCTGATGTGGCCTTTCATCTCGCGTGGCAGGGTGGGAACAGTAGCAAGTTTGTGAATGACCCAGAACAGGTCTATTCCAACGTTCCGGGAACTCTTGAATTAGTCCGTATTGCTCACGAAGTGGCTTGTAAAGGTTTCTTTTTCTTCGGATCTTCAGTAGAGTACGGAACGTATCGGATTCCAGTGCGTGAGACAGATGTTGCGTCTCCTCGGAATCTGTACGGTTACTCCAAGCATGCAATGATGCAGCTAACCCAAGCCCTTTCCGAGAAATGGGGGATGCGATTCTGTGGCATCAGACCATTCTGGACCTATGGACCAATAGATGATGAGCTGCGCATGATTCCGTATGTTATTCGTCAGTTCCTTGGCGGCAATAGGCCGAAGGTTACAGCAGGCGAACAGCTTTGGGACTTTCTATACGTTGAAGATGCAGTAAGGGCCCTGGTTGGGCTGGCAGCTAGCGAAGACGCCACGGGGATCTTTAATTTGGGATCAGGTTCGCCGCGCCCCCTGAAGAACGTCATTTATCTGATCCGCGATTTGATCGATCCGCAACTAGAAATCGGGTTTGGAGAAATTCCATATTCCCCGGATCAGGTCATGCATCTTGAAGCAGACATCAGCAAGTTACGGTCTGCAACGGGCTGGAAGCCGGAGATTTCATTGGAAGAGGGGCTTCGCAGAACAGTGGAGTGGTATCGGTACAGCCCGATGAATCGTGGCTGCTGCGGGATTTCGATGGCGCAAACTCTTCCTCGCGCTACAAAAGATGAACAAATGTAACCCTGTAATCAAAGTATCAGTCAGGGGCTACGTTAGCGCTGTTCTAACGAACCGGATTACCACCCCATGGAGCGAGTTTAAATGCTTAAAGCTTCCGATTACATTGCACGTTATCTTTACCACCGGGACGTCAGAACAGTCTTTGAGCTTTCCGGAGGTATGATAACGCATATTCTGAACTCGCTGTACGAGTTTGGCAAGGTGCGCGTTGTTAGTGTCCATCATGAACAGGCTGGCGCCTTTGCGGCGGACGCTGTGGGGCGCTTAACAGGGGTGCCAGGAGTAGCCATGGCTACCAGCGGCCCTGGAGCGACGAATCTACTTACTGGCATCGGAAGTTGCTACTTTGACTCTTCGCCGGCAGTCTTCATTACGGGTCAGGTCAACCGCCACGAGCTTCGAGGTGACAAAGCTATCCGGCAGCTTGGATTCCAGGAAACAGACATTGTTTCTATGGCGAAGCCACTTACCAAGGCGTCTTGGCAAGTGCGAACACCGGAAGAATTGCCAGAGGTTCTGGAGCGAGCATTTGATCTTGCGTTGGCAGGAAGACCGGGGCCGGTTCTCGTCGACATACCGATGGATATTCAGAATTCCATGCTCGACATTCCAGAACCGCGGACACGGCAGCTCCCCCCATCTCCAACATCTTCAATAGAAGCCGTGGTATGGTCGCGGTTTCGAGCCGAATTGCGAGTCTCCAAACGGCCGCTCGTCTTGGTAGGCGCAGGTGTTCGAGCTGGTAAAGCGATCGATGCTTTCCATCAATTTGTCGAAACAATTGGACTTCCTGTTGTCAATTCACTCCTGGCTGTTGATGTGATGCCATACGACCATCCGCTTCGGGTCGGGATGATCGGTAGCTATGCCAACAGGTGGGCGAATCATGCACTTGCGAGCAGCGATCTATTGGTGGTGCTGGGAAGCCGATTGGATATCCGTCAAACCGGAAACGATACTACATTTTTCAAGGGAAACCGAGCTATCGTGCATGTAGATTGCGAACCCGGAGAGGTTAATAACCGAGTATCGAACTGCATCCCAATAATCTCCGAATTAAGGCCGTTTCTCGAAACTGCATTGAGGGAACTTGGAGGAGAGGAGCATCAGGATTGGACCACATGGAATCGAGAGATCGCTTCATTACGGAAGAAATTCGATGACCGGCTGGAGTTGGGTGCAACCACGGGTATCAATCCAAATGTATTCATGCATCAGCTTTCCGCTGCTTCCAGACAGGCAGCCGCATACCTTGTCGATGTTGGGCAGCATCAAATGTGGGCCGCACAGTCACTTGAGGTGGGGGCGTCGCAGCGTTGGTTGACATCGGGTGGCATGGGGGCGATGGGTTTTGCTCTATCCGCGGCGGTCGGAGCAGCGATCACGCTTGCCCCTCGGGCTGTGGTTGTAATTGTTGGGGATGGATCATTGCAGTGTAACCTGCAAGAGCTGCAGACAGTCGTTCGCAACCGACTTCCAGTCAAGATCGTTGTAATCAACAATCACTGCCATGGCATGGTGCGTCAGTTTCAGCAAAGCTACTTCAAAGAGCACTATCAGTCGACTTTATGGGGATACGATGCCCCTGATTTTGCGCGGATCGCTCAAGCATACGGAATAAGGAGTTTCAAGGTAGACAATCAAGATCAAGTGGAGGCTGGACTGGGCAGGCTATGGGAAGATCCCGATGCGCCATTTCTCCTAGATGTCACGATTGACACGTTCACTAACGTCTACCCAAAAATTGCATTTGGGAGGCCACTCACCGAGATGGAGCCTGACTCCAAACCAACTGCAATGGAAAGTACTTAGCCGCAACTGATGGGCTTAACCTGTATTGTTTTAATATCTGTCTGATGACCAAGAGGCAGGTTAGCTCAGTGCGCATGTTGCTCTCTAACCGCGATGACAGGGCTGGATAACAACTATGGAACGAATTGAAGAAAAGGCCGGAGTATTTGGCTGGCTGAAACACTCTATCGGCCTCGATCGTGCCATCGCTTTCACGATCCTTGCGCGCGGCTGGGGCTCCCTGGCGGGAGTTGTCACCGTTCTGCTCATCGCGCGTTTTCTCACTTCAGTCGAGCAGGGCTACTATTACACCTTCTCGAGCCTGGTTGCACTGCAGATTGTGTTTGAGTTGGGTTTCTCTTTTGTTATCTTGCAGTTGGCCGCCCATGAGCGTGCCCACCTGCAGATTCAGACCGATGGCACGATCACAGGGGATATTGTCGCACACTCTCGTCTTGCTTCTGTGCTTCAAAAAGCCGTTCGGTGGTATACGACGGGCGCCGTGCTGATGGCTGTCGTATTACTACCCGTAGGTTTTTATTTCTTTCAAGCTCATCGTCAGCCGGGAGTTCCTGTCTCATGGCAACTCCCTTGGGTTGCGGTAGTCTTAGCCGCGACTCTTACCTTCCAAATGGACCCACTCTTTGCGTTTCTTGAAGGCTGCGGGCGCATTCCTCAGGTGGCGCGCATGCGATTCACTCAGGCATTTGCAGGAAGCCTGATGGCTTGGGCAGCACTTTGTACGCACCACGGGCTCTTTGCGCCAGCCATGATTATCGGTGGACAGGCAATTGCCGGTGCCTGCTTCCTTTTCTCGCAGCGCACGTTGCTGCTGCCGCTTCTTCGTCACAACACCACGGGACATATAGTGAGTTGGCGTCGAGAGATCTGGCCCTTCCAATGGCGGATTGCCATTAGCTGGCTCTGTGGCTACTTCATCTTTCAGCTCTTCAATCCAGTCTTGTTTGCCTATCGCGGCGCGACCGAGGCCGGACAAATGGGAATGTCGTTGACCATCGCTTCAGCGCTGAGTACGGTTGCCATAGCGTGGATGAGTACCAAGG
>Ga0224529_1001775_pt1 | contig 11979 bp, 9 predicted proteins | sample CBST50metaG_FD_179893 | JGI IMG/M metagenome (GOLD analysis project Ga0224529, IMG submission 179893) | Peat soil microbial communities from Stordalen Mire, Sweden - C.B.S.T50 | ecosystem: Environmental > Terrestrial > Soil > Wetlands > Peat | place: Sweden: Norrbotten County, Stordalen Mire... | reverse complement strand
ACGGCGAGTTGGTTCAGGTGGGCGAATTGCCCATGATGAAGCAGCTTGCCAAAAAATTAGCGCCGCCGACCAAGGCACAACAGGAATTTATAAATGCCGCCGTGGTCATTCGGACAGACCCGGACGCTGTAGAGCGGGCTTTCATGGCGCGTCAATTGGTCCTTTGCACCCTTCCACACAGCGACCCCGGCGATGCAAACCCACGCTGGCTGAGACGGACCGGCAACAGTTCTCTAATCATCCAGCCCGGTTGGGACGGGCAGGAGGATAAGTCTTTCGGCTATCCGTTTGGCAGCATTCCAAGGTTGCTTCTTTTCTGGATTACGACCGAGGTACAGCGAACGAAGAACCGCGAGGACATGACCGACCTTGAAAAGCGCACGTTGCAGCTTGGCCGCAGCCTCAACGATTTCATGCGGGCTGTAGGGCTTAATCCGTACACGGGGGGAGGGAAGCGGGGCGACGGGAAGCGCCTACACGGTCAGATGGACAGGCTTTTCAATTCTCGAATTACATTTCAGCAGACCGCCGAGGACGTGAACATCAAAGGGCGGCACAGCCTCAATATGGAAGTGGCTCCAGAAAGTGAGTTGTGGTGGGACGTGAGACAGCCCGCGCAAGGTTCGCTTTGGAATAGCTGGATTCGCTTGGGTGAAGACTTTTACAAGGCGCTTGTCCTTTTGCCCGTGCCGGTGGACATGCGGGCTTTACGAGCCTTGAAACGCTCACCGTTGGCGCTCGATCTTTATGCGTGGATTTGTTACCGCTCTTTTGTGATCGTGCAGAAACAGCAGCCGCCGCAGTTCACCGCCTGGGAAGTCCTGATGCGCCAGCTAGGGACGGATTACACAGACTCAGACAACTTCAAGAAGAAGGCGAGTAAGGCACTGGCAAAGGTCAAGACGATCTATCCGGGCTTGAGCATAAGCAAAGCCAAGGGCGGGTTTACAGTCCACGCTACGCGCCTGGCAGTGCCTCAAAAAACCGTCACCACGATCAGCAGCTAATCGACTGGTTTTATGCACGGTGAAACGGTACTTTTCTGAAAATTGGAGTATTGAAAACCCTGTGATTCCTGAAAGTTATGCACGGTGAAACGGTACCCCCTTAAACGGTGAAACGGTACCGGAATTCCCACTTTTAAGACGGTGAAACGGTACCCCTATTAATAGTTAAGATAAATAGACTTTTTAGTAGTCGCTCATCCCAAAGCTGTGGAGAACTCCGAAGCGATCCCGCTGCTCCGCTACGCTGCGCAGAAAAAGGAGCGCCCTAACGGGCGGTCAGCGAACTTCGTTCGCATTCAGCGGGAGGGCGCTAGCGCCCCTCCCGCACCCACCCCGCGCAAGTACAAAAACAAAAACAAAAACCTTGCTGGGGATGGTGGGGTTGGTCCAGCCTTTGCGCCGGAGTGTAGAGTCGTGCGAGATCGAACAGAAAGGCCCCAGGACGAACACGGAGCAATGCCGCCTACCCCCGTCTATCCAAAATACGTCTACGGTCATTCTGCCACCGGCCCACGGGTTATGAATCCGGCGTTTCATTTCGTTTCAGGCCGCGTTTTTTTCGCGCCGCGTAAAGGGGCGGTTTTTGCCCAAGCCCTCGAAACGGTCTAATTGTGGCCAGCTCACGAAACGGGAAAAATCGTACGCTAGCGTTCCAAGCCCAAACCGGCGGAATTGAGCGGCGGCAACGATCCGCGACAGTACGGTCCATTTGCTCTTAACCCGGTTTTTCGTTCCATTGCGCCGCAGAACAACCGCCCGAAAAACCTGCCTGTCCATGGTTTGAATGTCTTCGCGTTCGCTCGAATTCAAACCAGTTCCAAGGGTGGTTTCGCTACGAGGCGTAAAGGCCGCTTCGCGCCGCTTGCGCGGTGGCCTGCGGGCCAGCCTTGACCCCTCTACGCTCAAAGACGCCGCACACGGTGTAAGCCCAAACCGCCGAAAGTCTCGGTAAGGCTTCCCGGCGCAATGGAACAGGGAACCGGCTTAAGGGGCCGACTCCCAGGGCAATTGTGCGGCCCCCCAGGAGTACCCGCGCTGCTTCGCATCGGAAGAAGTGGTGAGACACATCACCCCCAAATGGGAACTGTGAAGCGCCAGCGGGCGCTCTGATGTTTACCTGCGTCAACATGTTTAAAATCAATGTTTTGCATCTTTCATGAATCCATAGGAATTCCCGCGTTTACATTCGTAAACGCGTCGGGAGCCTATTAGCTTCAGGCGCGTAAACGTGTTGATTCAGCAAGACTTGGACGTAAACGCGAAAAATTAGTTCTTGACTGTTCGAACCTCCGAGAGCAATCTGTTTTGCAAGGCGGGTTCCCCATGAGTAGCACTCGCACCGGCCAGAATCTCGACTCACAGCCGCTTCCGAACGCCGACGCACGTACGATCCTCCGCGCCAAAACAGTAGCGACCCGGCTCTCTATCGAGGAGCTGGAGGAGGTCGAATCGGCGGCCAAACGGGACGGCAAATCGCTTGCCGAATGGCTCCGCGATATCGTCTTGCGGGAGGCGCGGCAGCGCCCAGCCGACCCGGTCGAGTTGATCTTAGCAGAGCTTTTGGCCACCCGTTCCATGCTCTTGAATTGCTTTCTTTCGACGGCCCAGGCGGGTGTCGAAGGCAAGCAATTGCTGCCCGAAACCGTTCTCAAAATCCGCGCTATCGCCGACGCCAAGAAGCTCCAGAAAGCCCGCAAGATGCTCCAGGATTTCTGGACACAGGAGGGGCAATACGGAGACAAATCTTGACCTGCCCGACTCGAATCCAATGGTTGCTGATCGTCTTTCTGCTGCTCATCGGAGAGCTGACGGCATGGTCCTGGTACGTGATGCCGCCGCTTCAGAACTACTATCTGATGGATTATTTGGACAGCACAACGTGGCAGAGATTGCCCAACGCGACAACCGAAGTGGAGTGGTTGTACAAGGGCGCACCCAAGCGAAAGCCGGAGCTGATCTCGGAGGCAGATGTCGTTCCTGCAACCGGCGGAGGGAGCGAATTTCCCGTAAAACTTTCCCCGAGCGCTACTGCAAAAGGTTGGCGGTGGATAGAAAAGCAGGGACTGACGATAAATTCCGCACGGCAGAACGGGTATCTGAAAGCCATTGTGTACGACGGAAACAGTCTCTGGCAGGTGTTTCTGCAACCGTTGCTTGCATACGCGGAGGCATTCCTTTTCCTGATGGCGCTCCGAATTTTATGGACGGAACGGTCGTGGTTTAAGGAGTGGTGGCGTACAAATAGATCGTCTTTCAGTTGGGAGAGGATACGTGTAGCGCTGGCAAAGAAGAGAGCGAAACAGCCAGCATTCATCGAGCGGAAGAGGTCGGAAGTCACGTCCAGGCCGGTCGAGCAAGTGCCGGCAATGCCGGCACTCCCGCCTGCCACTTCGCCACCACCGAAAAAGACAGCCGCGCTGGCCGCGCCGCCGCTTGCGCCAGCGCCCGCCGTGAAGCCCAAGGAACCATACGTCTGGGACGAATCCAAGTGGATTGATTGAGACAACCGAGGCGCACACCATGCTTTCCATCTCGCAACCACTCTCGGCAGGCCAGGCGCGGACATACCACGCACGGGAGTTTGCTTCGAGTGAGCAAAATTACTGGAGCCGCGACCAGCAGGGCCATAGCGAGTGGCAGGGCAGGCTTGCCGGAGAGTGGGGACTTGCGGGAGCAGTCGGCGCGGAGCACTTCGCCCGCCTGAGTGAAGGCCAGCACCCGCAGACCGAGGCGCAGCTCGTCCGGCATCAGACGGCCAAGACCTACGACGGCAAGTTTGGCAGGGAAGTAACCAGCGTTGAGCACCGGGCCGGATGGGACGCGACCTTTTCCGCGCCGAAGTCGGTTTCATTGACCGCCCTGGTCGGCGGCGACGACCGGGTAAGAGTGGCGCACCGGGAGAGCGTTCGCGCAGCCCTGTCCGAGTTGGAGCGGTATACCCAGGCGCGGATCGGCAACGTCCGTGCGCCGGAGACGACGGGGAAGTTTGCCGCCGCGACCTTCGAGCACGACACCGCCCGGCCCGTCGAAGGCTACGCCGCGCCGCAGCTCCACACCCATGCGGTGATTTTCAACGTCACTGAGCGAGAGAACGGCCAGACCCGCGCCCTCCAACCCCAGGAGCTTTTCGCCTCCCAGAGCTATGCCACGAATGTCTACCGATCGGAGCTGGCCATCCGGCTCAAGGATCTCGGCTACACAATCGAGCGCGGCGAGTTTGGCCAGCCTGAAATTAAGGGATACACGAAGGAGTACATGGAGGCCAACAGCCTGCGCCGGGAACAGGTAAAAGACCACATGCGCGCCAGCGGCCTTGATAGTCCAGCAGCGGCGCAGATCGCCGCGCACCGGACGCGAGACTCCAAGCAACTGCTATCGCCCGAAGAGGTGTTGCGTCAACATCGGGAGCTGGCCGCGCAGCACGGCAACCAAGCGGACCGGGTGGTTGCCGAGGCGCGGCAGCAGGGCCAGCGACACGCCAACAATCCTGACAAAGCCGCCCAGGTGTCCGTTACTTATGCCCGCGATCACCTCTTTGAGCGTTCAGCGGTCGAGAGCGAACGCTCGATAATGACGGCGGCGCTCGGCAGGAGCATGGGCGAGGCGAACTTTGCCCAGGTCCGGCAGGAGTTCGACAAGAGAGTCCAGACGGGCGAGTTCCGCGCCCCAGAGCCGAATTCCAGGCAGCATGGACCCAAACACGCTGGCCAGCAGTACACCACCGCGGCCATGCTGCGCATGGAGCGCGAGACCATCGGCCAGATGCAGGAAGGCAACCGCCGCGGCTACAGCGATCCGATGCTGGTTGAGGGAAGAGTTCGCATCGAGACCGAGGACAGGCACCCGGAATTGAATGCCGGACAGCGCCAAGCGGTCGATGAGGTATTTCTCTCCCGCGCCCAGATTGTCGGCTTGGATGGAGTCGCGGGCACGGGCAAGACTACGACTCTGGCCGTAGTGCGCGAGGGCGCGGAGCAGGCCGGGTACAAGGTCGAGGGCTTTGCGCCGACGAGCGGAGCGGCGAAGAAGTTGGGCGAGGCCGGTATCGACACCAAGACCTTGCAGGCCCATCTTGCCCAAGGCCAGCGGGCGGACACGGGCGAACACCGGCTCTATGTCATGGATGAAAGTTCGCTTGCGTCCACCAAACAGATGCACGAATTTGTCAGCCGCTTGCACCCGAACGACCGCGTTTTGCTGGTAGGCGACACCCGCCAGCATGAATCCGTCGAGGCGGGCCGCATCTTCGCCCAGCTCCAGGACGCGGGCATGAAGACGGTGAAGCTGGAGGAGATTGTCCGGCAGCGCGACCCGGAGCTGAAACAGACCGTCGAGCAGCTTGCGCGCGGCCAGGTTGGAGAGGCTATTGCCGGAATGGAGCGGCAGGGCCGTATCCATGAGGTGCCAGGTCATGAAGACCGCATCGCGGCTATTGCCAAAGAGTATGCGAAGTCGCCCGATAACACGCTGGTAGTCTCGCCCGACAACCGCTCCCGCGCCGAGATCAACCAGGCCATTCACGCCGAGCTACAGGCGAAAGGTGTTGTCGGCAGGGAGGAACACCGCGCCCAGGTGCTTGTACCGCGCCAGGACCTCACCGGCGCGGATCGTATATGGGCGGCGCGGTACAACCCCGGCGACGTGCTGCGCTACTCGCGCGGCTCCAAAGAAACCGGCATCGGCAAAGGCGAGTATGCACGGGTTAAAAGCGTCGATGCGCCCAACAACCGGCTCACCGTCGAGCGGAAGGACGGCACGGAACAAAGCTACGATCCACGGCGCCAGCAGGGAGTCTCCGTCTATCGCGAACAGGAGCGGGCTTTTTCAGTGGGAGACCGTGTGCAGCTTACCGCGCCGTATCCAGACTTGAAGCTGGCCAACCGCGAGCTGGGAACGGTAGAAGGCATCGGCCAGGATGGGCGGATCAGTTTGAAGATGGACGGAGGCCGCCCAGGTGATCGTGTCGTAGAGCTTGATTCGGTGAAAAATCCGCACCTTGACCACGGCTACGCCGTGACGAGTCATTCCAGCCAGGGGCAGACCGCCGACCGTGTGCTGATTCACGCCGATACCGAGCTGGGAGCCAAAGACCTGCTCAACAACCGCATGGCCTACGTTGCCGTTTCACGCGGCGCATACGATGCGCAAATCTTCACCAACGACCGCGAGAAGCTGGGAGCGGCGCTGGGGCATGATGTTTCGCACAGCAGCGCCCATGTGCCGGAGATGAAGCCAGAACAGAAACAGGAGCAGGCTGTCACGCCGCAGCGGGAGATCGCGCCGAAACATGAGCAGAGCTTCGATTTTGGTTTGGGTCTCTAAGAACCTGTTTAAAAACTAGGTACCCGGAACCCAGGAAGCCATATTCGGGGTCAGATTGCGCGGTTAGCGTTTGAGTATGTATCCCAGTGATTTGACGGATGGGCAGTGGGCGAAGCTGGAAGTGTTGTTGCGCGAGTCGTGGAAGAGTCGCCATGCCGGTGGCAGGCCGCGCAAATATCCGTTGCGGCGGGTGACCGACGCCGTGCTGTACGTGGTCAAAACGGGCTGCCAGTGGCGGCAGTTGCCGATAAATTTTCCTCCCTGGCAGACGGTTTATCAGCAGTTTCGGTCTTGGCGGCTGCAGGGGCGTTGGGAACGAGTGACCCAATCCTTGCGGGAGCAGGGCCGCAAAACCGTCGGACGCAGTTCAACTCCTACGGTGGCGATCATCGATTCGCAGTCGGCCAAGACCACCGGAAAAGGGGGGCGCGCGGCTACGACGCAGGCAAAAAGATCAAGGGCCGCAAGCGCCACATCGTCGTCGATACGCAAGGCAACTTGCTAGCGGCGGTGGTGCATTCGGCGGGGATTCAAGACCGCGTGGGCGCCCGCGCCGTGTTGATGCGTCTGTTCCGCCGCTTCGACACCGTAGTTAAGGTATTCGCCGACGGGGGCTACACGGGTACGCTGATCGATTGGGCCAAGGATATGTTTGGTTACGATGTCGAGGTGGTCAAACGAAACGAAATGCACACCTTCAAGGTTTTGCCCAAACGATGGATCGTCGAAAGAAACTTCGCCTGGATGGGATGGTCCAGAAGGCTGAGCAAAGACTATGAAATCTGCCCAACCTCGTCAGAAACTATGATCTGGATCAGCTTCGCACACACGCTGCTCAAACGCTATGCGTAGTTTTTAAACAGGTTCTAATACTACAGTTGTAATTAAGTGATAAAGTAAAGGTGCTCATGGTGGAATTTCCGCGAATGCGATGGAAGCGTCGATAAAAGGCTGGCAGGACGAGTTGGTGCGGGCGCACGAGCGGATCGCAGATTTATTTGCGCGCTCGGAGGTGCGGGAGCGCAGTCTGGCTTATCTGGAAGGTCTGCTGAGCGGCTGCGAACGGAAGAACAGTTGGCAGGTAGCCGAGTGGGTTGGGGAAGCGTCGCCTTACGGGATGCAATATTTGCTGGATCGTTCGCGTTGGGACGCCAACGCGGTCCAGGCGTGCTTGAGCGAGTATGTGAAGGACGAGTTAGGCAGCCCGGATGCGGTTCTGGTGCTTGACGAAACCGGATTTCTGAAGAAGGGCATCCATTCCGCTGGTGTTCAGCGGCAGTACAGTGGAACAGCGGGCCGGATCGAGAACAGTCAGGTAGGCGTGTTTCTCTGTTACGCCAGCCAGTGGGGTTTTGTGCTGCTGGATCGGGAATTGTATCTTCCCCAGAGTTGGGTGGAGGATGGGCCGCGCTGCCGGGCGGCAGGCATCCCCGAAGGCGTTCCATTCGCGACCAAACCGATGTTGGGCAGGCAGATGCTGGAACGGGCATTCAATGCTGGGATGCCTTGTGGTTGGGTGGCCGGAGATGAAGTCTATGGCCGCGACGGCAAGCTGCGCCACTGGCTGGAAGGACGGCATCAACCCTATGTGCTTGCGGTAGCGTCGGATCAGCGATTATGGCAGCAGGATATGCGCCAGCACCGCGTCGATGAGATCGCCAACAAGCTGCCCAAGCGCGCCTGGAAACGGCTTTCGGCTGGCCAGGGCGCCAAGGGGGAAAGGCTTTACGATTGGGCCTTGGTACGCTGGGCTGAGCATGAAGGTTGGCAGCATACTTTGCTGGTGCGGCGCAGTCTGGACGCCAAGCCCGAGTATGCTTTCTATTTCACTTATGCCCCCCAAAAGAAAAGCACTCTGAAGATCCTGGTAGCCATCGCGGGACGCCGATGGGCAGTCGAAATCGCTTTCCAGATGGCCAAAGGCGAGTGTGGTTTGGATCACTACGAAGTTCGGCACTGGCAGGGCTGGTACCGGCATATCACCCTGTCCATGCTTGCCCTGGCCGTTTTGGCGGTGCTGCGCGCCAGAGAGAAAAAAACCTTCCGCCAACAAGGTTCCCCTCAGCGTACCGGAAATCCGGCATCTGCTCGTGCTGTGTCTGTGGCGCGGCTGGCATAGTCTGGAACATCTTCTGCTATGGTCGGATTGGCGAAGACAGCACCAATTCCTCGCCCAGTTCTACCACTACCGAAAACAAGGCTCCTTGCTTCCTGCCACTTACTTACAACTGTAGTACTAAGGGAGCAAGCCGCCGCCCCTGCGGCCCGGTCACCCCGCCCGCGTAAAATCACTATCAAGTAATTGTAAGAGGTGTTTTGTGCCGAAATCCAGTTGTCTCGCCGAGTGGTTCTCCGCCGTGCTGCTGATGTTGTGCGCTGCTGGGGCTTGGGCGCAATCCGCAGATGTGACGGCACAGAGCATAGCCACGCTCAAGCAACAAGCTGCAAAGGGTGATGCAATAGCCCAACATGGCCTCGGCGTAAAATACGACAACGGCCAAGGTGTGCCCCAAGACCACGTACAGGCGGCGATTTGGTACCGCAAGGCAGCCGATCAAGGATTCGCCGCTGCACAGAACAATCTCGGCATGATGTACGCCGACGGACAAGGCGTACCGCAAAGTTATCCTCTGGCAATACTCTGGCTCCGCAAGGCATCAGCACAGGGATTTCCCGCAGCAGAAAACAACCTCGGAGTGCTCTACAACAAAGGCGAGGGCGTCCCTCAAGACGATGGGCAAGCTGTATATTGGTTTCGCAAAGCCGCAGAGCAAGGAGAAGCAGCAGCACAAGACGACCTTGGTCGAGCCTATGAATACGGCCAAGGTGTGCCACGAGACTACGAGCAGGCGGCACTCTGGTATCGCAAAGCAGCCGAGCAGGGTGATGCCGACGGGCAAAACAGTCTTGGAGAGTTGTACCTGTTCGGACTAGGTGTGCCGCAAGACTGTAAACAGGCAGCGGTTTGGTATGGAAAGGCTGCTGACCGAGGGAACGCCGATGGGCAATATAACCTAGGCAGTCTGTACTCTGACAGTTTCCCAAAGACATGTCCAAGAGACTATGCGCAGGCGGCGGTGTGGTATCGCAAGGCTGCTGAGCAAGGAGATTCACGTTCACAAGCCGGTCTTGGTGTCCTCTATGACAATGGCCAAGGTGTGCCACAAGACTACACGCAAGCGGCAAGTTGGTATCGCAAGGCTGCTGAACAGGGGGACGGTTGGGCGGCGTGGTATGCACAATATAATCTCGGCGATGCCTATAAGGACGGACAAGGTGTCACGCAAAGCTACACCGCAGCAGCATATTGGTATCGCAAAGCAGCAGATCATGGACTTTCCGATGCCGAACGCAAGCTCGGTGAACTTTATAACACTGGCAAGGGTGTACCGCAGGATTTTGCTCAGGCTGTAGTTTGGTATCGCAAGGCTGCTGATAAGCACGATGCCGATGCTCAATATGACCTAGGTATGTTGTACAGGGACGGGAGCGGTGTGCCGAAAATGGACGGCGTACAGGTTCCCAAAGGGCTGACGTTGATCGACCCCAACCAAGCCCCTCAGGATCTTGCACAGGCTGCTGACTGGTTCCGCAAAGCTGCTGAGCAAGGCCATGCTTCCGCGCAAAGCTCTCTGGGGTCACTATACGGTGAAGGCCAAGGAGTGCCGCAAGACTACTCCCAGGCAGCGACGTGGTATCGCAAAGCAGCCGAACAGGGCAACGCCAATGCGCAATACAATCTTGCTCTGCTCTACGGGACGGGTCGGGGCGTTCCAGAGGATGAGGCACAGTCTGAGGTGTGGTTACGCAAATCGGCAGAAAACGGTTTCGCCGCAGCGCAGTACGCATTAGGCTCGATTTACAATTCCATGTCCGATTACGCAAATGCAGCTCTCTGGCTTCGCAAGGCGGCAGATCAGGGACATGCCGGGGCGCAGCGCAACCTTGCCTCGCTGTATGCTCACGGTCAAGGCGTCACGCAAGATTCCGCCCAGGCCGTTTCCTGGTATCGCAAGGCCGCCGAGCAAGGCGACGCAGAAGCACAAGACGATCTCGGAATGTTGTACATTGGGGGCCAAGAGGTTCCACAAGACTACTCGCAAGCAGCAACTCTGATCAGAAAGGCCGCCGATCAGGGCTACGCGACAGCACAATTTGATCTTGGCTTACTCTACGAAAAAGGCCAAGGCGTACAGCAGGATGATGCGCAGGCAGCAGCGTGGTACGGAAAGGCCGCCAAGCAAGGCAATGTAGACGGCCAAGTCACACTTGGCTTTTGGTACTCAATGGGCAAAGGCGTTTCGCAGGATGAAGCACAGGCGGCCGTATGGTTTCGGAAGGCAGCAGATCAGGGCAATAGCTTTGCCCAGAATGAACTCGGAAAGCTCTACTACACCGGGACAACCGTACCCAAAGATTATGCGCAGGCGGCAGACTTGTTTCGCAAAGCTGCTGAGCAAGGGCTATCGGAGGCACAATACAAACTCGGCATCCAATACGATCAGGGCGAAGGTGTCTCAAAGGACCACGAGCAGGCGATTGTCTGGTATCAGAAGGCCGCATCCCAAGGTAACTCCAAGGCCATAGAATTGCTCGGTTATAAATCCATGATGGAATCAGGGAAAGCAGTGCCCGTAAAAATTATTGACCGCAAGACCAGCGAAACTGGCTACAGCTACGTCGTGCCCGCCTACTCGCACTCGTCGTCAAATACCAACTTGAATTGCTATGCGTACTCAAATAGCGTGAATTGCTCAGGCAGGACCAGGACGGACGGTTACAGCACGGCACCGAGAGAAATTTCCTACGACGTTTCAGGAGCTACGTATTCCCTTCTATTGCCGGACGGAAGAATCGCGGTAGTCAACTGCGAAAGCAAGTTCCATGAGAAATTTGACTACATCAATCGGCGAGATTGTCGAATGCCGCTTGTGAGCGACATTCAGGTCGAGTTCAAAGGCAAAAACGCTAAACTCATTTGGGCGGTGAGCATAGACGGTAGGACGTTTGAATCGGAAACTTACAAAATTATTGCCGTGCGGGATAGATGAGCGAACCCATCGCCTTATGCTGCCATCGGCGATGGAAACCTACGCGAGCGTTCCCCCTTTTTTTCTCTCGCTGCAGAATTCGGTAGACGAGTTGATGCTTTGGCGTGATGCTTAAGTAGGAGACCTTTTTATGAAAAACGATCAAAGACTCAATTTGGTAGCTGACAGGATCATGTGCAATGCGCAGACACAGGGAATAGATTTTGCAGATCCGGTGAACGCGTTTACTGTTTGGGCCGGTCTTTCCCACGGGCCGCAATATTGCGGAAGCCGCAAGGTGCTTGATGACGCATGGATGCTTGCTGCCGCGCATGTGAACCTGAAAGACCTTTACGTTGTAAAGGGGCCGCTCGATGCCTTTGGCATCATGAGGTTTGAGAGAGGATAAACCCTGCTAAAGACAGTCTATCTTTAGCGTCACTGATTCATCGACGGCTTGCTGTGGCATGTTAACGCAGCAGGATGGTCGATGTGTCTCACAAAGGGTAAGTGTTGACCCACGACCGCCGCGCCGTGTTTTCAAGGGCTTGCATGGGTCAAATGTCAAGGCCATAATTAAACCATGAAATACGGCTATGCCCGCGTATCGACTGACGACC
>Ga0224529_1001764_pt1 | contig 12049 bp, 10 predicted proteins | sample CBST50metaG_FD_179893 | JGI IMG/M metagenome (GOLD analysis project Ga0224529, IMG submission 179893) | Peat soil microbial communities from Stordalen Mire, Sweden - C.B.S.T50 | ecosystem: Environmental > Terrestrial > Soil > Wetlands > Peat | place: Sweden: Norrbotten County, Stordalen Mire... | reverse complement strand
GCCGACAGGTCCATCCAGCAGCTCGCCAATCTCACGCCGGCCGCATGGATCGCAAGACACACTTCCGGAAACCTATAAAACCGAGCACCGCACCTCGTCAACCGTGTGCTTGGTCAGACGCATACGATTCAGGGACTATCCAAGAAGCATGGCGTGCACCGACGGATGGTGCGGCAAGCGATTGGGAACGCGATTCCTCCCGAGCGAAAAGCTGTAGTACGGGAAGCACCGCGGCTGGGTCCAGTCAAGGAACACATCGACCAGATGCTGGGCGCGGACGTAAAAGCGCCGCGCAAGCAGAGGCATACGGCTCATCGGATCTGGATGCGCCTGTGCCGCGAGCATCCGGATCATCCCGTCGGGGAAGCTACCGTCCGACGCTATGTGCAGGTGCGGAAGCGTGAGCTGGGGCTCAGTGGGCGGGAAGTTTTTGTGCCGCAGAGCTACGAACTGGGCCAGGAAGCTCAGGTGGATTGGTTCGAGGGCATGGCCAAGCTGGGCGGCGAGGTCGTGAAGTTGCAGTTCTTCGCGATGCGCAGCATGGGTTCGGGCGACGCTTTCCATCGGGCTTATCCGCACGCAACGCAACAAGCTTTGCTTGAAGCCCACGAACATGCGTTCGATTACTTTGGCGGTGTCTTCAAGACCCTGCGCTACGACAACATGAAGTCCGTGGTGAAGAAGATTCTGCGCGGATATCAGCGGGTGGAGACAGACCGGATCATCGCGTTTCGCTCGCACTGGGGCTATCAGAGCGAGTACTGCAACCCGGCCAGCGGCAACGAAAAAGGCGGAGTGGAAGGCGAGTTGGGCTGGTTCCGGCGCAACTTGCTTGTGCCCGTGCCGGAAGCCAGCGATCTGACCGCGCTGAACCAACAAGTATTGGCCGACTGTGTTGCCAACCGCGGTCGCACTATCATCGGCAGAAGCATGACCATCGGCGCGGCCAGCGAGTTAGAGCGCGAGCACCTGTCGCCGCTGGCGGTGGAAGGTTTTCCGATCCACGAGTTGCTCTATCCGCTGCTTGTGGACGGCAAGGGGCGCGTGAAGGTGAAGACCAACTGGTACTCGACACCGCTCTGGCCGGGGCTGCGCGTGACGGCGGTGGTTGGTCCACTGACCGTGGAGATCGTGCATGACAACAAGGTGGCGGCGCAACATCCGCGCTGTTACGGACGCGGTCACGAGATCCTCGATCTCGAACACTATCTGGATGTGCTGGAACGAAAGCCGGGCGCCATGAAGGGTTCGACGCCTTTGCAGCAGTGGCGTCAGGCTGGTCGCTGGCCCGCTTGCATGGATGCGATCTGGCGCGAGCTTGAGCAGCGCCACGGCAAGAGCAAGGGAACCCGCGAGATGATCACCCTGGTCCGCGCCGGTTCCATCGATGGCTGGGACAAGCTGATCGCCGCCGTAAAAGATGCGTTGCGCCTCGGAATCAGTGATGCCGCTGCTGTGCTGCATCTGCAGCGTATGCCCGATCCGGAACAACGCCGCCAGTACGCCGTTGCCCTGGCCGAAGAGCTGCAACAGTACGAGCGGCCCATGCCGGTGATGGATAACTACGACTTGCTTCTGACCAGCACCACGGGGGCGATCCAGTGAAAAACCAGACGCAAGCCCTGGAATACGCCAGCGTGCTTCAGTACTGCAAAGCGGTCCGCCTGCCCACCGTAGGCGCCAACTTCGTTCCGCTGGCCGATCAGGCGGTGAAGGAAAATCACAGCCACATTCGCTATCTTGAAGCACTGCTGGCCATCGAGTGCGAAGAGCGCGACCGGCACGCCATCGACAGTCGTATCCGCGATGCACAACTGCCTCGCATGAAGACGCTGGAGGAGTTCGACTTCGCGCAGGCACAGCAGATTTCGGCACCTCGCATACGGGATTTAGCCGAAGGCGGTTATATCGAGCGCAAGGAACCGATTGTGTTGATCGGCGATTGCGGCACGGGTAAAACTCATTTGGCTACCGGCCTCTGCCTGGCTGCTTGCCGACAGAAGCGGCGCGTCCGCTTCACAACGGCTGCGGCGCTGGTCAACGAATTGGTCGAGGCGAAGCAGAACAACCAGGTCCGCAAGCTGATGACGCGCTGGCAGAAGTACGAACTGATCGCGCTCGACGAGGTCGGATACGTGCCTCTGGCCGACATCGGTGCGGAGTTCCTCTTCCAGGTGATCTCGGAACGAACTGAGCGGGCGGCCATCATCGTCACCACCAACTTACCCTTCTCCGAGTGGACGACAGTGTTTCCGAATCCGCGGCTTTGCAAGGCGCTGCTGGACCGGATCACAGATCGAGCCCACATCATCGAGACCGGAACTGAGTCCTTCCGCTTCCGGCGCACATTGGAAAGGAGCAAAAACCGTTGAGCGGTGCAAGAGGCCGTGGAAATGACGGCCTGTGGAAAGCATGGGAAAACGATAAAACTGTTTTCCCACTCTTCCCCCAGTCCTTGGAAATCGCTGCGGCGATTCCCACATTACCACCGCCACGACTACGACGAGGATGAATATCTCTCAAAACCCGTCAAACCAAAACCCGTCAAACCAAAACCCGGAACAATGATGCACAATATCACTACCCAGGTGGGCCAAATCAAATGGTCAAAGTGGGCCACGCCGGAATAGCGAACTCAGCTTTCCCTTGACGTCTGATACGCAACAAAAAATGCAAGTCACACAAAACAAAGAAAAACTGCAGAATACCCGTTTCATCCCCCTTGGGTCGGCAACGCCGGTGGGAGACTAAAATGAATACGGCCCGTTGCGGAAAGGCAGGCTCAAATCTGGACGTGGAGCGGACAACATCTGCCTCACTCGTTCGCACGCTTGGAGAGAAAGATTGGGTAAGCCTTACAGCAGAGATCTCGACAATTTGATACCCACTGTTCGATGGGCTGAGTCCGTGAATGTATCGGCCCTTGCTGAATTTATCGCCCAAAACAGTTCCCTCGCATTGCTTGCCGTTGGATCAGGAGGATCACAAAGTGTCGCAAGCTTCTCGGCGATGCTCCATCGTCACTACACCAATATGCCTGCTGAGGAATCGACTCCCTTACTGAGCGTCAAGTCTGGTCTTGACGTGAGAATAGTCCAGATCTTCACTGCGAGCGGAGCTAATCCAGATGTGCTCGGCTGTTTTTCTGAATTGGTTGTGAAAGAGCCGGCGGCTCTGATGGTTTTAAGCTCCGCCTCCGCTTCTCCATTGTCAGATCGAGCAAAGAAATATTGGTTTACAGAATATTTTGGGTTCGACGGCCCATTCGAAGGGGAAGGATTCGTCGCCACGAACTCAATTCTTGCTCAGATTGCCATCATGAAGCGCGCCTACGAAACAGCGTTCAACGTACAAGGTGAAAGCTTGACCCAGACCCTGGAAGACACCACAACGTCAGGATGGCTGGATCACTTGGAAGCCTTGGTCGCGCAAATTGGGGTCAGACAGCATCTTGTAGTACTCTTCGGCGAATTGGGCAGGCCCGCAGCGATAGATTTGGAATCGAAATTCAGCGAGGTTGGACTGGCGAGCGTCCAACTGGCAGATTTCCGCAATTTCGCTCATGGTCGCCATAACTGGCTGGACAAACACCCAAATAGCACTCTCATAGTTTCTATTGAAATCGGGCAGGAAGCAGCCTTGGCGTCTCGTACCCTCAGACAGTTGCCAAAAGAGATCCCTGTTTTGAGAGTGTCTGTACCGCAAGAATCACATCTTGGTGCCGCCGTTGCCATGCTAGCGGTCATGAGATTGACGGGGAAATTTGGATCATTGCGCGGGATCGATCCGGGCCGGCCTGGTGTACCGACTTATGGTAGTAAACTCTACAGGCTCAATGCATGGCCGTCACGGAATCTTAAGGTTTCCATTCCGGAGATTTCGATAGTGAGGAAGTCTCGTCTGACTCTTGACGAGCTTCGCCGATCCACAAAACTGGACGAATGGATGATCCATTTCAATACATTCATCAAGACGCTTAGTGCGTTAACCTTCACGTCTCTTGCTCTTGACTATGACGGCACTCTTTGTGATCAGCGCGACAGATTTCGAGGGATAAGCGCAAGTGTGCGCGATGGTCTCGAGATAGTACTTGAGAAATGTATCCCAATCATAATCATTACCGGCAGAGGGAAATCGGTCGGAGATGCTCTTCGTAGTGCCATTTCAGCAAAGTATTGGCATCTGGTTCAAGTTGGCTACTACAACGGTTCAGAACATCACCCGCTGAGCTTTGATGGCGAGCTAGCTCGGCTTCCAACTCCAGATTCGATTCTGCTCAAAATTGCGTCGCAAATCGCCTCACACCCACGGCTCGAAGACCTTAAGCTCGAAGTTCGTCGCTACCAGCTTACGATTGCGGCAAACGCCTCCACTTCCCCAGTGAAACTTCACTCTATCGTTTCAGATCTATTGTATCCCTTTGTACATCTTGGGCTGCGAGCTGTAACGTCAGCACATTCGGTCGATATACTGTTACCCGAAGCCTCAAAGAAAGGACCGTTGAGATCCGGGAAGCTTGGTGATCAATACCTGTGTGTGGGGGATGGGGGCGAAATGCCTGGTAACGACTATGAACTCCTTCAGGAGACGGGATCCCTAAGTTGTTACCAGACGTCGTACAATCTTGATCGTTGTTGGCATATATCGCCTCCGGGTTCAAGAAATTCCCAATCCACCTTGCATTATTTTTCCTGTTTGCAACAGCGTTCCTCTGGTTTCACGGTTGATGTAGAGCGGCTGGTAACCGTACGTCGATGAATCAAGAACTGGGTTTGAGAGTACTTGGTCGAGTGTTGAATTGGGATGATGACCGCGCTCGCGAAGAATTCGCCCGGTTGAGTATTCTTGCTCGCTATAAGTACGACAGCTACAGGGATTTCGTTGCCGGCGCTAGATTCATCGAGAAACTCGCGGAATGGCTTCAGCAATTCGCGTCGCCGGATCGAGACGCCGCCTACCGGTTTGTATTGGGGAACTATATAGTTGACTTCACGTATAACTATCTTTAGAATGAATACATGAGCCGCTCAACTATCAGCGCCTACGAGTTGAATCGTCGTTTCCCGACGCCGGAATCAGCACAGAAGTACATAGAAGAGAAGCGTTGGGATGGGAAGCCTACTTGCCCTTCTTGTGGGGAAGTCAACCTGGTGACTAAACGCAGGGACGCTGGCTACTACCGCTGCCCGATATGCCGCTTGGTATTCACTGTCCGTACCGGCACGATCATGGAGCGTTCTCATATTCCCCTGGACAAGTGGCTCTATACCTTCTATCTCGTTATGACGGCCCGGAAGGGTATCTCTTCCCTTCAACTGGCCAAGGAGATCGGGATCACCCAGAAGTCGGCCTGGTTCCTGCTTCAACGTATCCGGCAGGCTTGCGGGAAGAAGGATGACGACGACCAGAATGGATTCCTTCAGGGCATCGTGGAAGCCGATGAGACCTATATCGGCGGCAAAGAAGCCAACAAGCACGAACACAAGAAGTTAAACGCGGGGCGCGGGGCGGTCGGCAAGATCGCCGTTCTCGGAATGAGAGAGCGTGGAGGCAAGGTCAAGGGCAAGGTGCTTGCCCAAACCGATGCAGCCACGATTCAGGACGCTGTTATCGACGCGGTGCTGCCCGGCTCTACCCTCTATACCGACGAGTACGGCTCCTACATCGGTATGAACTTGGTATATGACCACGCCTCCGTCAACCACAGCGCCAAGGAGTACGTGAACGGGATGGCGCATACCAACGGGATCGAGAGCGTGTGGGCGGTTCTCAAGCGTGGCTTCTACGGCGTTTACCACTCGTTCAGCGAAAAGCATCTCCAGCGCTACGTGGATGAATTCTCTTTCCGGTTGAACGAGGGCAACGTGAAGAACCATACGATGAGCCGGATTGACTCCCTGCTGGCGAAGAGTGTGGGCGTCAGGATCATGTACAAGGAACTCATCGAATCTGTCTAAACGGAATACGCAACCTCTCTATAGAAAGAGAGGTTTTATGACCGACGAAGAGCTTTTACCCCTGTTAGAACTGATTGCAGAAGCGTACTCAGGTCCGTTGCCTGGGTTTCCTCCTCAGCTTTGGATTTTTCCAAATCGGAGTTTAGCTGATCGAATTTCCGCACTGAGGCTTCATACGTCGGGTGCCCAGTAAGCGCCACATCCCCAAATTGCTTGCGATGAAAGGCGAACTCAAGGTTCGTCTGAATAAGCATCTGTGCCATGGTTGCGACAAGGACTCGTTCGTTCTGATTCACAATTCCCCCTGGTGGTTGATCTCACTGAATCATAAACCACCATGAAGTCAAATATATAGTTCCCTTGTATTGGACCACTTGATCTACCTCGCACCAGCTGAGATCAACCATCTAGTCGAGCTGGCATTCTCAGAACGACTGCAACCTGCCCTCCGAATTGCCGTGGCGAAAGACCTTGGAATTCAACCCTATTCTGTATGGGCAAATGCCGATACCGCCAAGGCATACGAACGCTTAGTCCGTTCCTCACTTTTCATCGGTCTCAGTGATGGAGCTCGAATTGATGCTTTTCGACGTGCGAATGCCGGAATTGTGTCAAATGAGCAAGTTCTCTTGGCACTTGAAATCAGCGACGAAAAGTGGGAGCAGGTTCTAGCCGATCTCCGAACTGACCTGACAGATCCGCAAGCAACGTTTAGGATGGTCTTTTTGATCGACGACTTTGCAGGAACAGGAAGCACACTCATCCGTTTCGAGAAATCTCGGTGGAAAGGTCGACTGGAGAAGTTCTGGGACAACATCAAGGATAAGACCCACACACACTTCGCTCATGATTGGCGCCTCCATATTCACCACTACATAGCGACCGAGCGAGCAAAGCGGTACATAGTGCAACGCGAGCAAGAGAGACGGGCTAGCGCCAAAGATGAAGCGTGGCTTCCTCCTATTGAGTATTCGTTTGGGACGGTGCTTCCGGACTCAATCAGCATCACGGCTGCAACCCATCCGGATTTCTTTAGCATCATGGAGCGCTACTACAATCCGTCCATTCAGACCAAACACACGAATGTTGGAGGAGCCGAAAATATCGCGAATGGTTATGGTGGCTGCGGTCTCCCTCTGGTCCTCGAACACAACACACCTAACAACTCCGTCGCGCTGCTCTGGGCTGAGTGCAATGAAAATACCGTCGAACCGACCGCCCCTGCTATGCGGCCACTTTTCAGGAGAAGGCAGAGGCATTCCTAATGTTCAATCCTTTCGAACGCCGTGCAACGGAATACCTTCGGGACGACGAAGCGTTTCTTGCAGTAGTCACCCCCGAACCGATACGAGTTCACTTGGCGAAATATGGGGCAGAAAGAAGTCTCTACGACAGACTTGTCGTAATTAGGGGGACGCCCGGCAGCGGCAAAACAACGATAGCTCGAGTTTTTGAGACTAGCGTCGTTGATACGATGCTGCGACATGAAGAAGCTTATAAGCCGCTCATGGCGTCCTTGGACGAATGCGGCGCCCTGCATGATGCTCGCCCAGTACTTCTGGCAGCCAGAATACCTTTGGAGTCGGATTATCGCGAAATCTGGGAGTTGCCTTACCCGGAAGATACAAAGAACGTACTGCTCACAACACTACTGCAATCGCGCACTGTGCTGGCATGGAAGAGGCAGATAGACAAGCTCGGTGTATCGTACGACAACGTATATCTTACACCGGACGTTGGCTCTCCAGGAGCCCGATCAGCGGCCGGTGCCGAGTCATTTGAGTCTCTAGTAAAGACAGCCGCGAGAATCGAAGAGGGCGTTCTCAGAGTTATTGGGGCTCTTGTTCCTCCGCCGGCATCAGAGTTAGCGTCCTTGGACGCCGACTACTATCGTCCGTTCGAGACTCTGGAAGATATCCAAATTTCTTTCGAAGCGCAGCAAACCTGGTTCTTACATCCACTAGTCATCTGTGACGATGCCAACACTCTCCACCCATTCCAATTGGCTTATCTGCAGAGATGGCTCATCAGACGAGAGCTGAGGGTAGGACGCTGGCTTCTAACGAGGCTCGATGCTTTGCGGCCAGAGGAGGCATTTGCCATTGTTCATCAGGAGGAAAGGTCAAGTGAACTTCCTGGTGTCACTGTCTCAAGAGAAATAATCCAGATAAATCTACAAAGTGAACGGAAGGACCAAAAGGCACAGTTTAGAAGGATGGCGCGCGACATGGCCAATAGGTACATGCGGCAAATGCCTATGTTCGCGACACGAAAGCTCGATGATTTCGCCAGTCTATTGTCTGACCGGCCCGCTAGGCTTACGGCATCGAAGCTAGAGACTTTGCGCGCCAAGACTCACGCCGAAGCGAAGCGGCTCCACATATCCGCCGAGCGATACGAAGGCATCTTCCGCCTGATCACTGACTACAGCAAGGATCTTGGCGACGACGATCAACTCGCTCTTCTAATCATTTTGCTAAACCGCTATGCAAAAAGAGTGGACCAGAAGGAACTCTTTGGAGCCGAAGATCCAGAACCCGCTCGTCCGCTTAAGATTGACTCCGGCCTCGAAGAGGCGGCCAAGCTCTACTTATTTCACATATATCAACGTTCATTCTTCTTTGGATTCAATGATCTTTGTGATGCTAGTTCGGAGAATGCCGAGCAATTCCTTCGACTCTCTGCAATCCTCGTCGATGCGATTGCGACGCGCCTCATTCGAAACCAAGGCGCTACTCTGAGTTGTGAGCAGCAAACGAGTTTGCTTCGCGAACGGGCTACGGATTTTATGAAGTCATGGAGCTTCCCGTACTACGACAAAGTGCGGATGATAGTAGAGGCAATCGCGGCTCGTTCCTTGCATGAATCTCTCCGGGCGACTGCTTGGCTGGGTAGTGGAGCGAATGCTTTCGGCGTTCCCCAGGAAGAGTTTGCGCGAGTGACAACTGACTACGCGGAACTTTCAAATATTCTGAAGTTCGGAATGGCATATAACGCATTTACTCTGATCCCAAACTACGACTGTCAAGGCAAGAAATGGTGCCTGATCGAGTTGGGAGGAATTCCATGTCTTAGCTACGGTCTTACGCTCAAGCGCGGGGGGTTCATTAAGAGTAGGCTAGACGATCTCGTAGAGGTCACAGCATGAGCTACCCTACCAAACGATGGGAAAAGTGCATAATGCACCGCGATGGTGACACTCCTAGCTTCCTTGCTGAGTGGTTCTCAAAGCCAGATAAGCATGTATTTCTGATTGGAGGAGCCGGATTTGACCCGCGCTCTACTGCGGTGGCAAAACTCTTGACTTCGTGTTCAAAGGCGCCAATCGACACACTGCTGATAAGGGAACAGAGGCCGTTACCGTCGTCAGGGTTGCTGGAAGGCGCAGATAAAAATATCGTTGCGCTAAAACAAATGCTGCCAAATCTTGTCCTTCGTGAGGTAAATATATTTTCTGCAAGCGATTTTGCGTTAACTGGTGGACGACAGATCGCTGAAATTGCAAGAGGTCTGCAATGGTCCGGGATTACTGATGTTGTTATCGACTGTAGCGCTCTATCCCGCGGAATCGTGTTTCCGCTCGTGCGTTCAGTACTGAGTAATCCGGCCGCACCTGTCAATCTGCACCTACTTGTGATAGACCAACCGAGTCTCGATGATGGAATCGTAGCCGAGCCCACTGAACGCGCCTCTGCCATTCATGGCTTTAAAGGCCGTCTGGGACTTGAAAGCAGTCAGCAAGCCGCTGTCCTGTGGCTTCCGCAACTTGTCGCCGGTCAGCAGGCCTCATTGGCAAAGATTCTTTCAAGTCTTGAGCCTAAGCCTCACGACATCTGCCCAATCCTGCCCTTTCCGTCTCACGACCTGAGGAAACCAGAGAAGCTGATCACTGAGTTCCGTACCGAACTCGAGAGCACCTGGGAAGTTGATCCAAGAAATGTAATTTTTGCGTCGGAGGGGAACCCATTGGACCTCTATCGGTCTATCCTAAGAATCGACGATGAACGTGGCGAGGTCTTCAAGGAAACCGGAGGGTCGATTCTGGTACTTTCGCCCATCGGGAGCAAATTATTGTCCATCGGTGCCCTAATGGCTGCGATTGAGCGGGACTTCCCAGTTGTCTGTGTAGAGGCCCTAAACTACAAATTTACCCCAGGTGTAGAGGCTCAACGGTTTTCTGATGAAAAGTTGGTTCACCTTTGGCTCAAAGGAGAGGCGTATGGCGAAAAAGTCGCAAGCTAACGCCTGCAAAGTTGCGGGAATCGGGCTAATCGCCCTCGATTTGCTCATCAAGAGTGAAGAGGAGGTGCCCACTGTTTCAGCAGGAGGAACCTGCGGAAATGTGCTGGCCATTCTCGGTATGCTTGGTTGGGAATCGCGGGCAGTGGGGCGACTCGCACAAGATGCGGCGGCAGAATTGATCTCCACAGACCTGAAAGCATGGGGCGTGGATACGGACCTCTTAAATCTCTCACCGACCGCTCCTGCACCGACTATCGTTGAGCGACTGAGACTTGATTCCGCAGGAATTCCATTTCATTCCTTTGCATTTGCTTGCCCTTGGTGCGGGGAGCGGCTTCCGTCCTACCAGCCTGTTACGATTCCGTCCGTGCGCGCAGCCGCATTGAAAATTCTTGAGAGTGACGTTCTTTTCGTTGATCGAGCATCTCCAAGCGCAGTCGAACTAGCCACTATGTTTCACTCAGCTGGCAAGATTGTGGTTTTCGAACCTTCATCGAGCAGAGTCGATCATCTTTTCCAAAAGCTCCTTAGTGTCTCCCAGATAGTGAAGTATTCGCATGAGCGATTTCCGGAACTGGAAGAGACCATATGGCCCATTGTTCGGAAGTTGGAGATTCAGACACTGGGGCGAGGCGGGCTCAGGTTTCGCATGGCAGCTAGGAAGAATGTAACTTTATGGCAGCATCTTCATGCGCCTAAACGAGAGATGATCGTCGATACATGTGGAGCTGGAGACTGGGCTACAGCAGGACTGATCGAGCTCACATGCAAGAGCGGACTTCCAGGTCTTCTTGGTCTGAACAAAGAACATACGTTGAGAGCCTTGGGGTTTGCGCAAAAACTGGGTAGTTGGAATTGCGGCTACGCGGGGGCCAGAGGTGCAATGTATAGTCTGTCCAAATCCGCCCTTCTCAAAGAGGTAAAACGTCTAGCGCAGCCGAGCGTTTTGACAATGCCGACAATAGAGGGTCCATCTAATAGTTTGAAAGCCATGGCAGGGACATGCCGTCTCTGTAGTGAAATGGAAATCCCGAAAAGGTGCAAAACGGCGTGCTAAAAGGAAGGGGAGATACCCCGCCTCTGGCTTGCGCTCCGTACTACATAATGGCATGGTTAACATAGGAAAAGGCAGAGGTTTGTCTCGTAATCAATTGAAACATAAGACGAAACGACTGATGAGGGTGCTCCAGCACCCTTTTCAGCACCCTCATTTTGAGACGAACGCACCCTCGCGCCGAAGACGATGTATGGCGGGACATGAATCGACCATTGCCTCTGCACGGCAGAGGTCTGTAACCAAAAAGCAGAGGTCGGCGAGGGTGCTGGGAGTTTGTCTACCGATTTTTATAAGGACTTAGAGTGCTTTTGTTTGCCGTCAGTGCCCATAGTTTCAATGGGTTACGATCAAAAGTACTTCTGTCACGGCAGAGATCACAGCCACCATTCCAGTATTGATCACGGGAGCGTCCCAGTTTCCAGAATAGATTGAAGCCAATCAGAAGGATGGTCGCTTTCAGGAGCGCGGTAAAACCGCCTTTTGATTGCAGGGGAGTCGCCGCTTTGCTCCAGATCGGGCTTTGATCAACCGATCAATTTTCGAGGCGCGACGTAATCCCACTCAACACCTTTATACTGTCACGAGTTGCCCAAAGCAGTAGATCCCATACGCCTGTTACAGCCAAAGCAAAGATGACGTGGACTTTACACGTGAGCAAAGAGAGCCGCATGAATAGGAAAGACCTCAGCGAGCGAGATATTTGTTCCAAATTCATCACGCCTGCCATCGAACGGGCTGGCTGGGACCCGATGCTGCAAATCCGCGAGGAAGTGTCCTTTACCAAGGGCAGGAT
>Ga0224529_1001763_pt1 | contig 12050 bp, 14 predicted proteins | sample CBST50metaG_FD_179893 | JGI IMG/M metagenome (GOLD analysis project Ga0224529, IMG submission 179893) | Peat soil microbial communities from Stordalen Mire, Sweden - C.B.S.T50 | ecosystem: Environmental > Terrestrial > Soil > Wetlands > Peat | place: Sweden: Norrbotten County, Stordalen Mire... | reverse complement strand
CCAGATATGCAGAGGCACACGTTCGCCGATCAGCGCATGAAGCGCCTCATACAGCTTGGATGGTTTCATTTGGAATTACCTCAGGCGGAATACTGGTTCAGGTGTGAAGAATGGCCGGTCGGCCATCTATTCGAGGATGTGTTCGATTGCCGTGTTGGCCGCTTTGGAGCGGAACAGCGACGACGATATAAACTGATTCCTGAATGAATTCATCAAGGGATCAGCAAATCGAGGCGCTTCAGGTCGCGCTCAAGGCGGCCCGTGAGAACGAGAACCGGTGGATGGAAATCTCCGCCGACTTCTCAACTGACCCTGAACGGATGGAGCAGTGGTCCAGCACCGCGAAACTGAGGCGACTCGAAGTCGAGCGGATAGAGGCGCTATTGGCCGAAGCGGCAGAGCCTTGCGGCATGGCGCAACCGGTGCGCAGTGAGACGGTTGAAGCGAAAAACAGACTGGGAGAGTCGGCATGAACGAAGCGGAGATGAAAGCGGAGTTGGAGCGTCTGCGGGCAGAAAACGCAAAGCTCAAGAGCAAGGATTCAGCAGGGTTGAGTCTCAAGGTCAGCGAGAAAGGTGCCGTATCCCTCTACGGAATGGGACGTTTCCCCGTCACCCTCTACAAGGAACAGTGGCTTCGCATTCTTGCCAGCGCTCCTGAGATTGAGGTTTTCATCCGCGAAAACGATGGCAAACTCAAAACCAAAGAGTAGCGCGTCCACAACATCCTTCTGAGCCGCACCCCGAGTGGTAAGGCGATTTTGCGTTAACTGACGGAGATAATCCCCAACTGCGCTTCTGGTTGGCCGACTAATGGAATGCGGCCTGATTTACAGATGATCCGGTCCTGAGGACTGGATAGCCAGGAACCTTTGGAGCAGACCTTCTCCTGTTATTTTTCAAGCTGCCGCTTTGTGGCTTCGTAGTCCATGCGGTAGGTCATGTTTTGTGGATCGCGCACATAGGCTTCCTGAAAATGCTCAAGAGCGCCGCGCGAATCATGATTCTTCAGAAGAGCTTGTGCCAAGTTGTGTTGGGACGTGGGGTTGTTTAGTTTTCCACCCACGCGAAGCCCGGCTTCGGTGCGGCTTTTGCAGTCAACAGACCGACCGACAGTGCAATAGGCTAAACCGAGGGAAATGAGATCCATCGGCTTGAGAGTTCCTGTCGGTATCACAGGTTCTAAAAAACCGATTATATTTTGAGCCGATGTTTGCTCATCATCCTCAATTATCATGAACATGATTTCGGGATAAGCCAGCATCGAGTCCATCTCGGCGTTGTGTGGCTCTTTCTTCAGAACGCTCTGAATTTCATTGTGCGCTTGGAGGCGAGTGGCCTTAGCCTTTTCCTCTTGCCCAGCAACTTCATATATTGATGCGCGAAGATATTCAAAGTTGATTTTGTCGTCGGGATTTGCCGCTGTCGCGGCTGCAACCTCTGCATGCGCTTTATCAAACTTTTGTTCTGCCACATACACGCGAGCAAGTTGACGGTGTAGATTAGCTAGGGTCGGTTCCCTGTGAGTGACATCCTGTATTTTCTTCATCATTATGTGGAACGTATCTGTAGATGCGGTGCCATGATATTGTGCGTTGTACACCGAAATTGCAGCGTTAATTTCGGATTCCGCATCGGCATACTTCCCAATCTTGAATAGGGCGTTGGCGAGCCCCTCATGTGGCCCCTCTTGGTTGCTGTCGAGGCTTAATGACTTCTGGTAGGAAGGGATTGCCATGGAAGATTGCCCTGTCCGAACCAGAGCATCACCGAGATTTTCCCAAACGCCAGCATCATCAGGACTATTTACAGTCGCCCTCTTCAATATCTCCAACGCTTCAGTATTGTAGTTTCGGTCTAAAAGTGTGAAAGCCAGCCGGTCGTTCATAAAGTCATAATCCTTGGGATCATCAGAACGATTTGCGTGGGACAGAACGAAGTGGTCCATGTTGATCGCATATTCTGGGTCATTGACAGCGGCAGTTGCCAGAGATCGCATTTGGATTTCAGCTTCATAATCATCTGGGTTGTTTCTGAGCCATGAGCCGTCTTCCTCCATCTCCTGGCGAAAAGCATATTTGGCGCTAAGAATCTTTATCAAATCCTCGTGCGCCTGCTTGTCGTGGGGATTGGTCTGGAGTCGAAACCGGAGCTGCATTTGCCTGTTGCTGTCGTCAATCTTTTTCGAAGATGAACCTTTGGGCGTCTTCTGTGCTGGCAGGACCAAAGGGAAAATCGTCAGGGAAACAATCGCAATGCTGAACCAGTAGGAAATCGGACGAGTGTTATGGAACATGGGCATCGTTTGCTCCAGACTAAGCCTTTTGGACCTAATGGACTGACAAAAAATTGTACACCTATATCCTCACGCTTCCATGTCCGATGATACGTGCCGAAAGGCCAAGGCCCTGCCGATCAGCTTCCGCGAAATTCTGGGTTTACGCCAACAGCCCTGTTGACACAGGGAGCCACCCTCGGCGCTAGGTGGTCGTCAATAAGTTCACCGTCGGATTTTGCGAATGCCGGCACATTCAGTGCGTAACGCCTTCACCGGTCCGACATGCATAGTGCGGTGCGCCACGTAGTAGGCCCGCGTCGCACGTTACCTCTTCTGCTTATCCAACATAGCGCGGAACCTGGCAGCCTCTCTGGTCGCGTCTTTGATCTCGAAGTTTGCCCAATCGCGCACACGAGGCAACTCGTGTCTGAGGAACTTTCTCGCGACGATTGCCTCATCCTCTTTTCGCTGCGCAATGTCGCCCATGTAAGTCTGGAGCGAGTGCAAATGGTCCACGTATTCATTGAAAACTTGTTCATCGTCGGCGTACTTGGCGAGAAATAGTTCGGTCAACGGGTGGAGCGCGGGAGTTCCATGATCGTCCACGTGGGGTGCCGGTATGTGGTGAGCGACGATCATTGCTCCATCTACTCCGTGCTGATCCAGCCAGCCGCCCAGGACGCTCGGAGGAAGTGCGAGAAAAGACGAGAGCCTCTCGATGTGGAAGTGCACTGACATCTCTTCGTCTCGCATCATTTCCCCGAGAGCATCCATCGCGATTTCGGGATTCGTCTGGGCAAACTCGCTGAGGAGCTTGTCTGCTTCCTGACGCAGATGAAAACTGCCGCTCATCCCCCTCACCATCGTTCGCGCTACGCGGACCGGATCGGCCGTCTTCGCCAGGGCTTTGAGTGTTTCACCCCACCAATAGCCATGCAGATCCTGAGCGTCGATCGCCGCCTCGAGTACCTGCCAGGCGAGTTCGTCGAAGGAACTGTCCCGTGTCGCCGTCCACTCCGGATCGTGATTTCGGGCGTACTGATACGCAACAAAATCAACCGCAATCTCGGCCACGCCGCGCTTGCCTCCCGCCATCATCGGCATGAGGACATCCAGCGCTCGCCTGGCGTCAGCCTGCGTGGTTCTGCGGGTTCCGACCCACACGGTGAAGTTCTTCAGGTTGGCCGGCGTCAGGCATTCTTTCCTGACCATTTCGAGCGCTCTTCCGAATGCGTCAGAGACGTCCGCGACCGACTGCGCAAGCGAGAAGGCCGTCCTCGGCCGCACTCGCTCGACCTCGTCAAGAAGTTCATTCGTGTGAGCGATATCGAGAGCATCGTGTAACAAGGAGCCAAGGAGATAACCTCGAGAAAATTCCGGTTGGCTGCTCTGAACTGCGCGGTCAATGACAAGCGAAAGGAGGCAACCGCTCGTATCGGCCTTCCCGACCTGAAACCCCAACTGAAACGGTCCATGCACGTTCTCGGAGTAGACCCAGTCCAGGACTTCGCGAGCCTCCTCTCGGCCGGCGGTGTGCGACTCAAGAAACTCCGCGGCCAGAGAGGATAACGAGTGCCCGGGCTCGCTGAGATTTTCCGGCCAAAGAGAGAGCTGCCCGGCCGCCTGAATGATCCTGCCGAGGAGCGTCGTTGGACAGAACGACGCGAGCCAGCGGCTGATCTGCGACGCATATTCATCCGGAAGCATCTCTTGGGGAACTCCGCGATATATCCCAGAGCGAGTGGCGAAATTGTGCAGGCGCGCATGCAATCCCGCGCGGACCTTCTCGGGAAGCAGGTCGGGCCGGATCTCACTTTCTACGATCTCCAGAAATCCGCTCCGGACAAACATATCCGTAGCGTCGATCAGAAGCCGATTCGTCTCATGAGCATCAGGCGAGGTCGAGCGCGTCTGAACGGTGTCCCAGAGTAGTTGAAGACACACACGGACGCATTCGTTCTTCTCCGCCTCGGTCCGGAATCTCCATTGCCGCTCGGGTATTCGTCCGGCAATCATGGCGGGTCTGCTGGTGCCGGACCCCATGTAGTCGAAGGTTTTCTCAAGAGCGCGCAGAAACTGCGGAGTCAATCCCTTCTCTGCGGTGGGCAATCTCTTCCGGAGAAGTGCAATTCTGTCGGCAAACGGGATCGAGGTGCCCGAGAGCAGAGGACGAAACAGGCGCTCCCATTCCCCCGAAGCGTTGTTGCCGATGTTGGGTTCAATCTCAACCTGCGAGAGCCGAAGCAGAACCCGCTCTGCATCCCCGAAGTACGCGGAAAATTGAGCCATCTCGGTCGCTGCGAACACGAGCTGCCGCCTCGGACCCCAGCCAAAGTTGACTCTCCGCTCGACGCCAATCTCTCTGTCGGACGCCTTTTCTATCAGAAGACGCATCTGCGGAAGGTAGTGGTCGGGATCAATTTCGACCAGCGCGATCAATCTAGCGATCTTGTCGGCATCGGATAGATCGGAACCCTTGAGGCGAGAGGCGAAGTCCTGGAAGGAATCTCGAACAATCTGGCGCTCCCTGCTACCGGCACTTCGCTGAACCCGTGCCAGGAAGCTCACTTGCATGTCTTTTGACAGCGATTGAACCCACGTTAGGAACCCCTGCTCTCGACCATCGATCCACTTTGTCCAGGCCTTCGTGAAGGCGTGTTTCGCAATGATTGCCGGACGGATGCGATAGTAAATCGCGGATCGCTCAACGAATCCTGGCGCCTCCTTCAGCTCACTACAGCGCTGCTCAAGGACGCGGCGATCGAACCCTCTCCATTCACAGAGCATGTCCAGTTCCTTTGCGACGTCCTCATCTCTGCCGACTCGTGTGAAGAGAGCGAGGGCGTCGACATAATCCACGTCCGGACCGAGAAGGTCGCGGTAATAATCCATTACCTCCGGAAGAGTCGGCAGGAGGTTGCCCTGACCGCTGCGGATTTGGTGGTCGCGGTGGCATAGATCTATCGCGAAGCGTAAATATTCTTCCGACAGCTCGACGTATGCTCGCAGTCTCTCAGTGGCAATTTCCCGGAAATTTGCCTGCAGAATCGGTCCGATTTCGCCCTGGGTGTACTGGATGGCTTCAGGGTCTGGTAGCTCGTTTTCCCCTTGCTCTGAATCTTGCTGGATCGCGATTACGCGGATCCGCTGTTTGTGTCCGTAGAGCGCGTCGCTGAGTCGATGCCGCGTTTCAAACGATGTGTCATCGACAACGAGCACGCCTTGCATTTGCTCGTTGTTCGCAAGGATGCGCGCAAAGTCAACGGCTTGTTGCGCGTCATCAGCGTAGAGAACAAGGCTCTCGGCTGCATGAACTTGCTTCAGCGTCTCGTACACGGATCGAGTCTTTCCGATAGAAGCCATTCCGTAGACGGAAAGCAGTGGTCTTTCGGGGACGCTTGTCGGATTAACAAACGACATCACTCGCTCCTTCAGGGCCGCGAACGACTGACCAGGAACGAACGTTGGAGTTCGTGCGGTGATGTTCTTGCCCCAAGCCGAAAACGTAAAGGTCCGGCTTTGAAACTCCAGTCCACGGTACTCGTGCAGGAGATTTGGGAAATGACTTGCCATCTGCGCGACGATGTCGACGGTGAGCACGCAAGCGTCCGGCGCGTCAGGATTGATCGCTATGGCAGCTTTTGTCAGCTCCTCTTCAAGACTAGTCCGCTTCGTATCGGCCATCTGCACAGCAAGACAAAGGCGATAGGCATCGCCTGCTTCGATTCGCTGTTTGGCGTAAGGTTTATTGAGTTCGGCGACTAGGTCCGCCTGGCTGAGGTTTGACTCATGAGCCGACTTGTACTGCCAAATGGATCGGCACTTAAGATAACTAGTAACGTCCCGGTCGGATCCCTGCGATACCCGTGTATCCACACCGCCGTCCGTCATGTCGGTCCGGAGATTGGTGCGTACAGCGCTCTCCGGAATGCCGACCTGCCAGCAGGCAGCCCAGAGCAGCGCATCCATGAAGGCGCCCCAATCGACGCCACCTGGACGTTGGAAACGGTTTGCGAGCTCAACTGGGTCGATCCGCAGCATTGATGAGGCTGTCCTGTCTCAATTGTATGGGAGGGGGAGGCCCGCTCGTGCAACTCGTTAGCGCCGAAGAACGGGTCTGGTGTCAGTACGTCGAATCAAAGGTCCAATGTTGCGTCCGGAGTACCGCAGTCAACAGTGTATTCCACTACTCCCGTCTCAGTGGACTGGCACTGAAGAGGCTGTGGAGTCGCAATATCTGGAATGGCGACTTCAGCCCTGTGCGCTCAGGGAGCATCCCTCGGCGTCGGGTGGCCGTCGCCGAGGGAACCGGCGATAATGCGCTTATTGACGACGTGCAAGAGATCGTAGCGTCGATGAATTGTGGGTGCGCGATGGTCCAGAGGCCGGTCCGACGCATATCGACGCGGTGTTTGGACATGGCGAATTTGCAAGTTACTACCTGGCGCATTCAGCCAGCGCGGATACGTGCCGCAGGCTGGGCAGGACAGCCGAAGCCCGGTCCTCTTATGAGAAAGCTTTGGCGCTGACCCAACAGGAACCGGAGCGGCAATTCCTGCAAGCGCGGATTAGGCAGTTGAAGAAAGAATGTCCGGTGGCGCATCACTGGGGAAATGCGGAGTCCGTCCCGTCTGTCCCCACATTCCGACATTCCACCCAAGGACCCGCTCATCGCGATGAGGCCGCGATCAACGGGGCACAGCTCCCGATATCGTGCTCCCGGCACAGATCCGCCGTCTTCACCCCTGCCTCGTGCTGCTTCAAAATACCGATGATCTGCTCTTCCGTATACCGGCTCTTCTTCATCCTGTCCTCCCGTTCAGACTACGAGAGAACTCCAGCTTCAACTGGTAGAGTTTTCCGGGGGCAGGTCATAGTCTTGTTTGATTCAGTCATGTGTATGTGCTCAGGATTCCTTGAAATAAACAACCCTTCACGGCTTCATTGGAGGCTTCAACCGCACTCGCCTTTCCCCATTTGCATCTTTAAACTCTTCCACGTTTGCATCCACGTAATCCCATCCGTTGACAAACATGAGGCCTAGTTTAGACAGATCAGCCATCGGATACTTCCCACGCACAGTCGTGTTTGGCGGTGGGGCGTGTCTAATGGGAATGCCAAGCATCGGCCATAGCACAGACCCAAATACAACCGGCGCGCCATCGAACCCGGTACAAATCAATCCGCAGAGATGTCCTGCTTTATTAAAGATTGGGCCACCACTCATACCGCCTATAAACGCCGTTTCCTCCACAGAAAAGCATGGAAATGGAAGGAAAGAGCTATCCCTCGACTCCGGCCAAACCTCTGTCACTTTACCAATGGTGCTAAGCGGTTTCGGCTGAAACTTTACCGTATCTCCATCTTCCGAAAGAACGCTCGTGTCGGCATATCCAAAGGCAGCTACCTCCTCTCCCACAGCAGGAGGCAAAATATCCATGTGTGGCATCAGTGGAAATGGGTAGGACTTAGCTAGATCATTTGCGGGCACAACGCTAATGACAGCGAGATCTGAATACGGGCATAATTCCATATTCTTAGTTGCCCATAAGGCGTGGGCCGTACCGTTCCCAGGAAATTGCACAGCGTAGACGCTGAAGTCAGCCTTTTTCGTGCCCTCGGTATATAGATCGACTTTCGGATCGCCGTAGTAGTCCCAAAAACCGTCAACCACATGCCGAGCGGTCATAATCAAGCCGGTGGATACAAAGACACCACTCCCTATCGCCTTGGTGGGCGATTTTCCGTCACGCCCTATAAGTAGAACCGACACTGCGGTTACAAGACTATCTAATCCAGTCGGTTTTAAGTATTCATTTGTGTTCATACTCGATCTGCTCGAACTGGTTCGCCAGGCACATGTATGTGGCAGGTGGCCCGCTCACGATCCAGCCATCCCTCTGTGCTTCGCAAAAAAGTAAGTCTGTGCCCGATGCCGGATGAATGGGCCACCAGGATGAGTGGGCCAACCTGCCCCATGGTTCTTGATCGATGGTAACAGCCCATTGCGTTCAATAGGAGCGCTTTCGCATTTTCCCACAGATTCCGGACGTGTGGCTTGCTATCTGAATCCCTCTTGAAGAGAGAAATGGCGCCCGTCAGGCCACCTCATCCAGTTCTTCGAATTCTTCAGGAGTGTCGTCATCGTCGATTTCAGCGAATCCAGGGTCGTCGTCGGGTTCGGCTGGCGTGGCAATTGTTGTGGTCGCCGGTGTTGGCAAATCGAAGAGGCTTGCGGGTTTCTGAGGCGCAGGCTTCGCTGATTCAGCGGGCTTGGCGGTCGGAGCGTACTGAGTGACGTCCGTATTCGGCGGCGCTGTCTTGGCCGGCGTCTTCGACTTTGTGCGCGCCTCGGCCTGAGCAGCCTTGGAAGCCGCATCCATCTCGGCCTTGGCCTTCTCCAGGGTGTTCTTCATCTGGAGATGGGAGCCGACGAAGCTGATGATTGTCGTGGACAACTCGGCGTCGAGGTCTTCGGCGGTGCCGGTGACGCTGAGCGGGGTGGTGAGAGCATCATTGTCGCCGTCTTTGAGTTTCTTCGGCACAATGTTCACCCGAATCTGATCTGCATCGACAAGCGTGACCGTGAGCAACACTGCGCGGTCGCGTAGGACTGGTAGAAGTTCTTTGAACATGAACAGTTCTCCTCATGGATTGTGATTTTCAGAAGGGAATCCCCTCCGTTGGGGTTCCTTGAGTTCTGGATCATCCCAGCGCAGGGTGTACCGCTCCCCCAGCGCAAGCTTTTCTAGGTAAGCTTTTGGATCGTTCTCACGCTGCCACAGAAGGCGGTAGAGCGTATCTACGGCCGACTTCATGATGGTCTTCATCTCTTCATCGGAGATGTGGGAGGTTCCTTGCCTGCCGGCGCACGCCGCGCACTGCTTTCCTGCATGCAAGGCTTCGATAGGGCCATTACGAAATGCCAGGGCAACCATTGCTTTCGTTTCAGCAGCGAGGAGAGGGTCGAGCGTCATCTTCATGGCGAGCCACCTCAAGCCTCGAAGAATACATCTGCCATGAGAACGTGTGTTGAATCTGGTCGATCTCATCTTTAGAACCATGGAGCGAATTGAACGGCAACCGCGAGCAGATTGATCGCTGGATGCAACGCTATGCCGCCATCTACTACAACGGAATACTTGAACTTTGATAATTCCCCATTCGCTGTTATCTCATCACCCGAATGGTGCCCTGGGAGGGGTAACCATAGATGGGTCTCCAGTTTGGCGACAGTCCGCCAGCGATTCCGTCTTTGAACCTACGATTGGCATTTGCCAATCGTGATCCTGGAAGCTGATGAGTGATCGGGCAGATTGTCTCTGGCGAAGGCGGCCTGGTTGTGACGTTTTCAGATAGGACGACAGGAGCGTATGCGGTAGAGGAGTTGTTAAGCCTGCGATCCATGCGAGAACCAGCGCAAGAGTCGAAGATCCAGAATCTTGCGCAAGTGCCAATAACGCAATCTTAAAGCCCTACCGAACTCTCAGCCTATGCCGAAAGCCGAGCATCGCCTGTGGGTCGCTTGGGTGCAAGCGATGTGGGCCCGGCAACGGGGTACGGTCAAAGTCTCTACTTCTTCCCAATCCGACGAGCCTACTTGTGGGTGCTCTCGTAGCGGCTCCAAGCGATCGCTGGCGTGTCACCGGAACGAACCAGCAGTTGCCAGTTGATTAGCAATTCCGCACGCCTTCTGGTATGGATGATGCTGTCGGGCCTCATGCAGGACTAAAGTGACTCACACAAAGAGCGCGGTGTGGCGAGGGCAACAAGGAGCAACGTGTCATTCACGCCAGAGGCTTGGATTGATCAGTTCTGCGCGGACTTCAGACTCGCTTTTCTGAGACTCAATTTTCAAGGCCTGAGCCTGTTCTTCGATTTCGACGGTGGAAGGTAGTTCTCTCCGGTAACAACCTTTCGCCCAGTCTTACTTTCCAATTCGAGCCGAGCGCGTTTGGAGATGTTGCCACCTGTTTTGGCTGCCTTTTTGTTGGCAGGCAAGCCCACTGCCTTAGTCGTCTCCGCGATTTGGCGCGTTGAAAGCTCGGCCAAGGCAGTGAAGATCAATTCGGCCTCGCTCATGTGGTCGCGCAGATTCTGGCTTTCAAGCCCTTTGAGGTCTTTATGCGCCTTGACCGAGACGCCGGACCATTCCTCGTGAATGATGTTGGTGAGGATTGCGAACTCCTGCCCTTGCTTTACCTTATGCGCTGCCCAGTAGTCGGTCAGCTTGTTGCGCGTCTCCTGTCCGGTCATGCGCTGGGTAATCCACTTCTCGCTGCGGCCCAGTTTGTGCCAGTTCTCCCTGGTTCGTTCCAGCGCCAAGGCGGGATCGGCCATCTCCTGCAAGCGTTCGTGGCCGACCTTAGCAAGCCAACGCTTAAACGGTTCGGCTTGGGGTGATGGGATGGACTGAACCAGCCGGAGTATTCCGGGGACGTTCCAGCATTGCAACTTTTGGATTCCCCCTGGCGTTTCAAAGGGTAGTGCAAGGGGGGGGACAAATTGTCCCCCCCCTTTGAAGGCATCAGCCAGGGTGGCGTCACGGCGGCGCAGCTTTTTCAGATAATCCGACGGGTTGGGCGAGTCCGTCAGCGCGCCCACGATGTCGGAGACCACAAACCACCACTCCTCCTCGTGGAAGACCCGGCGCACCGGACGTTCTTCAAAAAGAGCCATCTCGCTCATGAAAAGGCCTCCAGATCCTCGCAGCCGCCCGCTCATAGGGTGCCGCGATCAGCTCGGCGCGGGCTTCTAACTCGCTGCATATGATTGCAAACAGTTTACAGCTTGCCGGTAGAAGATTGATGGAGGGGAGATTCATTTAGGCGAGCAAATCTTGGCCAATTATCGCGAGTTCCAAAGTTCAGCAAAGTGAGGCAGTCCTTGATCGGGGGGGAATCTAATCGTCGATTCCGCTATGCAGTTGCGGTTGCGCCGCCGCAACTGCCCCCACATCCGTGGGTCGATCGGCAGCGCCGTCATTCGCCCTGTCTCTGCATTGAAAAAGGCTCCATGATGTGTAAGCCTTCCGTAGCGAAAGAGCCGCGCCAGCATGGCCAGCGCACTCGCCGCCAAAGTTTGGTTGATGAATGGCTCTTGCCGGTCCAACGCCTCGACGGCAGAGCAACTAGGCAGCGGGTCTTCACCGGCTTCAGCGTCGATGATCTCTGGATACAGTTCGCTGACCGTGCGCAATCGTACGGCTTTCCTGCGATTGCGCGCATTCAATGGCTGGCCGAGAACAAACTGGCCGCTGGCCGCGTTGTTGCCGAGATCAAGCCAATAGGCGGTGCGGTTCCTGGCCTTGGTCAGTGCGCGCGCAATGACGCTTCGCGCCGCTCTGGTGTCCACGCAACCGATCAGTAGATCGATGGACCTGTCATTGATCCTATCGAAGGTCTGCTCATCGAAGTAAGTCGGCTCGGCCCGCCACCGCGTGCCCCAGAAGAGATTGATGCGATTGATAAGGACAGTTGCCTTGTTCTGTCCGATGTCGGAGACCGAGAATGGCTGGCGCACACAGTTCGTCTCCGAGACGGTATCAGCATCCATCATGACCACTTCGAGTCCCGATGACCGGCCCCAGACCCGCATCGCCTGATCGAGATAAGGCAGGCCCATCACGATGGCGCTGCCGGTCCCGCCCGCGCCGACAACCAGTACACGCACAGGCTTTTGGCCCAGCAGATCGCTTGGAATCGTGTGCTCGATACGCATATCAGCCCCTCTCTCCGCGCACGAACTGTGTGAGCGTCTGAGGCAAGACGATG
>Ga0224529_1001757_pt1 | contig 12069 bp, 8 predicted proteins | sample CBST50metaG_FD_179893 | JGI IMG/M metagenome (GOLD analysis project Ga0224529, IMG submission 179893) | Peat soil microbial communities from Stordalen Mire, Sweden - C.B.S.T50 | ecosystem: Environmental > Terrestrial > Soil > Wetlands > Peat | place: Sweden: Norrbotten County, Stordalen Mire... | reverse complement strand
AACTGGCGCTATGACTCGGGCCAGGTGGCCGGCGCCGCGCCCTGCTACAACCTGCTCTCGAACGACCCCAACAGCGCCTGCGCCGCCCTCTCCACTACGCTCGACGGACAGCCCGCGGTGAGCTTGCGTGGACTTACTGCCGACGAAGAGTTTCAGGCTGGACTTAGCTGCAACGGACTCAAGGCGACCCCCGGCAATCCTTTGCCGGCGGCCTGCCTGGCGTCGCAATTCACCTCATCGCTCCTGAAGATTCCTGCTCCCGGCACCGGCGACAACGACCACAACCCGCCGCGCATTGCCCCCCGCGACCTCTTCGACGCCACCGTGGGCAAGGAAAATCTCTTCCACGCCGACCGCTACAAGGTGAATCTGGACATGACCGCCATCAACGTCACCAACAAGTACGCCCTGTATAACTTCCTCTCCACCTTCAGCGGCACCCACTATGTCTCCCCTCGCGCGCTGACGGCCAAAATTACCTTTAACTTCTAAAGCAAGATCCTCCCGGGCAAGCGGCACGTTGGTGTAACTCCATCCGTGCCTCTTGCGTGCGGCGACCAAAGCGCACGTCTCACTGTGCACCGCGAAGCGTTCAGGGCCGAGCGATATCTGCTTTCCGCGGCCAGGATTGCACCTCACAGACAATGGGCAGAAGGGTCTCAAGCGGATCGGCCGTCTCCACGGCGGTGATGGAGGCCGTCTGATCGGTTGGCAGCCGCGGAAGGCGTTTTACCGTTACATGCAGGGGATCCAGGGATTCGTTTATATAGGCGCATAACACCTCGCCTGCGGCCTTGGCCATCGCATACTCGGTCATCCCCTGGGGCCGCTCTGCGACGAATACCGAGGACGGATAGAACATGGATAATCGGACCTGGCGGGCGCGAAGAGCCTGCGTCAACTTCCAGAATCCATCGACATAGATGGCCAGGAATTCCTGCAATCTATCCGCAACGAAGATTTCCGCCTGCGGACGGTAGATGACAGGTGTGGCGAAGTAGTAGGCGTTCGTTGGCGCATCCAGCACGGAGGCCAACTGCTCGCCGGCTGGCTTGCGCGCATCGTAAGCCAGAGTCTCACAGGTTCCACCTGCCGAGCGGATCTCCTCTGCCACTCTCTCCGCATCGTTCTTTCCCGTTTGCCATGTGATGAGGACACGACCGCCGCCTGTGGTAATCAGCTTGGCCGTCAGCTCACCCAACCCGCGCGATCCGCCTACGACCAGGGCCACGCTTCCAGCGAATTCCTGCGGACCCACCACGCCAACCAACGACTTCATCGTTGCCTGTTGCACAGGCGGCGTGCGGATAAAGCCCTTCACGGTTCCAGCGATCCCACCGCCCGCGATCTCCTGCTCGACCGAACCGAAACGTGGATCCGTTTCGGTTACGCGAAAGGCGAGGAAATCCCGAGGGGTGGATTCGCCGCAGGAGACAACCGACAGTTCGCTGTAGATTGAGTGCAAGCCGGGGCAGACCATGCCGACCAGATAGGTGCTGGCTGCCAGGGCCGCAATGCGACGGGGTCCAAGCCACTTCGAGGCCGCCGGAAACATCGTCCTCGCATCCTGGGGAGACATTTGAAACGCAAGATTGCCGGAACGGCCAGCGATCTGGTCCATCGTCAGATCCACCGGCATTTCAGTCAGAGGTGTGGGCTCCAATGGATCCGCGGCCCAGGCGGGCAAATTCTCACCGAGATCGCCAAATTCGAGGGTGACCTTCGACCGCGGCGCGCCATCGACTGCGATGCTCAAGCGCGCGCCGGTAGAACTCTGCTTGCTGAGAACGACCTCCACAGGCTCATTCAAGTAAATAAATTTGTTGAAAAGTGCGCGGATGCCGCGCAGCGGAGGCAGATCCGGACGGGAAGCTGCAAGCGAATCGAGCGCCCAGAGCAGCAAGTGGATTCCATGCACCACCGGCGCTCCGGCCTGCGTGCGCCGCGCCTGAAGCGCATCGACGTGCATGGGATTACGGTCGCCCGAAACAGACGCGAATCGCATCTGGTCGGCCTGGCTGAAGCTGTGCTGCGCCAATCTCATCGGTCGGATCCTCTCAGTGAATCATGACCCCGCGCGCGATTGCCTATCATCACAAGTACATCGGATTTACAGACATTCAACGAGGTCCTAGAACGCTTTGTAAACAATGTCGGGGGCTGGCTGGCTGAGCAGTACCACCACAACGAAGGCCACCAGGCCCAGCGCAGACGCATAGACCACGCGCGCATAGCGGCTGGTAAGCACCGGTCCCCCAGAGGTTCTGATTGACAGGAGCGCCGCGCGCAGACCTTCCCAAGCCGCGAGTACCGCCGTCATGCACAACCAGATTGCCAGCCAGACCCCGAGCCATTGGAGGACGCCGATTGCAGTGAAAATCTTGCCGATCTGTTTCGAGTCGCCCCATAGCCAGAAAAGGGAGAAGGCAAACCAACTGAAGGTCAGGCCACGGCCAAATGCGATATAGACGGGGTTACTTGCCAGCGCCTTGTAACCCTTGCGGCCGAGACTCCGAGTCAGCTCAATTTGCCAGAGCTTGTTGATCGAAATGCCTCCACCCAGAAGTATGCCGTAGAACACAAACTCCGAGGTGCGTCCGTGCCAGACACCAATGAGAAAGAAGGTCACAAAGAAACAGAAAACGCCCAGCAACGGCTGCAACGCCAGCAACGAGATTCGGCGCATCAGCGCCATTAGAAGTGGATTGTAGACATAAGTCTTGAGCCAGGTTGAGAGCGTGATATGCCAGCGGTTCCAGAAGTCGAGGAACGAAGACGCCGAGAAGGGCCGGTCGAAGTTCTCCGGCAGGCGCACGCGCATCAGGCGCGCCAGCGCAATCACGATATCGATGTAACCGGAGAAATTGGCGTAGAGGAAGAGCGGATAGACGATGGCCAGGCGGAAAGCGGCATAGAGCTTGAGCGATGGGGGCAGCGGCTGCGCCAGTTGTGCCAGCGCATCGACCCGCACCATGTTGAACAGCATGGCCAGCACGTTGACCTTGAAGAAGCCGCGCACGATCCGTTCCAACTGCAGGCCGACCACGCGCGGCCCCAGCGGAATCGGTTCGGCGGCAAACTGGTCGCGGGCGAACTCGTCGTAGCGCTGGATGGGGCCGGAAACCAGGGTGGTGAAGTTCAGCGTGTAGAGCAGGTAGGGGCCAACGCCGATGTGCTGCTTTTCTCGGTTGTCTCCGGCTTCGATCAGCAGGTGGAGCACGCGGAAGAAGATGTAGGAGAGTCCCAGTGTGAAGTAGAGCGAGTGGAGGAAAATGCCTTCCGGAAGAAAAGTGTACTTCTTGAGCCAGATGTAGACGAAGATGACGGCCAGGATGCTCCAGACCGCTGACTTGGACCATCCATGCTCGATCATAAGTAGCCCGGCATAGCCCAGCAGAAGAAAGCCGAACAAGGGGAGAAAAACCATCGGGTTATGCGCAAGGAACCCGAGAAAGGCAAGGCTGGCGAGAAGAAGCACAGCCGAGCGCCAGACGCGCGAGCGGCTGAAGTTCGAGACGAGAGCTACAGCCAGGCCAAAGAACACAAACTGAAAGGACGCGGTATCCATGGCTATTTATACTTCTCCTATTCTGCAGGTGGCGGGGTGGCAGTTTTGAGTGCGGGTATTGAACCATTGGTGAGTTCCTTGGCCAGCATCCAGGAAATCATTGCATGACCACTGGCATCGGCATGGCCATCCAACGGGAAGTAATTCAGCTCGGAATTGGGTACGTCGCGGAAGCTTGGCAATATATCGATATACGTTCCGCCATGACTCGTAACGATCGTGCGCAATTCCTGGTCCAGTTTGTACGGGTCATAGCCTACTGGCCACTCGCCCGCGGAAATCATGGCAGCTTGTGCGCGGTTCGGAATCAGCACTACCACCAAGGGAATCCCGGCAGCTCGGGATCGCGCGGCGACGTCAGCAACATAGATGTCGAATTGGTGAAGACGGGGTTTCCAATCGGTGCTCAAATCGGCCCTAAGCAAGCCTGCCTCATCGGTGTTCCCCGCCAGGAAAGACTCTACATAGCGATCCGGACCTTCGTGCTCATACAGATAATGCCTTAGTACAACTCCGGTTCGAGTCCTGTCCCATAACTTGAAGAGCGGGTCCACTAGCAATTTTGCAAAGAGCACCGGTGCCTTGTTGAACCAGGTAAAACCAGCATGTTTTTCCCGGTTTCCAGGAGAGGAGAGATGCGCCGCGGCAACATGACCAGCCGCCCCCTCCGGCAACGCGCGCGAGGGAACCGAAACGTCGACGGGGGTTAATACCCAAAGAAACATGTCCGGGTCTTCAGACTGAATCTCATTGAAGTGCAGAGCGACATTCCGGAGCGGCGATCCAAAAATTGTAGCTTCGTTGTAGAGTTCAACCTTGCGGCCGGTTTGCCTGGAAAGCTCAACCGGCAGCAAAGCGGCGAATGTTTCTTGTCTCGCTACGTTTAGCCCGAGCGCCATGGAGGATCCCGACATGACAATTCGGTATGTACCCGGAGCCTTTGGGCCGCATTCCATACCTGCCCGATGACCGCAGCGGTTGAAGGTGTATTCCACGGGCAAGGACACTTCGGCTCGCTTCTCCCAGCAAGAAGAATTCGGCCTTCCTACCGCAGCCTCTGCGGACTTGGAGCCCGCGATGCAACCCTGAATACCATCGTGCTCGGGATACGCCCGTCGGGCAAGGAACTCCGTGGAACCGGCGATGAAAAGAACCGTCAGCAGACCAAGGAATGGAAGCAGTATCCAGTCTCGGTGCGACAGATTATGTTCCCGCTCGCCTGCCCCATCGGCCCGTGTTTCAGCAGCAGGACCGGTGCGGGCACCATCGCTGGCAATCCCGCTTGTTGAGCCGTCGTTACGAATTGCGCTCATCGCTATTTCCTCTGTTCATATGCAGTCGAAATGGAGGCGGCTGTTTTGAGTGCGGGTATCGAACCATTGGTGAGTTCTTTGGCCAGCAGGCTGGAGATGATCGCGTGTCCGTCGGCATTCGGATGGCCATCGACCGGAAAATAAAGCTGCTCGGAACGTGGTATTTTGCTGAAACCGGGGAATATATCCAGTAAACTCCGCCATGACTGGTTGTAATGGCCCGCAGCTCGTTACCCAGGCTATAGGGGGCGTAGCTTGCAGGCCAACTTCCCGCCGAGAGAATGGCTGCCTGTGGGCGCATTGGCACTAGAAAGGAGACCGAGGGAACACCAGCGGCTTTGGCCTGTCTCGCAACCTCGGCGTCATCGCTATCGAACATGCGCAGACGGCTCTTCCATTTATCGCTAGGGCGCGCCAGGAGGTATCCCATGAAGTCTCCTCCCAGCAGGCAGCTCTTCACATATTGACTTTCACTCTCGTAGGGAAAGTGCTGCAACATCATTGTTGTTGCCAACTTATTGAGCGGATCCAGCGCGCGGTGCCACAGATAACTCACGCCTTCGGAAAACGACTGGCTGGAAAACGTAATCATTGCGCGGGACCATGCCCTTGTTACGGTCCCTTTGTTCTCGGCGGAAATCTCGATGTAGTGATCGGGTGTCTCGGTCTCGATATCGAAAGGCGTCAATACCCAGAGCAGCATGTCCGGTTTGGCGGCCAAAGCCTCCTGGACCTGCTGGGCAACAACGTGCGGGTATCTGATCATCACCCCTTCGTTGTAGAGTTCAACCTTGCGCCCGGTCTGTCGTGAGAGTACCTCGGGCAGCGATACGGCGAAGGTCTTATCCCAGGGCACCCGATCGCCCATTGCGGCCGATGAACCGACCATCACGATTCTGTAGACGCCGTCAGGCTTTGGTCCGCACTCTACGCCGGCGCGATGCCCGCAGCTATTGAATCTGTACTCAACCGCTGAGGGGCTTTCAGCGGGTTTATCCCAGCAAACGCTGTTCGGAATCGCTCGTCCGCTAATAGCAGGATGACTCAAGAGACAGTCCCGCATCAGTGTCCCCGACTGGCTAAACATACGCCGGGCAATGAACTCCGTGGAGCCGGCAACGAAAACCACCGTCAACAGACCAACGAATGGAAGTAGTATCCAGTCTCGGTGTGACAGCTTTCGTTCCTGGCCGCCTGCCCCATCGGCACGGGCTTCAGCAGCAGGACCAGTGCGGGAATCGTGGCTGGAAATCCCGCTTGTTGGGCCGTTGCTACGGGGTGCGTTCATCGCTATCTCTCCTGCTCATATGCTGGCTAGTGGGATGTGGCTGCTTTGAGCGCGGGCACGGTTCCGTCACTTAGCGCCCGAGCCAGAAGTCCCGATATCATCGCGTGCCCGGCGGGAGTGGGATGGTTCTCGACTGGGAAGGTATATTGCTCGACATTCGGGATGCTGCGGAAGTCCGGCAAAATATCGATATAGATTCCGCCATGACTCGCGATGATGGCGCGCAGCTCATTGTCCAGTTTGTAGGGATCGTATCCTTGCGGCCACTCGCCCATGGAGATCATCGCTGCCAGGGCGTGATCCGGAACGAAGGAGGCTACGAAGGGAACACCGGCAGTCCTGGCTCGCGCTTCCATGTCCGCGGCGTCCGAATCGAACTGCTCCAGGCGCGTCTTCCATTCAGCGCTCTGTTCCACCTTCAGGTACCCGGCATTGGCGTCGCCCGAAGCCAGGAAAGACTTAACATACTGGCTCTGACTTTTATAAAGGAAGTGGCGCAGCATAAGCGCGGTCCGGGTGTGGCCGAAGGCCTCTGCTGCCGCATCCACGATTGAACCCCCGGCTAGACCTGTTTGCAGACGTTTCCAGGCCTTCTCCGGCAGGCTGAGGTTAGGCCATGGATCCTGGTCGGCAGTGGGCAACACCATAGACGCTCTCTGGATGTCGGTTGCAGTCAAAACCCAGAGAATCAGATCAGGATCTTCCTTGAGAGCGTCGTTGAAGCGCAAATCTGCACCATGCGAGAAAACCCAGCCCGAGCCTTCGTTGTAGAGTTCGATCTTGTGACCGGTCTCTCGGGAGAGTTGCAGGGGCAGGAGCGCCGCGAAGGACTTCTCTCTTGGTACGAAGTCTCCCATCACCACCGATGAACCGATCATGACGATCCGGTAAGTTCCCGGCTGCTTGGGTCCGCAATCCATGCCGGCGCGATGTCCGCAGCTATTGAGTTTGTATTCGACCCACTCGCTTTCAGCGCCCTTTGCCGAGTTAACGCAATTGGGGATTCCCCGTACTCCGGTCGAGGGATCGTCGATCACTACGCAGAGTGCCTGCCCCTTCCTTCCGGTTTCGAAGACCCGGCGCGCAATCAACTCACTGGAGGCTGCCAGCAGGCAAATCGTCAGCAGGCCGAGCACAGGCAGCAGAATCCAGTCGCGCCGTGGGAGCCTGGTTTCTTTCTGGTTTTCAGAGGCGGCATCCGGTCCTATCACGCGAGCGATTCCTCCCTGATGGCCGCAAAGCCTTGCGACTCAACCTTCATCGGCGCGCTCTCCGGTTCGGCTCCGTCCACCAGCAGCTCCCAGCGCGTCAGCCCCGACTCCTCCTCGCTAACCTTGCTGAAGCCGAGCCTGGCATAGTGGTCAACCACCAGCTTGTTGCGGTCTGTCGGCCGGTACACGCCCGCCAGCTTCTCGATTCCTGCTTCGCGCGCGTGGCGGAGAATTTCGCGCAACACCATGTTCTCCACTTTGCGGCCCAGCACACGGCAGCTCATCAGCCAGGTGTCGATCTCCCACACCCTGGCTTCCCCAGGACGGCAGATGAGGACGCTGATCATGCCATTATCGCCAAACATGTCCGCCAACCGGACCTGGAGGGTGAACACTGCCGGATCGTTCTCGGCCTCGGCCACTTCCGGATCGGTATAGCGGCGCGTGGTGAGGTTGTACTGGTTGGATTTATTGATCAGCTGGACGATGCGCGCGCGCCCCGTGGCGTCGAAGGGCTGGAAGGTGATGGTCATCTCCAGCGACGCCAGGTAGGCATCCACGCCGCCCGCCTGCTTCTGCAGATTGGCGCGCCGTGCGTTGTCCTGGTAGAAGCCGGCGCGCTTCAGATCCTCGCCGGCAAAGGTCACGGCTTCAAAGTAGCCGCCCGCGGCAAGGGTTCTTGCGTACCAGGCGGGGTCCTCGGGCAGTTCCGGCACGGCCACCTGCGGCAACAGCTTGCGCACCAGACCGCGTTCCACCGGATTGTCGTCGAGAAACACCATGGAGTCGAGCCCCAGCGAAAGTTCCTCGGCGATGGCCTGAATGTTCGTCGCCTTGTCGTTCCAGTTGGCCTGGAATACGGCAATGTGCTCCAGCTTCAGCAGCATTTCAGGATGCTTTTCAAAGGGCTCGCGCGCCACCGCGTCCGTGTTCTTTGAGGAAACGGCCAGCACGATGCCGCGCTGGCGAAGGTTCAGCGCCAGCCGCTGCACCGCCAGGTGCGCCTCGCCCCGGGCATCGCCCTGCGCAACTTTGATGCCCTCCAGGCCATCGTCTCCGATGACGCCGCCCCAGACGGTATTGTCCAGGTCCAGAACCAGGACCTTGCCGGTCTTGCCCCGCAGAGCCGCAACGGTGCGGGCCACATGGTCGCCATAGAGTGGAATCAGTTCGTCGGAGAAGGAGAACTTGCCCAGGTTCCATAACTGGGGATCGTGCCAGTCGGCCAGCCCCACCGTTTCTGCAAGTCCTGCCACATCCAGCAGCACGGCTCCCGAACTTAGTACATATTCGGCCAGTTCGCGGTTGATGCTGTCGAGGAGACTTCTCAGCGTTCCAGGAAGCGCGCGATCCAGACTGCCGAAAAGCAATTCCGGCGGAGGAGCGAAGGTTTGAAAAATGCAAACGGCGTTCGAATTGGCTTTGATGCCATTGCCAAGCGCCTGCAGATAGCCAATTGCGCCTTGCACTGTGGCGGCGGAAGCTTCCGGATCGCCCAGGGAAAGCTTGAGCGGAAGAGCGCGGTAATCCAGAGCAAACAGAACGGCGTCCGGCTTCGATCGATTAACCTGGGAGTCGGGAGTAAGAGCCTCCTGCGCCACCTGGTCATAGGAGGGTTGAATGACCTCCAAAGCAATGCCGTGGCGCGCCGCACTGGCCACCAGCGCAGGCACCACCAGATCGATCGTCGAGTTACTCAGCACCGCGAGCCGGAAGGGCGCCAGCGGATCGAGCGATTTTCCATCCTTGCGCGCCTTGACGATGGTCTTGGCCAGCTTCGTCAATTGGTTCAAGTCCAAGGCGGGCGCCGCCAGAGCCCGTAGTTCAAGGCCGAGCGGACCCTCGGAGCTTCCCGCGGCCTTTAGACGCTCAGAGAAATCTTTCGGGGCGCGCACAAGCCATTGCAATTCCGCATAAAGTGGATTCATTGGAATAACCGTCCTCGGGTGTGTAAGACAAACAGGGGAACAACGCTCCCAGGGGGTTTCGTTCCGGTGCTTAAGCCCGCGCTCTGATCAGAGCGACCAAATCGCCGACATTCTCCAACTTGCCGATCTCCGACGTAGAAAGCTTGATCTTGAATGCTTTCTCGACGGTAAGGATCAGGCGAATATGGGAAAGGCTATCCCAGCCGTCCACGTCTTTGGCGGAAAGCTCAGGCGTAAGTTGAATTGCATCTTCATCGAAAACATCTTGGAATATTTCTGTGAGTCGAGCATAAATCTGTGGGTTATCCATTCGGAAAAAGTCTCCTGGCGCAAGCCTTAACGGTATGGAATCAATCCGCTTGCACTACAGCCTGAATGCAAACGGTCCACTCTTGTATCTCTGTCTGTTTTTGCACATTCTATGAACAGAGGTTCTTCAAGGCCAGAGTAACAGAGTCGGAACCTCGCTTCAACAAGAACGAAGTGAGTCGCAACCTGTCGGCTGTTTTTGAAATGGCTGGCAGATGCTCTGATTTGTGTCCTACCGCGTGGGCCACTCTTCGACCACGATGCCCAGATCGTTGAGCTGCTGGATGGCGGCTTCCACATTGCGGCGCACCTTTGCGCGGTCCTTGGGGTTGGCGATGGGCGACTCGGCAACCGCGATCACGCGCCCATAGCGCCAGGCTGCCGGAGGCAGCGCAATCAGAGCCTGCGCCAGGTCGGCGGGGCGCAACTGCAGTTCCTGACGGCGTGCGCCCTCGGGCCTCAGTACGCCGCCCTGTCCCATGGTGCTGGGGTTGGCGTCGGCCAGGGTCACGCGCAGGTTGAGAGTGGTGGTGTCCACCGACAGAAACGGATTCACCCACGCTCCCACCTCATGCACGTCCACATACATGCTCTTGGTAGGCAAAGGGATATGCGCCAGGGCGGCGCGCTGGCTGTCCTTTTCAGTGGCGGAAGCCTGGGCGGCAGCCTGGGCCTGGTGCTCGGCATTCACCGCGTGCTGGGCCACTCCCACAACTGCCTGTTCTTCCTTGTGGCAGGCCACCAGGGCTACCGGCAAAAGCAGGGCGATCGCCACAACTCCCTTGATTTGTGCGAACTCGATCACCCCCCAAGCATAGCAGCATCGGCGCGCGGCGGCAGCGAAATAGCCCTCTCCCGACCTCTCGTTGCACCCCCGCATTTCCCGCCTTTGGCCGATTATCATCATAAGTGCATCCTAACTTGTAGAATTCTTCACGGATGAACATAACTGGCTGGCGTAAATGCCTGTCCAATCTGTGCAGCAGGGTAAAGATGGTCTTTGGGAAAAAGCCGATGCGGCGGATGTGTCTCCAACGCTTGCCCGATCGACCGGTCCAAAGCGAGGGATGGAGGAATTTATGCGCAAATCAGGATTAGCTCTTGCAGCAGCTTTGCTGGCTTTGCCGTTGATGGCGGCGGCCCAGAATCAAACCGCAGGTCCGCAAGGGTATGTCTTCCGCCTCAATGTGCGCCGCGTTCCCGTCGACATCGTGGTCACCGACAAGCAGGGAAACCCAGTCCGGGGACTCACAAAGAAGGACTTCGTCGTCAAGGAAGACAACAAGACCCAGAGCATTCTTTCCTTCGAATATTTTGATGGCTCCGGCCTCAGCTTTGTCTCTCCCAAGCTGCCGCCCCTGCCCGCGAATACCTTCGTCAACCTGCCCAGCGAGCCGGAGCGTGGACCGCTCTACATCCTCTACTACGACATGGTGAACACCGATCCCATCATCCAGATGGGCACGCACCGTCAGTTGTTGCAGTTTGTGGACAACGCTCAGCCGGGAACGCGCATTGCGTTGTTTGTCAACGCGCGCGGACTGCATATGGTGCAGGGATTCACCAGCGATCATGCGCTGTTGCGCACGGCGATTCTGTCCAAGGGGCCAGGGCCGCACCTTCCGGATGTCTTCACCGACGGGCACACCTATGGATGGGAGGATCCCGGCGCCGCCCTCTCCAACTTGAAGTTCATCGCCGAATACATGAGCGGAATTCAGGGAAAGAAGAATCTGCTGTGGCTCTCGGGCGATTTTCCCATTCCGGTTGGCCCCACGGTGACCGGCAGGAACGGCGCGGCTGCCATTGGAGGGGGCTTTTCGAATTCAACCCCGCAAATCAACGATCTGACCTATCTGATGGAAAAGATCATCAAGGAAACCTACGCCGCCTTGATGCGCAGCCAGATTGCCGTCTATCCCGTGGATCTGGTAGGGATCGACGCGGGCGGTGAGGCTCTGGCTTCCGTTGCCAATTACCAGTACGAAGATACCATCGCCGCTGCCACCGGCGGCAAGGCGTTTTATGGCAACAACCGCGCGAACGAGCTGATCGATCAGGCTGTGGCGCACGGCGAGAATTACTACTCGCTCAGCTATGCGCCTACCAATACGAAATACGATGGCTTGTCGCGCAACATCGAGGTTACGCTGGCCAAAAAAGGCGATTACAAGCTGAATTACCGGACTCTTTACTATGGCGTGTCGGACGACGACGCGCAGACCGAGCACAAGCCGGACACGCCGCAAGCCCACTTTGTAGCCGCCAAGACCACCGACACGCTCTATGCAAACATCGAGCATGGCGCACCCATGCTGCACGATCTGCTCTTCAGCGCCCACCTCGGAACCGCGGGAGCGCCGGCATTGGCCACCGCCGAGCAGATGCAGCAACTCGAAGACTCGCCGGCCTACTTCCTCACCCGCAAGAAGGACACGCACCCCAAGCCGCT
>Ga0224529_1001755_pt1 | contig 12086 bp, 6 predicted proteins | sample CBST50metaG_FD_179893 | JGI IMG/M metagenome (GOLD analysis project Ga0224529, IMG submission 179893) | Peat soil microbial communities from Stordalen Mire, Sweden - C.B.S.T50 | ecosystem: Environmental > Terrestrial > Soil > Wetlands > Peat | place: Sweden: Norrbotten County, Stordalen Mire... | reverse complement strand
GTGTTGAGCCGCTGGACCAGGGACGGCGCGGTGCGGAAGTTGGCCTGGAGCGGGACGAAATCGAACAGGAGCGGCTCGTCGTTGGGAATCTCGAGGCCCAGCGTTTTGACGCGGGGGAAGAGCTCGGCGTCGGCATCGCGGAAAAAATAGATGGACTGCGTGGGGTCGCCGACGGCAAAACAGGTGCGGCCCGGGCGCTCGGGCCAGGCGGCGACGAGGCTGGCCAAAAGCTGGTGCTGGCGGCGGCTGGTGTCCTGGAATTCGTCGACTAAAAGATGATGGATGCCGTCGGAAACGGCCAGGGCGGCGTCGGTGGGCAGACCGTCGGGGCCGCGGAGAACGCGCTGGGCGAGTTGGGATACTTCGATGAAGTCCACGGAGCCGGCTTCGGCAAAGACTACCTGCAACTCGGCGGCGGCATGGCGGAGAAGGGTGAAACAGGCGCGCACGATCTGCCAGTCGTCTTCGGGATAGCGGGCCGGGGGCAGGCTGCGGGCGGCGGCCAGGGCGGATTCGAGCCCCGGAACCTGGGCGAGGGAGCCGATGAGTTCGAGCAGACGGGCTTTTTCGCGCTTGCGGTCGGCAGGGAAGCCGAGGCGCTTGTCCACCGCTTTGCGGAATGCGCCGTCGCCGGTGAGCAGCAGGTTGGCTGCGCCGAGCCAAGCCTCCAGAGCGTCGGCATCGGAGGCCGAGGGGAACTCGGCCCGTTCGGCCAAGTCGCGGTGAAGAGTGCCGCCGCTCTGTTCGCAGGCAAAGCGGGCCAGGTTGAGCAATTCCTCTTGTGCGCCGGGAACCTGAAAGAAAAGCTGGTCGAGGCGCGCGAGGGCGGCTTGAACGGCTGCGGCAAAAGGGCGTTCCAGGCGCTCGCGGAGTGCGTCGGGGTCCTGTTCGCGGCCCAGGACAAACTCGTGCATCCAGCGGTCGCGCTCGCCCAGCATTTTGACCAGCAGATCTTCCATCTCCTGCCAGCCGTTGTCGCGCCACAGCAGCAGCGCCTCAATGGCTTCACTGAGATCCGCGCCGTCGGAGTCGATCTTCAACAGGGTGCTGCGGGCAGCGCGGCGGTAAAGCTCGGCGGGCTGTTCGGCGATGCCGAGTCCGCCGCCCAGGCCAGAGAGCAGCGGCTGCTGCACGGCCAAGTCGCGACAAAAAGAATCAATGGTCGAGATGCGCAACTGGGCGGGCAGGTCGAGCAGCTTCCAGCCGCCCAGACGGGAGCGCTCGAGGGCGCGGCGGGCCAGGGCGTCCATGGAGAACTCGTTGGCGTCGGGCGGGGCGTCGGTTTGCGCGGCGGCCTTTTCCAGCTCGGAGAGAATGCGGTGGCGCATTTCGGCGGCGGCGGCGTTGGTGAAGGTGATGGCGACCACCTGGCCGGGCTCTTCGACTTCGCCGAGCAGGCGCAGAAAGCGGCGGGTGAGCAGGTCTGTTTTGCCGGAGCCGGCGGGGGCCTGGACCAGGATGGACTGCTCGGGCTGCAGGGCCTCGTGGCGCTGAATCTGGTCGGGAGGCGCGGGGAAGACGGGATTACTCATCGGTGGCCTCCTCACTGTCTTCTTCGGCGGCAAGCGCCTGATGCTCCTGGATGCGGCAGAGCGTCTGCAGGCCGCAGTACTCACAGGTTTTGGGGTAGTCGCGCGGATCGACTTCAGCGCGGCCGGCGACGAAATCCCTGGCCAACTGCTCGATGGTCTCCTTCCAATCGATCAATTGCTCGACGGTGAGAGCGGACTTCATGAGGGTGTTGTTGCCCTTGAGGCCTTCAAACAGCGTGGAGGCCGGAGCGCAGACGCGGCCGGCAAAGCTGCGGTCGCCGGCGCGGACTTTGGCGAAGACCAGACCGCCGAGGACTTCCTCTTCCGGCTTCAAGGCGAAGGCGGAATAGAGCGGAAGCTGCACATCGTCGGGGCGGGGTAGGTCCCAGGACTTGGGCGAGACGTCGCCGGTCTTGTAGTCGATGACCAGCAAGGTCTGGTCCGTGAGGCGGTCGATGCGGTCGAGGCGCAGGTTGAGGGTGAGCCCGGCGAGGTGGATGGGGCGCTCGATCTCGGTGCCCAGGACTTCGAACTCGACGCGTGTGGCTTCGTAGTCGAGCCATTCGGCGACAAGGGCGGTGAGGCGCAGTTCTTCAAGCTCCAGGTAGCGGCGGGGCATGCGAGAGCGGAGGCTGGGGCGGAGTTCGGCCTCGAGAACGCGATGGACGTGAGCGGCGGCAAAGGGCCTCCGGCCTTCTGGGTCTTGGAGCAGATCAGCGCGGGAACTGTAGCCGTCGGGCGGGCCGCTCCACACGGCGTGGAGTACGGCGTGGAGCAGGCTGCCGCGCTGGGATGGGGTGAGACCGGCCTGCGCGGGGTCCCAGGTTTTGGCCGCGAGGCGGGCGGCGGCAAAGGCCTTGAAAGGGCACTGCGATTGGGAGGTGAGGACGCTGGAACCGCCTTCCGCCTTGCCGGGCGGGAAGGGAATTTGGCTTGCGTCCTCAAACGGAACGGCAAGGGACGGCGGGCAGGCTGGGGCGGCCAACTCGGCGGGAAGCGCCTGCGCGGGGCCGACAAGCAGGGAGACCAGGCGCGAGGGGCGGGCCTCGGAGCCTTCGCTTTGCAGCGCGAAACTGAAGGTCACTTCCGGCGCGGTGGCCAGCAGGCGCGTGGTGATGGCGCGGGCCAGATCCCAATCCAGTTGCGGAGAGCCGTGGGGCATGCCGGACTCGCGCTGAACCTCGGGCGGAAGCAAGGGTTGGGTAGCGCCTTTGGGTGGCCAGTGGTCCTCGTCCGCGCCCAAAAACCAGACGGCATCGGCGGAGAGGCCCGCGGACTCGGCCGGGCCGGCGATGAGGATGGGCGCTTCGTGGGACTGCGGTGCAAACAGGGTTTCGTCGAGCGTGTGCTTGAGTACGGAGAGAAAATCGCGCCAGGAGAGGCGGCGGCCATCGAAGCCCAGGGAGCCGCAGGTTTCCACAGCTTTCTGCCAGCGGTCGGCGGCCTGGAATTCGGGGCTCGAAAGGGGACGGAAGCCGGGCCAGCCGGCGGAGGCGAGCAACTGCGGAATCAGGGCGGCCCAGTCCAAAGGGCTTTGCTGGCGCGGGCGGCGCTCTTTGAGGCTGCGCTGGGCCGCGATCATGCGCTGCGACCAGGATCCGAGTAACTGGGCGGCGGGCAACTGCGACGCGGGCGACTGGTTGAGAAATGCCTCCAGTGTCCAGTGGGTGCGCTCCAGGCTGCGGCGGCGCAGGGCGCGCATGTAGGCGAGGAGAGCCGCGGATTCCTCGGGGCTGGCGGCAGCCTGGCCGGTGGAGAGCAGCCAGTCGAGTTCCGACTCGGACAAAGCGCCATCGAGCCAGCGGAGAAGGAGGCTGGCTCCGCGCGGCAGGGCGACCTGGCTGAGCGGAATGCCGAGCGAGAACTCGAAGAGCGGAGTACCGGCGGATTGAGCGGGCCCAGCGGACTGGAGGAAGATGCGCTCGATTTCGCCGCGGCGGCTGAGGGCGTCCTGGGTGAGGACGAGCAGGCTGGCGTGCGGGTTGGCGGCAAGCTGACTGCGGCACCAGAGGGCGCAGGCGGCCAGTTCGGCTTCGGGACTCTGCGCCTCATAGAAGTGGAGGCCGGAGGCGGAGTCCCCCGAGGCGATTTCTTGCCACGTACCCCAGGCGTCGAAAAGGCTGCGCTGGGTCGGCAGAATGCGGTCGAAACCGGCCAGCAGAAGCGGCGGTCGCACGGACCGGTCTTCCTCCAGCAGCGGGAGAAGTTCGAGCGCGAGGCGGCTGGGGCTGAGCAGATTGCCGGAGAGGCAGGTTTCGTCGAAGGCAGTGAGCCAGTCGCTGAAGCCGCGCGGATCCTGCTGCCAGGTGGCGCGCGCTGCGCCCGAGAGAAACTGGGGGGCGAAGGAGCAGAGCAGCTCGTGGGCGTCCATGGCCAGGGCGGCGAGGCGGTGGCGCGGGCCTTCGAGCAGGGTGGCCATGTGGCGGCTGTTGGCGGCGATGGCGGACCAGAGGGCCTGCTCCTGCGCGGGGTTCAGCAGCAGGCGGCCGTCCTGCGTGCGTTCTTCCCAGGCGGCGCGAAGAAAGCTCTTCCAGTCCTGAATGCGGGGAGCGGGCCAGGCGGTGAGGCCTTCGGCGCGGCGGGCGCGGTGGAAGGTTGCGGTGAGGGAGCGAGCGGCGCGGTCGCTGGCCGTGACCACAAGGCCGCCGTCCTCGAGCCAGGCATCGATCTCCATTGCTGTTGCGGGGCCCATTCCAGCGTTATACGCTGGACGGCCGGGATGGTGCCAATGAGGCGCGGAGTTCGGTGATTTGATGCTGAGATGAAGGCCTTTTCCTCGTTTCTTGAGTGCCCGCATTGTGCTCGCCCACCCGAGTGTCCTGTCTCTGAAGTTCGCAACAAAACAAGGGTTGTCATCCTGAGCGAACGGGGCCCCAAGCGCTTTTCAGCTTGGGGGTGGTGAGTCGAAAGCCTGCCCTGAGCTAAGCCGAAGAGGATCTGCGGTTGCTTTTTGAAAGAATATCTGAGACAGCACCCAAGCTGCTTGCTTTCCCATATCCCAAGAATTAGGGCATAGGGCGTATCTGGATTTGCTGGACCTCAAAAATGTATATACATAAAATCGAATATTTATAGTACAAATTTCTTGACAAACGTAGCGTACGAACTGTAAACCGGTATCCAATACAGAACCTCTACTCTGCGAGAAGCCTGCATGAAGAATCAAGTTCAACTCATTGCCTATGTCGATCGTTTGGCCGGCGGAGGAATCCGCGCATTGTCTACCCTATTGACCGGACCTTTGGCGAAGGTTTTTGGCGGGGCGCACCTGCTGCCGTTCTTTCATCCCATTGACGGGTCCGACGCGGGGTTCGATCCCATCGACCACACGGCCGTGGATGCGCGGCTGGGCACGTGGGACGACTTGAAGGTGCTGGGCGAGACGGTGGACCTGATGGCGGACATGATCGTCAACCACGTCTCCAGCAAGTCGCCGCAATTTCTGGACTACTCGCAGAACGGCGCGAGCTCACCGTATGCCGGCATGTTTCTGACCTACGACCGGGTGTTTCCGAACGGGGCCACCGAGGCGGAGCTGCTGCGCATTTACCGGCCGCGGCCGGGGCTTCCGTTTGCCTACAGCACATTGGCCAATGGAGAAAAGCGGCTGCTGTGGACGACCTTCACGCCGCAGCAACTGGACATCGACGTGACGCACCCGCAAGGCAAAGCGTACCTGGACGCGATCCTGGAGCGGTTCCACGCCGCGGGGATTCGCGCCATCCGCCTGGACGCGGTGGGCTACGCGATCAAGAAGCCGGGCACCAGCTGCTTCATGATTCCGGAGACCTTCGCCTTTATCGCCGAACTGACGGAGCAGGCGCGGGCGCTGGGGGTCGAAGTGCTGGTGGAGGTGCACAGCTACTACAAACAGCAGGTAGAGATTGCGCGGCAGGTGGACTGGGTCTACGACTTCGCGCTGCCGCCGCTGGTGCTGCACGCGCTGTACAAGGCCGATGCCAAGCCGCTGGTGGAGTGGCTCGCGGTGCGGCCGCGGAACTCCATCACGGTATTGGATACGCACGACGGCATCGGCGTCATCGACGTGGGCGCCGATGCCTCGGGCGCGCCGGGACTGCTGCCCCCGGCGGCCATTCACGAGCTTGTAGAGACCATCCACGCGCGGAGCCACGGAGAGAGCCTGCAAGCCACCGGCGCTGCGGCCAACAATCTGGACCTGTATCAAGTGAACTGCACCTACTACGACGCGCTGGGGCAGAACGATACGGAGTATCTGATTGCGCGCGCGGTGCAGTTCTTTACGCCGGGCATTCCGCAGGTCTACTACACGGGCCTGCTCGGCGGGACCAACGACATGGAACTGCTGGCCAAAAGCGGTGTGGGCCGGGACATCAACCGCCATTTCTACACGAACGACGAAGTGCTGGCGGCGCTCGAGAAGCCCATGGTGCAGCGGCTCATTGAGATTATCCGGCTGCGCAACACGCACCCGGCGTTCGGCGGCGGACCGTGCGTCGAGTCTTCGGCTGCCAACCTGCTCACCATTGCCTGGCATCGCGGCGAAACGTGGGCCAAGCTGGTGGTGGATTTCGCCAAGCCCTGCGCGGCGATTGAGTACTCCACCGATGCGCCGGGACAAACCAAAACGATCCAGATCGGGTAAGAAAAGCACCAACCAGCAAGGAGATTCACGAATGACCGCCACGGCGCCCGCAGCACATCACATGCTGATCAAATCGCTCACCTACACGATGTTCATGATGTTCGCCATGACCACGGACTCGGTGGGCGTGATTATTCCGGAGGTGATCCGGACGTTTCATCTGAGCATGACGGCGGCGGGCGCGTTCCACTATGCCAGCATGTCGGCGATTGCGATTGCCGCCATCAGCCTGGGGTTCTTGGCCGACAAACTGGGGCGGAAGAAGACCATCGTGCTGGGGTTAACGCTGTTTGCGCTGAACTCCTACCTGTTCGTCATCGCCAACTCCTATGCGTTTTTCGTAATGCTGCTGATTGTTTCCGGTGCTTCCATCGGTATCTTCAAAACGGGCGCGCTGGCGCTGATCGGCGACATTTCCAGCTCGACGCACGAACACACCTCGACCATGAACATGGTGGAAGGATTCTTTGGCGTGGGCGCCATCATTGGCCCCGCAATTGTGGCGCGGCTGCTGGGTGGCGGCGTGTCGTGGAAGTGGCTCTATGTGATTGCCGGAACCATGTGCGCGGCGCTGATCCTGATTGCTTCGCTCGTGCGCTATCCGCAGACCATGAAGGCGCCGGCCGAGGCCATCGACCTGAAGCGCACCATGCACATGCTGAAGAACGTCTATGCGCTGGGATTCTCGCTGGCTTGCTTTTTGTATGTGGCGGTGGAGTGCGCGATTTATGTGTGGCTGCCGACTTACCTGAAGAGCAACCAGCCGTCGTCGGCGTTCATGGCTGCGTATGTGGTCTCGATCTTTTTTGTGCTACGGGCGGGCGGGCGGTTTCTGGGCGCGTGGGTGCTGGCGCGCTGGAATTGGACGACTGTCCTGGTGCTGTTCAGCGGCGCAATTCTGCTGTGCTTTCTGGGCTCGATGTTCGGCGGCACCAATGCGACGGTGTACCTGCTGGCGCTGTCGGGGCTGTTCATGTCGGTCATTTATCCCACGCTGAATTCGAAGGGCATCAGCTGCTTCCCCAAGTCGGAGCACGGCGCGGTGGCGGGCGTGATCCTGTTCTTTACCTGTGCGGGCGCGGCGCTGGGGCCGCTGGCCATGGGCGCGGTGAGCGACCTGTTCGGCGGGCTGAAGTACGGGTTCATTTTGGCCACGACGTTTGCGGCGCTGCTGTTTGCGGGCATGCTGTATAACTGGATCGCCAACCCCACGCGCGCGGTGTTGCAGCACTCGGACGAGAGCGAGTACGGGCTGACTGAGCCGGAGGAAGCGCGGGCGTAAGCTACCCCTGCCGCCGTTGTACACTGAGCGTGTGATTCGCCGATTGCTAGCTTCCTCATTGCTTGCCGTGGTTGTGCTGGCGGGATGCCACTCCAGCCAGAAGTCCACACCGTCGTCTGCCGCCTCCAACTTCAAGGTCTACAAGCTGCGCGGCAAAGTGGTTTCAACCAATCCCGCAACGGGCGAGGTCACGCTGAACCATGAGGCCATCAAGGGCTTCATGGAGGCCATGACCATGCCCTACAAGCTGAAGGATCCCACGATTCTGAGCGAGTTGCATCCGGGCGACGTGATCACCGCCGACGTGCTGGTCTCGCAGAATGCCGATGCCGACGTGTTGCTGGACCACATTGTTGTGGTGGCCCAGGCCAAGCCGGACCACCCGCCCACGGTCTCCTACCATGTGCCGGTGCAGGGCGACCAGGTGCCGGACTTCAAGCTGCGCAACCAGGATGGGCGCGCGATCCATTTAAGGGAGTTTCAGGGTAAGGCGCTCCTGGTGACATTCATCTATACGCGCTGCCCGCTGCCTAACTTCTGCCCGCGGGTGACGCGGAACTTTGCCGCGGTGGAGAAGCAACTGGCCGCCCGCCCGGCGCTTTATGGCAAAACCCATCTGCTGTGCGTGAGCTTCGATCCGGAGCACGATACGCCGGAGCGTCTGCGCGCCTATGGGGCCACTTACATTGGCAGCGACGCGCCGAAGGCCTTTGGGCATTGGGACTTTGCCGTGCCCGACAAACCGGTGCTGGCGGAGATGGCAAAGTTCTTTGATTTGGGCATGACCAACGAGGCGGATCAGACCATTACCCACACGCTTTCTACCACGCTGGTGGGGCCGGACGGCAAGGTGGTGCGCTTCTATCCCGGGAACGAATGGACGGCGGAGCAGTTGACGGCGGATGTTCGGCAGCGGATGGGGAGCTAGCTCTTTGACCGCTTGAAGTTGTACCAGTTCCGTGCCCCATCCTTTCGCCTTTTTTCAGGCGAAAGGGTGGGAAGGCACAAACTTCAAAGAGCGAAATCATGCGGTCAAAGACCTGGAAGCTCTCTCATCAATACTGTTTTGAAAGGGCACAGCTTTAGCTATGCCGCAAGTTGCCCAGCAAGACCGCGGGCTTTAGCCCCAGATGGACGACTCTAGCCGGTCCGAATCGTGTTGATGCGATGTCCCCTGGGTCTCGGCATTTGAATCGGCGGGACGCCGGCGCACATCCAAGGCTGTAGACACTCATTTTGATCCCTACCTGAGGTAGTGCGCGATGGCGAAAGTAACGTTGATTTTTGCGGTTCTTCTGGCGGCGCTGGGCGTGGCCGGCTATGCAGGCACAGGCAGTGTGCATCCCACCGCGCTGATTCCCACCTGGATCGGGCTGGCGCTGGGTATATTCGGCTATTTGGCCATCAGCCCCAACGAGTCGCGGCGCAAGCTGTTCATGCACGTGAATGTGACGATTGCGCTGTTGGGCTTTCTTGGCTCGGCTGTTGAGGCCGTGCGCGGCTATGTGCATGCACAGGCTGTCGGCGTGGAGCCGAACCTGATTGCGCTGGGCTCGAAGGTGACGCTGGCCGTACTGCTGCTGATCTACATTGTTCTGTGCGTGCGGTCGTTTATTGCCGCTCGCCGCACGGGGAAGGTCTAACTCATGGGAACCATGCGCGGCGGAGCAATGGGGATGAGCACGCGAGCTGAGCGCTCGCCGCACGGACGCGGAGGGCGCGCCGATTTGCCCAAGCGCAAGCCGGACTTGAAAAAGCTGTGGCCGCAGATCAAAGCGCTGGTGGCGCCGCGGATGGGGCTGCTGTTGGCGGGCATGGGGCTGATGGTCATCAACCGCGTGGCCGGTCTGGTGCTGCCTTATACCAGCAAACCGCTGCTGGACACGGTGCTGTCGCCGCTGCATCCGCATCCTGAATTGCTGCCCAAGATCATCGCGGTGGTTTTCTCCGCCATGGTGGTGCAGGCCATCACGTCCTTTTCGCTGACGCAGTTGCTCTCCAAGGCGGGCCAGCGGCTGATTGCCGAGATGCGCCGCCAGGTGCAGCGGCACGTGGGTCTGCTGTCGGTTTCGTACTACGACGAAAACCGCACCGGCACCCTGGTGGCGCGCATCATGTCGGACGTGGAGGGCGTGCGCAACCTGGTGGGAACTGGCCTCGTGGAGTTTGTGGGCGGCCTGCTGACCGCCGTGCTGGCGTTTATCTACCTGCTGCATCGTAGCGCCGCGGTCACGCTGACCGTGTTTGCCGTGATGGGTGCGTTCGTTTTTGTCCTGCAATACGGCTTCAAGGTGATTCGACCCATCTTCCGCGAGCGCAGCAAGATCAACGCCGAAGTGACCGGGCGGCTCACCGAGTCACTGGGCGGAGTGCGCGTCATCAAGGGCTACCATGCGGAAGAGCGCGAGGCAGGGGTGTTTTCCGCCGGCGTGGATCGCTTGCTGAACAACGTGATGAAGTCGCTGACCATGACCAGCGCTCTGGGCGCCGCTTCCACCACGGTGCTGGGGTTGGTCTCCGCATTGGTCATGTGGATGGGCGGGCACCGCGTGCTGGGCAATACATGGACCGTGGGCGACTACTTCAGCTACAACATGTTTCTCGCCTTCATGATTGCGCCGGTCTTCCAGATTGTGAACATCGGCACGCAGTTGACCGAGGCCTTTGCCGGGCTGGACCGCACCAGCGAGATCATGTCGGAACTGGAAGAGAACAAGAGCGCGGGCCGCACAGAGAAGATGCCGCCGATCCACGGCACGGTGCAGTTTGAGGATGTGGAGTTTGCCTACGATCCGGAAAAGCCGGTGTTGCATGGCGTGGACTTCCTGGCCGAGCCGGGAACGGTGACCGCGCTGGTGGGCTCTTCGGGCTCGGGCAAGTCGACCATGATCAGCCTGCTGTGCGCCTTCCACACGCCGGGCAAGGGCCGGGTAGTGGTGGATGGCGTGGATCTGGCGCATGTGGATCTGGATACCTTCCGCTCGCAATTGGGCGTGGTGCTGCAAGACTCGTTCCTGTTTGACGGCAGCATCCGCGAGAACATCCTGTTCTCAAAGCCCGATGCAACCGAGGAGCAGTTCCTGTTTGCCTGCCGCACGGCGCGCGTGGACGAGTTTGCCGAGCGCTTCCCGGAGGCCTACGACACGATTGTGGGCGAGCGCGGCGTCAAGCTCTCCGGCGGACAGCGGCAGCGGCTCTCGATTGCGCGGGCATTGCTGGCCGAGCCGCGGATTCTGATTCTCGATGAGGCGACCAGCTCGCTGGACTCCGAGTCGGAAGCCATGATCCAGGCGGGGCTGCATGAGCTTATGCAGGGACGAACGACGTTCGTGATTGCCCACAGGCTTTCGACCATTCGCCGCGCCGATCAAATTCTTGTGGTAGAGCAGGGCCGCATTGTGGAGCGCGGCAATCATGCGCAGTTGTTTGCCCTGGGCGGCCGCTACTACGACCTCTATACCCGCCAGCACGGGCTGGAAGAGAACCTGTTTCTGGCGCCGGGCGAAGGAGACGCGGTGGAGGCGGAGTGAGCAGCGTTGCGGGACGCTGGCCGTCCCTCACCGGCTTAAGGCAAATTCGCAGTTGGTGTAGAGCGGCTTTGAAAGGGCACGGCTTCAAAGCCTGCCCTGAGCCTGTCGAAGGGTGCCGCAAAGACTGCAAAATCAGCAGGGCTTTACTGACTGCGAAAAAATCCGTTCTCTACCGAAAAACTTATGTTTTGTAACAGGGCACGACCGGGGTACCCTCTGGGTCGCGTGCCGTAAGTGCGGCAAAATCAACGGGGCTTCAGTCCCTGCGGGGTGCTTTCCGCTAATTCCATCCGACCCCGTGTGTTTTTCCGCAGCCTGTTCATACTACAGTTGTAGATAGGAAAGTCCGGAGGGAGCAGGGGGGTTTAACCCCCTGAAACAGGCCCAAAGAGCGCGGCCTTTAGGCCCGGATCAAGGCCGATTGGGGCAAGTACAACTGCAGTATTTAGCCCCTGACGGAATGCTTCTTCCTCTATACCATCAGGAAAAATGCCCTAGCCGTCCCGCAGGATTGAAACTTCATCCTCGCCACGTTTTTTGTGCCCAGTGTGGTGTCTCGAAAGTTCGTGTCAAAAACGAACTGTCATCCTGAGCAAAGCCTCTCGCAGTTTCATCGCGAGAGGCGCAGTCGAAGGACCTGCGTTTTCGTCCTCCTTGTTTCTCCCCGGCCCTCATTGCCATGAATTACCCTCTCTTGGCGCACACTGGCAGCTAGGGAGAGATGGGTGCATAATCCCGCATCGGGAGAAACGCTACAGCTGCAGCAGCATATGCGGAGAGAGCCGCGGACTCATCCTTCTGGCAGATAGCATTTACTGCGAGAGCAGGGGATTCATCCTGCCGACAAATAGCATTTGCGGAGAGCAGGGAATTCACGCCCCCTGACAAATGGGCGCAAAGAATAGGGCCTTCACTGACTGCGGAAAAACTCAAGCCGGAGGGAGGCGGGGGTTTAACCCCCGCATAAAACCAGCAGAGTCAGCGTGGCCTTTAGGCCCGGAGGAAGGTTTTCCTCTTTTCTCACCCGAAACTACGCGTTCTTCCGCAACCCTTTAAGGACCGGACCAAGGCGGTCCAGTGCAAATCCAACTGTAGTTGAAAGAGACCCCCCACCCCCC
>Ga0224529_1001749_pt1 | contig 12118 bp, 9 predicted proteins | sample CBST50metaG_FD_179893 | JGI IMG/M metagenome (GOLD analysis project Ga0224529, IMG submission 179893) | Peat soil microbial communities from Stordalen Mire, Sweden - C.B.S.T50 | ecosystem: Environmental > Terrestrial > Soil > Wetlands > Peat | place: Sweden: Norrbotten County, Stordalen Mire... | reverse complement strand
TCCCCAAACTGCTCCAAACTCTCCTGCGAAAACCGCGAAGTTGTCATACAAACAACTTCGAACCTACACGCCCTGTTTCAAAGTACCTTCTGTGGTTCGATCGATTTTCAAATGCGTTTGCCCTGGCAGACGAGCCCGAGTGAGTCAGGCCCACAAGACTCAAAATGCGCGGCCCCGGTTTCGAGCAGCAACGCAAACAAAAGCGCGATGCAAACTGATAAACCCAACCCGGCAATGCCAATTTTGAGCATCAGGTTCTCTACCCCGCGCTCTTCACCCTCACCACCGTGATCTTCTCAAATCCCTCTTCAAACACCGGCGGTTTGAGCTTTTCGCTCATCTTGCGCATTACGTCTTCGCTCACCGAGCGTTCGCGCTGGCTGTTCCGCTCCAGGCACACTTCCAGAGGCACGTCGAAAAACACCGCCTGCACCTCGTAGCCGAAGCTCTTTGACATCTTGATCCACTGCCGCCGCTCGTGGATGGAGAGATTGGTCGCATCGACGTAATTCCAGGGCATGCGCGCAATCAGCCTGGCCCGCAACAACGACCGCAAGGTTGAAAACACCAACCCCTGGTAGCGCTGCTCCTCCACATCGTCGAAGAGAATGTTGCGCAGCAGATCACTGGACAACGGCGTCACGCCGCGGCGGCGAAACCACGTGGTCTTGCCTGACCCAGGCAGACCGATGGCCAGCACCACGTAGCCCTTGGGAGCCTGCGGAGAGCGTTCCGCCGGCTCGGCCTCAGGCGAAGGCACGGAGGGCGACTCCGGCTGTGTCTCCAGCTCAAAACGCCCGGAATCCGCCTGCGCATTCCATTCCTGCCGTGCGGGGCGTTCCGGTCGTGCCGGCCGCCGTTCTTGAGGGCGCGGGGCGGCCGGGGCCTGTTCAGGCGTGCGAGCTTCCGCAGCCCGGCGTACCGGCTCCTGCGACCGTTGCGCCACAGGACGCGCAACCGGCGCGGGAACTTCGTCCGGGTAAAGCGGCACCAGGGGCGCCGGTTGATTCGATGGTAGTTCCTGACCGATCTTGCCGGTCGATTCGGAAATATTGGGAGTGTGTCTGGAACGTCTTCTCATGCTACTTTCAACACCTTCATACTCATACCGGGATACCATACTTGCCGAGGATGCTGCAAATAGTGTGCACCCCGTCACATACGATTGTGTACCCGATTCGGCACACTAGCGTTGAGAGGGATTCCGGGCCGATTGGGCCGATCCATGTTGGATTTCATCTCTACCGGCAACAATGGTACGATCATGAGTTTGGTGGAATCGCCTGCTGGGGTTGTTCCAGCCGCCGAACACAGCAAGTTCGAACAAGCTCAAAACCACAGCTTCACCGACTACCAAGGAGAATACACACAATGGCAGTAAAGGTTGGTATCAACGGCTTCGGCCGCATTGGCCGCAACGTTTTGCGCGCCGCGCTTGGCAATAAGGAAATCGAATTTGTCGCCGTCAACGATTTGACCAGCCCGGCGACGCTGGCGCACCTGCTCAAGTACGACTCGATTCTGGGCAACCTGAAGAACGAAGTCACTGCAGGCGAAGACTTCATCACCATCGACGGCAAGAAGATCAAGGTCTTCAGCGAACGCGACCCCACCAAGCTCGACTGGGCTTCAACCGGCGCACAGGTCGTGGTCGAGTCCACAGGCTTCTTCACCGATGCCGAAAAAGCGAAGGCTCACCTGGGCACCACCGTCAAGAAGGTCATCATCTCGGCTCCTGCCAAGAATGAAGACATCACCATCGTGCTCGGCGTCAACCAGGACAAGTACATCGCCTCCAAGCACAACATCATCTCCAACGCCAGCTGCACCACCAACTGCCTGGCGCCCGTGGTCAAGGTCATTCTGGAAACATGCGGCATCGTCTCCGGCATCATGACTACCATCCACAGCTACACCGGCGATCAGGTCATTCTCGATGCTCCCCACAAGGACCTGCGTCGCGCTCGCGCCGCTGCCCTCAGCATGATCCCCACCTCGACCGGCGCTGCCAAGGCCCTCAAGTTGGTCATCCCTGAGTCCTCGGGCAAGCTGGACGGCTTTGCCATCCGCGTTCCCACACCCAACGTCTCCATCGTCGATCTCACCTTCATCGCCGAGAAGCCCATCACCGCCGAAGCTCTGAACGCCGCTTTCAAGAAGGCCTCCGAAGGCGAACTCAAGGGCATCCTGGGCTATGACGAAAACCTCCTCGTCAGCTCCGACTTCAAGGGCGATGCGCGCTCCTCCATCCTCGACGCTCCTCTGACCAAGGTCATTGGAAACAGCGTCAAGGTGCTCAGCTGGTACGACAACGAGTGGGCTTATTCCAACCGCGTCGTCGATCTGATCGGCTTCCTGGTCTCGAAGGGTCTCTAAGAGCAGTTGTCAAGAAACAGGGGTCAGTCCTTCTGACCCCTGTTCCCTGATCCCTGTTCCCTGTTCTCTGAAAATTCCCATGCGCAAAAATATCCCAGGCACATCCCCCTACGAGCCCATCATCGGCTTCTCCCGCGCCGTTCGCGTGGACGACATTGTTCATCTCTCCGGAACCGGCCCCGTTGGCGCCGAAGATCAGGACGCCGCAGGCCAGACCCGCCGCATCTTTGCTCTTGCCGCTGAATCCCTCGCCCAGGCTGGCGCTTCCTTTGAAGACGTAGTCCGCACCCGCATCTTCCTCACCCACGTCGAAGACTGGGAAGCCGTTGGCCGCGTGCACGGCGAGTTCTTCGGCGAAATTCGTCCCGCAGCCACCATGGTAGTTGTCGCCGCGCTGCTCAATCCCGCCTGGCGTCTCGAAATGGAAATGGAAGCCATCGTTCCCTGCTCCGACTGCTGCTGCGGAGACGGCGAGTGTTGCGGCGATGGCGACTGCTGCTGCGAAGGCGACGAATCAGACGAGTCCACTGACAAGTAACCCCCTCAATCAAGGAAGGCAAATTCTCATGTCCAAGCTCTCCATTCGCGACATCGATGTGGCCAACAAGCGCGTCTTCATCCGCGTCGACTTCAACGTGCCCCTCACGGAAGACGGTTCCACCATCACAGACGACACGCGCATCGTCGCCACGCTGCCCACCATCAAGTATGCCCTCGAGCACAAGGCCAAAGTCATCCTGGCCTCGCACCTCGGCCGCCCCAAGGGCAAGGTCAATCCCAAGTATTCGCTGCGCCCGGTCGTTGACCGCCTGCGCACCCTGCTCGACAAGGCCCTGGGCGAGAAGGTCAACGTCGCCTTCGCCCCCGACTGCATCGGCGCAGAGGCCACCACGCTCTCCCGTCAGCTCGAGTCCGGCCAGGTCCTGCTGCTTGAAAACCTGCGCTACCACGCCGAGGAAGAAGCCAACGATCCCACCTTCTCCAAGGCCCTCGCCTCCTTGGCTGAAGTCTATGTGAATGACGCCTTCGGCAGCGCCCATCGCGCCCACGCGTCCACCGAAGGCATCACCCATTTCCTCAAGCCCGCCGTTGCCGGCCTGCTGATGGAAAAGGAAATCACCTACCTCGGCAAAGCTCTTGAAGCGCCCGAAAAACCCTTCGTGGCCATCATCGGCGGCTCCAAGATCTCCGGCAAAATCGACGTCATCGACAACCTGCTCGACAAGGTCGATACCCTGGTCATCGTTGGCGGCATGGCGTACACCTTCCAGCGCGCTCTCGGCGTCGCCACCGGCAAGTCGCTTGTTGAAGAAGACAAGATCGACATGGCCAAGGCCGCCATCGAGAAGGCCAAGGCAAAGGGCGTCAACCTCCTGCTGCCCGTTGACAACATCCTCGCCGACAAGTTCGACGCCGACGCCAAGACCCAGCCCTGGGATTGCTCCGTCGACTTCCCTGCCGACTGGCAAGGCCTGGACATCGGTCCCAAGTCCATCGCGGCCATCGAGAAGGTGATTGCGACCGCCAAGACCATCGTCTGGAACGGCCCCGCCGGCGTCTTCGAGTTCCCGCGCTTTGCCGTGGGCACCAACGCCATCGCCAAGGCCGTGGCCGCCAACAAGGGAGCCATCTCCATCATCGGCGGCGGCGACTCCGTCAGCGCCATCAACAAGACCGGCCTCGCCGACCAGATCACCCACATCTCCACCGGTGGCGGTGCCAGCCTCGAATTCTTAGAGGGAAAGAAACTCCCCGGCGTCGAAGCCCTGACCAACAAATAAGCCCATGTGCCCGGCCAACCCGCCTTCGGCGCCGAGGCCACCGTCATAACAACCAATCCCCGCATCCAGCCCAAGTTCCGGCCGAATGCGGGGATTTTTCCTGCCTGAACCTATCTGCCCCGTGCCCCATCCTTGCCGCAGTCTCATCGCGGCAAAGGTGGGGCAGAATGGAACCTGGTTCTCCGACCCCAAAGATGCAGACGGCGGCCGCACCGAAGTGCAACCGCCGTTCTTGTTTCAAAACTTCCTTGCAGCTTAGCTTCGCTTAGAACGCAGCCACCGTCTGACGCAGGCTATACGAACTGAGCGTCTTGATGTAGTTGCCGCGGTCGAACGGAGACGTGTCGGGAACCGAGCGGCGGCTCAAGCAGCCGCGGGTCTCCCAAAGCGACGTGTATTCGCGCTTCTCCAGCCAATACTGCATGTCGGCCAGCACCCGCTTGATGTGGTCGATGCCGTGAATATGCAGCGCCGACGCCATCATGGTCACGCCTGCTCCGGCCATGATCCCCTTGAGCACATCTTCGGCGGAATGAACGCCGCCGGAGATGGCCAGGTCGATGTTGAGATGCCCGTAGAGAATCGCCGCCCAGTGCAGGCGCGGCAACAGCTCCGAAGGGGTGGAGAAGTGCAGCGTGGGCCGCACTTCCAGGGTTTCAATATCAAAGTCAGGCTGATAGAAGCGGTTGAACAGCACCACTCCGCGCGCGCCCGCATCCTCCAGCCGTGCCACAAGATGTGGCACGGAGGTGAACGACTGCGAGAGCTTGACCGACACCGGCACCTTCACCGCGCGGCAAACGCTGCTGACCAATTCGAGCAACTGCAGTTCGAGCTCCGCGGAGGTCTGGCTGCGGTCGGTGGCGAGTGCGTACGTGTTCAGTTCGATCGCATCCGCGCCCGCCTGCTCCATATCCTTTGAGAACCGCACCCAACCGCCGGGCGTGGCTCCGTTCAGGCTGGCCAGAATCGGAATCTTGACCGCTTCCTTGGCCTTCCGCAGGTGGTCGAGATAGACATCCTGCGTCATGCGGTAGTCGGTCATGTCCGGCAGGTAGCCGAGCGATTCGGCAAAGGATTCCGTCCCTCGCGAGAGGTCCTCATCCAAAGCGCGCGACTCCAGTGCCAGTTGCTCCTCGAACAGCGATGTCAGTACGATCGCCGAGGCTCCTGCATCTTCCATGCGCCGAATATTGTCGAGCGACTCCGAAAGCGGAGTGGACGAGACGACGACCGGGCCATTCAGCTTCAGGCCGAGATACTGCGTTGAGAAATCGATCATTTGGGTCCTCCGGCAGTCCCTGCCGTCACTTTGTCTTCAATGATTTCTTGGGGAGCGATGTTCGGCGTCTCGCCACGGCCCGGCATTGCAGCCCTTGCGGAGTACACGCGCCACTGGCGCTCGACGTCATCCTGCGCTTCCACAAGCAGCTTTGCAGCCAGTTCGGGGTTGCTGCGCACCAACATCGTGTAGCGAGCTTCGCGATAGGTGTAATCCTTGAGCCGGATCGCCGGTGCCTTGGAATCAAGCTGGAAGGGATTCTTGCCCGTGTCGCGCAGGTCCGGGTTGTAGCGCATCAGCGGCCAGTAACCGGACTGAACGGCGAGCTTCTGCTGTTCCAGGCCGTGAACCAGGTCGTATCCGTGAGCGATGCAACTCGCGTAGGCGATGATGATCGACGGACCATCGTGCGCTTCCGCTTCCTGGAAGGCCTTGGCGACGTGCGAGTCATTGCCGCCCAGTGCAACCTTCGCTACGTAAACCGAACCGTAGCTGACGGCTTCCATGGCCAGATCCTTCTTGCTGTTTCCCTTGCCGCTGGCGGCAAACTTGGCAACCGCGCCGCGGGGGGTGGACTTGGACATCTGTCCGCCGGTGTTCGAGTAAACCTCGGTATCGAGAACCAGCACGTTGATGTTCTTGCCGGAGCCGAGCACATGATCCAGACCGCCGAAGCCGATGTCGTAGGCCCATCCGTCTCCACCCAGAATCCACACGCTCTTGCGAACCAGCGAGTCGATCACGGCCAGAAGATTGCGCGCATCCGACGAATCGACGCCCGCCAGCTTCTGACGCAGAATCAACACGCGCTCACGCTGCTGGTTGATCTCGGTCTCGGTCTTCTGCGAGGCGGTCAACAGAGCGGTAGCAAGCTCGTCGCCGATCATGGCCGTCAGCCGCGTTACCAGGAGTTCCGCGAAGATCTTCTGCTGGTCGAGGGCGATGCGCATGCCAAAGCCAAACTCGGCATTGTCCTCGAAGAGCGAGTTGGCCCACGTCGGTCCGCGGCCTTCCGCGTTCTTGGTGTAGGGAGTGGTGGGCAGGTTACCGCCATAGATCGACGAGCAGCCCGTAGCGTTGGCGATATAGAGGCGATCGCCGAACAACTGGGTCAGCAGCTTCACATAGGCAGTTTCACCGCAACCCGCGCAGGCGCCGGAGAACTCAAACAGCGGTTGCAGCAGTTGCAGATCCTTCACCTGTGTGTGCGAGAGCTTGGAGCGATCCACCTCGGGGAGTCCGAGGAAGAAGTCCCAGTTCTCGCGCTCTGCTTCGCGCAGCGGCACTTGCGGTGCCATGTTGATGGCCTTGTGGCTGGCGTCGCTCTTGCTCTTCACCGGGCAAACTTCCACGCAAACCGCGCAGCCGGTGCAATCTTCAGGAGCAATCTGCAGCGTGTAGTGATCGTCCTCCATGCCCTTCCACTTCGGCTTGGCCCATTGGAAGGTTGCGGGAGCCTTTTCTGCAAGGTCCGCACTGTACACCTTGGCGCGAATGACCGCGTGCGGGCAGACCATGGCGCACTTGCCGCACTGGATGCAGAGATCCTTGTCCCACACCGGAATGAACTGGGCAATGTTGCGCTTTTCGTACTGCGCTGTTCCCGTCGGGAACGCGCCGCCTGCTGGCAGAGCGCTGACCGGGAGCAGGTCTCCCTTGCCGCCGGCGATCTGGCCGAGAATGTCGTGGACAAACTTGGGGGCCTTGTCGGAGATGGCGCCAACGATATCGAAATCGGCGGTAGCAGTTGTCGGCAACGTCACCTTTTCCAAATGCGCCAAAGCCGCATCGACAGCCGCGAAGTTCTTGGCCACAACAGCCTCGCCGCGCTTGCCATACGTCTTCTTGATCGACTTCTTGATCTGCTCGATCGCTTCATCCTTGGGCAACACGCCGCTGATGGCGAAGAAGCACGTCTGCATGATGGTGTTGATGCGAGAACCCATGCCCGCTTCGCGTGCCACCTTGTAGCCGTCGATTACGTAGAACTCGATCTTCTTGCGCAGAATCTCCTGCTGCGTGGTCTTGGGGATGTAATTCCAGACCTCGGAAGCCGGATAAATCGAGTTCAGCAGGAAGACCGCGCCGGGCATGGCTGCTTCCACGGCATCCATCTTCTCGAGGAAGCTGAAGTTGTGGCAGGCCACAAAACTGGCGCGCGTAATCAGATAGCTGGAGCGAATCGGATTGGGACCAAAGCGCAAGTGCGACGTAGTCATCGAGCCCGACTTCTTCGAGTCGTACACGAAGTAGCCCTGCGCGAAGTTCGGCGTCTCGCTGCCGATAATCTTGATCGAGTTCTTGTTCGCGCCAACCGTGCCGTCCGAGCCCAGGCCGTAGAACAACGCGCGCACGGTCTTCGGGTCTTCGGTGGAGAACGAGTCGTCGTAGGTCAGGCTGGTGTGGCTGACGTCATCATCGATACCAATCGTGAAGTGGTTCTTCGGGGCGCTCTTGGTCAGCTCATCGTAGATGCCCTTGACCATCGCCGGCGTGAATTCCTTGGAGGACAGGCCATAACGGCCGCCAATGACAATGGGCTTGGCGAACGGCAGCGTGGCGGAGTTCTCGGCCAGAACGGTCACGATGTCCTGGTAGAGAGGCTCGCCGGCGCCGCCGGGCTCCTTGCAACGATCGAGGACAGCAATCGACTTGACAGTCGAAGGTAGCGCGGCCAGGAAGGCGCTCGAGTCGAAAGGCCGGAAAAGGCGAACCTTGACCATGCCAATCTTCTCGCCCTGCTTGACCATCAGGTCCACGGCCTCTTCGGCCGCTTCTGCGCCGGAGCCCATGAGCACGATCACGCGCTCGGCATCGGGTGCACCGTAATAGTCGAACAGGTGATAAGCGCGGCCGGTCTGGTCCGCAAAGCGGTTCATCACCGACTGCACAATGCCCGGGACCGCTGCATGGAAGGGGCTGCAGGCTTCGCGAGCCTGGAAGAACACATCGGGGTTCTGCGCCGTACCGCGAAGAATGGGGCGGTCAGAGCTGAGCGCCCTCTGGCGATAATCGATGATGTACTTGTCATCCACCAACGCGCGGATGGTCTCGTCGGAGATGGGCAGAATCTTGCCCACTTCGTGCGACGTGCGGAAGCCGTCAAAGAAGTGGATGAAAGGAATGCGGGATTCCAGCGTGGCAATCTGCGCCACCAGCGCCATGTCGGCAACTTCCTGCACCGAGTTCGAACAGAGCATCGCCCAGCCCGTCGAGCGACAGGCCATCACATCGGAGTGATCGCCAAAAATCGAGAGAGCATGTGTGGCCAGCGTGCGGGCCGTCACGTGCATGGTCGCCGGGGTCAACTCGCCGGCAATCTTGAACATGTTGGGAATCATCAACAGCAGGCCCTGAGAGGCCGTGAACGTGGTTCCAAAAGCGCCGGCCTGCAACGCGCCGTGCAATGCGCCCGCAGCGCCGCCCTCGCTCTGAAGCTCTTCCACGATGGGCAATGCGCCCCATATATTCTTCTTTCCTTCCGAGCGCCACTGATCGGCCCACTCGGCCATCGGCGACGAGGGGGTAATCGGGTAGATGGCGACAACTTCGGAGAGACGATAGGCAACCGAAGCAGCTGCCTCGTTACCATCCAGGATTACCATTTTCTTTTCACTCATTCGCTTTGCCTCATTAATTGGCCGGTGGAGATCAGCCGCTTGTACGAGTCTCTTCCCTGAGGGGGGTAAAGCGGCTGTGATGTTTGACACAAGAAGACGCCCGAATCCCATATTATGAACTAATGTTCATAATATGAATAACGTCTCCAGTCCCATTACGGCCTGGCCTTCATTCGTCTCGCGCGCCAAACACCCAGCAGCCCATCCGGCCACTCCGACCGCGATCGCCACCATTCGCAGGTTTCATCGCGAATGGATGGGAAAGCGCAACACTCCAGGTCCGGACCGATTGAATTTGTTCTCCTCGGGAAGGTAGCGCCGGTCTCCAGACCGGCTGTCGTGCGGGCGTCCCTGCCCGCACCTGCTCAAGGAAAAGGCAAGAATCAAGCGGTCAGAGTCCTAGTACTACAGTTGCCGGGTGCCGGGTGCCCCAGGTCCCTCGCTTTTGGGGACCTGGGAAAGCATCAAGTCAACGGACAAAATCATCCGGTCAGAGTCCTGGAAGATCCCGGGCAATCGTCAGCATCCCGAGGGCGCGCCCAGCCGACTCAAGCCAGCAGCGCGGTGACCTTGGGCATCCACTCCCCGATGGGGATCTTCTGCGGGCACAAGTCCGCGCAGACCCCGCAATCGATGCAGGAGCCCGACCGCTGCTCCTCGGTGAGGAAGACCTGGTACCGGAAACGCGCCCCCGCAACATCGTCGAACAAGTGCGCATAATTAAAGAATTCGAAGTTGCCCGGAATGTTCACGCCATTCGGGCACGGCATGCAGTAGCTGCACTTGGTGCAAGGAATCACGGTGCGCGCGCGGTACATTTCCCTCACTTGCGCGATCAGCGCCTGCTCCGGCTCCCCAAACGTCTGAACGCGCGACCCCTCGGCCGACTTCAGATTCTGCTCCACCTGCTGCAGGGTGCTCATGCCGCTCAGGACCACAGAAACCTCGGGCTGATCCCACAGCCAATCGAGCGCCCATTCCGCCGGTGAACGCTGCACCGCAAAACGCTCCAGCGCCGCGCGAACATCCTTCGGCGGGTCAGCCAGCCTGCCGCCGAGCAGCGGCTCCATGATCACCACGGCCAACCCCTTGTCTGCAGCCAGCTTCAGGCCCTTCGTCCCGGCCTGGTTCTCTATGTCCATGTAGTTGTATTGAATCTGGCAAAAGCTCCACAGATCGCTGCCGTTTACGATCTCCTCAAAGCACGCATAATCGTCGTGCATCGAGAAGCCAAGATGCCCAATGCGCCCGTCTGCCAGCGCCGCGGCAGCCCGCGCCAACAGATGGTGCTTCACAACAATGTCCCGCCAACGGCTCTGGTTGAGTGAGTGGATCAGGTAGAAATCAATGTGATCGGTCTGGAGCTTCTTGAGCTGCTCGTTGAGCAGCCGGTCAAAATCCGCCGGTTCGTTCACCAGCCAGGTGGGCAGCTTAGTGGCCAACCGGACCTTCTCCCGGTACCCGTCCTGCAACGCCTTGCCCACGACAATTTCACTCTGGCCCTCGTGATACGGATACGCGGTGTCGACGTAGTTCACGCCGTTGTCGATCGCGTGGCGAAGCATCCGAATAGCTTTCGGCTCATCGATGTTGGCGCTTAGCGGCCTGCCATCCAGAGTAGGAAATCGCATGGCGCCAAATCCCAGCGCCGAAACTTTCCAATCGAGTCTTCCAAAATTGCGGTATTGCACCGTCGTTCCCTCTTCCCCACTTCCAAACTAGAATCCTACGCCCAGCTGCAAGTGGAAACGGCGAATGCATCCTTTCAGGCCAGGGCAATCGCATGAACGAATCTTGTTTCCAGAGCTGGTGCCTGATCTCGCCTTGATCAGCCGAACAGGCGACTTTCCTCCCGTAGGGAGGGGCCGATGATAGCCCAGGGGAAGCGAAGCGCGCCCCTGGGAACCCGGGGCCATACAAATCCGCGCGTCCCGCAAGGGCCGCATCGAAGTTCTACTTTCATGATGAATAGCGTTCGTGCGATTTCCCTGCCCCCTGCCAGGTTCGGAAGACAAAGAGGGAACGCCCGTGTCTCCGGTCGGAATCGCCCTCACTTCCGCCGGCCGTATTCTTTCTGCCCATCCTCGAGAGTTCCCTGCTCAGATCCCAGCAGCCCCTCGACCAGCGCCTGCCATTCCTCCTCAAGCGCCGCGCGATGAAACCCGCGTCCCGCACGCTCGTACCAGTAGTCGGCGTTGGACGCCGCACCCTGCTTGCGGTGCAGATAAGCGTGAACCGCCATGCCATGCGGCGTTTCGAGCTCATCCACAAGGCTGTGCGCCTGCGTCCAATCCCCTTTTGCGTCCCACCACAATGCCGACAGTGGAACCGGCAATTCTTCCGGTGGATACTCACCCGCAATCGACGCCCGAAACTCCTCGTCAGTCATGGAATCCTTGTACCACCCGCTTTCCGGGCATTACAAGGCTTTTCTGCCCAAACTGCGTGATCCAGATCACTTCCCCAAAGGTTGTCCGCTGATAGAAATAAATCATCATTCAGGCAAGTTGAGGGAGTGGGGTCCACCCAGGGGTTTGGGGAGGGTTGGTGCCGAAGGCGACCTCCATTCCACTCCGGGAGGTCGAGTCGTGCCCGCACAGAGGACAGAAGTCGAGAGAACAAGAGTTTGCGACCCCGGCGCCAATGGTCGTATACTGAAGTCCGACCATTCTGGTCCTAATTTCAAGGTTCTGCCATTTGAGCGAACCAACGGAGTACGGCGGGTGAGCGTGCTGAGTGAGTTGAAGGTCGGCGAGAGCGGGATCCTGGTGGACCTCGACTTGCCCGAGTCCGTGCAAAACCACCTGATGCACATGGGTTTTGTCCCCGATGCGCTGGTCACAGCCTTGCGCCGCGCCCCGGCCGGCGACCCCACCGTTTACGGCGTGGACGGCATGGAGATTGCCCTCCGCCACGAGACCGCCGAAGCCATCCGGATGAAATCCGCCGAGCCGGACGATCAGGAAGTCTCCGAACACGACAACCTCGCCGATTTGCTCGAGGCCGCCCGATGAGCAGTTGCTGCACGCCTCCCCCCTTTCAGCCTCCCACCGCCCCGC
>Ga0224529_1001742_pt1 | contig 12170 bp, 13 predicted proteins | sample CBST50metaG_FD_179893 | JGI IMG/M metagenome (GOLD analysis project Ga0224529, IMG submission 179893) | Peat soil microbial communities from Stordalen Mire, Sweden - C.B.S.T50 | ecosystem: Environmental > Terrestrial > Soil > Wetlands > Peat | place: Sweden: Norrbotten County, Stordalen Mire... | reverse complement strand
TCCACACTGAGTTCGACAACATCACCAGCACAATCAAGGCTCGGCGAGCCGGGTTTCATGACTGCATTGACACCGAGGATATGTTCTCCGAGTTCTTTCAAAAACTCCGAGCGATGAATGTCCTTCCGCAACTACACGTTGAAGGCAGTGAAGCAACTCACAAAGAATAGGGGAAGACGTCATGCCAGAAAAAGAGAATCCATCCAAGATCACTGAGAGGTTGAATGCCGCGATCGACGCTGCCGTAAACGAAGAACGCATTGTCGGTGCTGTAGTGCTAGCCGCGCTCGATGGCGACGTCATCTATGAGCAAGCCGCCGGATGGGAAAATCGTGAATCACTTCAGCCCATGCAGGCGAATACGATCTTTCGTCTTGCCAGCATGAGCAAGCCGATCGTCTCCGCTGCAACTCTCGCTCTCTGCGAGCAGGGAAAGATTCATCTTGATGATCCGATCACAAAGTACCTTCCCGAATTCCGTCCAAGAATGACCAATGGCCGAGCGCCAGAGATCCGGCTATGGCATCTCCTCACGCATACGGCGGGGTTGGGCTACGGTTTCGATATTCCACCTGACAACGAGCCGTATGCAAGCGCAGGCATCTCGGACGGCATCGACAATACGGACATCAGTCTGGAAGAAAACCTGCGTCACCTGGCCTCGGTACCTCTCTTCTACGAACCCGGCTCTGCATGGCGATATTCACTCGCCATTGACGTTCTCGGCACAGCGATTGAACGGGCGACAGGATCAGCGTTACCTGAACTTGTTAAATCGCTGGTGACAGCTCCGCTCGGAATGACAGATACCGACTTCTCCGTGAGTGATCCATCCCGTCTTGCAACAGCGTATGCGGACTCGCTGGTTCACGGAGAACCAGCCCGGCTCATGACCGATGCGGACACCTTGCGCAAGGAGTTTGGTGGGATTGTTCACTACGCACCGGGACGCGCGTTGGACGCGACAGCCTTTTTGTCCGCAGGCTCTGGCATGGTCGGAACCGCGCATGACTATCTGTGCTTCCTTGAGGCGCTGAGACAAGGCGGCGCGCCGATATTGCAAGCTGAGACGACGCATCGCATGGTCGAAGACCAAGTCCCATTGCTGACAGCAGGAGATCCAGGAATTGGGTTCGGTTTCGGCTTCGGGACAGTGCGTGATCCCGTTGTCGCCAAAACGCCCAAGGGGGCAGGGAGTTGGGGATGGGCTGGCATCTATGGAACTACGTTCTGGGTGGACCCGGTTGCGCGCTTATCGGTAGTCGCTTTGACCAATACCCCCTGGAGGGCATCACGGGACGATTTGTAGTGGACGTAGTCGATGCCGTTTATGACAAGTTCTCTGGTTGAACGAGTGAAAGATACACAAAGTCTCGACTCTGCGCCCTCTTCATTCCCGGCTATCAGATGGTGCATGCACGCAGCTGGCTATGGATCGCGGCTTTGCATCACAGAAGCATCGTTGGAACCCGCGCAAATTTTGAGCCGCGCTTCAAGCCGTCCGCATCTCCTTCTCAACAGGAGAGGTCCGCATCATGCCAAAAGCTATCCGTTTTAATCAGCTCGGTGGTCCCGAAGTCCTTCATATGGAAGATCTGCCCGAGCGCCAGCCCGGTCCTGGTGAAGTTCTGCTCAAGGTAGAAGCAGTGGGTCTTAACCGGGCCGAAAGCATGTACTTTCACGGCTTCTACTTAGAAAAGGTGAGCCTGCCCTCCGGCCTCGGATACGAGGCGCTCGGAACGGTCATCGCCGTTGGTCCTGAGGTCGATCCCACTCTCGTCGGTAAACGCTTCGGCACCATTCCGGGTTATTCGATGAACCAGTACCCTGTGCTTGCCGAAGAGGCCGTAGTTCCCACGAGCGTTCTCGCAGCCGTTCCAGACGCTTTCTCCGCGGTTGAAGCTGCCGCTGTCTGGATGCAGTACTGCACCGCCTATGGCGCGCTCGTGCCCTTGGGCAAAGTGGCTGGCGGCGACTTCGTCATCATCACCGCTGCCAGTTCGTCCGTTGGCCTCGCTGCCATCCAGATCGTCAAGGCACAAGGCGGTATCTCCATCGCGACCACCCGTACCTCCGCCAAAAAGGATCAGCTCATAGCCCTTGGTGCCGACCACGTCATCGCCACCGAAGAGGAGGACCTGGTGGCCCGGGTGCAGTCGATCACCGGCGGCAAGGGTGCGCGCATCGTCTTCGATCCTGTAGGCGGCGACTACATCAACACGCTCGCGCAGGCCACGGCGAACGGTGGCACCATCTTCGTGTATGGCGGGCTCTCCGGCAAACCCACGCCCTTCCCCATGGCGGCCTTTGGCCGGACCATCGGCATCTTCGGCTACACCTTTGGCGAACTGCGTGGCACCCCGGAGTGGGAAGCCATGAAGAAGTACATCTACGATCATCTGGAGGATGGGTCCTTCAAGCCGAAGATCGCCCGGACCTTCCCCTTCGATCAAACCGTCGAAGCCTACAAGTACCTCGAAAGCAACGAGCAGATCGGGAAAATCGTCATCACTCTGTAGACCTTGGCTTGAAACTCTTCCGTCGGCTGAGGCGGAAGAGCTTCTGTTTTAAGCGAACAAAATTGGGCTGTCAACTGGCCGTGACTTGTCCGAAATGATTCGTTTCTGACCGGGTCGTTTACCAAAACTTATCCATGGACCACTTCCAAGTACCCCCTGACCCGGAGGGATGATTTGATCCGGGCCTTGTCTCGCGCGCTCGACTGGTCACGACCCATGGCCAAGAGAGAGGTGCTGTCGTGGAGCCTTTTCGGATTCATGTCGCTGATGAGGTACTCGACGATCTGTATGCGCGGTTGCGCCATACAAGATGGCCCGACCAAGTATCCGGCATAGGCTGGGAACAGGGCACCGATTTGGGCTGGCTACGGCAACGTGTGTCCTACTGGTTACATGAGTTCGACTGGCGCGCCTGGGAGCGAAAGCTCAACGCACTCAGCCACTTTACTTGGGAAGGAATCCACTTCGTGTACCAGCGTGCGGCGTCGGGACGGGGTGTGCCGCTCCTCCTCACGCACGGCTGGCACGGCAGTTTCCTCGATTACATGAATATGCTGCCGATGCTTGAGCATTTCGACGTGGTCGTCCCCTCCCTGCCCGGTTATGGATTCTCGCCGCGCCCGCCCAAGGTCGGCATCAACTATCAGTATGTCTCAGAGCGCTGGCACCGGCTCATGTCCGAGCTTGGGTATTCTCGCTATGGTGCAGGCGGTTATGACTTTGGGACCGGGGTGACGACGGTCTTGGCGCAGACCACCCCGAGTCGGTGATTGGTATCCATCTCACCACTCTGGAGTCGAACCTCGCCCCTGCGGTGGAGGACACGATGCTTTCCGATGTCGAGCGTTCGTACCTCGCGGCGAACTGGGGCTGGGACGCGACGGAGCGGGGCTACAGCGCGATTCAGTCTACCAAGCCACAGACCGTCGGCTATGGACTCAACGACTCCCCAGCGGGGCTGGCCGCATACGTGGATGAGAAGTGGCACTCGTGGAGCGACGTCACACCGCCCGATGACTTTCTTTGCGCCACGCTCACCCTATACTGGGTCACGCAGACGATCACGTCATCGATGCGCGACTATTGGGACAATCGCTGGCACCCGGTCGCCCCCGCTTACGTCAGCACGCCCACGGCGTTTGGCGTCTTTGCGCACCAGACCGTTCCCGAGGGCGAGCCACCACGCTCGTATATCGAGCGCGTGTACAACATCCAGCGCTGGACAGTCTTTCCCCGCGGCGGACACTTCGCCCCGGTTGAGGAACCAGCGGCGATCGCTGGGGATCTGACCGCTTTCTTTCGGGACCTGAGCTGAGGCCACGCTCACTATCTGCACTTCCAAATGCGACACGATAATAAGCGACCATACTGATCTCTTTCTCGCAGGCTTCATAGATCAAAGAGTCGAATCGCAAGCAATCCCGAAGTAATCGCGTATAAGTCCTCTTATATTGTCAAGGCATTAGCCAACCTAGTTGAATTGCATGAATTCATAATTAGCTGAACAGGGTTCCTTGGTCCGACTCTTGCAGAGCGAGAAGTTCCGGGTCGTTGTTGCGCACATTGCCGACCTGATCGCTCACTGTCCAGGCTTCCATCTCTTCGGCAGGATAGGGCTGAAGCAGATCATGCGATGGAGTGGACTTGCTGCCTGTGTCCAGCCAGCGTTCGTAATTCTTCGGGGCGACGATCACCGGCATGCGGTCGTGGATTGGGGCCATCAGTTCGTTGGGTGTGGTGGTCAGAATGGTGAAGGTGGTCAGCGCATCGCCCTCCGGCGGCTGCAAGCTCTCCCATAAACCGGCAAAGGCGTAAGGTTCGCCACTCTTCAGGCCGATGGCGTAGGGCTGGCGAGTCTTCGTCGACCGGCGTTGGTCGAGTAGGCGGGCGGCGTTGCCACCGCCCGCCCCTCTAAGAACCGTGCGTGAGAGTTTCCAGCTCACACGGCTCAAGCCTTCATAACGCCTCGTGAGAGACGCGGCCCGTGGAAGCCGCAGAGTTGGCTGTGCAGTTGCCTGTGGCATTGAGGGTGAAGAAGCTGACAGTTTGTTGCGCCGTCAGGTCCGCCCATCACCTTGGAGATAACGAAGTGCTTTTGCCACCCGGTCTCCTGCGTGATGGGTTCGCCACATTCGGCGCACTTTCCCTGTTGGATTCGCCATAGATGGAGCAGGGTTTTATGGCCCCACAACGTGCGAGCCATATACCTGCTCTCGCGAGCTTCGAAGTACATCTCCCATGCAGGGTGATATGGATTCGCTTCCCGCCTGATCTTGACGTAAGGGCGGACTGGCAAGGAAGTCGCGTGGAAAAGCCACACGTTTTCTTTGTCTCCGTTCTCCTGCTTCCTCACTCCGAAGAAACACCATCCACGACCACCGCGCCGTGCGAAGTACTTTCGCATAACCCAGCGTTTCCCTTTACGGGGATGTCGTTTCAGTGCCCACTGCCATAAGGCCTTGAAGATGGCATAATCAACACGGCTGAAGATGCGCTTGCTTTTGACATGGCCATGGTACAGCGCCCAACCGCGTATGATTCGGTTGAGCGTCGTAACCAGTTGCCACGTCGGGAGAGCTTGCGCTCCTCGAACAACTTGCCGGACATTATCCAAGAACGTATGGATATTCTTGCGAGATGGCGTGATCCACAACTTTCCGTTGCTGTACCTTCGCAAGTTCTGTCCCAGGAAGTCGAAGCCCTCTTCGATATGAGTGACCCTCGTCTTTTCCACCGAAAGTTCCAACCCGCGACTGTGAAGGAACTCTACTACCAGCGGCTTCACTTCTTGCTCCAGCAGTTCTTTCGTTCTGCCGGTAATGATGAAGTCGTCAGCATAGCGGATCAGATGAACGCCCGCATAGCGGCCCTTCTCCGATCCTTTGCCACGCTGCGGGTATTTTTCCCGCAAGCGTTGCTCCAGACCATCGAGTGCAAGATTGGCCAACACAGGAGAGATGATCCCTCCCTGTGGGGTACCTTGCTCGGTCGCATGGAAGAGTGATTTTTCCATGTATCCCGCTTTTAGCCATTTGCGGAGGATGACTCGATCCATAGGGACGTGAGTTAGCAACCACGCATGACTAATGTTGTCGAAACAGCCGCGGATATCGCCTTCCAGCACCCAGTGCGGATTGCGATGCTTGAGGGCTGCAAAGCAGCCCGCGATCGCATCCGCGCAGGAGCGTTTCTTGCGAAATCCGTATGAGTTTACGTCTGCCGTCGTTTCCGCCACGGGATCGAGTGCCAGCAGATACAGCGCCTGCATCGCCCTGTCCTTCGTGGTCGGGATACCAAGCGGACGCAACTTGCCGTTCGACTTTGGGATGTATATGCGCCTGAGTGGCAGTGGCCGATAGCCTCTGCTTCTCAGCGCACATACTGCAGCCATTTTCTTCTCTGGTGTTTTCCATATGATGCCGTCCACACCAGAGGTTTTCCCGCCTTGATTCTCAGTTACCCGCCGCACGGCTAATAGCTTGCCGTCCTGCGAGTGCGTGAGCAGCCGTTGCAAGGCTTTCACCTTGCCCCATCTGCCTGCTTCTACTGCCTTCACGATACGCACCTGGAGCCTGCTCACATTTCGATTCACGGAGCGCCAGTCGATGTCGCGCCAATGAAGCGAAGCATGGGATGCTGCACCAACGGATCGCTCCGTCATCATCTGCTTTGCCTCCTTATGCTGGTTAATCAGGTTATTTCGTGAATAAAGACCAGAGAGAAGTCAGCTCACTTTCGTGCCAGACATCAAGTCTGTATCCGCCCGATTACCGAACGGCTTTGGCTTCCTCTCTCCTCCTTTACCCGCACTGTCATTGTCCAGCCTCTCGGCCCTCCTACCCTTGCGGGAACAATACGGGCTTACCCTGTTTCGTTCCGATGACATCTGTGGTTTAGGCTCTCTCTCAACACCGGCAGCGTTGTTTGCCCATGACGGAAGAGAATGGAGCTTCCGTGCCCACTGCATTTCAGAGCCTGTCAGCATCTTGGGGCTCTTTTGTTCTTCACGATGCTTACGAGAGTTCACATATGTTAGCCATGCCACTAACCCTAGCCCCTATCCGCCTCGATGCTGGCAGACCTGATTCACCTCGCGGTTAGTTCAGCAACCTTACGGCTGCGGGTACGTTGTCAGAGGGCTTTTCAGCAGCTCGTTACCAAGCCGCCTGACCTCCTAGGGTACTGCCGATGGGACGGCAGGTCCGGTCCTATGGCTATGCCGGACAATCATCGGAGCGACTTACAGGTCGCACCCACTCATAAAAAGCATCGGCGGGAATCAGGCAGCGACGCTTCTTGAGCGCTTCACGAAAAGCAGGCTTTGCGGCGGCTTCCTCGGCGCGGGCGTTGATAGTGCTCAGGCCAATCCGCTCATTCTTGGCCCAGGAAGGAACCAGGCCCCAACGCATCAATGAGATGCGTCGCTGACTGGATTCTGGGTCCAGCCACACCACAGGCTGGAAGCTCTGCGGAGCGGCGTTGTAGCTGGCCGTGAACCAGGGCATCAGGTTCAGGTCCAGATCAAACCATTCGGCAAGAAGCTCTTGCGCGGATTTTCGGGCGTAGCGGCCACACATATCGCTCTCAGAATAGCGCTTCACTTGCGTAAAAACCGAAGGACTGTTGACACGCGGGCCGATTCGCGCGAACCTTAAAAGGCGAATATAGGGCGAACTATGCCCTCTGCTGCTGCCCTACGAATCCAGATCGAAGAATCCCTCGCGACCCGCTTCCCGGCGGCGCTCTCGCCCATGCCGCGCACCTTCCGCGAGACAGCGGCGACCGGTATTACCGCTGTCGATGTGCTGCTCGACGGCGGCCTGCCCGTGGGAGCCATCAGCGAAGTGGTCGGCCCGGAGTGCTCTGGTCGAACGACGCTGTCGCTGGCTTTTCTGGCCAGTTGCACGGTGCGTGGGCAGGTTTGCGCCTGAGTGGATGGACACCACCACCGATGTCTATATGCAGTCGCTCGAAAGCGGCGTTCGGTCAACGATCAACTCCATTCACGACGAGCTAATCGGTATCGCAACACCGGGTACGGAGCCGACGCCGCCAGCGGAGTCTCAGACCAACCGCGAGGAATCTCGCAAAGCTGTAGCAATGCAGAACGGTAGGGCATTTCCGCAGGAGCGGTCTTACGCTTCGGGCGGACAAAGAGCAGCTTCAACGCCTTCTCGTGGGGTGGTTTTGGAGTTTGCGACAAAAATGCGACAAAGCGGAGGAAGGAGGATGCGTCTAAGTTACTGATAAATATGGTAGGCACGATTGGATTCGAACCAACGACCTCTTCCGTGTCAAGGAAGCGCTCTAACCAACTGAGCTACGCGCCTGCTACCAACTTCAATTAGTCTATCAGCATCTGGGCATTGCGAAAAGCTGCGCGCCCAACGCCTTCCATGTTGTACCATCATGGACAAACGCTCTACCCCCTCGGTAGCGTCCTATCCTGCCCATTTTTGGGCACTGCACTTGCTTGAGACAACATGGAAGACGCTTTATATAAACGACTTAACCGATTCCGCACCGCTCCCAACCTGCTCACGCTGTTGCGTATCTGCTTGGCCCCGTTCCTGGTCTCCACCATCCTGGAAAATCGTTTTCTGCTCAGCTTTATCCTCTTCATCGTAGCCGGCCTCACCGACGCCCTCGATGGCGCCTTGGCGCGCCTCCTCAAACAGCGCTCCGTCCTCGGACAATACCTCGACCCGGTTGCCGACAAACTCCTCCTCAGCACCCTCTTCCTCGTGCTTATGCACAAAGGCCTCATGCCAACACGCGTCACCGTCCTGGTCTTCGGCCGGGATGTCGGGATCCTCGTGGTCGCTGCAATTCTTTATGCCGCCGTCGGCAGACGAGAGTTCCAGCCCAGCATCTTTGGCAAAATCAACACCATCGCCCAAGTCGCCGCCGTCGCCGCCGTCCTCCTGCATCAACTCACCGTTGCGCCCTGGGTAGTCGACTTCCGCTTCGTGGCTCTCAACGCAACCATCGTTTTTACCGTGGTGTCGGGCCTCCACTACGCCTGGCTCGCGGCGCGCAAAGTTGGCGCCACAACCGCAAACGGCCACGGCGCTCAGTAATTTGGTTTCCTAGCTGCGGTTATCAGAGGTTCTTCGTTTCTTCCTCTGGCTCGACGACGTCTTCCAACTCCATGTCTCGAAATTCTTCGGAGTCAAAAACCTCGCCACACTCCTGGCACTCGACAAATTCCATGTCTTCATGCCGAGAGACGATGCGTACCTTCGGGTGTTTGCAGACGGTGGCCATCGCTCGTGGGTTCTGTGAAGTAGACTTCGCTTACCGCCCGATTCTAGCTATATTTGCGCCATTTTCAAACTCATATTTAGTATTTTTCCTGCATTTTCCTGTTTTTTTATCCCCACCAACTTTTCTTCCCAAATATCTGCTTGTAACCCCGACAGAAAAGGTCGTATACTGAACGCGGACTGAAGAAGTCGGATATTCAATGCTCAAGCTCACAAAAAAAGCCGATTACGGACTCATCGCTCTCAAGTTCCTGGCCGAACACCCAGAAAAGCCAGCACTGAGCGCCAAGGACGTCGCCGACACCTACGGCATTCCCGCGCAATTGCTGGCCAAAATTCTCCAGCAGTTGACCCGGGCAGGCATTCTGCGCTCCCAGGCAGGCATGAACGGCGGCTACGCCTTGGCCCGCGACGCCCGCCAAATCTCCGCTTTCGAAGTGATTCTTGCCATCGACGGTCCCTTTTTCATCACCTCCTGCACCAAAGGTGAAACCGGCTGCGAGCTGGGTTTAAGCTGCACCATCAAAGAGCCTCTCGCCCGCGTCAACGACACCATTGCTGGCGTACTCAAGAGCCTCAGCATTCAGGATTTGGCCGAGCACGCCCCCCCGCACATGGCCGATCGCGAAGCCTCCTTATTAGTCGCATTGAAACTCTAACCGAAGTTTTCCCCCTTCGCAGTCCCAGGCTGCCAAGCAAACTTCAACCAGGATGGAGATCAAAATGAGCACCGTTGCCAGTCAGATCCAAGCCCCCCAGGGCGTCCAATTACCCATCTATATGGATAACCACGCTACCACCCAAATTGATCCGCGGGTGCTCGAAGCGATGATGCCCTACTTGACCACCAAATTCGGCAACGCCGCCAGCCGCAATCATTCCTTTGGGTGGGAGGCCGAAAAAGCCGTCGCTGATGCCCGTGAGCAGATCGCCAGCCTCATCGGAGCCAGCTCCAAAGAGATCATCTTCACCAGCGGAGCCACCGAAAGCGACAACCTGGCCCTCAAGGGCGTCGCCGAGATGTATCGCGAGCACGGCAACCACATCATCACCCAGGTCACCGAGCACAAGGCCATCCTCGACACCTGTAAGCGCCTCGAAAAGCACGGCTATCGCGTCACCTATCTGCCCGTCAAAGACGACGGCATCATCGATATGGATGACCTGCGCCGCGCCATGGACAGCGAGACCATCCTCGTCTCCATCATGGCCGCCAACAACGAGATTGGCGTCCTCCAGCCTATCCGCGAAATCGGCCAGCTCTGCCACGAAAAGGGAGTTCTTTTCCATACCGATGCGGTGCAAGCCCTCGGCCACATTCCAGTCGATGTAACCGCCGACAGCATCGACCTGCTTTCTCTCAGCGGCCACAAAATCTACGGCCCCAAGGGCGTCGGCGCTCTCTATGTACGCCGTCGCAACCCGCGCGTACAGCTTGCCGCGCAAATCGACGGCGGCGGACACGAGCGCGGCATGAGGTCCGGCACCCTCAACGTTCCCGGCATCGTCGGCCTCGGCAAGGCATGCGAAATCGCCCAAGCCGAAATGCACTCCGAAGGCATCCGCCTGCAAGCCTTGCGCGATCGCCTCAAGTCGAAGCTCGAAGCCGGTCTTGATTACGTGCACGTCAACGGCTCCATGGAGCACCATCTCCCCGGCAACCTCAACATGAGTTTTGTCTACGTCGAGGGCGAGTCGCTCCTCATGGGCATCAACGACATTGCAGTTTCCTCGGGTTCAGCCTGCACTTCAGCTACCCTCGAACCCTCTTACGTGCTCAAAGCGTTGGGTCTAGGCGACGATGTAGCCCATAGCTCGATTCGCTTTGGACTGGGACGCTTCAACACCGAGGCCGAGGTCGATTACGTAGCCGCCAAGGTCATCGACGTAGTCAAGCATCTGCGCAAGCTCTCCCCGCTCTACGAAATGGTGAAAGACGGCATCGACCTCACCAAAATCCAGTGGGCAGCGCACTAGGAGCAAGTTGCCAGTTATCAGTTTTCCGTGGTCAACTCTGATCGACACGAAACTAATAACTGACAACTAACATCTGATAACTGACAACTGTTTTCCCGCGGCTTCCCCCGCGTAGGAGGATCACAAATCATGGCATACAGCGACAAGGTCATCGATCACTACAACAATCCGCGCAACGTCGGCCAGCTCGATAAGGCTTCCACTGAAGTCGGCACCGGCCTCGTCGGCGCTCCCGAGTGTGGAGACGTCATGCGCCTGCAAATCCGTGTCAACCCCGAGACCCAAGTCATCGAAGAGGCCAAGTTCAAGACCTTCGGATGTGGCTCGGCCATTGCTAGTTCGTCCTTGGCTACCGAATGGGTCAAAGGCCGCACCGTCAATGATGCTCTCGAAATCAAAAACACCGACATCGTCCGCGAGCTTTCCCTTCCGCCAGTCAAGATTCACTGTTCGGTCCTGGCCGAAGACGCGATTCGCGCCGCCATCGGCGATTGGAAAAAGAAGAACGCTGCCACAGAAACGGCTGAAGTTCCGGCTGTTGCCGTGGCCCAGTAAGAAGGTGCTTATGTCCAACATGGTCACGATCGAAACCCACCCCGCACAGGACTCCTTCGGCGTGCAATTTCCGCCGAAGGAAGCGGCGGCACAGCCGCAGTTGGCCGCACAGGGAATACAAGTCACCGACAAAGCTGTCAAACGCATCCGCATCGCTCTGGCCAAGGAGGGCGTCTCGCCCGCCGAGGGCGGCATGCGCCTGGGCGTCTTGGGCGGCGGCTGCTCTGGCCTGTCCTATTCCATCAAATTCGACACCCAGCCCCGCGAGCGCGACCGCGTCTTCGACTTTGACGGAGTCCGCGTCTTCGTCGATCCCAAGTCCTTCATCTACCTTCACGGCATGACCCTCGACTACGAAGAGACCCTCATGCGTCAGGGCTTCAACTTCATCAACCCCAACTCCACCCGCTCATGCGGCTGCGGTTCGTCCTTCTCGTAGTTTGAAGCTAGTACCTTGAGGCTATCGTTCGTGTTCAAAATAGGCTGTCACCCTAAGCGAACGGGGCCCCAAGCTTTCTTCAGCTTGGGGGTAGTGAGTCGAAGGATCTGCGGTTGTTTTCAATCAACTTTGCAGACAGGCCATTGCATCCCCTGAGAAAATAAGAAAAACAATGTTCAAAGTCCTCGATTCCGCGGTTCCCATCGCTTGTTGGTCCTGTTCAGTCGGACATAACGACTCCACTCTCTTTTGTCCCCATTGCAAAAAAATCCAGCCCCCTCCCGGCGGTGATTATTTTTCCGTTTTCACCCTAGAGCCCAAGCTCAACCTCGATCTGCCCGCCTTGGAGCAGGAATTTCACCGCCTCAGCCGCCGCCTCCATCCCGACCGCTTTGCTCGCGCCCAAGAAAACGA
>Ga0224529_1001736_pt1 | contig 12215 bp, 10 predicted proteins | sample CBST50metaG_FD_179893 | JGI IMG/M metagenome (GOLD analysis project Ga0224529, IMG submission 179893) | Peat soil microbial communities from Stordalen Mire, Sweden - C.B.S.T50 | ecosystem: Environmental > Terrestrial > Soil > Wetlands > Peat | place: Sweden: Norrbotten County, Stordalen Mire... | reverse complement strand
GCGGGCTGATCGTTCCCAGTGGGCAGGTTCCAGCAGCGGGCCTCGAATACGTTCGCAAACTACGCGACGTCAAGTACAACGAGACGATTTTCGATATTCTGGCGCGGCAGTTTGAGGTCGCCAAGCTGGACGAGGCAAAGCAGGGCGCGTTGATTCAGGTCGTCGATCCCGCCGTTCCGCCCGATAACCGATCATTCCCGAAGCGTGGCCTGATCGTGATTGCAGCCACTATCGCGGGTTTGCTGGTGGGGGTTTTCTTTGTACTCATCTCCGCGGCTTTGGAAAGCGTGCAGTCAGCACCTGTGACTTATGGGAAGTTCCTTCACCTCAAGCGGATGCTATCCTGGAAAGCATCCCGTGAATCCTGAATGAAGCGCTTTATGAATTTCTCTTCCGGCGCTCAAGCCACCTCAGCGCCTCTCAGTAAAATGTCGCAAGACTCAAAGAGACGATCTCGCGGAATAGCGTCCGCGACCTTGACTGCTATTTTCGGAAAGGGCACCAGTCTTCTGGTGAGTGTCGCCACTGTGCCGCTCACCGTTCGATACCTTGGAGCTGAAGGTTATGGTCTCTGGATCACCATCAGCAGCGCCGCAACCATGTTCTTTGTGTTCGACATAGGCATTGCCAGTACTCTGACAAATCTGATCTCCGAAGCATATGCCGCTGACGATAGGGAACGGGCAGCAACTTACTTTGCCACCGCATTCTGGCTCATTTTAGGGATCGCGGCGCTACTCGGTCTTGTGGGGTGGATGCTCTGGCCATACGTTCATTGGGTATCCATTTTCCATGTTCAGAATCCGGCCCTGATTCACGATACTTCACGCGCCATGGCAGCGGCGTTCATCGTCTTTCTATTAGCCCTTCCCACTGGCCTTGCGACGAAGGTGCTCGGTGGCTACCAGGAACTGCATGTATCCAACCTTTTCGCCGCCGCCGGAAGCGTATTGAGCCTTCTGGCCGTCGTTGCTGTGATTCATTTTCATGGCAGCCTGCCTCTTTTGGTAGTGGGATTTGCGGGCTCTTCTGTGGCCGCAAATGCAGCTTGCCTGCTTTGGATATGCCTTTTACACAAACCATGGATGAAGCCTTGGCCGCGGCGCATAGATTCAAGTTGCATCGGCCGAATCTTCCGTACCGGAACCCAATTCTTCGCAATTCAGTTGGCTGGACTGGTTATCTTCAGTAGCGACAACCTGGTCATTTCTCACTACCTCAGCCCGGCTTACGTTACGCCGTATGCCATAACCTGGCGGCTGGTTGGCTACATTACAGCGGTCCAGACTCTCGTCATGCCTGCATTATGGCCTGCCTACTCCGAGGCCTATGCCAAGCGAGACCTGCGCTGGATACGATTGACCTACAACCGGGTCAGATGGATTACTGTCGCTACTCTCGTAGTTGGCTGTTCAACCATGCTCTTTGCGGGACGGGAGATCATTCGTATCTGGGCAGGTCCGGCGGCCGTTCCCAGTGCCTTGCTTATCCAGCTCATGTGCGTGTGGATCGTCATCTGTGTTTTTACGACCAATCAATCCTGCCTGATGGGAGCGACCTTCAGAGTGAGCAAGCAAGCGATTTCTTCCTCGCTCTCGGCGGTAGCTAACTTGGCCCTTTCCATTTACTGGGTCAAGACTATGGGAACGACAGGGGTTGTGCTGGGAACCATCGTCTCTTACCTCGTCTTCATTGTTGTCGTGCAATCCTGGGAGGTAAGAAGAATCCTTCGGGGAGATTTCCTCGCTGGCCGACAACAGCAGGATTCAGCTCGCAGCTGATGTAATATGGGCGACCATAGTTAGCCACTCCGGAATTGGTATAATCAGAGCGAATCGAAGCCCCCGAATAGCTTCGAAGCGAAATAGCCTCAAGTGGTTGCCGCATGCAAGACATGAAATCACCGAGTCTGAAGATTGAGAGAATCTAGGAGTTAGCCGATGAACAGGGTACTGAAGATTGGGATCGATGCACGCGTCTTGGCAGATCCTCATTGTGGAATTGGCCGGTACGCTACAAATCTCGTGCGCGAGTTCGCGGCACTGCAGTCGCAGCACCGTGTATTTCTTTATTCCCATCGGCCTTTCCAGCTTGGATTTTCTCTGCCGGAGAAATGGAAGGTGCGCGTCGGCGCGGTTCATAAACCTGGACTGAGCACGGCATTCGCGCAGCTGTATTTCCCGGTTTGGGCGAGGAAAGATGGAATCGACGTATTCTGGACGCCGCGCCATCAGTTACCGTTACTATTGCCTCCACGCACCAGGAAGGTGTTAACTGTTCACGACGTAGCATGGAAGCGCTTCCCGGAAACAATGACTCGCAGTAATCACGTCCTCGAAGCACTAATGATGCCCTTGTCGCTTCGCATCGCCGATCAGGTTATTACCGATTCAAAATTCTCATGTTCCGAAATCCTGACATTTTTCCCGGGCGTCAAAAGCAAAATCAATGTCATTTACTTGGCATCCAATCTCAAAAGCGAAGGGGAAATGGGCCTTTGTCCGTTGTCCAGGCCCTATTTTCTGTTTGTCGGCAGCAGCGAACCACGCAAGAACATAGAGCGCATGTTGCTCGCTTATGTCCAGTATAGAAAGCTCATCCCTCACCCGATTGATCTGGTTTTGGCCGGCGGATATCAATGGGGTAATTTCAGTGCCACTGACTTTATTAGGGCCAACGATCTTCAGTCATCTGTACATTTGATTCAACACGTAGATGACACCGTTCTTCGCGCTCTTTACGCAAATGCGCAGGCATTGGTCCTGGTCTCCCTCTACGAGGGTTTTGGCCTGCCGCTGGTAGAAGCTATGCAGTGGGGCATCCCGTTGATCGCAAGTAATACTTCCTCCGTTGGCGAAATCGCGGGAGATGCTGCGCTGCTCGTGGATCCAAACGAAACGGACGAAATCGTGCAGGCCTTCAGGCGAATGACGGAAGATGAAGCCATGCGTTTGGAACTATCCCAAAAATCAAAAAAACGTGGGCAGCAGTTCAGCTGGAAGCAGGCGGCATCGGAAACGATGGCCCTGCTTTGCCAAGATTGATGAAGCAATGCCAACCTTTATGGGCGCGATATTTTCGCTCTATTTCTTCTGGTGTTTTCACAGTCTGCATAAAGGGCGCACAAAAAGCGAAATGGATCTGTCGGCAAAACGCCGTTGCCGAGGGCTTTGAATTGTCGTGCCAAGTACGCTAAGCAGGAAGAGTTCCTGCCTAGGGCACCCATGCAAGGGCCTGCTCAGTGGCTAGAGCACAGAAGTGGTTCATGAGGGTTCAGATGCTGACCTATTGTTTTATCTTGACAGCTCTCTTCATTTCCGCGCTGATCAGCTCTGATCGAGACCTTTTCAGAAATCAAGGCGCGCGATTTGCGCTTGCTGTGCCGAATGCTGTGATCTTGGTGGTCTTTATAGGCCTCCGGGATGAGGTCGGGGGTGATTGGGAATCCTATGTGACCATTCTGCAGAACTATCGCTGGCCATTTTCATTGGCCACCTACACGATACTTCCATTAGAGCCAGGCTATTTGCTTTTGGATATTTTCAGCAATGCTGTTAACGGCGGCCTTTACCTCGTGAACTTCGCTTGCGCCGTCATGATTCTGGCGTGTCTGCTCAAATATTCATCTTTAGTCTCGCTTAATCCGAACTTCGTATTGTTTCTGGCAGCGCCGTACATGCTCTTTGTAGTCGGGATGAATTACTCTCGCCAATCAGTCGCAATCTCCGTTAGTTTTGTGGCCCTGGCCTATCTCGCGAGGGGAAAGACGCGCACATTCTATTTTCTCGCACTCCTGGCGGTTTGCTTCCACTTTACAGCAGCGACTCTCATCGTATTTACGCCATTCAAAAAGAAGCTCTACGGGGTTTCTGCTCTTGCCATCGCGGGATTACTCTTCTTCTTCGTTTCATTTCGATATCCGCTTTATCTTCAAGGAAATGAATTCCTTGATTCGAAGGGCGTGTGGCTGAGAATGGGCATGCTCGTCCTCGGAGTGATGCTATTCCTTGTCCAACGAGGGCGCTGGAAGTGCAACCCTGACGCCTACAGAATATTTGTGCGCTCGAGCCTTATCGTCGTCTGCTTGCTGGCGCTATCCTTCAAGTTTTCCACGATTGCTGATCGCATTGGACTTTATTTTATGTTTCTTTATGTGACCACAGCGGGAAGCATCATAAAATATTCACCGCGACCTATTAAGGTCTTGGGCTTTGCTCTTGCCGCGGGTGTGACCTACGGAGTGTTCTTTGTCTGGTTCGGAATGTCAAGTGCCGCAGCGCTATGGATTCCATACAGAAATGTGCTTTATCGATACTTTTAGGGAAGATCCGCGATGGTATCATCTAGGTGATTCCAATGAACGTCAAACCTCACATTGCTATTGACCTTCGAATGTACAGGATGGCTGGCATCGGTCGCTATCTTCAGAACCTGCTTCCAGACCTGATTCCGCGCCTGAATACGTCAACAATATCGATTCTGGGTAAATCGGACGACTTGGCGGGCGAAGGCTGGATCAGGGATCCACGAATCCAGCTTCGCGAATTCCGCCCGCGGATATTTAGTGCTGCCGAGCAATGGGCTGCGGTGCGTGGTGAATATATAGACACTGACCTGCTTTGGATTCCGCAATATAACCTTCCCCTGATGTACCGGGGAAAGTTGCTGGTTACTATCCACGACCTGTGTCAATTGGCGAATCCCGAAACGCTTGCAAATGACTTGCAGCGTGGTTATGCGAAATATCTATTGTCCAGAGTTGCAAAACGCGCGTCGGCAATCTTGTGTGATTCCGAATTCACGGCTTCCGAAGTGCAAAAATATCTTCATGTGGACAGGGAACGTTTGGTGGTTGCGTACCCGCCCATGGGAAACGTGTGGGGCATCCCCGCTGCGACAGCGCTGACACCGTCCAATCGCCCTTATTTTCTTGCCGTGGGCAACGTGAAGAAGCACAAGAATCTACCTCGATTAATCGCTGCGTTCGGCGAGGTCCGTAACCGGATTCCTCACGATCTCCTCATCGTCGGCAAGCAAGATGGATTCTTGAATCCCGAGACGCAGTTCGAATCTGTTTCTGCGGACCTCGCCGGGCGCGTGCGGTTTACGGGGTACGTGACCGACGAAGAACTGAGAATCTATTATCGCAACGCCACAGCTACGATCTTTCCTTCCCTCTATGAGGGATTCGGGTATCCTCTGGTGGAGGCGATGGCAGAGGGATGTCCTGTCGCGTGTTCCAGTGTTGCATCTCTTCCGGAAGTGGCAGGTGACGCCGCGCTGCTATTTGATCCCTATAGCATTGAGGATATTGGGCGCGCTCTGCTGCAAATGGCAACAGAGCCCACTCTGAGGGACACACTTGCAGAGCGGGGGAGGCGGAGGGTTAGCCGCTTTGTTGGCACTGCCTGCGCCGAGGTTACTGCTGCAACAATCAATCGCCTGCTTGAGGTGTGAACATTGCAACGCTTGATTCTGCATCTCGGCAAGTATTATCCTCCGCACATGGGGGGGATGGAGACACATATTCAGAATCTCGTCTCCGGCCTGAGCTGTTCGGAAGCTGTTCGGGTGATTGTCGCTGGGGACTCGATCCGCAGACACATTGACCATCTCGACGGGGCAATCATCACCCGAGTGCCGACATTAGGGGTGTTGGCGTCGATGCCGGTCACTCCGACACTTCCCTGGGAACTGATGAAAGTGAAGCCAGCCCTGGTGCAGGTGCATGTGCCAAACCCGGCGGCGGCATTTGCGATTGTCGCGGCGCGGTATCGCGGACCTTTGGTCATCATGCATCAGAGTGACACTCTCGGCCGCAAGCTTCTGAAGAAACTCTGTGACCCGTTTGTGAACGCGATGATGAGGCGGGCGGACCGGATCATTGTCGCTTCGCAGCGCTATCTTGACAGTTCCGAGGAATTGGCGCCATTCAAGGCAAAGTGCAGGGTGATTCCGATGGGGATCAACATAGAAAAAGAGCGCGAGGACGTCGGGGCCGAAAGCGCCAAGGTTGTGCAGCAGTACGGTCCAAGGCTGGTTCTGGCGGTCGGAAGACTGGTGGGCTATAAGGGATTCATCTATTTGTTGGAGGCGATGCGGATGGTCGATGCAACGCTCCTGCTGGTGGGGACCGGCCCGCTCGATGCCTCCCTGAAGCAGGCAGCACAGGACTTTGGAGTGAGCCACAAGGTCAAGTTTCTTGGCAAAGTGAACGATTTGCAGAAGTACTACCGGGCAAGCTCGGTCTTTGTTTTGCCCTCCATTTCGCGTGCAGAGGCATTTGGGCTGGTTCAGTTGGAGGCCATGGCCGCGGGAGTACCTGTAATCAATACAAACCTCAACTCGGGGGTTCCCGAGGTGTCACTCGATGGGGTGACAGGAATCACGGTTCCACCCAAGGATGCAAGCTCCCTGGCGCAGGCCATTAATATGCTATTGGAGGATCCGGCATTGCGGAAGAGAATGGGCGAGGCCGGCAGAATCCGGACTCATCGTGAATTTGCCCCCGGGTTGATGATTGAAAGGACGATGAAATTGTATGAAGATGTGTTGCTGGAGCGGCAAAGGCAACGCTCATTAGCTCATTAACGAGCACTTATTCTGTCGCTGCACGTAGAATGCAGCGGCAGAACCGTATCAGGAGGTTCATTCTTCGCGGCACCACTCGAAGCCGCAAAGAATTATTCTAGTTCTCGCCTTAGGCCAAAGCAGCCAGCCACCAATCGAGAATGTCCTTCAATGTCTGTTCAAGCTCGATGCGCGGTTTCCAGCCGAGGGCGCGGACCTTGGAGGAATTGCCGAAGAGGCGCAGCGTTTCAATCGGGCGGAACTTCTCCGAGTCCACTTCGATCCGGACCTGGACACCAGCCAGTTTGCAGAGCATGGAGACGATCTCTTGCATGCTGACGGGACGTTGCGAACCTACGTTATAGACCTCACCGGATACGCCCTGTGTTGCCACCATCCAGTAGGCCTCGACGGTGTCGCGCACATCAGTGAAATCCCGCACAGGTGCGAGGTTGCCGACATGCAGAACAGGCTCCGCCTGTCCCAGTTTGATCGCCGCGATCTGCCGTGCGAAATCCGAGCAGACAAACCCCGTCGGTTGCCCGGGGCCAACATGATTGAAAGGGCGGACCGTCATCGTCTGAAAACCGAAGGCCTCGACATACTGGGTTGCCAGAGCTTCGCACATGAATTTGCTGGTTGCATACGGTGTCAATAAGCGTATAGGCGAGTCTTCATCAAGCCCCGCTTCCGTCTCAATCGAGCGATAGACGTGAGCCGTGCTTACGTGAACGATTCGAGGCCTGATATCAAGCTCGCGCAGAGCTTCGAAGAGGTTCAATGTGCCACCGACGTTGACATCGTATGTCAACCGGGGATTCTTGAAGCTCGTGACCACATTGGAAATTGCCGCCAGATGGTAGACCTGATCCGGTTGTGCGTCCTTCAGTATTTGCCGCAAACCCGCGTAATCACGGATATCGATATTGACGGCTGAAGCACCCTTCGGAAGACTCTGTACTGGACCGGTATTTTCACTTTGAAACCCGAGGCCCACTACTTCAAATCCCTTGCCTACCAGCATCCGGGCAAGGTGGGGTCCGACAAACCCAGTCAAACCCGTGACAAAAGCTCTCATTGGAAACGCTCCATTTAGCCTATATCCGCTTTGCTTGCAATCATCTGCCGCCTGTTGCGGCGTAAATCTTCGTCCACCATCATGTTTACGAGTTGCTCAAAGGCAACGTCCGGTTTCCAGCCAAGCTTCTTCCTCGCATAGCTAGAATCGCCGCACAAATAGTCGACGTCGGCAGGACGCAGCAGGGCCGGGTCGATGGTCACATAATCGTGGTAATCCAAGTCTACGGTTTTGAAAGCGACGTCGACCAACTCCCGTACCGACTTACTGATGCCCGTTGCAATCACATAGTCTTCGGGCTGATCTTGCTGCAGCATCATCCACATGGCGCGCACATAATCGCCTGCAAATCCCCAGTCGCGCTTCGCGTTGAGGTTGCCGATCGTCATCTTGTCCAGCAAGCCCAGCTTGATCTTCGCCACGGAGTCGGAGACCTTTCGGGTAACAAACTCCAACCCCCTGCGCGGCGATTCGTGGTTGAATAGAATGCCAGAACAGGCAAACATGCCGTAGCTTTCGCGATAGTTGATTGTCGCGAAATGTCCGTAAAGCTTGGAGACGCCATAAGGACTTCTGGGATGGAAAAGGGTCGTCTCGTTCTGTGGCGGTGGGGTCGATCCAAACATCTCGCTGGAGGAGGCCTGATAGAAACGAATCTTCGGATTCTCTGTCTTGATGGCCTCAAGGAGGCGCGTGACGCCTAGAGCAGTGAACTGGCCTGTCAGCTCGGGCTGGTCCCACGAAGTAGCCACGAACGACTGTGCGCCAAGATTGTAGACCTCGTCAGGCTGGCTCTGCCGTATCGCGTTGGCCAGGGAGTTCTGATCCAGCAAATCTCCGGGGAGCAGAGTAATGTCTTTCTCAATATGGGATATCCGCTCGACGTTAATGGTGCTGCTGCGTCGTACGAGACCGAAAACTTTATATCCCTTTGAGAGCAATAATTCGGCCAGGTAAGATCCATCCTGCCCCGTAATACCGGTAATCAACGCGGACTTCGTCATGTATCTTCCTCACCTAGGAGCTTGTTGAAAAACGCTGCGATGCGAGAAGTGGCCAAGAGTGATTGCACAGAAAGTTCCCGGGAGCGGTTCCCGTAGAGATGAAGAATTTTGTGCCCCCTCTTTTATCTCGAATTCCTGCACCAAGTTTTGCAATAAAGCTCTGTATAATATAAATCGGTTCGGTGACTCTCGCTAGTCCGACTGTCCCACGCCAGCAGTTCTAACTGTCGGAATCCGATCAGAAACGACTGTGCTATTTAGGTAGGGGACGCATTTCCCTGAACCATAGCCGAACATAAGGCGTGCCAGTCGGGGAAGAGCAAATAGGCGGTGATGGTGTGCAGGTCGGAGAAAAAGCCTTTGCGGGTGCCCAGGACAACACGGGCCTCTTGCCAGAGCTTTTCCACGCTATCGCACACCGTATGAAAGGCAAACGCCAGCAGATTCAACAGGACAAACAACTGCGCCAGATGCTGTTTGCCATGCCCGAAGTTGTGCTCCAGATGATAGCCGTGGTTCTTCAACACATTGAAGCTCTCGTTTTCGATCTTCCAGCGGGAGCGCGCGCAAGCCGCAACTTCGACCACGTTGTCCGCTGTCACCGGCAAACTGGTCACGAAAGCGCCATCGTAGGTCGTTTTTCCCTGGGCATTGATGATGCTGACCCCGAGCCAGTTGACGGACAACGCGTCTTTTCCGTCGCGCAGCGGAACGCCCTCGATCCAGCGGTAGTGATAGATCAGGCTATGCTTGCCGGGCCTGCGTTCGGTCACCGTGTGCTCGTCCAGCGGCGCGCCCTCGATAAACTCGTACAACGTCTTGTGACTGTCTTTTTTGCACACGAACAGGAAGTCCGCGCCGGTGGCGAGCACCGCTTCGGCCAGCGATTGGCAACTGAACAGCGCATCGCCCAGATAGACCGGGCGCAACTCGCGCATGCGCCCGCCGTACCGTTCAAAGTCTTTCATGCCGCCGTGTTGCCGTATCTGCTCCAGAGTGTGCTCGAAGCACGGCTCGAGCAGTTCGGGCGGCGCCGGATCGAGCAGATCGCGAATGTGATTGTCGCTGGGAATCTTCTCGATGCCAAACAACGTCTTGCAGTTGGAGGCGTTGCGGCCATGTTCCATGCGCCGCTGATGCGCTAAAAACGACTCGCTCTGCATGAAAAACAGCGAAAACGCCGCCAGCCCCGCATCCGCGATCGCGATGTTGTCAGGTCGCCATTGCCGACCATCAGGAAAGCTGGCGCACACCCGCCGTAATCCACCGAGCAGTTCTTCCAGTACCCGCATATCCCATGTTCATCACTTCCCACTCCAAAACAGGGTAACAAGGCTGATTCCTACGGTTAGAACTGCTGTCACCCTCAACCTCGGCTTGACGTGGAGCACCTACGGGCAGCCGGCGAACCTTTTCCACAAGCTTGATACGGAGCAGCAGACTGGCTCCAACCCGCTGTGGGATCCATCACTTCCCTTATCCGTCACCACGGCGGCTGAACTTCCCAGCCATAATAACCTGTTTGGGCCCAGCGTGGGCTTCGCCTGGACTCCCAACTTTCTTGGTCAAGCGCACAAAACGGTAATCCGTGGCGGCTATCGCCTGTCCTATGACCCTCCCTTCTACAACATCTATCTCAACACATCGGATTCGGCTCCTCAGGTTCTTTCGCAGCAACTCACCAACAGTTCAGAGATCAATGGTGTTCTGCCTGCGAATCCGACCGGGCCGAATGTTCGCTCGGCTCTGGCTTCCTATCTCGTTTACGGCGTTGCGGACCCGCGGCAATACACCCAGATCAACGAATCAAAAAACTTCACCGCGGATTATGTCTCCGCGTGGTCGTTTGGTATCCAACATGAAATCACACGTGAACTGGTTGCGGAAGCGCGATACGTTGGAAATCACGGCGGCAACCTCTTCCAGACCATCAACGCAAACCCGTATCTGGCCGGCCTCCAGGCAGCCTTCCCCGGCGAGATTCCGTCCTCGGTCTCCGTTTCCTCTGTGAATGGCCGCGAGGACGGCAGCAGCTACCTGGTTCGCCAGCGTACCAACACAGGCTACTCGGATTACCACGCCCTGCAAACAGAACTGCGTGCTAACAACCTGTTCCGCCAGTTATTGTTTTCGGCGGCATATACCTGGAATAAAACCACAGATAACGTCAGCGAAGTTTACAGCAGCGGTGGAGCGGGCGTAACCTCGGCGATCGCGCAGAATCCACTGAACTACAAGAGCGGCGAGCACGGTCTTTCGGGCCTGGACTTCCCACAGAACCTTACCCTTAACTTCGTGGAAAATATTCCGCTCTACAAGCAACAGTACGGCCTGGCCGGTCACGTGCTTGGGGGCTGGGGCCTTTCCGGAACATACTTCCTCGCTTCCGGACAGCCTTACACGCCGATTCAATACGGATTCGACTACTACGGAAGCCATTCCGGTGTGTCGGATTACACCTTCAACTCTGCCTACGGAGCCGGTCCCGATGACCTTCGCCCGTTCCTGGGTAGCCGCGGCGCCCCTGTGAAACAGGTTGGTGCCTATGCCGGTGACGTCTGCAATTACTATGGCGGCGCATCGTGCAGCGTCTCTCCCACTACACTCATCAGCTTCAATAATGCCAATGCGTCCGGTGATGCAAGCGTGCAAACAGTCTCAAACACCAACGTGCGCTACATCCTGAACAGTAGCTACTCCCAGCAGGCCTTTGGGGTTCCGTGGGGCAACGTTGGCCGTAACGACGCCCGCGATTTCTGGACGAACACCGCGAATTTTACGGTCACCAAAAACCTCAAGTTGCATAACAACCTGAATGCCTTGGTGCGCGCCAACTTCTCCAACCTCTTCAACCACCCTAACTATCAAAGCATCGATCCTTACCTGGACGATGCCGGTTTCTACTCTGCCTACACCGGATTCGGCGATCCGACGGTTACCCCGGCCAATGTCCGTCAGATTACCTTCTCGGCGAAGATCGCTTGGTAGAAAGGGGGGTATGCAAGCAGGAAGGGCCGCGACGAGCGTCGCGGCCCTTCCTGTTGAGACAATGCTGAGCAATTTACATGAAGGAGGCGGATTTATGAAGAGATGTCGTGCGGCGCGATACCTGATCGTAGCAGGAGTTGTGTGGCTGGCGGGGATGAGCCTTACAGCCCAAGGGTGATCTCCTGGTCTACACGCGGGATGTCATCATCCAATAGCCTGTTGTCTCCAATGTTTTTTACAGCCACAACAGGTATGCCGTCCTTTGTGTATGCCTTGGCATGGAGCATCGTGCCGAAGGGGCCGGTTTGAAGTTCCGCGTCGCCTCTGTCGATGAGGTCGCGTAGCGTGAGGACGGGCCAGCGCAGGCGATGGAGAGAATTGCGGCAAGAAGAAATGAAACAATATTTCGGAACATATACGGATTGTACGAGCATGACGAGCGCATCTCACGAGGCTTGAGAGGCGTTGACACCGCAGAATCGTTTGATATACTACTTCCATAATGAAAGTAAGTGCATATTCGTTGCTTGATTATATTTCGCGCAAGAAGCTCTTCTGTTGTATTCCCACAATAA
>Ga0224529_1001731_pt1 | contig 12268 bp, 9 predicted proteins | sample CBST50metaG_FD_179893 | JGI IMG/M metagenome (GOLD analysis project Ga0224529, IMG submission 179893) | Peat soil microbial communities from Stordalen Mire, Sweden - C.B.S.T50 | ecosystem: Environmental > Terrestrial > Soil > Wetlands > Peat | place: Sweden: Norrbotten County, Stordalen Mire... | reverse complement strand
AAACTTGCCTGGCTTGCCAAAGTCATCTGACGCATCGCGTTCTCCACCCTCATTCAACTTTATCCAATCTGAATGCAGGTGGAGAACTTAAGCAGAGGCTCCCTAAAGCTAATAGCTACCCTTTTTACTTTACCCGGACCTTGGGCTCAACCGACAAGCCCGGCCGCAGCGAGTGGTTGGGGTCTTCGCCATTCAGATCGGTAAAGTCGATGCGCACCGGAACCCGCTGCACCACCTTGACATAATTTCCAGTCGCGTTTTCCGGCGGGAACAGCGACAGGACCGAACCCGTGGCGCCACCAATCTGCGTCACCTTGCCCTTGTAGGTCTTGCCCGTGGCGTCCACTTCAATCTCCACCGGCTGTCCGGCAGCCATGTGCTTTAGCTGGGTCTCCTTGAAGTTGGCCGTAATCCATAGGCCTTCCAGAGAAACCAGCGTGGTCAGGTTCTGGCCCGGACCCACGTTCTGATTGATTTCCACGCTCTTGCGGGTAATGATGCCCGCCGTCGGAGCCACGATCTTGGTGTAGCTCAGGTTGAGTTTGGCTTGGTCCAGCTGTGCCTGCGCCTGCTGCACCTGGGCCAGCGCCTGCTTGGCGCGGGCACTCTGCGCCGCAACCTGCTGCGGACCGGTCTGGGCAAATTTCAACTGCGCCTTGGCACCGGTCTGGCGCTCGCGCGCCACCCGTATGCCTTCTGAAGCAGCCTGCTCGGTCGCCTTGGCGTCGGCCACGGCAGCCCGGCTGGCGTCGGCCGCAGCCACGGCAGAGTCGTACTGCTGCTTGCTGATCACGTCCTTCTCGACCAGCGGCTTGTAACGGGCCAGATCGGCCTGCGCCTTGGTGTTGTTGGCCTGGGCCTGGACCACGCGCGCATGCGCCGCTTCTAGTTGTTTCTCTGCCTGCTCAATGCCTGCCGTCGTGCCACTCACGTCCGCGCCGGCTGAACTCAGGTTGCTGCCAGTGTTGGCGGTGGTGATCGGTACATTCACATTGGCCGCGGCGGCGTTGGCCTGAGCACTGGCCAGTGCAGCCTCGGCGTTCTCCACGGCAACCTGATAGTCCCGGGGATCCAGCTCGACAATCACGTCGCCCGCCTTCACTACCTGGTTCTCATCCACATAAACCTTGGCCACCTGGCCGCTCACGCGTGCGCTCACCTGGATCAGGTGGCCGTTCACCTGCGCGTCGTCGGTGTCCTCGCTGAAGGTGGAGCGCCACCAGATTCCGACGGCCACCAGCACGACGACCAGGAGCACGACCACAATAATGCCCTTGCGGCGGGACTGTGGCTGTTCGATCTCGATTTCTTCAACCACTTCGGGTTGGGTTGGTGTTGAATCCGCCACGTTTACTTTCCTCCCAGATAGTTCTTGTAGTTCTCGCCCGCTCCCAATGCACGCGCCAAGCTGAGCTTGGACACGTTGTGCCGGTAGAGGCTGCTCACATATCGGTCATAGGCTTGCGCCACGGATTGTTCGGCCTGACTCACCGCCAGGTTGTCGCTCACGCCGTTGGCATAGCGCTGCTGTGCTTCGCTCAAGGCTTCGTTGGCCAACTCCACGTTGGAGCGCGCCACTTCCACCTGCTGCTGTGCCGAGGCAATGTCCAGAAGGGCGTCGCGAATATCGGCGTCCACCTGGGCGTTCATGTCGCTCAACTGCGCCCGCTGCGTATCCAGTTGGGCCTGGGCCTGCTGGGCCTCGCCGCGCAGCGCGTACTCCTTGAACAACGGAACGCTCAGCGTGCCGGTCGCGTCTCCGGTCCCATGCGAGTGACTCAGGGTCACACCGATATCGCCATAGTCGCCATTGAAGGTGAGGGTGGGCAGACGGTCGGCAGTTGCCGCTTTGCGCTGTTCCTCGCTGGCCTTGGTCTGCTCCACCATGGCCGCCAGATCCTTGCGGTTCAAATGCGCCTGGTGAATCGCCGCATCGACGTCCAACTGGTCGAACGCCGCATACGGCGCCTTGTCAGTCAGCGCGAAGCTCTGCGCCAGAGGCAGCCCAATGGTGCGCGCCAGCGCCAGCTTGTCTTTCTCCAGGGAATTGTGCGCCACAATCAGTTGCTGTTCCAGCGACTGGTAGTCCACCCGCGACCGCAACTCATCGAGGAGCGGCGCAGTTCCCGCCTCGTGGTTGGCAACCGCTTGGTCCAAGGAAACCTTGGCCGTCGCCACCTGCGCTTCCACGCTGCTTACCTGCGTCTCATCGGCCAGCACCAGCAGATAGGCATTGCCCACTGTCAGCACCACCAATTCGCGCGCGTCGTGGGCCGACAATTGGGCGGCATTGAAGTTGTGCCGCGCAGCCAGGTAGTTGCGCAGCGAAGCCACGTCCACCAGAGACCAGCTCAGCGAGGCCCGCACGTCGGTAAATCCAAAAGGTCCGATGATCGAGGCAAAACCCGGGATGCGCAGGCCTTCTGCAGGCAGGTCCACCTGCATCACGGTCTCTTTGGCGCTGGCGTCCACCGTGGGCAGCAGGGCCTGCAGCTGGCTCAAACGCTGTCCGCGCGCCGCCGCCGTCTGCGTGCTGCTCAGGATGATGCCGAGGTTGGCCTTGAGTCCCCGCTGAATGGCATCATCCAGCGACAGTCCCACAGGCTGCGACGAAACCTCGCCCGTGGCCACGCTGCCTTGGAAGGGGTTGGCGCTCTGCGCAGCCAGCTCACCGGGAGCTAAAACCGCAAAGCCCGCCACCAGGGCGCATGCGCAGGTACGGATCGTGCTCTTTCTTGCATTCTTTGACGAGATCAAATTTTCAACTCACTGCGAAGCGGTTCTGCATGAAATGGTTGCCCTTAATAGATGAAGGAAAAGGGCGGTTGGGTTCTTTTACCAGTGTATCGGACGGGCCATATTCCCGCACAGTTTCAGGCGAGATCGGAGTTCTGCCACAATCCCGCCCGGAAAAAAGACCCCGGATAACCTCGGGGCCCTTGTGTTCGGATGCAAGGAAATGGGATTGAGGTCAGTGGTTTCACCCCTTGGAGCCAGTCTGACCTTTGACTCCTGATCTCTGGAATAGCTACCGCGCCGCCGAGGCCTGAATCAGTTGCGAAGTGAGCGAACAAAGCGCCTGACGGGAGAGCTCCCGAACCGCGTCCGGGGTCCATCCCGCGGCCTTGGGCCCGCCGTGCTCGGCCAGCATCCTGGCCGTCTCTGCCGCCGTCAAGCCGGCCACCGCCCGCAGTGCAAAAACCGTCCGCAGTTCCGTCGGCAGGCTGGCCAGCCAATTCCGCATCCGGTCCCGGTCGGGTCCAGCGATCATGCGCTCCAGTTCTTCGCTGGAAACGCCCGCCGCGTCCAGATCGTCGTTCTCAATGCAGGTGGCCACCGCCTGCAGGCCTTCGGGGGCCGCCAGGCAGCCGGGATTGCGCTGCTCCAGAATTTCCAGCGCCGGACCGCACAGCGCCCTGCGGCTGCTCACGCGCGCCTGCTCTGCATCCTGGCAGGCCGAAACCTCTCCGTTGGCAATGGCCGTTTCCACCAACTGCGCGCTGGCTTCGCCCTCGCCCACCAGCATGGAAGCCAGACTATAAAGCCCCGCGGCGATCCGGTCGAACGTTTCGCGCCAGCTACGCTGGGCCTTGGTCACCGGCGCTTCGGGCGCGATCAGGCTTCCGTTCGCAAAATTGGATTTCTCGGGCATGGAGAAGGCTCCTTTGGGGGATTTTGCTTCTGGATCTGTCAGTCTCTATCCTCCACCCGCCGGGCCGGGCCGTCAATGAACCAGGCCATCACCCGCTTTTGTCTCCCCTTTCGCGCCATTTCCCCTTTGCGACCGACCAGCATTTCGGGAAAAGGAACCCTTCCCGCCACGAGGTACTTCTGTACCGTCTCCCGGAAAACGCTGTAGACTGCCAACACAGCGCACTGGACTGATCAATGGCGAGAAGCACGAACAAACAAAAGCTCTTTAACGGCCGGGACTACTCCTGGATGCAATTCAACCGGCGTGTCCTTGAGGAAGCCGAGGACCCCTCTAATCCCCTTTTGGAGCGGGTCAAATTCCTGTCCATCACCGGCTCGAATCTCGACGAATACGTTGAGATTCGTCAAGCCGGCCTCATGCAGCGCATCGAGGACGGCTATCGCGAGCCCGGTTACGACGGGCTGCGTCCCGATGAATCCCTGGCCGTGCTCACCACCGAAATTCACTCCTTTGTAGCCGCACAGTACCGCTGCTGGAACGATCACCTGGTCCCCGAGCTCACCAAGCAGGGTGTGCGCCTGCTGGAGTGGAAGGAACTGGACAAGGAAGCCCGCGAGTTTGCCCAGGGCTACTTTCAGCGCGAAGTCGATCCACTGCTGACCCCCATCTCCATCGATCCGGCCCACCCCTTTCCGCGCGTTCTCAACAAGGCCCTCTGCCTGGCCCTGCTGTTGCGCGCCAAGCGGCGCAGTTCCGGCCCGCAGGTGCTGGGCGTGGTCACCGTGCCCCGCGCCCTGCCCCGTTTTGTTCGCCTGCCCTCGCCCGAAGGCTCCTTCGATTACCTGCTGCTCCAGGACCTCATCGCCCAAAACCTGTCCGGCATGTACCGCGGCTACGAAGTACTGGCCCACGCCGCCTTCCGCGTCACCCGCAACTCCAACCTCTACTTCGAAGAGGAAGAAGCCCGCTCTCTGCTGGAGACCATCCGCGTGGAGTTGCACAATCGCCGCAAGGGCGACGCCGTCCGCCTAGAGATCGAAACCGGCGCCGATCCTGAAATTGTCGAGCGCCTGAGGGTCAACTTCGAACTCGACGAGAACCAGGTTTTCCGCGGCAAAGGCCCGGTCAACCTCTCCCGGCTCGTGTTCTTTTATGGCGACGTGGAGCGGCCCGACCTCAAGTTCCCGTCCTTCACCCCCAGGCCCCTCTACCTCAGCCGCAAGTCGGCCAACATCTTCGACGAGTTGCGCCAGCGCGACGTCCTGCTCCACCATCCCTACGACTCCTACGACCCGGTGGTCGATTTCATCCGCCAGGGCGCCGAAGACTCTGCCGTGCTGAGCATGAAGCAGACGCTTTATCGCACCAGTCACGATTCGCCCGTCTTTTCCGCGCTCATTGAAGCCGCCGCCACCAAGGAAACCACGCTGGTGGTCGAGCTGATGGCCCGCTTTGACGAGGCATCCAACATCCGCTGGGCGCGCAGCATGGAAGACGCCGGTGTGCAAGTCTTTCACGGCGTCGTCGGCCTCAAGACCCACTGCAAGCTGGCCATGCTGGTCCGCCACGACGAGGATGGCGTCACCCGCCGCTACTGCCACCTGGGCACCGGCAACTACAACCCCGTCACCGCGCGCTTCTACACCGACCTGAGCCTGCTCACCAGCGATCCGCAGATCACCGAGCGGGTCCACATGGTCTTCAACTACCTCACCGCCCACGCCGAAATCGACGACTACCGTCCCCTGCTGGTCGCTCCCCTCACCATGGCCGAGAGCTTCCTGCGCCTGATCCGCCGCGAGCAGGAGCACGCCCAGGCTGGCCACCCCGCTCACATCGTGGCCAAGATGAACGCCCTGCTCGAGCCTAGCGTCATTGAGGCTCTCTACCAGGCCTCGCAGGCCGGCGTCGAGATCGACCTGATCATCCGTGGCCTTTCGATCCTGCGCCCAGGCGTCAAGGGCCTGTCCGAGAGAATTCGCGTCCGCTCCATCGTGGGCCGCTTTCTGGAGCACTCCCGCATCTTCCACTTTGCCAATGGCGGCAACGACGAAATCTATCTGGGCTCGGCCGACTGGATGCCCCGCAACCTCTTCGAACGCTGCGAGGTGGTCTTCCCGGTCCGCGACCCCGCCGCCAAGGCCCGCATCCACGACGAAATTCTGCCCGCTTATTTGGCCGATACGACCAAGGCCCGTCTGCAGCAGCCTGACGGCAGTTACCTGCGCGCCAGCAAAGTCCTCAAGGATGCTCCGCCCTTTTCCAGTCAGGAATTCCTCATGCGGCTGGCCGAAGGCAAAGCGGATCTGGACGCCCTTCCCAAGCCCCTGCCGCCAAAACCGCGCGCCAAGCCTGCACGCAAGAAAGCCATGCCCACCACCTAATCGGGCCCCTCCAACCCACCGACCCCAGGTCTGTGGGTTGGAGGTTCCGCTTCTGGGACTAGGGAAAACGCTCGCTCTCCATGTCCTCTATCCAGCCGATTTGCAGATCATCTCCCCGCGAGTTGATACACTTCACCTGCACAAAGGAGATCCGCTCATGGCCTCAAGCGCCCCGCTCGTCTTTTCCGGCATCACACCCGAGCAATTTGCCGTTCTGACCGCCAAGGCGCAGGCCGCCGGCATCGCCCTCAACGGCAACAGCGGAACCGCCGCCCAATTCGGCGTCGAAGTGGCTTGGAACTACACCCCCGAGACCCGCGAACTCACCTTGCACTGCCTCAGCACTCCCTTCTTTGTGAAGCCCGAAGAGGTGAATGCCAAAATCCAGAAACTGGTGAAGGAGAGTCTGGGTTAAGTCGAATGGGTACCCCCTCCCCCCTTCCTAACCCTCGAGGGTTATACATTGTCTTATTCGCTTTCGATTGGCCCCCGCTCCGATTGAAATGTTACAGGCGTGTTAATATCGTTCCTCAAGGAACCGGCCTACTCCACAACCCCGCCGGACTCATCGCCATGAATCTCTATCTGATGCGCCACGCCAACGCCGGAGTCCCCCGCGGAAACCCCCTCTTGGATGCAAAACGGTCTCTCATCAAAGAAGGCAAGGAGCAGTGCGTGCTGATGGCGCGGACGCTGAACGCGCTCAAGGTCCAGGTGGACGTGATTGTCTCCAGCCCTCTCAAGCGCGCCCTGCAGACCGCGCAGTTTGTGGGCACGGAGATGGGCTACGAGGCCAAGGTGGAAATCAGCCCAGCCCTGGCAATGAATGCCAGTTACGCCGATTTTCAGGATCTGCTGGCCAAGTATGCCGAGTACGAGGGCGTGCTGATGGTGGGCCACAACCCCAATATGTTCCAGTTTCTGGGCCGCCTCATCACCAACAACGGCGGCGCGGCCATCCGCATGCGCAAGGCCTCGGTGGCCCGCGTCGATCTGGATCGCCACCCCGCCCTGTTGCGCTGGCTCATCGATCCGCGCATGGCCCGGGCCATCTACGCCAGCGTGGGAAAGAGCTCTCGGCCGAAGACCTCGCGGAAGTAATCCGCTTCCTTGCGCAGCGACCACAGTTCCAGTTCTGCGCCCGTCCGCCCCGGCTCCAGTTCCAGATAAACCCGCTTGGGATAGACCTTGGCCGCGACCCGCAGCACGTCGGAGGCGCGGTCCTGGTTTAACGCCACCGCCAGCCGCAACAGCACCACCGCCCGCTGTATGTTCTTGTGCTCCTCGGTGGGCAGGTTGCGCAGCGCGCGGTCTCCCGCCTGGGGACGGCTCTTGCCCAGGTAGCGCGCAATGGCCGAAATCATCGTGCGCTGCAACTGCGTGTACCCGTAGATTTCCGAACTGGAGACGATGTACTGCGTGTGCCGGTGGTGCCCTTGGTGGTTGATGAACTTGCCGATGTCGCTCAGCAGCGCGGCGGCGGCCAGCCAGCTCTCGTACTCCGGCGGCAACTGGTGGAGCGCCTTCAAGTCCCGGAACAGTTGCACGGCATGGGCGCGTACCGGCTCGGCCTGTTTGGGATCAACGCCGAAGCGCCGCGCCGTGGCCAGCACGCTCTCCCAGCGCTCATGCTCAAACTCCTTTGACACCGTGGCCCGTGTGTCCTGCCCGGCCAGCATCTGGGCCAGGATGCCGTCCCGCAGTCCCAGCGGTGAATAGCGGAATCCAGTCAGGCCGAAGGTCTCCAGCAGTTCCGCGTATACCTGGGCTCCGGCCACAATGATCTCTGCCCGGCGCGGACCGATGCCCGGCACCGCTTCCCGCTCGGGCAGCGCCATCTTGGCAATCCGGTTGGCCAGCTTGCGCACGTCGCCGGTGTGGGCAATCCCGGCCATAGCCGGAGACAGGATCAGCCCCGCGGTCGTGGCCTGCGCGCGTTTGCCCGCAGACTTGCCCACGGCCTTTTTGGCGGCTTTTTTCATCGCCTTGCCGGGCAGCTTGACGGCTGCCTTGGCCACGGCAGCGCTGTTCGCACAGGCCGCGGCCAGCGCTGCCGCCGTGCCCGAGGTGGCGATCACCAGCGAAATGCGTTCCGGCTTGATTCTGCGGTGCGCCTGCCGCAGCTCGCGCTCAATGAACTGCCGCATCCGCGCCAGACCCTCGGCCGGAGCCGGGTCCTCCTGCAGGAACTCACCCGTCAGCCGCACCGCGCCCAGCGGCAGGCTCACGGTGTCCTTGATGCGCTTGTGCTCGGAGAGAGTAATTTCGCAGCTTCCGCCGCCCAGGTCCACCAGCACCACCCGGCCCGCCGTGCCCGGTTCGGCGTCCATCACGCCCAGGTGGATGAGTCGCCCTTCTTCCAGTCCGGAGATGATCTCTAGGGTCCAGCCGGTCTCCGCCTTCACCCACGCCTGAAAGGCCGTCGCGTTGCGGGCGTCGCGCATAGCCGCCGTGGCCACCACGCGAATCTGGTCCACCCCGTGCTGTTGCACTGCCCGCTGAAACCGCTTCAACGCCCTCAGCGTGGCTGCCATGGACTCCGGAGACACCAGCCCGGTCTCAAAAACGCTGGCTCCCAGCCGCGTCACTTCGCGGTCCTCATGCACCGTGCGCAACTGGTGCGCCACAACCTTGGCAATCTTCAACCTGCAGGAATTGGAACCGATATCAATGGCGGCAAAAGTTGGCATGGGGACCCGGGACACACTCCGTTAAATAGAATTTCTCTCTCGGGTCAAGATACACGACCGCACCACAAAGCCGCTGTACCCGGAATCAGCGCTACGCGGCTGCGCCGCCGCTCTTCGCCAACCGCGCCGCATGCCGCTGGCAAATCTCCAGTGCCCGGCGCAGAGCGTCTTCCTCCATCGTTCGCAGCAATGACACCAAACCATCTTCTTCGCCATGGTTCGGAAGCATCCGATCCGCCGCCTTGGCCAGCACATGCCAGTCGTGCCAGTCTCCGGCAGCGTTCAGCATCTTTCTGCTCGACGCGGCCAGCCGCATCGCCTCCGGATCGGTCCCGGTCTCGGCCAGGTAGCGCACCTTCTTCAACCGTTTGCGATACGCATGCAGGTTGCCGCCATTCAGTTCTGGAAACTCCCCGGCCAAACGGGCAAAAAGCTGCCGTGCCGCCGCTACGGCCGATCCGCCACCCCCAGCCGGGTGCTGCTCCAGCGCCTTTTCCAGCTCCCGGCTGCACCGATCCAGCCGCTTGCGATGGTCTTCGATCTCAACGCACAGCTCCGCCGCCGCGGTCTTGCGCCGCCGCTTGAGCCGGCTTTCCATCTCCTCGATCTCGCGCAGACAGATGCGGCTGCATTGCAGCATGCACCCGTGAGGCCCCGGTGCGGCCTCCTGCAGACTGCCCAGCCTCTGCAGGTAGGCGTCCGCCTCGCGCAGCGGCTCAAGCGCGCGCCGCAGCCTCGTGCCATGCTTTTTCCAACTCTTTGCCGCGCGCATCCCGTCGGTGTCGGGTCTCTGGCCCTCCAGCCAGTTCTCCAGCGCCGCCTGCAGCCGCAGAGTGGCAATACGAAGTTTATGAACTTGTTTGCGGCTGGCCTTCCGGGAGCACCGGTCCAGCAGCTCGTGCCAATCCTCCACCTGCCGCCGCCACTCCGGCTGCAGCGGCGCATCGGACTTCGTACTGGATAGATTGGAATCGGAACGCATGACGATCAAGCCTTCCTGCCCCTATTCTGCACCCCGCCGCTCCCTTCGGACGCGTCTTTTCAACCGTCCTTCCCGTCTTCGATTCGCAGCCCCGCACCCGCAGCCGCTCACCGCGCCGAAGCCTTTCCGCTGGTACGCTCTGTGTTTCCGGCTGATATCCTGCTCTCAGGAGCGGTTTCCCATGGAGATGTTCTTGTCAGCCCTACGCAACCACGACCTTTTTGGCGCAAGGCGACTTTCCACCTCAACCACTGCGGATCCGCAGCTAAGGCATAATCTACGATGACGAACGATACAAGCACGCACAATCGCCCCCGCCACACGCCCTCCGCGCTGGCCAGTTGGGTGCTTTTGGCGGTGATCTTTGCCGCCGTGCAGTTTGCCTCCCTGTTTACACCCCCTCTGCTCGACGACGTGGACGCCTCCCATGCCCAAGCCTCGCAGCACATGGCCGAGAGCTGGGACTGGGTCACGCTCAAAGTGGATGGCATCCGCTATCTTGAGAAGGCTCCCCTGCCTTACTGGCTGGTAGCCGGCTTCTACCACATCTTCGGCCAGAACGCCTTTTCCACCCATCTGCCGAACGCCCTGGCCCTGCTGGGCTGCGCCTGGCTGGGCTGGCTGTGGGCTCGCCGCGCCTGGGGCGACCGCGCTGGCCTCTATGCCGCGCTGGGCATTCTCACCTCGATTGGGCCGTTTCTGTTCACCCGTTTCGCCATTCCCGAGGCATTGCTCAGTTTCCTGCTTCTGCTGGCTCTTTACTGTTTTATGACGGGGTTGGAGACAGGCCTGTCGGAACGTTTTTATGGCATGTGGGCTGCTCTTGCCCTGGCCACGCTCACCAAGGGCCTCGTCGCGCCCGTCTTCTTTGCCGCCGCGGCCATTCCGCTGCTGCTGGTCACCGGGCAGTGGCGCCGCTGGCGCACACTCAAGCCCTTCACCGGCCTGCTGTTGTTTCTGGCCATTGCCGCGCCCTGGCACATCCTGGCCGGCCTGGCCAACCCTGACCAAGGCCACCCGTTTGGCAATCACCCCACCCCCGGCAATGTCCACGGCTTCTACTACTTCTACTTCCTCAACGAGCACTTCTTCCGGTTCCTGGGCGATCGTTTCCCGCACGACTACAACCGGCTGCCCTTCGCCGCCTACTGGCTGCTCCACCTGGTCTGGCTCTTTCCCTGGAGTCTGTTTCTGCCTGCCCTGCTGGCGGCTGCCTGGAAGACTCGCCGCAACTGGCTGCAGCATCTCAGCCACGACGCCGGCATGACGGTCGACTTCTACCTCGACAACGCAGCCCGCGAAGATGCGGCCAGCTACGTTGCCCGACTCAAGTTTCGCGTACGCTCCATCTGGCTGCTGAGCCTGTTCGCGGGCTTCATCCTGCTGTTCTTTTCCATCTCCACCAACCAGGAGTACTACACCTTCCCGGCGTGGGCACCGCTGCTCATCCTGGTCGGCGGCGTACTGGCCGGCATTGAAGAGAACCGCGGCCCCAGCGGCGGCAAATCGCCCCTGTCCACCGCTTGGCTCACCGGCGCGCAGGCCGTCTTCTCCGTGGCCGGAGCCGTGGCCGCCGCAGCCCTCGGATGGGGTCTGTGGCAGTCTCGCAATCTTCCCAAGGTGGACGACATCGGCACCCTGCTGGCGCATCGCGGCGTGGGCGACTACACCCTCTCCATGTCCCACATCTTCGACCTGACCGGCCCTTCGTTTGCCGCCCTGCGGCTGCCCGCGGCCCTGGCCGCCCTCACGTTGCTCATTGGCCCAGCCGTCAGCTACGCGCTCCGGCTGAGGAAAAAGCACCTGTCAGCCACAATCAGTCTGGCTCTCACCTCGGCGCTGTTTCTGATTGCCGCGCACATCGCCTTTGCCCGCTTCGAGCCCATGCTCAGTTCCAGGCAACTAGCCGACACCATCGTCCAGAAGGGTTCCCCGGCCGACTCCTTCATCATCTACGGCGACCAGTCCGACGCTTCCTCGGTCGTCTTCTACACCCATAAGTTCCTCGGCAAGCCTGCCCTGCTGGTGCTGGAGCAGTGCTCGCCGCATGGGGCGGGCTCCTCGCTGCTGTGGGGCTCCTGCTACCCCGACGCGCCCAAGATCTTCCTCAGCGAAGATCAGCTTTCCAAGGCGTGGGGAACCGGCGAACGCAAGTGGCTCTTCGCCCAAGACGTGAACCAGTCCAAGGCCGAGCAGTTGCTTGCCGGAAGGCTTTACCCTGTCCAGTCCATCGCCGACAAGGCGCTCTGGACCGACCGGCCGCTCAAGTAGCTTGGTTCTGCAACCCAATAGGAAGGGCGCGGCTTCGGCCGCGCCCTTCCTATTTCCATGAGCATTTTCCAAGGACCTTACTCCCCGGCCCGCATCTTTCCGCCGGGCAGAAGTTGAAAGACTTTGCCCCGCCACAGGATTCGGCTGCCCAGGTAGCTGGCTGCCCAGAAGCCGAAGCCCATCAGATCGCGAATGGGGTAGAGCACCAGCAGCCCGAACCAACTTGTATCGCACACCACGAGGCCCCCTACAGCAATCGAGAGCGCCAGCCGCGAGGCCACGCTCC
>Ga0224529_1001728_pt1 | contig 12284 bp, 12 predicted proteins | sample CBST50metaG_FD_179893 | JGI IMG/M metagenome (GOLD analysis project Ga0224529, IMG submission 179893) | Peat soil microbial communities from Stordalen Mire, Sweden - C.B.S.T50 | ecosystem: Environmental > Terrestrial > Soil > Wetlands > Peat | place: Sweden: Norrbotten County, Stordalen Mire... | reverse complement strand
GGCGGGTGCAAGGGGCGCTGGCTTCAGGGCGAAGTGCGCTCCTGGAAAATGAGGAATCCTGCGGTTGGTCTGCCTACCCGGTCAGCTTGGCGCTGGCCAAACGGTTCAGGCTTATGCCCTGCTCAGCCGCCTCCAACGCAAGCGCCCGATGAACATGTGGTGGAATGCGGACGCGGAACTCGCCGCTGTAGCGCTTTTCGGCCAGAGAAGCCGGCGGAACTTCACCTCTGGTCCTCATGTCGGCCATAACCCCAGCCACGACCTTGCGGATGCCAGTGAGGGCCGCTTCAGGACCCGATGCCAGCCAGCTCAACGAGGGGAACTCGATACAGAGGCCGAGATATTCACTGTCTTCAGGCGACCACGTGACGCGATAAGTGTAATGATCAACTTTCGTCGGACTCATTGAGGCTCCTTCGTCTCGCCCTTCTTGTCGATTCTGTCCAGGGCCAGCAGGACCTGCCTGACCTGATAGGGTTTCGCTTTGCCCCTGGCATTCTGGATATTCACACGCGGATCACCCGGCCAAGGGGTCTTGAAGATGGCATGACTCGTCCCGCTCTGACGCGGCTGACCGAAATACACGACACAAACCTTGAATAGATCCGCATAGCGAACCAATGCCGGTCCGCAGTGCATTTGGTCGACGATGCTGGCAATATCCGACGCAAATTAATAGTGGGACCACTTCGCAAGCAAAATTCTGCGGAGTACACAAACACCAAGCCCCGCCTGGGCATGTCCCAGGCGGGACTTCTTGCTTCTCTGTTCCCTGCCGTTACCCTTCCGAGAGCAGGCTCGGCTCTTGCGGGGCGCGCGAGCGCACCATGCGCTCGACGGTGTAAGGCGCTGGATGCTTGCTGGTGAAGTAATGGCGCACCTGCAACTCGCCCAACAGGCCCATGGCCAGCAACTGGATGCCGGCTACAATCAGCACGCCGCCAATCACGAACAGCGGCCCGTGCTGATCCATCACGTTCTGGTGCGGGTGCAGAATCTTTAACCCTAGCAGCGCTACCGAGATGAAGCTGCCGGCCAGGATGCCCAAGGCGCCGAAGCCGCCGAAGAAGTGGAGCGGCCGGCCCATGTATTTGAGCAGGAAGCGAATCGTCAGCAGGTCGAAAAAGACGCGGAAGGTGCGACCGATGCCATAGTGGCTCTTGCCCCGCTCGCGATTCACGTTCTTGATGGGAATTTCGCAGATCGACGCACCATACCAGGCGGCCAGCGCGGGAATGAAGCGATGCATCTCGCCGTAGAGCGGAATGTTGTGGATCACCTCGCGGCGATAGGCCTTGAAGGTGGTGCCGAAGTCGTGAATGTCAACGCCCGACAGCTTGGCCATGAGCCAGTTGGCGCAGCGCGACGGAATGCGCCGCATGATGAAGTTGTCAATGCGCTCCTTGCGCCAGCCGGAGACGACGTCGTAGCCCTCGGCGAGCTTCTCAAGAAAGTTGGGAATCTCATTGGGGTCGTGCTGAAGGTCGCCATCCATGGCCAGAATGAACTCGCCCGAGGCATTGTCAAAACCGGCCGCGAGAGCCGGGGTCTGGCCGAAGTTGCGGCGCAGCTTGATGACCAGCACGCGGCTGTCTACCGCGGCAATCTCTTCAAGAAGTTTATAGGTACGGTCGTTGGACCCGTCGTCCACCAGCACCAGCTCAAAACTATCGCCCACCTGCTCCATTACCTGTTTAAGGCGAGCGTACAAAACGGTTACGTTTTCCTCTTCGTTATGAAAAGGAACCACGATTGAATACTTAGGCATATTAATAGTATAGACGCGATCCAGATGAAAACGGCGCAAAAACTGGCACCGGAACGCGGGCCGTTGCGGTCGGCAGGCGAGGAAGCCTGCGATCAAGTTGTCTGTCGAAACTTGTCTGTCGAAACCGAGAATCATTCAGGGGCTGAACAGGGTGCGGAAAAGGCATGTTTTCGAGCAAATCTCCTAAAAAACGTCCCTCAGGGACTAAAGCCCACGTTCATTTCATTGCACTTATGTACGGGATGAAGCCCGTACCCTTCACCGGATCGAGTTTTTTCGCAGCCTGTAAGGTTCGTACACTTCAAGATTTCGACAGATTCAGAGATTGCCGGGCGGTCCACGGTTGCCTAGCGATCCAGTTCGTCGAGCATGGCTTGCATCTCGCTGAGGGCATGGCGGTTGCCGGTGCGGGTGGCGCAGCCGATGCCGGCCTTGAGCCGCTCGATGGCCTCCGGGGTGCGCCCGGCGTCGGCCAGCGTCTGCGCGGCCATAAAGTAGCCGGCGGTGTAGTCGGGATCGTGGTTGAGCAGCGTGGCGAATTCGCCGAGCGCCGCGTCGGTCTGGCCCTGCCTAGCCAGTTCCATGGCCAGGCCGTACCGGGCAAAGCTGTTGCCGGGGTCCAGCGCCAGAATCTCTTTCAGTCCCGCAATCTTGTCCATTTTGCTCGCGTTCGGCCCGATACTGTTGCCACGGGGCCGTGGGGGGATTTGCACATTTGGCGGGGATTGCCGAAACTGGAAGAGTGCGCCGGGAAAGATCGGCTGCCGCCAGTTCCATTGTAGCGGCGGGCTGGCGGAATTCCACGGCGCGGCATGTGAATGGACGATGGGAGTGAGGACGAAATGAGTTCCACAGTGACGAACCTTGTTGCGCGTACCGTGGCCAGCACACAGTCGGAAATGTCAGAGATCGTCATGCCCAACGACACCAACACCATGGGCAACCTGCTGGGCGGGCGGCTGATGCACTTTATTGACTTGACCGGCGCTATGGCCGCCTACCGGCACACGCGCAGCAACATTGTCACGGCGGCCATGGATCACATCGACTTCATCCAGCCGGTGCATCTGGGCAACCTGGTCATTCTCCGGTCGAGCGTGAATCGGGCGTTCAACACTTCGCTTGAGGTGGGCGTCAAGGTGTGGGTGGAAGATCCGCAAACCGGCCAACTGCTGCATGTGGCCAGCGCCTACCTGGTCTTTGTGGCCATCGACAAAGAGGGCAAGCGGGTCAAGGTTCCCCCGGTGCTGCCAGAAACGCCGGACGAGATCCGCCGCTTTGCGGATGCGCAGCTTCGCAGGCAGCATCGCGAGGCGGAGAGCGCTCGGCGCAAACATGAACGTAGCGCCACAGCCACCCAGGAAAATTCGCCGGCGGAAAAGCCGTAAGCACTACAGTATTTTTCAAGAGAACAGCGTTTAAAAAAGGAGCAACCCAAAATTATGGCGCATTCCCAAGCCATGCCTTCGCCCGTGGCCCTGCCCGGCGTCTCGAAAATTGTAGCTATCGGTTCCGGCAAGGGCGGGGTGGGCAAAACCACCGTTGCCGTCAACCTGGCCATTGCGCTCTCGCGGCTCGGCCAGCGCGTGGGCCTGATCGACGCCGACATCTACGGCCCCAACGTGCCGCTGATGATGGGCTCATCGCAGCAGCCGAAGGTTGGGCCGGACAACCGCATCGAACCCAACCTGACCCACGGCGTCAAGACCGTCTCAATCGGCTACATCTCGCCCGGCGACAAGCCGCTGGTGATGCGCGGGCCCATGCTGCACCAGATCATTAGGCAGTTTCTGCAGCAGGTGGAGTGGGGCGAGCTGGACTACCTGATCGTCGATCTGCCGCCAGGGACCGGCGACGTGGTGATCTCGCTGGTGCAGACTGTACCGTTGACCGGCGCGGTGGTGGTTTCAACGCCCAGCGACGTCAGTTTGCAGGACGCGCGCAAGGCCCTGGAAATGTTTGCGCAGGTCAACGTGGAGGTGCTGGGGATCGTGGAAAACATGAGCCACTTCACCTGCCCACACTGCCACAAGGAGATCGACATCTTCTCAAGGGGCGGCGCGGAACGAACTGCACAGCAGTTCGGCGTTCCCTTTCTGGGATCGATCGAGTTGGTGCCCGCCATCCGCGAAGGCGGCGACCGCGGACTGCCGGTCGCGCTGGCCGGCCCCAAGAGCCCGCAGGCGACGGAGTTCTATGCCGTGGCTGAAAAAGTGATGGCCCGCGCCGAAGCCGCAGCTGCAGCCGCCACCGACGTGATCGAGATCAGCTAGAACCTGTGGCCGCGTGATTTCGTATTTTCCGATTGGATGCCGCAACATCCCAGGTCTAAAAATCGAGACCTTGGGTACCCGCATGTTATTGATAACACATTCCATCAGGGGCTAAAGCCCACGTCGTTTTTGCGGCCTTTGCGGCACCCTTCGGCTGCGCTCAGGGCAGGCTTTAAAGTCGTGCCCTGATACAAAACAGCGTTGTTGTGCGGCCTTTGAAGCCGTGCCTTTTCAAAGCGGCGACAGGTGGAAGACGGGGGTGAGGGTTTTGGCTTCCCAGGTCTCCTAAGCAACTTCCTGTAAGTTGTTTAGAATCCCCATCGGCTAAACAGGCTGCGGAGAAACTCGGATTTCTGGTGGAATTGGCGCAAAACGCTCCTCCGCGGCTAAAGACATCGTTGATTCTGTTGGCTTTATGCGGGGGTTAAAACCCCCGCCTCCCTCCGGATCGAGTTTTTCCGCAGCCTGTAAAGCCGGTTTCTTGCTCAAAATCGAGATCTGGGGCGCCCCAGATATGACTCGCTTTCAAGGAATGCAAGTTTTTATATAGGTTCGGAAAATTCTGGGCAACTTACGCCCTTTGAGTTTCCCTGAATGAGCACTTCTGAACATAAATTCATCTTTAGATGTGTGACGCAGCGCACAGCGAGTCGTCATTCCAGATGGGTAATTTCGCTCACATCCGACGGCAAACGCCAAGTGGCCTCTCCTGTCCTTCCCCCGCGCCACTTGATGTATTTTGCCGATGCCGGCGCACCGAGCGAGGTAGGCATGGGTCAGTCAATTTGGAAATCGATGGAGCAGAAGGGCTACAGCCGCAGGGACTTTCTTCAGTTCTGCGCTGCGGCCGCAACGGTGGCCGGGCTGGGTGAAACCGGCGTGGCCCAGGTCGTCTCGGCGTTCGAGAAGAAGGAAAAACCGGCCGTTGTGTGGCTGCACTTTCAAGAGTGCACCTGTTGCAGCGAGTCGTTCATTCGGGCTTCGCACCCGATTGTGGTGGATGCGCTGCTGGATGTGCTGGATTTGAACTACACCGAGACGCTGATGGCGGCTTCCGGCTTCCAGGCGGAGAAGTGCCTGACCGACACAATCGAAAAGAACAAGGGCAAGTACATTGTGCTGGTGGAAGGCGCTGTGCCCACGGGAGACGGAGGCGTCTATTGCATGATCGGCGGCAAGACCGCTGAGTCGATTCTGCAAACCGTGGCCAAAGACGCGGCTGCGATCGTGGCGTGGGGCAGTTGCGCCTCGAACGGGTGCGTGCAGGCGGCGAAGCCGAATCCGACCGGGGCTACGCCGATTTACAAGCTGGTGGACAAACCGGTAATCAACGTGCCCGGTTGCCCGCCGATTGCCGACGTGATGATGGGCGTGGTGACTCACCTGCTGGTGCTGGGGCAGGTTCCGGCGCTGGATAGCCAGGGGCGGCCCAAGGAGTTTTATGGACGGCGCGTCCACGACACCTGCTATCGGCGGCCCTGCTACGACGCCGGGCTGTTTGTGGAGTCGTGGGACGACGAGAACGCGCGCAAGGGTTACTGCCTCTACAAGATGGGCTGCCGCGGTCCGGTCACTTATAACGCCTGCTCGGTGACCAAGTGGAACGAAGGAACCAGTTATCCCATTCAGAGCGGCCACGGGTGCATCGGATGCAGCGAAGCGGGCTTCTGGGACAACGGGCCGTTCTATCAGCATCTAGCCTCGTTCCCCGGCTTCGGCATCGAGAGCACGGCGGACACGGTGGGCGCTGTGGTGGGAGTGGCCACGCTGGCCGGAGTTGCGGCTCACGCGGTGGTGACCAACATACGCAAGCGCAAAGTGATCGCGGAAGTACACGCAGAAGATCAAAAGGAGTTGTGAGAGCCTATGTCACGCGTAGTCGTCGATCCGGTAACTCGCATTGAAGGCCACCTGCGCATTGAGGCAGTGGTGGAAAATGGCGTCATCACCGACGCATTCAGCGCAGGCACCATGGTGCGCGGCCTGGAGAAGATTCTGATTGGCCGCGATCCGCGCGATGCCTGGGCCATTACCGAGCGCGTGTGCGGGGTTTGCACAACGGTTCATGCCCTGACCAGCGTGCGCGCCGTGGAAGACGCGCTGGGGATCACGATTACTCCTACGGCCGAGTTGATCCGCAACATCATGATGACCACGCAATATGTGCAGGACCACGTGATTCACTTCTATCATCTGCACGCATTGGACTGGGTGGACATTGTGAACGCGCTGAAAGCCGATCCGAAGAAGGCCTCGGAACTGGCGCAGTCGTTCTCAAAGTGGGACAAGAACACGCCTGCATATTTCAGCGAAGTGCAGGACAAGATCAGGGCATTCGCAGCCAGCGGATTGGGCATCTTTGCCAATGGCTATTGGGGGCATCCGGCCTACAAGCTGCCGCCGGAGGTAAACTTGATTGCCGTGGCGCATTATCTGGACGCGCTGCAATGGCAGAAGGAGATCGTCAAGATTCACACGGTATTCGGCGGCAAGAATCCGCATCCGAATTACCTGGTGGGCGGCGTTCCTTGCTCCATCAACACGAATGAAGTGGCCGCCATCAACGGTGAGCGGTTGAACCTGGTTTCACGCCTCATCGATCAGGCGGATGAGTTTATCAACCAGGTCTACATTCCCGATCTGCTTGCCGTAGCTTCGTTCTACAAGGACTGGGCAAGTTGGGGCGGCGGGTTGACGAACTATCTGAGTTATGGTGAGTTCCCCACCAAGGGCTACGGACAGCCGGAGTCATTCAAGTATCCGCGCGGCGTGGTTCTCAATCGCGACCTCAGCCAGGTGCATCCGGTGAACGCGCGCGATTCGCAGGAGATCAAGGAATACATTGCGCACTCCTGGTATAGCTACGAAGGCGGAGACGGCGAAGGCATCCACCCCTGGGCCGGCGAGACGAAGTTGAACTACACCGGGCCCAAGCCGCCCTTCGAGACGCTGGAAGGGCACGACAAATATTCGTTTCTGAAGACGCCGCGCTGGAAAGAACAGGCGATGGAGGTGGGTCCGCTGGCGAGGCTGCTGGTGGCCTATGCCGCGGGTCGCACGGACGTGCAGGAGTTGGTGAAAGACACGCTGGGCAAGCTGAACGTGCCCGTGGCCGCGCTGTTCTCAACGCTGGGGCGCACCGCGGCTCGCGGCCTGGATGCGGCGCTGGCCATGATCTGGCTCAAGGAGTACTTTGGCCAGTTGATGGATCGCGTGAAGATCAACGAAGTTTCCACATTCAATGGTCAATTCTGGGAGCCGAAGAGTTGGCCCAAGGATGCCGAGGGGGTTGGGCTGACCGAAGCTCCGCGCGGTGCGCTGGCGCACTGGATCAAGATTCACGACGGCGCAATCGAGAACTATCAACTGGTTGTGCCGACTACCTGGAATGGTTCGCCGCGCGACGCCAAGCAGCAGCGCTCAGCGTTTGAACAGGCGCTGATCGGCACGCCGGTGGCGAAGATCGACGAACCGGTGGAGATTTTGCGCACCATCCATTCCTTTGACCCGTGCCTGGCCTGCGCCGTGCATTTGTACGATCCGCAGGGACGGCACCTCAACCAGGTTTCATTCGAGTAATGGCTATGAGTGCTCCAGATATTGGCGTAGGCAGCGGCTTAGCGGCGGGCAGCGAGCATCCGGTGGAGTATCGGCGCATCTATGTGTGGCAACTGCCGGTGCGCGTCTACCATTGGATCAACGCAGTGACCTTGGTGGCGCTGTGCATCACCGGCTACATGATCGGAGCCCCGATCCGCCTGTTCTATGCGGCCGAGGCCTACCAGCAATACTGGTTCGGATGGGTGCGGTTCATCCACTTCCTGTGCGCGTTCATCTACGTATTCAACTTTATGGCGCGGCTCTACTGGGGCTTCGTCGGCAACAAGTACGCAAGTTGGACAGCTTTCTTCCCGCTGAGGAAGTCGCAGCGGCAGGAGATAGTGGATGTTATCAAGGCCGACGTGCTGGAGACCAAGCTGCACGGACCTATCTCGACCGGGCACAACGCGCTGGCCGGGGTGATCTACTTTGGCACCTTTCTGGCGTTTGTCTTTCAGACCATCACCGGCTTTGCGTTGTACTCCAGCATGAGTAACTCTTGGCTGCCGCGGATGTTTGTGTGGGTTGTGCCGCTGATGGGCGGCGAGTTCGGCGTGCGCTTCTGGCATCACTTATTCCTGTGGTTCTTTGTCACGTTTGTCATCGTTCACGTATATCTTGCCTTTTATCACGATTACATCGAGGGGCGCGGCACGGTATCGTCGATCATAGGCGGATGGAAGTTTGAGCGGGAGAAGAGTGACAAATAACCGGGAGAGACAGAACAACAAGACTCTGGTGCTGGGGTTGGGCAACGTGCTGATGGGCGATGAGGGCATCGGCGTGTATGTGGTGCGCGCGCTGGAGCAACACACGCTGCCGGAAGGCGTGGAGTGCCTGGACGGCGGGACGGGCGGTTTTACCCTGCTGGAGCCGCTGGAAAATGCGGATCGCATTGTGCTGGTGGACGCCGCCGCGGACGGCAATCCGCCGGGAACTGTGACGCGCACCACGCCGCGCTTTTCGCGCGACTATCCGCCCACGCTCACCGCCCACGACATCGGCGTGAAAGACCTGCTGGACGTGTTCTACATCCAGGGCGGAGGGCGCGATGTGGTGCTCTACGCCATCACTATCGACCCGCGCCAGCCGATCAGGATGAGCCTCTCAGCAGAAGGGGAAAAAGCAGCCGCGGTGGCCGTGGAACGGATTCTCGCGGAGCTTGCAGGCGGCTCTTAGAGCATTTTTGGGAAATTGTGTTTGGTATCCCACCCTTTCCGCAGGAAAAAGCGGAAAGGATGGGGCACGGAAGTCTACAGCAAAAGCCAAAATGCTCTAGACAAGCCCCGCCGCGAAGCAAGGCGCGGCGCTATAACATTGCGGCTTGCCGGGGCTTCCATTCAAGAAAATCCAGCATCCATTCCCAGGTTGCGTCGAAGTTCTGATTGACAGGCGGAGGCGGAGGAGCAGCGGTGGGAAACTTGACCGGCTTGCCCCGATACGACTCGGCAAGTTGCTTGAAGACCCTGCCTTGCTCTTTCACTTTTCCATCGTTTGTAAGTAACCCAAGGCTGTATTCGAGCGAGTTGAACGCAAACTTCCGGCTCACGTCGTGGCTATCCCAATAAGTGAACCAGCTAACTCCGGACTCAACGGCAGAGGTAACCGCGGTTTCAAGCCACTCGGCCTGTTGCTTCTGTTGCATCGACTCGATGCAGGTGTTGAATTCGCCAGCCCAGACCGGCTTTTGAGCATCGCCGGCATAGGAGCGCACCAGCGCCGCGAGGGCCACAAGCAGCCGGGTGCTGGGAGGGTCCATGGGACCGCCGTACCTGAGCGCCTGCGCCCAGTAAGGGTAAGCATGAATGACCGGAAAGGGATTGGATGCCAGGGCGAGCGCAGAGAAAGTCGCCGGCTTGAACCATGGATTGTGATCCACGCCGTTTACGTGGATGCGGCCGGGACAGACAGAGTTCATCAGCGCGAAGATCTTCGCCATCCAGGCATCGCCGACGGCGGGCTTCGCGCTCCAGCAGGTGTTGATCTCGTTGCCTAAATCGAATCCGACGATGTTGTCGTGCGCCTCCAAGGTGCGCGACAGCTCACGGATCAGAAGCTCCTGCGCCTTCCATATTCGAGCATCGGTGTAGAACGCGGGATCCGGCTTGTTGAAGGGCGGCAGGAAGTACAAGCCGCTGAGTTGCCCGGTGAAGACTGTGACCAGCGCATCCAGGCCGCGCTCGCCCATCAGCGTGAGCAGTTGGCTCAATCGCTCAAGGTGCGCACCGCTCACCCAGGTAAGGTTGGGCTGGAAATAGGGCCAGACAAGCATGATCCGCAGATGATCCGCGCCCAGAGCCGATAGGTCGTCGAGATCGCGCTTGATCGGGTCAACGTTCCAGTCGTTCCAGCAGAACCACCAGTTGTTTGAAGGCGTGTAGTTGACGCCGAAGCGATGACGGCTCACCGCGGCGCTGAGGCTGCCGGGTTTGCCAGCGCGAGTTGTCGCGGCGGCGGCCATTTCAGGCTGAATCAAACAGCTTCCCTGCGCCCATGAAGCGGTCAGGGCCGCACCGGCCCCGCTGGCTAGAAACTGGCGGCGATCCATTTGGTTTTCTCCCACGATGCAAGGTTGTTTGCGAGACCAAGCATACACCTGGAGATCGGGAGGCAACCGGCGCTGACCCGCCGGTTGCGGCGGAGCGGCCGGGCATGAATAATGGATGCTGCTTCAGACCGAATTGAAATTGTGTTGCGAAGAGCTGTGGCAAAGCCCAGGTCCGGCTTCACCCAAGGGCGCGCCGCACAAGCGAGTTCAAAAAGAAGACGCGAAACGACGAGGAGTCACAATGGGAAAACAAGGATGCAATGCGCCGGCCGCGCTGGCGTTCTTTTTGGCGCTTACAGGCATGGTTCTGTGCGGATGTGGAAACCTGTGGGCGCAGAGCGCCGCAAAACAGATCGCTGTCCCTCTTCCTCCGATGGGCTGGTCGTCGTGGAACAGCTTTTCAAACACCATCGACTCCCAAATCACCCTGGACCAGGCCAAGGCCATGGTGGCAAACGGCATGAAGAAGGCCGGCTACCAGTACATCAATATCGATGAAGGCTGGTGGCTCGGAAAGCGCGACGAAGACGGCAACATCGTGGTCGATCCGAAGGCCTGGCCGGCACTGGCTCCCGGCGAGCATGCGGGAGATATGTCGAACATCGTGCGCGCCATTCATGGCCTGGGATTGAAGGCCGGGATTTATACCGATGCCGGAACAGACGGCTGTAGCACGACAGGGCCCGACCTTGGCCCTGCCTATCCGAATACCGGCAGCGAAGGCCATTATGAGCAGGATTTTCTGCAATTCGCCAAGTGGGGATTCGACTATGTGAAGGTGGATTGGTGCGGCGGCATAAAGAAGAATCTCGACCCCTCGATTCAATATGCCGAGATTGCCCGGGCGATTGCACGGGCCGAAGCCTTGACCGGACACCGGCTTTACTACTCGATCTGCAATTGGGGAGTGAACAGCCCGTGGACATGGGCTCCCAACATCGGCGGATCGACGGCAGACATCTGGCGGACGGGCGGCGATATTGTCGCGCCCATTGTGGCAAACAGCAAAAACAGTGGCCGCAAGGCCAGCTTCGCAGGCGTTCTGAAGGAATTCGACTCGGCGATTCATTCCGCAGCGCAACATACCGGCTTCTATAACGATCCTGACATGATGGTCGTCGGGATGCAGGGATTGACCGAAGCGCAGAACCGGGTTCACATGGGCTTGTGGGCCCTGGCGGGAGGGCCGCTGCTGGCCGGCGCCGACCTGACCAAGCTCAGCGATCAAGCGCTGGCTACGCTTACCAATCCCGAAGTGATCAAGGTGGACCAGGACGCTCTCGGCCTGCAAGCGGTGAAGGTGGCAGAGGCGGGAACCGGGCTTGAGGTTTGGTCGAAACTGTTATCGACATCGGGCGAACGAGCCGTCATATTGCTCAACCGGACCAGCGCGGCAGCTCCCATCGCAGTTCGTTGGAGCGACCTTGGACTTAGCGGCTCTTCATCCGCTACGGTAAGAGACCTATGGGCCGGGAAAGACCTTGGGAGATTCAATCAATCGTTCTCAGCCACTGTACCAGCTTCTGACACAATCATGCTCGTAGTGCGCGGAAGCGAAGGCAAGCTGACCACCTACAAAGCAGCCGGGCACGGCGTGGCCGTAACCAAGGATCGGCCGCTCAGCTTTACCAATGTGGCCACGGAAGCGAAAGTTTCTCAAATACTGATCGCGTATACCAATCCGGACAAGGCGCCCCGCTTTGCCGAATTGCGTGTGAACGGGCAGATCGCGACCAGAATCGCATTTCCCTCGACCGGAAGCGGCAACACCGCGGGCGCGATTTGGATTCAATCGCTGCTTGACCGGCCCGGAGCCAAGAATGTGCTGAGCTTCTCAACCACGGGCGATGCGGGACCGAGCATCGAGTCGGTCTCTTTGAAGTAAAGACACTGAAGTAAAGAGGATTCACAGTCGTTCGACGGCGCGGGAGGAAGAAATCTTCCTCCCGCCGCCGCACCATTTTCGGGACTTCCCCACTTCTTAGAACTTATCCGTAAATAGATATGGTCTGTCTCCAGCAAATCAGGGCTGCGGCTAAGGAAAGCAAGGCGAAGTAGCTGGCCTCCGATTTCTCGAAGCTGACCAGAAGTTTGC
>Ga0224529_1001725_pt1 | contig 12291 bp, 8 predicted proteins | sample CBST50metaG_FD_179893 | JGI IMG/M metagenome (GOLD analysis project Ga0224529, IMG submission 179893) | Peat soil microbial communities from Stordalen Mire, Sweden - C.B.S.T50 | ecosystem: Environmental > Terrestrial > Soil > Wetlands > Peat | place: Sweden: Norrbotten County, Stordalen Mire... | reverse complement strand
ATTCGGTCGCAGGCTTCCACCCATTCCGGCGTCGGCATGTTGTGCGAGGTGCGCACTGCGTTGCCGCCCATCTCGCGTAAAACAGCGAGCCGGAACCACTGCAACTGATCCGGCACCGCCGCGCCCACGCCGGCATGATCCTGATGATTGCAGGTGCCTTGAATCTTCAGCGACTTTCCGTTCAACAAAAATCCTTTATTCGCGTCAAAGACCGCCGTGCGCACGCCAAAACTCACTCGCTCGGCGTCGCGCGCCTTGCCCCCCGCCTCTACCGTCACAATCGCCGAGTACAGATTCGGCGCGTCCACCGACCACAGTTTTGGACTGACTAACTTGACAGTCGAAGTAAAAGCAGCGGAGCTGTCCACGGCCACGGACTGCGAGGCAGATTCGGCTGTCGCCACCGTTTTGCCCGCCGCGTCCTGAATCTGCCAACGCACTCTGGCGTTTTCCGTCTGCCTGCCCTCGTTCTGCACAATGGTAGAAAGAGTTAAAAGCGCGGTATCGCCCTTGATTTCAGAGCGGACGGTGCTTTCCCACTTGCCCAGGTGCAATGCGTCCGTCTTGGTCAGCCATACATGGCGATAGAGCCCTGCTCCCTCATAGAACCAGCCGTCGCCAAAGCTGGCGTCCACGCGCGCCACGATGTAGTTCTTCTGCCCGTAACTCAAAAAGTCCGTCAGATCAAAGCGAAAGGGAGCGTAGCCATTGTCGTTGCGGCCCACAAAGCAGCCATTCACAAAAATTAGCACGCTACGGAAGGCCCCATCGAACTCGACCGCTATACGTCTGCCCTGATCGCTGGCCGGAATCTCGAAGGCGCGCCGGTACCAGCCCACGCTGGTTTCTGGATAGCGCCGGCCCAGAGGCTTATAACCATGCGAATTAAGCGAATCGTCATGCACAAAAGGCAACTCCACCGCCCAATCGTGAGGCAGATTGAGGGTGCGCCACTTCGAATCGTCGAATTTGGCTTTAGAAAAAGCGAAGTCACCAGTTTTGGCAAAATCACCCTGGTCGGTACCCAGTCCCATATCACGGGCCGGGTCGGAGCCATGACCAAACTGGAACTTCCAGTCAAAGTCGAAGAGCAGCTGTTCACGCGGAGCCAGGGCTGCCAGCGCCTCGGCTGAAGCTGGTCCCGGATATCCGGCCAGCAGTGCAGTGGTGCGTCCCCAGGCCGAGCGGGCCAGTAAAGAAGACGCGGAAAGAGCCAATCCGGAACAAAGCAGGTCGCGGCGCGATAGGTGAGCCATGGAACTCCTCAAGGTATGAAATCTCCCGTGACGGGCAGCGGAATCCCGCGCGGGGATCAAGACGGAACTATATATCAGCCAGCCTACGGAAGTAAACGGTTTCATTTCATCTTTTGCTGCCTGCCGGTCCGCCTCTCCCGCCTCCAATTGTGGTAGATTCAATAAGTAGTCAACCCGCTGGAGAGATGGCCGAGTGGCTGAAGGCGCACGCTTGGAAAGCGTGTATACTCGAAAGGGTATCCAGGGTTCGAATCCCTGTCTCTCCGCCAGCGACCCTTCCGAAGGCATCCGATAAAATCGAAGCAGTAAAGATAAACCTAGATAAATATGGAACTTACGATTTTTAACGTCCAAAACCGTCCAACTCAATCCGAAGATTTTTGGGTATATGGAAGTTCTAGAAGGGTATATATTGCCTTCGAGATGGGGATATGCCACTTTCCGATACTGCGATCAAGAAGTCTTTGCCAGCCGATAAGCCGTACACATTGACCGATAGCGGTGGGCTTTACCTTTGGGTGGTGCCCACTGGTGGCAAACTCTGGCGCTGGTCGTATCGCCTGAAGCTTATGGCGCTGACATTTGTGCGGACGACCGAATTGATCGAGGCAAAATGGGAGTAGATCGTCACTGAAAACGCGCGCTGGAAGATTCCAGCCAAGTGCATGAAGATGCGGACTCCTCATATTGTTCCGCTGGCGAAGCAGCCCTTTGAAACGCTCGAAATGCTGAGGCATCCCTCTACCAGCCGTCTTTGGTGCCTCCATGAATTGAATCGGATCGATAAGCACAGCAGAATTTCCGTGCATGCGCAGATTTCTCTCGCTTCCCTATACCACTTCTGGCTTGTAGTTCCCGACGCAGATTTCACAGAAGTTAGCAATCAACAAACCGATTATGGCTTCGATGTTGTGTGTAGAGGAACGTATAAGTACCTCAAGCCAAAGATTTCCACGTTCGTAATTTTCGGCGAGCCAAAGTATGGAATCTTTATGGACATCGAAGAGGTAGGCCAACTGGACGATTTCGTCACTGATGAAGTGCTTGTAGCACTCGCGAACTGAGCGAATTAGAGAGACGCTTGGGTTTTCTTGATACACATCCGCCTTTCCGACGTCGTGATAACTTCCGCGAGAAAGGGTATGAGAGTTGGACCAACATTGGTCTCCAGATGTCGCCATGGCGACGCGAATCCCCAGATCAGGTCCGTCATCAATGGTTCCCGTCGTGAACGGCGTTTCAGTGGGGAGGCTGCTGGCCGCTTCCGGGCTGCACGAAACAGTTCTTCCAGGTTGGCAGAGTATGCAATGTGCGTCCAATCCGGCACTGATGATAATCTGACCGCAAAAGAGAAGAGGGCAAGGACTGAACGGGTTTCAGGGACCGGTTGGCAAGCTGTGCAACCGACGCATACGCATCTTTCCCGTATTCCTCTGCTTGATGGCTTAGTGAGTGGGGCATGGCAGCAAGTATCAATCAATGATTACATGTGAGATCTATTGGGTGGAACTTATGCTAGCGTGTCGTTGTTTCGCGTTGTATCATTCTTGCGAATGAAAAATTCGCCGCTGACACCCTTTGAAAGGGTGTCGACAGGATTTGTATGTTTCCGCAATGAACAGGGAAAGAAACGGGGGAAGTGTGAGATTTTGTGGAAGAACGTTAGCCGGGCTTGCAATCTGGGCCGTGGTCGTTGCCGCAGCAGTCCAAGTGAACACGGCTTCGGCCCAGACCGCTATGCCCGCCGCAACACCCCCTCCAGACTCGGCTTCGCCAACCGACATCGTGGCCATCTGGCAAGGGACGCTGCACTTTGCTCAGGTCAATAAGGATCTTCGCACGGAGATCAAGATCGAGAAGACGGGCAGCGGATACAAAACTACCTTCTACAGCATCGACCAGGGTGGTCAGCCGATCGTGGCGAACAAGACGAGCTTTGAGAACGGTACGCTCATCTTCACCATCGATGTGGCTGGCCTCAAATACGAAGGCAAGATGAGTGCCGATGGCAAGACGATTACCGGCAACTCCACGCAGGGCCCCATGTCGCTGCCGCTGAATCTGGTTCGCACACCGCCGGACGCGGCGTGGCCCATTTCCGAGCCGGTAAAGTCGATGGCCGCCGGCGCCAACCCTGGATTCGACGCGGTGACGATCAAGCCGAGCGAACCGGGCAAGCAAGGCAAGTGGTTCGGCTTCAGGGGAACGCATTTCCAGACCATGAACACCAATATGAACGATCTGATTGCATTCGCCTATGGGCTCCACAGCAAACAGATCGTGGGTGCAGCAGACTGGTTCGAGAACGAGTTGTTCGATATCGATGGTGTGCCTGATGTTCCGGGTGAGCCGAATTTGCACCAGATGGAGTTGATGATGCAGAAACTGCTGCCCGACCGCTTCGCGCTGAAGTTCCATCACGAACAGCGTGAGCTTTCGGTTTACATCATTACCGTGACGCCCGCCGGAGCGAAGATGGGCAAGACCACGGCTGGACCGAATGACCAGCAGGGCTTCGGCTTCAGGGGGCTGGGCGACCTGATCGTGCGTAACATGAACATGGCGGAGTTTGCGTCCTGGATGCAATCGGGTGTGATGGATCGGCCCGTCGTGGACCACACCGGCTTAACCGACAAATACGACTTCACATTGAAGTGGACGCCAGACGACTCGCAGTTTCAGCAGTTCCGGGGCACGAACCCCAACATGCAGCCATCCGCTGGTGACAACCCCAACGCGCCGCCCAGTCTCTACACCGCCGTGCAGGAAACGCTCGGATTGAAGATTGAAGCAGGCAAGGCGAAGGACGATGTGATTGTGATCGATCACGTGGAGAAGCCTTCGGCAAACTGAGAAGCACGGACTTGAGAAGACAGAGCAAAGAGCAGATGCATCGAGTGCGATGTTTCGTTTGTGCTGCAGTGTGGATCGTGTGTGCTGCTCTGGCAGCGGCCTCGCCTTATCGCGGCGGGGTGACCTTTGGCGGGCTTCCGCTGCCGGGTGCGACCATCACGGCCACGCACGGCGGGGGAACGTTGAGCGCAGTTTCGGATGGCAGCGGTAGCTTCCAATTCGACGACCTGGTTGATGGCGAGTGGACTATCGACATCCAGATGCAATGCTTCGCGCCAACTCACGCCAAAGTGACGGTCGCGCCCAACCTGCCGCCTGCTGCGTATGAGTTGAAACTTCTCGAACCCACCCAGATCCAGGCCAGCGCTCAATCGACCCGGCCCGCGGCGGAAACGCAGTCCGCGGCAGCACTGCCGCAGCAGGAAAAGAAGCCAAGGACGGCGTCGTCGGCAAATAGCAATGCGCAGCAGATTCCCAAGGCGCCCGAAGAGAATGAGCAAGGCGCAGACGGAATTCTTGTGCAAGGCAGTGTGAACAACGCGGCGACCTCGCAATATACAACAAGTGCAGCCTTTGGCAATACGCGTTCGGGCAGCAAGGCTCTCTACACTGGAGGATTTGCGCTGACTGAAGGTAACTCCGCGCTCAATGCGCAGCCCTATTCTCTGAGCGGTGCTGCCGCGGCCAGATCCTCCTACAACGACTTCACCGGCGCACTAGCCCTGCAGGGTCCAATCAAGATTCCGCGCCTGCTGCCGCACGGGCCAAACTTCTTCGTCTCCTACCAGTGGACGCGCAACAGCGACTCAGTGATCCTGCCGGGACTGGTGCCCACCGCGGTCGAGCGGGCCGGCAATCTCTCCGGGCTCACCAATACTCTAGGGCAACCGGTAACGGTCTACCAGCCTGGAACCACCCAACCTTATGTGAACAACCAAGTACCTGTCAGCGTGCAGGCGGCCGCGCTGCTCAAGCTTTATCCGCTGCCGAACATCGCCCAGGTTTCGAGCTACAACTATCAGGCCGCAGTGCTCAACAACACGCATCAGGACGCGTTGCAGTCGCAGTTCGACAAGAATCTGGGGCGCAAAGACAATCTCAACGGGAGGTTCGCCTTTCAAAGTACGCGCTCAGGCACGGTGAACCTCTTCGGTTTTGCCGATCACACCGGCACGCTGGGCATCAACGGCAATGTACAGTGGGCGCACCGGCTCAACCCACGCGTGTTTCTCTATACCAACTACGCCTTCAGTCGTTTACGCACGGAGCTGACTCCCAACTTTGCTAATCGCGAGAATGTATCGGCCGCGGCCGGCATCACCGGCAACAGCCAGGATGCGGTCGACTGGGGCCCTCCCGCATTGAGCTTCAGCGACGGCACAGCGGCCCTCAGCGACGGCGACAGCGCCTTCAATCGTAACCGTACGGATGATCTTTCGGTATCCGCGCTCATCTATCATCAAAGGCACAACATCTCCGTAGGGGGCGACTTTCGCAAGCAGGAATACAACGACCGCTTCCAGCAGAATCCGCGCGGGACTTTCACGTTTACCGGCGCGGCAACTGCCGGGACTGCCGCGACCGGTTCCGCGCTGGCGGATTTTCTCATCGGTGTTCCCGACACCAGCGCCATCGCCTACGGCAACGCGAACAAATACTTTCGCGAGCCGGTCTATAGTGCCTATGTGAACGATGACTGGCGTGTGATGCCTATTCTGACCATCAACGCGGGCCTGCGCTGGGATTACGGCGCGCCCATCACGGAGTTGTTCGGCAATCTCGTGAATCTGGATGTCGCCAGCGGTTTCACGGATGCAGCGTCCGTTTTGGCCAGCAATCCCGTGGGCTCGGTAACAGGCGCCCATTATCCGGCATCTCTGATCCGTCCGGAGCGGCGCATCATTGAGCCACGCATCGGCGTCACCTGGAGGCCGATCCCCGCTTCGACTGTGATCATCAAGGCTGGCTACGGCCTCTATCCGGACACATCGGTCTATCAGAACATTATTCTGAACATGGCGCAGCAGGCGCCGCTCTCGAAGAGCCTGAGCGTGCAGAACAGCTCGTCCTGCGCCCTCACCCTTGCCAACGGCTTCACGTCCTGCTCTTCGGTCGCCAGAGCCACCTTCGGCATTGATCCAGACTTCCGCATCGGCTACGCGCAGACGTGGCAGTTGTCGGTGCAACGCGATCTGCCCTTCGCCTTGCAGATGACGGCAACCTACAGCGGCATCAAGGGCACACATGGTCCTCAGGAGATCCTGCCAAACAGCTATCCCCTAGGCACAACCAATCCATGCCCCAGTTGCCCATCGGGATTCGTCTACGAAACATCCAGCGGAAGCTCCATCCGCGAGGCCGGGCAGTTGCAGTTGCGGCGCAGGATGCGCAGTGGATTCTTGGCGTCGCTTACCTACACCTTTGCCAAGTCGCTCGACGATGATGCCTATCTGGGGGGTGTGGGCCACACGACTGCCAGCAGCGGAGGCTCGTCGCAGTCGGCGTCGCTCTCGTTTCCCTCCGCAGCAATCGCGCAGAACTGGCGCAACCCGCATGCCGAGCGCTCACTCTCAAGCTTCGATCAGCGACACCTAATGAATCTGCAGGTACAGTACACGAGCGGCCAGGGGCTTGGCGGCGGAACCTTGCTGGGCGGCTGGCGCGGACGCGCGCTCAAAGAGTGGACCTTCGCAGGTAACCTGAACTATGGCACTGGTTCGCCCGAAACGCCGCTTTATCCGGCTGCGGTTCCCGGCACCGGTTTCTCCAGCATCCTGCGGCCGAACCTGACCGGAGCCTCTATCTACAACTCCGGAACCGCAGCGCACCTGAATGCGGCGGCCTATTCGGAACCGGTGGGCGGATGGGGAACGGCCGGCAGGGATTCCATTGCAGGGCCGGATCAATTCAGCTTCGACACCCAGATGGCGCGTACTTTCAGACCTCGGGGCAAATGGTATCTTGACGTGGCCGTGAACGCCAGCAACCTCTTCAATCACCCCGCGTTTACGAACTGGAACAACCTTGTCACCAGTGATCAGTTTGGATTGCCATCATCGGCCGGGTCCATGCGCAGTGTGCAAACAAGCTTCCATCTGAGGTGGCAATGATGCGAAAAACGGCCATCTTTGCAGTGCTCCTCACGCTTGCTGCAAGTGCGCACGCGCAGCAGGTGGGCCAGAATCAGACTCCAACTGAGATGCAGGGGGTCATCATCAAAGTACAGTCCAATCTGGTGGTTGAAACGGTGGAGGTCAAGGACAAGCAAGGCCACTTCATCCACGGCCTCACTGCGAAGGATTTTGTGCTCACTGAAGACGGCGCGCCGCAAACAATTCGCTACTGCGAACACCAGGATTTTTCCGATACAGCCAAAGCGCTGCCAGCGATGACCGCGACCAATGAGGATGTAAAGATCTACGATCGTCTCGCACACGTCCAGATTGCGCCCGAGACCATGGAGAACGAGAGTTACAAGAATCGTCGGCTACTGGCATTCTACTTCGACATGACTGCGCTGCCGCCCGCCGATGAGATGCGCGCGCTCGAAGCAGCAAAGAAGTTCGTTCGCACCCAGATGACGACTGTGGATTTGATTGCAATCCTGCGTTATCAGGGTGGATCAGTCGATATTCTTCAGGACTTCACCGAAGATCGCAACCGGCTGCTGAGCATCCTCTCAACGATGGTCGTTGGTGAAGGCAAGGGCCTCGCCGGCACAGTGGACGATGCTAGCAGCACGGACACCGGCGCGGCCTTCGGACAAGACGACAGCGAATTCAACGTCTTCAATACAGACCGTCAGCTCTCCGCGCTGCAAAGCGCGGCAAGAATGCTGGGCCAGGTCAACGAGAAGAAGTCGTTGATCTATTTTGCCAGCGGCCTCAGACTCAATGGCATCGACAACCAGGCGCAGATGCACGCAACGGCTGATACAGCTATCAAGGCAGGCGTAACCATCTGGACCGTAGATGCACGTGGCCTTGTGGCGCAAGCGCCGATGGGCGATGCCTCGCATGGCTCGGCCGGCGGTCAGGACATGTACACCGGAGCCTCGGCGCAAGCCATTACTACGAACTTTCAACAGTCGCAGGATACGCTCTATGCGCTGGCTAGCGATACTGGCGGCAAGGCATTCCTCGACAACAACGATCTCTCCCGTGGCATCGTGCAGGCGCAGGAGTCGATCTCGGACTACTACATTCTTGGTTACTACACAACCAACGCCGAGCCCAACGGCAAGTTCCGGCGCATCCGCGTTGCGCTTGCACAAAACCGGGAGGCGAAGCTCGACTATCGCCAAGGCTACTACGCGTCCAAGGAGTTCAAAAAGTTCAACGACGTTGATCGCGAGCGTCAGCTTGAAGACGCTCTGATGCTCGAGGACCCCATCACCGATCTCACGATCGCTATGGAGATCGACTACTTCCAACTGAACCGCGCCGAATACTTCGTGCCCATCATCGTAAAGATTCCGGGCCGCGAACTGGCGCTTGCCAAGCGCGGCGGAGCTGAATATACGCGCATCGATTTTGTAGGCGAAATCAAGGACTTGGTTGGCGGCACTACAGTGTCGAACGTTCGCGACAACATTAGTCAGAAGCTTTCGAGCTTTACCGCGGCACAGCTTGCCAGACGGCCCATTGAATACGATACTGGCTTCACTCTGTTGCCCGGCAAATACTCCATCAAGTTCCTGGCGCGCGACGACGAGACGGGTCGCATCGGCACCTTCCAGACCACGTTTGTCATTCCCAATCTGAACAAGGAAGTGAAGCGTATCCCCCTGAGCGCCGTGGTGCTGAGCAGCCAGCGCGTGGATTTGGGCGATGCCATCTACGACGCTGCGAAGGCAAAGGAAAGAGCCAAAAACAATGCCGTAGACCCATTGGTTCACGATGGCAAACGGCTGATCCCCAGCGTGACCCGCGTCTTCAGTACCGGCCACCGGATGTTTGTCTACTTTCAGGCGTATAAGCCAGCTCAGCCCGGTTCGCAGGGGATATCCAGCGCACAACCGCAAGCAGCAAAGGCCCAGGCACAACAGAACGTGCAGCCACGGCCGACTGCACAACCGCTTTTTGCCTTTGTCACCCTCTATCAGAATGGCAAGAAGCTCTTCGAAACGCCGCCGCAATCCATCCTTCCCAGCCTCACCAGCCGTCTCGGCACTATGAGAGTGAGCTTCGATCTTGGCGTCGACGAATTACCGCGCGGCTCCTACGACTGTCAGGTGACAGTCGTCGACCCATCCACGCAAAAGGCCGCTTTCTGGCGGGCATCAATCTCTCTGGTGCAGTGAAGATGTGTCAGCGCTTCGGCATCGCGTCAAGCTTAGATGTAGCTATTCGGCTGGCTGAATACTTTGCCTTCTGTATTGTTTCGGAGGATGAGAGGCCATTGGGTCCTCGTAAGCGTACTGACCGCCTTTGGCCAGACAGGATGCAAAGGAACACGAGTCGAGCGATGATGGTGCTAGAGCGAAACCATAGTAACTGTGTCCCGTTGAACTTTGTGCGGGGTTGCCGCTCCCTGATGGTCGCGTCAACTTGAGCGCTGTGGTTTCGGGATACATCAACTCTGGTTTCGCTATAGCCGGTTGGATGACAGCTACAGCCCTCTGCGACACTGCTGCTCGGTAGTTACCAACGGCTCGCGCACAGAGTAAAACGGCGTATGGGTGCAAAATCAGTTCGCGCACAGCTTTGGGAGTCCACAACGCGCAGCTCATCTTCGATCAGAACAATTCAATGGCTGGGCCGCTCTGGTCATTGTCCGATTCGCCGCCGGCCACAGCAAGATGGGTGATCGTTTGGCTCGCCATTTTGTAGTTGTTCAGGTGGGACTCCAGCAATGTCTTGAAAGTTGTATCGAAGAGACCGTCCCAACCGGGACGATCCTGTGCCTCAGTCAGCCGTAATAGGTGGTTTTGCATTTCCATCAGCGCCTGCTGCACGTGTTCCATCCTCTGCCGCATCACGTCCTGGAACTGAATATGCCCCATCGCAGCCAACAAGTGGTCCACGCCCTCCCGATGACCTGCTTCCACATCGGAGATCACAGCAAGCTGCACTTGGGAGCTATCGCTGAAATCCTTCTGCATTTGGGTCAGGTCTCTGACCAACTGCTGCAACTCTTCAATTCCGTGCCTATTTTCGAGCGCTTTTTGTGCATCGAGCATTTTGGCGGCCACTTTATTGGCCGTGGTATTGAGTTTTTCAGCAATCTCTGCGGCCGCGCTGGTAGACCGCTTGGAGAGTTCCCTGACTTCATTTGCTACCACGGAGAAGCCTCGACCGGCATTCCCGGCGCGCGCTGCCTCAATCCCCGCGTTAAGCGCCAACAGACTGGTCTGTTTGGCGATGGATGAAATAACTTGAATAATGGGCGTCAAGGCTGTGACATCCTCAGCCAATAAGCGGATCTGCTCGTAGTTGGCATGCATCTGACGGGCTTGCTCTCCCAACTTGGCTTCGAGCTTGGAGATAAGCAGATTATTCCGGTACACGCGACCGCTGGTGACTTCAGTCAGCGTCTTTTCGCTCTCGACGGAATTCGTGATGCGTTCCATTTGTTGACTGGATTGCGCGCTGAGCAGATTGAGCTGCTCGATCAGGGCCATAATCTCGCGCTCGGATTCGGTCAGAGACCCACCTATCTGCTCGTACATCACGTCGATGTAGGGCTTGCTGTCCCTGAGGTCGACTTCCATCGCTTTGTGGACGGCTCGTTCGCGCGATAGATCTTCGTAGCTAAGTTGACCGAAGGCCCACATGGCGGAAATTTCGTGACGGGCGAATCTCCAGTGCCGCCATGCGACGATCAGCCGCGGTACAAAGTTGAGAAGCACGAGCGCTACGACAATGCTGATCCAATCGGCGATGAAAGCTCGCCCTTGGATATGGAATAAAGCAACAAGGAACAGAACATTGCAGAAGAGCGCAAGTGTCACTTGAAGGATCAGGCGCTTCTTAACCTGGTGAAGTCTCCCTTCCATCTCTTTCATGATCCGGCTCCCTCAATCCGCATGCGACCAACTGACACGGGAAGAATCTCTTGAACTTCTGTGGTCCGCGCCGCAGTATGAGCTTACGTTCCGGGCAGAAGTTGTTTGACGACCTTGAGTAGGTCGCCACCCGAAATCGGTTTCACCAGCCATCCGGTGGCACCGAGACGTCTTCCTTCGTCGCGCTTGGCGGTCTGGCTCTCAGTGGTTAACGTTAAAATGGGAAAGAATCGGCAGCCGGGCAGTGCACGGACTTTGCCTATCAATTCCAGACCTCCCATGACGGGCATATTGATGTCGGTAAGGATGAGTGCGGGCTTGAGTCCGCCTTTCAACTTGTCGAGTGCCTCTTGGCCATTGCTGGCGGATTCAACTTGAAAACCACCCAGGGACAGGGAACTCTTAAGGCTCATCAACATCGTGGCAGAGTCATCGACAATGAGAATTGTTTTCGCCATATAGCCCCCTTAATTCACGGACTTCAATGCCGGTTCCAGCCATGCGCGCAGTTCGTCATTCTTCGGCCAGTTGGATATGCCGGTTTTCGCCGCCATCAAGACCTGAAGGTTAGCGGTGTGAAGGTGGCTCAATTCAGACAGATCCGCCTTGGCGGAGGGTTTGCTCTGAAGCCATTCGAGTAGCCCTTCCGCTTCTTCCACGCTTACCTCGCCACGAAAAATAGCGCGGTTCTTCTTGTACTCGATTGGCATCAGACAATCTCCCGAATATTGAGGATCATGAGCACCGATCCATCCCCCATGAGAGCCGAGCCGGAATAGGCAGACAAATTTGATAGGAAGCCATCAAAAGGTTTCTGAATGACGCCGATTGTTTCCTGAAATCCATCGACCAACAGGCCCAACTCCGCGCCCCCCCCGTGAACAAGGAGTACAGCTAGTTCATCGTCAGAATTCGCCTGAGGGATAGCACTGATCCCTAACAGGGCATTCAGACTCTTCAGCGGCACAATGCGCCCGCGTAAAACAGCCGTCTGGTTCTGTTTGATCGCGTGGATTGCACTCCTGGGAATGCGAACTGTTTCAACAACATGATCCATGGGCACGCCAAACAACTGATGGTCGGACTCGACGATCATTACCTGCGTCACTGCCATCGAAAGCGGCAGTGAGATGCAAATCGTAGTGCCTTTGCCCAATTCGCTTCGAATAATGACAG
>Ga0224529_1001719_pt1 | contig 12320 bp, 15 predicted proteins | sample CBST50metaG_FD_179893 | JGI IMG/M metagenome (GOLD analysis project Ga0224529, IMG submission 179893) | Peat soil microbial communities from Stordalen Mire, Sweden - C.B.S.T50 | ecosystem: Environmental > Terrestrial > Soil > Wetlands > Peat | place: Sweden: Norrbotten County, Stordalen Mire... | reverse complement strand
GCGCCGGGAGTAAAGCAATTCGGCGAAGACAAAACCATCGACGCGCTGATTCGAAAATACGGTTATCGCGGTACCGCAGCCACCCTGCGGGCGGTCGAAACTCAGCCCGATCTCGCCGCCGACCTAAGCGCCGCCGCGCATCTCATTCACGGCTCCTCTGAGGGACGATTCACAATTACCTGGTGCCCCGATCAACTTGACAGAAAAGCGGTCGAAGACGTGGGCTTCCACTACGGCGACTTGAACGCAATGCTTGAGCGTTACGATCCCGCCAAGTTACATCACGGCACTAACATCGTCGGAGGCGAAGAGATTTTCTTCATCGCCAATCCTGGCCTGGGGCTGTGGGCACATCGCGACAGAATTGAGAGTTAGAAACTCGAAAGGATTGGAGTTATGACAGCACAAGCTTTAAGTCTTACTGGTAAGGTAGCAGTAGTTACAGGTGGCAGCTCGGGAATCGGACGCGCCCTCAGTCTTGGCCTCGCTGCTGCTGGCGCCGACGTCGTCGCCACGGCGCGCCGCCAGCAGCAGGTGGGCGAAACCGCGGAGGCCATCGAAGCGCTCGGCCGCCAGACCCTGCGCCTCACCTCTGATGTGTGTGATCGCGCTTCGCTTGAGCATCTGCGTACCGCCGTGCTCGACCGCTTCGAAAGAGTTGACATCCTCGTCAATTGCGCGGGAAAAATCAAGCGTACGCCCACCCTCACCGTCACCGATGAGGAGTGGAACGACATTCTGAACACCAATCTAACCGGGACCTTGCGCTCCAACCAAGTCTTTGGCGAACCTATGTTACAGCGGCACTACGGTCGCATCATCAACATCGCGTCATTAGGCAGCTTTGTGGCGCTTAACGAGGTGGCGGCCTACGCAGCCAGCAAGGCGGGCGTATCTTCGTTGACGCGCTCGCTCGCCGTCGAGTGGTCCAAACATGGAGTGATGGTGAACGCCATCGCTCCCGGAGTTTTCCGCACTGACTTGAATGCCGACCTGCTCGACAACACGCCGCGCGGCGCAGAGTTCCTGATGCGTACGCCGATGGGCCGCTTCGGCAACACCGAAGAGCTGGTCGGCATGGCCATTTATCTAGCCTCCGACAGCGCATCTTTCGTAACCGGCCAGACCTTTGTGGTCGACGGTGGATTTCTGGCCAGCGGCGTCAACCAGTAGCCATAACCCACGGTAAGCCGCGGAGTGAGTCGTTGCTTTCCATGGGTCTATGTTTGTTGCCGCGAAAACACTGCCGCAGTTTAGCTTACGCCAGCGTTCGATTTGACCCCCATCCAACCAGTTGATACACTGTGAATGCGGGGTGGAGCAGCCCGGTAGCTCGTTGGGCTCATAACCCAAAGGTCGCTGGTTCAAATCCAGCCCCCGCAACCAAAAACTCATACAAAATAAAGAATTTAGAGGCAGTCGCTCAAGGCGGCTTTTTCTGATTGGGCCTAATTGTCCGCGTATTGTCCGTGTTTTCGGGCAGACGCTGATTCTATACAGCCTTCATCTGGATCACGGCAGGACAGTTTGGCAGCTGCGCGCCATTCTTCAGATAGCTTTGTGTCCGCTGCATCGCTTCCCGCAGGTCGGCCTCATTGACGATGTTGTAGCGGTCAAAGATAGCCCGCGTTTTGTGCCCACTGATTGACATGGCAACGCGCTCAGGGACACCAGCCCGAACCATATTGCGCACGGCTGTTCGGCGGAAATCGTGAAAGATGCGCCCTGTGTACCGTGCATCTCCACCACACTCTTCGCACCTGTGACCACTCACTGCCTGCTTGCAGTGGTCGCACACATACCGCCCCTGGTCTGCTGCCACACACGCCGTTGCCCATGCCTTGCGGAAATCTCCAACCTGTGCGCCTTCGTGGTGAAACACATAAGCCGCAAGAACAACTCTGCCGTCGGTCTCAATTTGCCGTGCTGCCCTGCGCCGCTGAATCAAGCTCGCCAGATCGCCACTGAGAGTCACTGTACGGGCTTCACCGTTCTTGGAATGCTCGGCGCGCAGCCGAACCACATCGCCTTCGACATCTGACCAGCGCAGAGAAGCAATCTCGCCCTTACGCCATCCTGTCAGGTACCCAAACTGTACAAAGTCACGCAAGTACAGAGGCAAATACTGGATGAGCGCGTGAAACTCGGCGTCTGAGAAAAACCCCTGTCGCGCATTGCCCTTCTCAGACAGATGGCGAATCTGGGGAGCCGTTGAAAGCTGCCGCCGTTCAACCGCGAGTCTGAATGCCTGAGCCAAAAGTTGGGTGCCACGATTGATCGTCGCTGCTGCGCTGCCGGATGCTTGTCGCCCGACGATGTACTTATCAACAGCCTCCGGCGTCACCTCAATTGCGTGCCATGCGCCGAAGTAATCTCGCATGTGCTTCAGATGCGTTCTGAACTGCGGGTTGTCTTTGCCGCGCAATTTGTAGTCGGCATCCAAGGCGTCCAACAATTTGCTGACCTTGATTCGCTCCTGCTGCGGCCCCACAAAGGCTGCTTTACCAATCTGGTCAGCGCCAACCTCTTTAAGCCGATGTTTAAGGAACCTCTCTGCAGCTTGTTGGTCAGTCGTTCCTGTGCTCTCTCGATACTCCTTGCCGCGTAGATAATAAGCACACCACAGATTCGCGCTGCCCTTCCGAGCAAAAATCCTGCCATCACCCCGCGTTTTGATTCTCAGTTTCTGGTTTGCTTGCACGTCAGGCTATTCTCCAATCTGCATCAAACCGCCAATGCCGCATCTGTCCACCGCATCCTGACGGTTGTGCTAATTCAGTCGTCTTCTTCTCTTCGGATGGGTCAGGTTAACGTCGGTTCGCTCAGGAGTCAAGTCACTTTGCATGATTGCTCTGTCGATTCCGTTGCGTGAGAAGAGCCGATGACGACCAATGTGGCGCGTGAAGGGGAATTCGTTGCGGTACAGCGTATCCTTGCTCACGCGGAGCCGCTTGCTGGCTTCCGTCACTGTCATTAACTCGTCGCCTTGCGGTTGACTCATGATAGTCACATGGAGTTGCATTTCGGCTGTACGCCGAATCTCCTCCAGGTCGGCAAAAAACCTCGGAAGATGCTCCGGCGGCAGTTCCCTCGCCACCCTCAGTAACTCGGATTTGATCTCATCCACCAAGTCTTGCCCTCGAAGCTGTCACGGACAGTTCCCGGACAGTGCGCGTCAACCTCGCACCAACTGCGGCCTGCGGACTGCGCGTTGGGTTGTATATCGAATGCGCTCTGCATAAAATTAGATATCTGCGGCCTAATTCACTGCTGTACCGTTGCAGCCCAGCCGCTAGCGTGGCTGTGGGCGTCGTGTCCGCCGCCGCAGATGTTCGCCCAGCAATGCTGCATCGAAGTCGTAATCCGGGTCGTCCTCGATGGATTTCAGCATGTATTCCAGGCCTCGCCGTTCAGGGTCATACGGCCCGATCACAGCCGAACCTGCCAGCTTGATCCAGAGGTCCACAGCCTTCTGCGTCGAGATGCGTTGTGGTCCTGCGATCAAAACATGAAAATGCAGCTTGCCGAACTCGCCACCAAACTCCACCATACGAACCCAACTCAAACTCTTGCCCTCGTAAGCTTCAAGAGCTGCAATCCAGTGACGAAAAAGCTGATCGCTCGCCTTGCGACGGATGCCTGCACGGAACGTCAAAGTGCAGAACCACTGCCAGTCATATCTCCGAAGCCAGAGAACAAATTCATGCTTCGTTGCCATACTCATGCATCTTTCCCCTCTCTTCTGTTCTGTAAAGACACCTTGGCCTTCTAGAGACCGTGGCGAAGAATCCGGGAGGAAAAGATGGAATCCCAACTCTCAGATTATGCAGGTGTCAACAAGAGCAAGTTTCTAACGAATCGATGGGTAATAGGGGGGAGTTCCCATGGGATGTAGCGAGGAATATGGGGATTTTGGGGAAATTGCGATTTGTCTCTATGAAAAATCTGGCCGTTGTCTGTTTATGTCAGGAATCCGGAATATCGGACCGGCGGACTTCTCCTAAATTTTTAAGTTTGGATGTTGACAGAGCTTTGGCAACTTTTCTTAAGGACATTTCACTGACCTTAATGCCGTTAATAATGCGGCGTATAGTCTTGCGGTCCGGCCCTTGTCTGCTTTCAAAAGTCGAGAGATTCCAATCGCGCTCACTGATGCGATCCTGTAACCACTTTGCCCGATCTGGAAACTCCATGTGGGCACTCTCGGGGCCAATAGACTGATTGCCCGCGTCAACAGGCGATGCTCCTTCTATCGCCTTGCGGTTCCAGAACTCAGTCACCAATTCGTGGGCCTGCACGAGGAGGAGTGACCTCAGTTGACGCCGTTGCGGATGGAGAAACACGGTCTGGTCATAGGTCCCAAAAGCCGTAATCCAAGTGCCGAGGTCCACCGCTTTACAGGCGTGTTTTATCGTCCTCAACCAAACTCCAGCAGGTCTGGTTTTTCCGTCTACGAGTTCTCGTTTTTTGCATATAGTTTCTATCACGGCATCGACTGATTCCCGGATCAGCGCCTGTGCTTGCGAAAGTGACGTGGCAGTCACGATTTGTTCCTTATAGCGCGCCTCAATCACGCTCCAAGCATACCGCTGAAAATATGGGATCAGATCTTCTGAGAACGGGTTGCGTCCAAGCTGCGATTCACCGCCCTTCTTCATTTTGCGAAGGAACTCAATCACGCCCTCCAGCAAGCGAGTCCGCGCTTCTGATATACACGCCTGCTGGCTTGCGTAAGAGTGGTCTTTCGGGTGGTGACCGGATGGCTCCGGTTGCCTTGATTCGCGTACTTGAGAAGTCACAATGCGGTCCTCGCGAATGGTCACCAGTTGGCTGATCCATTCGGCCAGTCTTCCGCAATTATAGGAAATCTACGTCAGGTACGAAAGTTGCATGTGCGCCGGGAAGCGTAGATATCCATCATGAGTTTGCAAGGCCGATCCTTGCTGGGAGCCTCAAGAGCGGGAATTTTGGGGGCGCTTCTTTGAAAATCGGACCCGTCATCAGCACTCTAACACCCCCATTCACCTCATCCGGGTACAACCGCCAACGGGCCGCGCTACTAACGTCCAATTTGAACGCCAATCCTGTACAGCCCCGCCGTATTGCCCGGTGTTGCCCCAGAATCGAGCCGTGTGCGCCTTCTGCCCCCGTGAAGCCCCCAAGCCCCATCCTGAGCGGCTGGAACGCCACATGGACGCCGGAAAGCCCTCGCACCTTCCGTAAGGCCCAAGGCTCCCGTCTGATTCCACCAGTTTTAAGGTTGCCCAGCGTGGACGGCTGGTGCGGTGCTCCTAAGCCAAGGGAATCGGGGCATCAAAACTTCCAAGGTTACACTGAACAATCTCCACTTTATGTATAACGAACTGACTGACCTCTCAATGGCTTTCTGAAGTTGAACGATAGAGAAATTCAGACGAACCTCACTATTCACTGACCAAGCACGCCTCTTTCGGATTGGACACTTTGAGAGATATTTCCGATTCCGACTTAACGGCAAAGTCATCAGAAACCCAAAATGCATCGTTAAATCCGGCTTGCCCGTGTGCCAATAGAATGTACTTTCCAGGACGATCAACAACTATCTTGAAAACCCCGTCTTCATCAGTATCTGCCCTGATTACCTGCCATTCCTTATGCTTATCCGAAACCCATTTCAATGCTTCCACAAGAGAACTCTGATACACCAGGAGCTCCTTATGACAAATACTGGAATCGCTCCAGCCAACGTTCGCCTCTCTCTGCTTCGCTGCAATAGCGCGGTTTGCCTCGATCAGTTTCCCCGTCTGCTCAAAAGTCACACCGGGTGCGTTCTCCATCGCGATAAGGTTATCTCTCTCCTTATCAAGTTCCTCCCACGTCTTACCATGCTCTTCCATCGCCTGAAGATGTTTTTCCATCGCTTTGTTGAGATTGTCCATCCAGGCCAAAGCTGCTGTGTCTTGTTCTGCTTTCGAAGCGGCGTCAGCCTCTTTCCTGTCGCGATATATGCGTTCTTCGTACAGCAGGTAAACCGGGGCCATTCTTGCCGGTTTGAGATCACCGCTTTTCGTGACGGCAAACACGCGCCCAGAAACGATTCCGGGTTTAGCCGTACTCTTTGGTCGCGGCTTCTGCTGCGCCGTCCCAACTGCCATGGCCAAAATCCCAATCATCGAAACACACAGAATAGTTCTGAAAACTCGCATCCTGCATCCTTTCAAGAAAAACAGAATTGGATAATTTATTCTCCGTAGTCGAACAGAATTCAATGACTTGTCTTTCCACAATTGAAGGAAATCAATGTTCCGCTGCTGCTCGGGCGGGTTCTCACGCGCAAACCGTGAAATCCGACATCGCACAGCTTATTGTTGCTGCCATTACCAAACTCCGCAGCAATCATCGACCGAAACATTTTTGGCGGCACGTCATTGGCAGATGACCCCGTCATAATCAGTTCGTTGGCCCCTTGTTCCACCCGGATATTGAGGGAGGCTATTCCCGAATCGCTGTTAAAGTTCCTTTGAAGCTCGTCCACGAATGCCTGTCGTTGCACCTTTTGTGCTTCTAATCTGGCGTCTCTCTCTTCCTTCGTTTCTGGGCAACCCAGCGAGTACGTATCACCGTCGCCTAAGATTGCGCCACTCTTGAGTTCCACGGTCTTAAATTCTGCTGCGCACAACGCCTTACGATAAACCGGGTCAAACGCGCTTCTCATCAATCTGTCTCGGTCGGGCTTCAGTTTCAAAGCGTCTGAAATCACAACCATTTCACCATCCAGATCTGAAATGGTTGCTTCAACGCCCTGGTTCCTAAACTCATCCTGCATCTTGTTTACGTACGTTTCTCGTGCCGTTTTCTTCGCGTCATTCAAAATTCCCGCACTAGGGTCAACCACCGCGCTTTCCACGGGTTTACCCGTTTGGGACTGGGTCAAATTCTGCTCGTCTTTCTTTCCACTTCCAAGTCGACTGATGATGCTGATCACGACCAAGAGGAAAACGAGCGCTGCGAAAATAGTTCTGGTGCGCCTTCGGGGCGCACTGGGAGGCGTGGATGAATACACTGGTCGCCCTGATGCATTGATGCTAGGGACAGGGGTTCCGCAGCGACTACAAGACTGCGCATCAGAATTTAGAGGCTGTCCACAGGCATGGCATAACATTTTTCACCTCTTTCTTTGTGGGGCTGCAGCTCGCACCATGTCTTTCATTATTTAGACCTCGTCAATGTAAACGTGCCTGTTCCGGGGGTCAGCGTTCCGCCTGTGACACTAAATTCGCAGCTTATCGTGTCGCCGGTTGCGTCGGTAATCGTTCCGTTGAAGCCGATAGCCCCGTTGCCGGTCAGCACAGTGCCCTGAATATAGCCTCCCCAGGCGGTTGCCTGCGCAAGTTCTGCCGGGTTGTCTGTCCATATCCACAAACCCGAATTAACAACGCTAGCCGTCCCGCTCAGATCGTACAGCCCGTCGCTATCTGGTGCGGCAGCCTGGGTCAGATTAAGTGTCATGGTGCCCCAACTCACGCCGTTCGAAACAATGCCGCCACTGTAGGTGCCGGTAAAAGACGATACGGAAAAGCCGGTGAGTGTACCGTGTTCTCCATTCCCGCAACCGCCGGTGACGGAATAAGTCCCGTTCGTAATCCGCCCATTAGCTACGGTTCCACTCACTTTGAGTGTCTGCTCGTCAACAACTGTACTTGTCAAACTCAAGGAGCCACTGGACGAAACCGTGCCCGTCACCGGAACTTTCCATTCCGAGTTCTTGGCCGGGACGTAATAGCACGAATAGTTCAGGAAATGCAGAATCCCCGTTACCGCCGTGCCGGTTGTCGCAAAGCTGCCGCCAATCAAATAGCTGGTACTTGCCGTTACCTGCGATGTCGCTTGAATTTCCCAGTTGCCATTCAGTGCGGGCGCTGTCTGGATAGGGGGCGTTCCACTCGAACTTGACGATCCTCCCCCGCAGCCAGCAAGTAAGAGCGTGAAAACCGCTAGTGCCAGCAGCGGCATCGTGATAAGGGCAATCCGCCTTTTCACGGTTTTCTCCTTCCACACCAGATCGAGACCCCAAAATGAGCTATAGACCTAGATGTTCCGTAATCTGGCTCGGTGGTTCTCGCAGTCATGCTACGTCATGTTTGAGGGAAGTGCAACTATGCCTTCCCTCAGAAAATCCTTCGGAACCCGGTTACGCGCCATTCGGAGGACGCGCGACCTCTCGCAGGAGCACTTCGCCGAGGTGCTCGGAATCTCCGTGGATTTTCTGAGTCTGGTGGAGCGGGGAATCAACTCGCCGTCTTTCGATACGCTGGAGCAAATCGCTGAGCGTCTGCGTGTTCCAGTGAAGGATCTGTTCGATTTTCCGCAGGAACGGCCGTCCAAATAGAGATTTCCAACGCTTGACTATCGTGGCCTGGACCGCTCAACTCGATTGAATACACAGCCAACTTTAGCCGGATTTGAGCACAAATCTTGCCGAGCTCCTTTGTATTGCCCCGTGTTGCCCTAGATTTGGGCGTAGGGACCACTTTGGCCTCAGGTGGCCTCCATTCCATTCCTCATTTTGTGCTGTTGGAACGCCGTAAAGCCAAAGTTCGCCCTCTCTTCGCCACGCCGCAAAGGCAGGACACCTGTAGTGGAAATTCACGGGACTGTCCGCAAACTGTCCGTGAACTCCTGCATAATTACCACAAAACCGCCCAAAGCAGTTTGTACAAAAATCCAGTATTTACGGGACTATATGTTTTTTTTGTGCTGCTTAGCGGATAAAATTCCCCTCATAACCCAAAGGTCGCTGGTTCAAATCCAGCCCCCGCAACCAAAGAATCAACAACTTACGAGATTAGCCGGAAACGGCGAGGGAACAATAAGGGAACAGGGCGCGCACCTTGTTCCCTTTTCGCTTTTTACGGCATCCCTCCGCATCACCATTTCGACGATCTGAGCATTGGCTGGACGCGTCACCTTGAGCATCGAGTTCCGACCGTACTTCGTGGTCATGTCGATAGACGCATGGCGCATCAGCTTCTGCTGTACCTCCAGCGGAAGCCCAAGTTCAGCCAATTTCGCCCGGTATGTGTGCCGGAAGGCGTGCCAACCCAACTTCGGCAGACCGATTGTTGCAGCCGCCCGGTTCAGATGGCGTTGCCGCATCGTATCCGCATGGTAGGGTTTGCCTGTGTCGAGGTTGCCGAACAGCCAGCCGTTCACCGGCTTTTCGGCCTCTCTCCACTCGCGAAGAACCTCGGCCAGTTCAGGATGCAAGGGCAACTCATCCTCGCTGGCCTCCGTCTTCGTGTCCTCCACATGACCGTTGACCACCGAACGTCGTACCTGAAGCGAGCCTGCCTCCAGGTCCACGTCCTCCCACCGGAGCCCGAGGATTTCGCTGACGCGAAGTCCCAGGCACATTGCCAGAGTCACCATGACCCGGCAATGCTGTGGGAGCAGGGGCAATAACTGCTGATATTGCTCCGTAGTGACGAGAACGATCTTGCGCGTCCTCTTCGACGATCCGTGCAGTTCGATCAGTGACATCGGATTGCGCTGGATTTCTAGATACCTCCAGCGCATCGCGCATTCGAACAGGCGATGGAACACGGCTTTTGTGTGCCCCTTGGATTTCGGAGACAACGGACGCGGCTTGTCTTCCTTCTTCCTCGGAGTTGTCATAAGAGCCTTGATCCACTGCTCGACCGCCATCGGGTTCTTGGCCATATCGGAGACACGTTCTGTGTACCAATAGGGCCAGATCCGATATTTGATCATCGAACGCAATGCCGATGCCGTTGCATGCCTTTCGGGAAGACCTTCTTTCAGGTAACGGTCGCACAGTTGGCCGAACGTCGCCACTTCGACATTGTTGTTGATATCGGCCCGCACCGTGCCCAGCGAACGCTGTGCTTCGGCCTTGGTCCTGAACTGCAAGACGGTGCCAATGGTAAGGGATTTCAACATGTCGTTTTCTCGATACCGCAGAGTCCATACATCCGGGCCGCGCTCCCGCTTTTTCCGCTGAATGCAGCCCTGTTGATAGGTTTGCCGTTGTTTATTCATACCGCTTTTTCCCTCCCTTTCTGTGGAGAAAGCGGCGTAGATGACCTGTCCGAAGATACCTCTTTCTTCATAGAGATCGCCAGTTCTGAAATCAAAAATCGCCAGCGTTTACGAATGCCATTGTGGATGGAGTGAGCGGGAATCTTGCCCTCGCGAGCAAGGCGTTTGATGGTGACGGGAGCACAGCGCAGGAACGCCGCCGCTTCAACGGGGGTGACAAACGGCTCAGGCTCGTTGGGCGACTGCCGTTCAGCCAGCCCCTCGGATGGGAAAGGAATCGGATTCGGCACAATTGACCTCACAGGCAAAGCCTTCAGGCAGTGGGCCGCTGCACGCCCAAAACTTCGCAGCGCGAGAGGCTGAGTGCCCGTGAAATGGAAGATACGAATGTTTCTCGCGGGGAGGCTATGCTTTTTAGGGGGTGGGGTATGCAGATTCGGCATACCCTCCCACCTCGAAATAAGTCGCTTATCTACTGTCACTTACCCGTCAAAATCGGCGATCGTCGAAAATTGACCTCTGCAACATGCAGGTTCGAATCTCTGCGTGAAACAGGTGAATGCACTGGCAGGTTTGGCCAGGAAGTCTGCATACAAGATCGATCTCCCTTTTGTCCTGCGTGTTCTTCCGGCCACCGCAAGAGTAAGCGGTCCGCGCCCAGCGGCACTCGCCGTTCTGCTTCGCCTGCGGCGCCCTTCGGGTCCGGGTTTCCAAACAAAAATCTCGACCCAAAAACGGGCGGGATTTTTCTTCGGAGCCTCCACAGAAAGACACGCCTTCGGCCTTGGGAGCAGACCACTCTCGCGCCCTCCGGGTGTGTGCTCCGGCAGATCACTCCGGGAGCACAGAGGAGATCAAAACCATGCAGGCATTCCAGTCCATTCCAACCAGCCAGCTCATCAACACCATCGCTCACGGAGATTGCATCGACATCATGCGCCAGATGCCCGCGAACAGCATTGATTTCATCGTCACCGATCCGCCGTATCTCGTGAACTACCGCGACCGCACAGGACGCTCCATTCAGAACGATGCCGATGCAAGTTGGCTGAAGCCCGCGATGAAGGAAGCATATCGAGTCCTGAAACAGAATCGCCTGATGTTGTGTTTCTACGGATGGAACAGAATCGATAAGTTCTTCGATGCATGGAAAGACGCGGGTTTCCAACCTGTCGGACACATCGTGTTTCGCAAATCGTATGGCTCAAACAGCAGGTTCCTTTCTTATCACCATGAGCAGGCATATCTACTGGCAAAGGGCAGACCGCCGCTGCCGAAGCAGCCGCTGGCAGACGTGATGGATATGCCGTACAGCGGCAACAAGCTGCATCCGACACAGAAGCCGGTGCCGGCGCTGGTGCAGTTGATTCGCAGCTTCACGTTGCCCGGTGAACTGGTCCTCGATCCCTTCGCAGGCAGCGGCAGTTCCTGCGCGGCAGCGTTGCTGACAGGCCGCAAGTACATCGGCATAGAACTCGATGCTGAGTATCACGAGATTGCGAATCAGCGCATGGATAGAGTGAAAGAGAGGATCGCAAAGCGGTCCTCTCCTTCCTTGCCGACAAGGGTTATTTTGCTCGCACTGCGGCGCGCGTAAAGGCGAGCTGCACTCTGGCATCACATTCCTTCGGCCTTGACTCGCGCCTCCGTGCGGTCCTCTTTGCTGGCCATGTCGGAAAGGAATGGTTTGGCAGCTCCTCCACTGCCATCCTGACCTGCTCACATCCTGCCTTCGCGGCCCTTCCAGCGAGCAGTCGAGGGTATGCCGATTCTGCATACCCCACCCCCCAAAAAGCATTGGTCAGCCAGCCAAGCCGGTCCTAACTTCGCTCCATGACGTTCGAACGGGGAGTGCCCCTCAACCGTTTCGCAAACGAAAGGAGCCCATGCACACACTCAAGCAATCCAGACGTCCGCGCCCTGCGGCCCTGCACGCTCACTGGCGGAGGTGGCTTTTGCCTTCGCTGCTCTTCCTTACGGCACTGCCCGTGTACGCCCAAAGCGGCAGCGATCCGTGGGAAAACGCGGTCAACGTACTCAAAACCGCCTTTACCGGCACGATTGCCACCGGCCTGTCGCTGGTCGCAATCGTGGTCGGAGGGCTGATGTTTGCCTATGGCGAAGGCCAATCCAAGAAGACCATCGCCGGAATCGTCTTCGGCGTGGGAATGGCTATAGGCGCGGTCAATTTTATGAGCTGGCTATTTCCGAGCTAAGGGAGGAGGTGATCCATGTCTAAGCCAGCGGACGTGCGGGTGAGTCCGGTGTTCAAGGCCATGAAC